>FWPU01007950.1_pt1 | contig 18734 bp, 15 predicted proteins | sample 2228361 | NCBI WGS metagenome assembly FWPU01 (sample SAMEA103939777, study PRJEB20133) | metagenome
TGTCGGGCGGGCGTCGCTCGGAGAGTGATCACACAGGGCCGTATCGAGATCGCGCGCCAGCCCAATCCTGCCGCGCAGCCCTGCTCGACCAGCGGCGCGCCGATCGAGTAGGCCCATGTCGGGCGGGCGTCGCTCGGAGAGTGATCGCACAGGGCCGTATCGAGATCGCGCGCCAGCCCAATCCTGCCGCGCAGCCCTGCTCGACCAGCGACGCGCCGATCGAGTAGGCCCGTGTCGGGCGGGCGTCGCTCGGAGAGTGATCACACAGGGCCGTATCGAGATCGCGCGCCAGCCCAATCCTGCCGCGCAGCCCTGCTCGACCAGCGGCGCGCCGATCGAGTAGGCCCATGTCGGGCGGGCGTCGCTCGGAGAGTGATCGCACAGGGCCGTATCGAGATCGCGCGCCCCTCCTCGCTGGTCTCGATACGGGCTGCACCGCGCCCCCGCTCTGGCGCACCCCAACGCGGCCGTACCGCAATCCTCCGGATTGCGCTGCGCCGCGCCCCACAATCCAGAGGATTGTGATACCCTCGCGCGCTGGCGCACCCCAACGACTTTGATGAGCGCTGGCGGCAGGCCTATCACTCGCCGCCAAACTGAAACGCACCCAGACCGCCAGCAAAGGTAGCCTATCCCTGCTCCCTGCGGTATAATGTGGCCGCTTACAACGGCTCGTACCGGGAACAGGGAGATTCAGGGTGACCGAAAACGATCACGGCGTGGGGATGATCCGTCCGATCAACATCGAAGAGGAAATGCGCAGCGCGTACCTCGACTACGCCATGAGTGTGATCGTGGCGCGCGCGCTGCCCGATGTGCGCGACGGCTTCAAACCAGTCCAGCGCCGCATCTTGTACGCCATGTACGACATGGGCCTGCGCTCAAGCAGCCCTTACAAGAAATCGGCCCGCATCGTCGGCGAGGTCCTGGGAAAATATCATCCCCACGGCGATTCGGCCGTCTATGAGGCGATGGCGCGCATGGCCCAGGATTTCTCGCTGCGCTATCTCCTGATCGATGGGCAGGGCAATTTCGGCTCCATCGACGGCGATGCGCCCGCCGCCATGCGCTACACCGAAGCGCGCCTCTCGCGCATCGCCGAGACGATGCTCGAGGACATCGACCGCGATACGGTCGATTGGAACGATAACTTCGACGGCTCGCTGAAAGAGCCTTCCGTATTGCCCGGCAAACTCCCCAATCTCCTCGTTAACGGCGCTTCCGGCATCGCCGTCGGCATGGCCACCAACATCCCGCCGCACAACCTCGGCGAGGTCGTCGACGCCATCTGCTATCTCATCGACCACTGGACGCGCCTGGATGAGGTCGCTCTCGACGAGCTGATGGAGTTCATCCAGGGGCCAGACTTCCCCACCGGCGCCATCATCCTCGGCAGCGAAGGCATCCGCAAAGCGTACGCCACCGGCAACGGGCGCATCGTCGTGCGCGCGAACGCCACGATCGAGGAGATGAAGGGCAACCGCCATCGCATCGTCGTCCATTCCATCCCCTTCCAGCTCAACAAGACCACCCTGATCGAACGGATCGCCGAACTGGTGCGCGCGGGCCGCCTCGATATGATCGCGGACCTGCGCGATGAGTCGGACCGCGAGGGCATGCGCATCGTCATCGAGCTGAAGCGCGGCGCGCCCCCCAAGAAGGTGCTCAACCAGCTCTACAAATACACGCCGCTGCAAAGCTCGTTCGGCGTCAACTTGCTGGCCCTGGTCAACGGCGAGCCGCGCCTGCTCAGCCTCAAGCGCATCCTGCAGGCTTATGTCGAGCACCGTCAGGAGGTCATCACCCGCCGCACCCGCTTCGAGCTGCGCAAGGCCCGCGAGCGCGCCCATATCCTGGAGGGACTGCGCATCGCCCTGCAGTTCCTGGATGAGGTGATCGCCCTCATCCGCAACGCCGAGAGCGCTGACGCGGCGCGCGCCGGCCTCATGACGCGCTTCGGCCTGTCCGAGATGCAGGCGCAGGCGATCCTCGACCTGCAACTGCGCCGCCTCGCCGCCCTCGAACGCCAGAAGATCGAGGAAGAATACCGCGAGGTGATGGCGTACATCGCTTACCTGGAGGACTTGCTTGCGCATCCCGAGAAGATCCTGGCGCTGATCCGAGCCGATCTGCAGGAATTGAAAGAGAAGTTCGGCGACGCGCGGCGCACCGTCATCAGCCCAGACGCCTCGGAGTCGTTCTCCGAAGAAGACCTCATCCCGCAGGATGATGTCCTGATCAGCATCACGACCGACAACTATGTCAAACGCACGCTGGCCAAGGCGTACACGGCGCAGGCGCGCGGCGGGCGCGGCGTCACCGGCATGCAGATTCGCGAGGAAGACCGCGTGCTCCATCTGCTCGCCGCGCGCACGCTCGATTCGATCCTTTTCTTCACCAATCGGGGACGGGTCTACTCGGAACGCGCGTACAACCTGCCAGAGGCCGGGCGGAACGCCAAAGGGCTGCCGATCGTCAACGTCCTCAATCTGGCGGCGGACGAGCGAGTGACCGCCGCCGTGGCCGTATCCGATTTCGAGCAAGCGCGCTACATCACCCTCCTCACCCAGCGCGGGCGCATCAAGCGCATGCCTCTGTCGGAGCTGGCGGCCGTGCGCCCCAGCGGCATCATCGCCATGACCCTGGATGAAGGGGACGAGCTGGGATGGGCGCGCCTGACCAGCGGCCATAACGAGTTGATCGTGGTCACCGCGCGCGGCAAGGCGTTGCGCTTCGAGGAGAGCGAAGTGCGCTCGATGGGACGCGCCGCGGGCGGCGTCACGGCGATCCGCCTGCAGGCCAACGACAGCGTTGCTGGCATGGCCGTGGTCGAGCAGCCGGAGGCCGATCTGATGGTGGTCACAGCCAGCGGCTACGGCAAACGCACAGCCCTGGCCGAGTACCCCAAGCATAGCCGCGGCAGCGGCGGCGTGCAGACGATCAGCCCGGGCAAACTGGGCGACCAGGACTACATCGTCGCCAGCCATGTCGTCGCCGAAAAGGACGAGGTGGCGTTGATGACGGCCAATGGCATGGCGTTGCGCACGCGCGTGCGCACGATCTCGCGGCTGGGGCGCGCGGCGCGCGGGGTGCGGCTGGTGAACCTGCAGCCGGGCGACGCCGTCACCGCGGTTGCTCGCCTCACGCCAGACAGTGTGACGCCGGAGTGGCTGTCAGAAACACAAAATGGCTAGCGAAAATACTGTGAGGAAAGTAACGACTGAAGCGGTACAAAAATCACGCTGACTGAGCGTCGCTTAGAGGATCAGAATGGACGGTTGGCTGCGCCGAAGCCCGGGCTTACAACTGGCTTATCTGCCCACGCCTGACGCCGATCTGTTGGCGGAGACCCTGGTCGCCTTCGCGAACACGGACGGCGGCGCAGTCGTGATTGGCATGACGCCCGCTGGCGAGGTCGCGGAGGTGCAGGCTGAGGAGGTGGAAGGAACGCTGCGGCGCGCGCTGTCCCTCTGTCGGCCGCCGGTCGTCACCCAGTGGGAGCAAATGGAGGCCCCGGGCGGGACGGTGATTGCGATCCGCGTGGCGCGTTCGTCGGAACTGCACGCCCTGGCCGACGGCCGCGTGCTCATCCGCTCGGGCGCCGAGAACCGTCCCCTGGGCGGCGAAGCGATCCGGCAACTGGCGGCCACCAAATCGAGCGGCGAGTTCGAGGCGGAAGAAGTGGCCGGCGCCACGCGCGCAGATCTCGACGACGATCTGATCACGGAATATATCCAGCAGCGTGAGGAACGCCAACGGCGCCCGCTGGCGATCGAGCGCGATGAGCTTCTGCGCCAGATCGCCGCCCTCACCGCCGATGGTCGCCCCACCGTCTCCGGGATGCTCCTGTTCGGCAAGGAGCCGCAGATCTACCTGCCGCAGGCTGGCATCGTCTTCGTCAAGTTCGTGGGCAAGGAGCCGCGCGGGCCAGGGGGCCTGCCGGGATATGGACGCCGCGAGGAGATCGTCGGGTCGTTGCCGCGCGCGATCGAGCGCGCCTGGCGCGTGGTCATGGAGGAGATGCGGGTGGAGGCAGTGGTGCGCGGCCTCAAGCGCGAGGAACGCACCGAATATCCTCCCTTCGCAGTGCGCGAGGCGCTGATCAACGCTGTCTGCCATCGCGATTACCGGCTGGCGGGACGACGCATCGAGATCCGTATGTTCGACGACCGTCTGGAGGTGCAGTCCCCCGGCGGGCTTCCCGGCTACATCACCCTCGACAACATCGTCGATGAGCACTTCTCGCGCAATCCCCGGATCGTCAACGGACTCTTCCAGTGGGGGTTCATCGAGGAGCTGGGCCTGGGCATCGATCGCATGATCGAATCGATGGTGCAGGCGGGCCATCCACAGCCGACTTTCCGCGCCACGCCCTATTCCTTCACCGTCATCCTCCAGAACATCGCCGAACGCGCCGCGGTCCAGCCGGCGCCCTGGCAGAGCAATATGAACGAGCGCCAGTTGCACGCGTTGCAATACCTCCAGCAACATGGCCGCATCACCAATCGTGACTATCGCGAGCTATGCCCGGATGTCTCTCCGGAGACGCTGCGCCTCGATCTGGCTGATCTCGTCGAGCGCGGGCTGCTGATGAAGATCGGCGACAAGCGCGGGACCTATTACATTCTCAAATAGCCTCGCTCCAGGGATTACGCTGCGGACGATCACATCCGCGCCTGGCTCCGCCCGATCCGACTGATGCTGCGAGCAAAGGCGCGAGCATCCCCCTGACCAGGAAGTGATCATGTGATGTTCGCCTTGGTCTTCTTCATCTCGGTCATCGTCGGGATCCTGGGAAGCATGTTGGGGATCGGCGGCGGCGTGCTGCTGATCCCGGTGTTCACGCTGTTTCTCGGCATCCCGATCAAGACGGCCATCGGCGCCACGATCATCAGCGTCATCGCCACCTCGTCGGCGGCGGGCGTGGTGTATGTAGGGCGCGGGCTGACGCACACCCGTCTGGCGATGGTCCTGGAGGTGGCCACCACGCTGGGCGCCCTGGCGGGCGGCATCACCGCCGTGTTGATCAGCCCACGAGCCTTGCAGGGCATCTTCGCCATCGTGTTGCTCTACGTGATCTACAGCATGGGAAGATTGCCCAAGGAGGAGGCCGCCGTCGCGCCGACCGGCGTCATGGATACCACGTTCCTGGATCCCCTCACCAGCGCGGAGGTGACGTATGGCATCCGCAATCTGCCGTGGGGGCTGGGGGCCAGCTTCCTGGCTGGCAACGTCTCCGGGTTGTTGGGGATCGGCGGAGGGATCATCAAGGTGCCGGTCATGGTGCTGGTGATGGGCATCCCGCTGAAGGCCGCGATCGCCACCAGCAATTTCATGATCGGCGTGACGGCGGCCACCAGCGCGCTGATCTATTATGGCCGCGGCTACATCGATCCCCAGATCGCGATCCCCACCGCGCTGGGCATCCTCGTCGGCGCGCAGTTGGGGCCGCGGCTGGGGGGGCGGATGCGCACGATGACCCTCAAGCGGCTGTTTCAAGGGCTGCTGGTGGTCTTCGCGATCCAGATGCTCTGGAAGAGCCTGATAGGGGGATGAAGACAGTGTCAGCTCTGCGATCCTGGCGCGATGCGACGCAGGCGTTCCAACAGAAGGCGCGCGCCCAGCTCAATCGGCGCTGGCATGCGATCGTCGAGACGTTGGGGGGAGGCGCCATCATACGCCCCAGCGACAAGCGGCGGGTGACGGCCCTCACCGTCACGCGCGATCTGAACGAGGCAGTGCATCGGATCCTCATCGTCGGCCTTATTGCCAGCGCGCTCCTGATGATGATCGGCGTGGCGATCGAGCTGGCCCAGCGGCGAGCCTTGCCGACGACGGTGTCGCCGCCCGCGGCAGCGATCCGACAGGCGCTCCAGTTGGACGCGGCGGGGTTCCTGTCGTTAGGGGTGCTGACGCTGATCCTGACCCCCCTGTTGCGGGTCGGCGGCTCCTTGATCGTCTTCCTTTGGGAACGCGACGGCCGCTACGCCGCGATCACCGGCCTTGTGCTGATCGTGATGCTCGTGAGCCTGTGGGTCGGACAGGCATGAACCCAGGAGGTGGACCGATGGACCAGCCAATGGCGGTAGAGTCCTCCGTCCGTGTGATCTATGCGATCGCGGAGGTGATGAACGCGAGTTTGGGGCAACAGGAATTGTTGGAACGGATGTTGCAGACGCTTGTCACCGGCTTAGGCTACAAGGCTGCTTCCATCCGGCTCCTCGACCCGGAGCGGCGCACGATGGAGATGCAGGCATCCTATGGGTTGAGCGAGCGCTATCTCTCCAAGGGGGCGGTCGAGGTGGACCATAGCCCGATCGACCGCGATGTGCTGCAAGGGAACGCGGTCGTCCTGCGCGACGCGCTGCACGACGTGGGGCTTCAATATCCGGAGGAAGCACGGCAAGAGGGGATTCGCTCCGTGCTCGCCGTGCCGCTGCGCATGCAGGACCGCTATCTGGGCGTGCTGCGCGTCTACACCAGCGAACCGCGGGATTTCTCGCTCTCGGAGCAATTGCTGGTGAGCGCCGTCGCCAACCTGGCCGCGCGCGCCATTCGCAACGCCCATCTCTATCGAGCCATCCATGCCATCGCCGCCGAGGTGAACTCCAGCCTCAAGTTGGGGGAAGTCCTGCAGGCGCTCCTGCATAAAGTGATCGAGGAGGTCAACTGCAAGGCAGCCGTCATCCGTTTGTTGGGGCCGCGCAAGCGCCGGCTGCACCTGATGGCCTCTGAGGGACTGAGCGAACGCTACCTGAAGAAAGGCGAAGTGTGGGTGCGCGATAGCCCGATCGACCTGGAAGTGCTGCAAGGTCACCCGGCCATGATCTACGACGTCCAGCGCGAGCCAGGGTTCCAGTATCCTGAAGAGGCGGCCGCCGAGGGCATCCGCTCCGTGCTGGCGCTGCCGTTGCGCGTGGGCGATGAGATCATCGGTGTGCTGCGCGCCTATTCGGCCCAGCCCCATCGCTTCAGCCAGGACGAGGTCGAGTTCCTGAGCGCTATCGCTGACCTGGGCGCCATCGCCATCGAGAACGCGCGCCTGCATGAGGCGCTGAGCGAAAAGTACGAGGCGGCGCGCGAGGACTGGTCGGGATGGTACCGCTTCCTGGCGATCAGTTAACCCAATATCGCAAATTATCCAAAATCGGATTTGGGATAATTTGCGATATTGAGCGCTTCCGTCTGGCCTTCCCAGCCCAACAGTTGGCGCAACTGGGCCGCAAAGCGTGCGGCGTCGCCGGTAGTGACGAACCGGCAGGTCGCGCCTGACGAACCTTCCGGTTCGTGTCCACTCTCCAGCCACAGGTCGCGCGCGCGCCGGGCGACCGCGGGCGCCGGATCGATGATCTCGACTCCAGGGCCAGCCGCCTGCTCGATCCACGGGCGCAGGAACGGGTAGTGCGTGCAGCCCAGCACCAGCTCGTCGACGCCTGCGGCGCGCAGCGGGCCGACGTAACGCTCGACCAGCGCCTGCGTCTGCGCGGCGTCCGGCATCCCAGCCTCGACCCACTCCACCCACCCCGGACACGGCTGCGCGATCACCGCGATCCCCTGAGCGTAGCGCGCCAGCAGCCGCGCATAGGAATCGCCCTGGAGCGTCGCCGGAGTTGCCAGAACCCCCACGCGTCCGCTGCGCGTGCGCGCCGCGGCGGGCTTCACCGCCGGCTCCATGCCCACGATGGGGATCGTGAAGCGCGCGCGCAGGTCCGTCAGCGCCGCCGCCGATGCCGTATTGCAGGCGACGACCACCAGCTCTGCCCCCTGCCCAACCAGCCAGCCGACCGCCGCTCGCGCCAGATCGCACAGCTCCGACAGGGTGCGCCCGCCATACGGACAATGCGCCTGATCAGCCAGATAAAGCAACGGCTGCGCGGGCAGCGCGCGCGCCACCTCGCGCCACACCGACAGGCCGCCCACCCCCGAATCGAAGACCCCGATCCATCCTGCCATCGGCCCCTGCTCCATCCGCCGCATCGTAAAGAGGATCATTGGGCTATGCGCTCGTCTGACAACCTATCCCCTCGCCTTATTGATCGCCGCCAGCTTTCGCGATAGGCTCAAAAAAATGAGTTCGCGGATTCCTGGAATCGAGCGGAGAGGGCTCCATCATCATTGACATGCTCACCTTGCGCCTGTTGCTCGCCCATATGCTCGGCGACTACGTCCTGCAAACGGGCCGCATCGCTCGCCAGAAGACCCAGGGCTGGTCCGGGCTGCTCTGGCACGTCAGCATCGTCACGCTGACGAACATCGCCCTGACAGCCGACATCCTTCCCCTCTGGTGGATCTGGTCGCTCGTCCTGGGAGGGCTTCACCTCGCCATCGATCAGGTGCGCGCTTTTCGGGCGCGTTTCCTGCCGCCAGCATTCTCCTTCTTCTACTTGTTGCTCGACCAGGGCGCACACATCGTCACCATCTGCGGAGTCGCCTATTTCGCCGCTCAGGAAACGCCGTGGGAAGCATGGCAGCAAGTCCAACAGCCCATCACACGGTGGTTGGCCCTGGCGATCCTCGTCATCTTCCTGGTATGGACGACCGCCGTCCTGGAGATGGAGATCGTCCGCTCATTGAACGCGCTGCGCCAGCAAACCCCTTCGGCTCAAGTCTTGCCTCTCGACCGTCTGTTTGGCGCCGTCGAGCGGCTGACCGCAGTGACCTTGTTCCTTTCCCCTTATCCCCTTCTTTATATCTCCGCCTTCATGCCGCGCATGCTGTGGCACTTGCGCTATCGGTTGCAACCGGGGCCGCTCCTGGAATGCGAGGTGCGCGCCCTGGTCTCCGCGCTGAGCGCCACCATCGTCGGCCTGGCGATCGCCTTCTTGCTTGGCTAGAGGACGACCCAGGAGCCTCTCCCTTGAGCGTTGATGGCAAAGCTCACCGTCGGGGTAGGCGAAGGCAATGCCTTCGCCTACCCCTCATCGGCAAGTTTTCGGGTAGGCTCTTCATCATGGTGTCATGAGCGCCATCGTCTCTCTGGAGCGCCGCCCCACGCAGACGCGAGCCAGGAAGCAGCCCCTCCCCATCGCCCCAGGTTAGCGCAGCCGCTGCATAGCCATCTTCCAAACCGCGTGCGCCTCGCGCGGCGCGATGACGGCAAATACTGCGCCGTACACGGCTGCGCCCAGCGCCACGCCCGAGGCCACGCTCCACCAGGCAGGCCCCTGTCCTCTGCCGCTTGCCCACCAGTGCAGCGCGAGCGCCATGCACGCCGCAGCGCCTCCTGCGCGCGCTGCGGCGCCTCCCAGGGGACGCAGATCCAAACCTCCCAATCGTCGCCGCAGCAACCAGACCAGCGCTGCCATCTCGCCCGTCGTCGCCAGGGTATTGGCCAGGGCCAGCCCACCATGGCCGAGCGGCCCGCGCAACGCCAGGCTGAGCGCCGCGTTGGCGGTCATCGCCGCCAGGCCCACAGCGACCGGCGTCCAAGTATCGTGGACGGCATAGTAGGCGCGGCTGACGATCTCGACGACGCTGTGGGCGACCAGGCCAAGCGCATAGAAGGCGAGGGCGTGGGCGACCAGTTGGGTCGAACGCGCGTCGAAGGCGCCGCGTTCGAGGAGCAGGCGCACGAGCGGCGCGCTCAGGAGGATCAGGCCGACGCTGGCGGGGATCGTCGTCGCCAACAGCGCGCGCAGGATGGTCGTCAACGTCTGTCGCATCTCCTGCGCCGCGCCGCGCGCCGCCTGCGCCGCAAAGGTAGGGAACGCCGCCGTCGCGATCCCCTGGGCCAGGATCCCCTGTGGCAGCAGCATCAGCAACCAGCCGTAGTTGAGGGCGGCCAGGCTCCCCGCCGGCAACGCCGAAGCCAGGATCGTGTTGATCAGGAAGTTGATCTGCACCGCCGCCAGGCCCAACACGCGCGGCGCCATCAGACGCCCCACCTCGCGCACCGCCGGATCATCCAGCCCCAGGGTCAGGATGTAACGCACGCCCTGGCGTTGTAGCCCCGGCAATTGCACCAGCAGGTGAGCGCCAGCCCCCGCCACCACACCGACCACGAGGCCGTTGACCCCCCAGCGCGGCGCCAACATCCAGGCGCCGAAGATGATCGCCAGGTTGTAGAGGAGCGGCGCCAGGGCCGGCAACCAGAAATGCTGACAGGCGTTGAGGATGCCCATGCAGATGCCGCTCACGCCGAAGATCACGGCGGCGATCAACATCCAGCGCATCAAGTACGCGGTCAGCGCCTGCTGCGCTGGTGTGAAGCCCGGCGCGATCACGGCTGTGACCAGCGGCTGCGCCAGCAACGCCGCCAGCAGCGCCAGCGTCGTCATGATCAGGAGGATCAGGTTGATCACGGAGCTGGCCAGGCGCCAGGCGGGCGCGTGACCTTCGTCCAATAGCCGTTGCGTGAAGACCGGGATGAAAGCTGACCCCAGCGCGCCGCCAGCGACCAGTTGAAACAGGAGATCGGGCAGGCGGAACGCCGCCAGATAGGCGTCCAGGTCGGCGGAGGTGCCGAAGCGGGCGCCGATGATCATCTCGCGCGCCAGCCCGGCCGCCCGCGAGAGGACGAAGAACGCCATCACCGTCCCGGCCGCCCGCGCGATCTGGCGTAAGCTTCCGGCCCCCTGTCTTCTCTGATCGACCTCAGTCGTCATGCCTGCTCCCTGCTCCGGCCTGGCGCCGCCCTGAGCGGATCAACAGCCTCCCAACCGCCTGCGAAGCGATGCCCACTCGCTGAGCGCGAGACGTCGAACGCACCCGCTCACCTCGTCTGCAGACGGCATTATACCGTACCGCTTGCTCAATTGACGTTCCCAGTGTATCTTTGGGGCGCATTGACCGCCAGGGATTCGTCTGCCGAACGCCGGATCCTCCCCCCCAGGATCGAGAAGCGCTGGTTGAAGGATGGGACCTTATGCAACGGCCATTCATCGTGTGTGATCCGGAGAAGTGCACGGGATGCCAGCTGTGCGAGTTCGCCTGCTCCTCACGCTATGGCGGCTACAACCCGTTGCGCTCTCACATCCGCCTGGTGCGCTTACAGCCGACCAGCATCATGTCGATCGCCTGCCGCCTGTGCGACGAGCCGACCTGTCTGCACGCCTGCCCCCGCCAATGCATCAGCGTCAGCGAGGCCACGGGCATCATGCTCGTCGACAAGGAGGTATGCAACGGCTGCGGCTGGTGCGTCGAAGCATGCGAGTTCGGCGCCGTGACCATCGACCACGGCGAGCGCATCGTCTCCATGTGCAACCTGTGCGAGGATCGCGGCGGCCAGCCGCGCTGCATCGAGATCTGCGTCTACGGCGCGCTCTCCCTGGCCACGCCCGCCGAGGTGGCCGAGCGTCGTCGCCGTGAGGTGGTGCGCAGCGGCGTATTGCCCGAAATGCGCCTGTCCTGGGCGCGCGTCGGCGCGCCCGGCGCGCCATGAAGCGCCTGCTCCTGGGCAATGAGGCCCTCGCCCTCGGCGCGTATATGGCCGGCGCGCGTGTGGCTGCTGGCTATCCTGGAACCCCCAGCACGGAGATCCTCGAGTACTTCGCCCGCTACCCCGGCGTCTACGCGGAGTGGTCGCCCAACGAGAAGGTCGCCCTCGAAGTCGGCATCGGCGCGTGCCTGGCGGGCGCGCGCACGATCGTGACCATGAAGCACGTGGGCCTCAACGTGGCCGCCGATCCCTTCTTCGCCGTCGCCTATACAGGCGTCGAAGCCGGGCTGGTGGTGATCTCGGCCGACGACCCCGGGATGCACTCCTCGCAGGGGGAACAGGACAATCGCAACTACGCCAAGTTCGCCAAGGTCCCCTTGCTCGAGCCGTCTGACAGCCAGGAATGCTACGACATGATACGCGTGGGATTGGAGATCAGCGAACGCTTCGATACGCCAGTCCTCCTGCGCACGACGGGCCGCGTCTCGCACGCCCAATCGCTGGTCGAGGTCGATGCCGGGCAGATGCAGCGGCCGTCTCCTCCGCCGCGCCAGGCCTTCTCCCGTAATCCCGCCAAGTACGTCCTCTTGCCCGTCAACGCGCGCCAGCGGCGCCAGGCCATGGCCGCGCGCCTGCGCGATCTGCAAGGTTATGTCGAAACCACGCCTCTCAACGCCATCGCCTGGGGCGATCGGCGCCTGGGCATCGTCACAGACAGCATCGCCTACCGGTACGCCCGCGAGGTCTTCCCACAAGCCTCGTTTCTCAAATTGGGGATGGCGTATCCCTTCCCACGCCAGCGATTGCTCGCGTTCGCGCGGCAGGTGGAGACGCTGTTGGTCGTCGAGGAGCTGGACCCTTTCATCGAGGAACACATCCGCGCCCTCCCCGACCTGCCGCCCGTGCGCGTGTTGGGCAAAGAGGTGTTCCCTGAGATCGGGGAGTTCAGCCCAGAGCTGGTAGCCCAATGCGCCCTTGAGTTCGGCGGCCCAGTCGCCGAATTCGTCTCCCCCGCCTTCCGTGAGGCGCTGACGAACCGCCAGGCGCTGGCCGAGCCGGCGCCTCCTCTCCCTGGCCGCCCCCCTGTCCTCTGTCCGGGCTGCGGCCATCGAGCCACCTTCTATACGTTACGCCAACTGACCTTCCCCGACCCCCTCGACGAGGAGCCGCAACCGACCACGGCGCGCAGCCCCTATCGCCGCGCCAGCCTCGACCACCGCCGGCAGTACGGGCTGGTGGTCACGGGCGACATCGGCTGCTATACGCTCGGCGCGCTGCAGCCGCTCTTCGCCATGGACACCTGTGGCTGCATGGGAGCCAGCATCGGCTACGCGCTGGGCATGGAGAAGGCGGGGATGAAGAACAAGGCGGTGGCCGTCATCGGCGACTCGACGTTCTACCATTCCGGCATCACCGGACTCGTCGATGTCATCGCCTCCGGCGCGGCGACAACGGTCATCATCCTCGACAACGGCACGACGGCCATGACCGGCGGCAACGCCAACCCAGGCAGCGGGACGACGGTGGATGGCAAGCCAGCGCCGCGCGTGGACCTGGAGACCCTATGTCGCGGCCTGGGGATCGAGGATGTGCAGGTGATCGGCGGCTTCGACGCCGAACGGATCGAGCGCGAGCTGACGCGCGCGCTGCAATCGCCAGCGCCGTCGGTGCTCATCATCCGCGAGCCGTGTGTGCTCAAAGCCAACCCCAAAAGCCCCTTCGTCTCATGGGTCGAGGCCGAAAAATGCGTGGCCTGTTGGGCCTGCCTCGCCACCGCCTGTCCCGCCCTGATCCGCCGCGATGGCAAGGTGGCAGTATTGCCGGACAAATGCACGGACTGCCAGGTGTGCAACCAGATCTGTCCGCACGACGCCATTCTGCGCGTGGAGCGCGCGGGAGGGGGCGCATGAAGGCGATCGACTTTGTGCTGGCTGGCGTGGGCGGCCAGGGGATCCTGCTCTCCAGCGATATCCTCTGCCTGGTCGGCATGATCGCCGGCTATGATGTCAAGAAGACCGACGTGCACGGCATGGCGCAGCGGGGGGGGAGCGTGATCAGCCATGTGCGTCTGGCCGATCATGTCTACTCGCCGGTGGTGCCCATAGGCGGAGCCGATGTCTTGTTGGGGTTCGAGAAGCTAGAGGCATGTCGCTGGCTGCACTACCTGCGCAACGACGGCGTGGCGGTCGTCAACGATGAGGCGATCCCGACGCTGGCGCTGGAGAGCCGCGTGCCATATCCGGATGATGCGACCATCCTCGGCCTGCTACAGGCGCGGGCGCGACGCGTCGACCTGCTGCCGGCAGGGGCGCTGGCGACGCAGTTGGGCAACGTGCGCGTGGCCAACGTCATCCTGCTGGGCGCTCTCTCCTGCTCCCTGGACATCCCGGTCGCCGTCTGGCAGCGCGCCATCGCCGAGCGGGCGCCCGCCAGAGCGCGCGAGCTGAACCTGCGCGCCTTCGAGCTGGGGCGGGCGGAGGCAGCTCGTCGTAACCACCCCCTTCCCGCCGCCCCTTAATCGTCACTCGTCAATCGTTACTCATCGATCGTCACTCATACATCATGTGCTCGCGATACACCTCCAACGCGTAACAGTAGCTGTCGTAACGCGTGTTGGGCGAGATCGAGTGATCGGAGGCGAAGATCAGCCGCGCGCCGCGCGCCTTCATGCCCTCGATATAGGCGGCCACCTCGCGGCGGATGAGATCGCGGTCGTTCGACTCGAAAACGCGCGCGTCCAGCCCGCCGACGAAGGCCAGTTTGTCGCCATATTGTTCGGCGAACGCGAACGGATCGTTGCCGACGGCCTTGCGCTCCATGGGATTGAGCGCGTCGAACCCGACCTCGACGATCAGCGGCAACGCCTCGGCCGTGCTGCCGCAGGAGTGGAGGACCACGGGCAAGTCGTGACTATGAAAGAAGTCGATCATCTCCTTGTAATAGGGGAAGATCACCTCACGCAACACTTTGGGCGAGGCGAAGAGGCCGTTCTTGAAGCCGAGGTCTTCGTACAACCAGACGCCATCGGGCAGGCCGATCTGCTCGAACATGTAGGTGAAATGGGCCTTGTAAAAGTCGGTGTAGACGCGGCAATAATCGTGGATCCAAGCAGGGTCGAGGAGCAGGCTCTGATACATCGTCACATCGCCCATGCTCTGGCGCATCAGCTCCCACACGAACATATGGCCGAAGTGTGTCCAGCGTTGCGCGATCGTAGCTTCGAGCAGGGCCTTGCGGGCGCGAGCGACCTTGACGCGCGCCGGGTCGAGCTGCAACAGATGGGGACGGTAATCGCGCTCCCACACCTCGCGTGAGGTCATGAGAAAGTCGATATGCTCGGGCGTGCCCGATTTGTGCTTCCAGTATTTGAGGGCAGCGCCCGCGCCGTTGCGCTTGATGTCCCACTCGTCGGTCTCGGCCACCAGCTCGCTATAGTCGCGCCAGGGCATGGCGTCGAACCAGGGGCCAACGCCGACCAGGTCGTAGCCAAAGTGTTCCCAGGCCGGGACCGGCTCTTCGTACTCGCCAGCGACGGTCACCTCTTCCCAGCGCCCGTCATCGGGGCGCCAGCGCTCCTCGCCCACCTCCTTGTAAACGCGACGGGTCGGGTAGCCCTGCGCCACCCAGGCGACGATCGTATCGGCCCAGGGCGCATCCATCAGGCCGACGCGTTCGGCAGGCCGGCCGCGCAACAAGGCATCGATCAGCGCGCGCGAGGTCATCATCATGGGGGATCTCCTTCCATCTGCTCTGAAAAGGGAAGATCAGCGGTCCCGCAGGCGCGGGTCGAGGGCGTCGCGCAGGCCGTCGCCGACGTAGTTGAAGGCAAGCACGACGAGGGCGACGCAGATCGCAGGAGCGAGCAGCAGCCACGGTTGGGCGTTGATCGCCGTCTGCCCCTCCAGCAACAGCGCGCCCCAACTGGTAATGAAAATCGCCTTCGGATCGGTCGCCGGGCGCAGGCCAAGGCCAAGGTAGCCCAGGACCGCCTCCGTGATGATCATGCCGGGGATCGAGAACGCCGCCGAGACGATGATCGGCCCCAGGCTGTTGGGCAAGATGTGACGCGCCATGATCCGTCCGCTGCTCACCCCCACCATGCGCGCCGCCTCGATGAACTCCTTCTGTTTGAGCGCCAGCACCTGCCCGCGCACCAGGCGGGCGACGCCCACCCAGTTGACGATCGAGAGGGCCACGAAGAGCAAGACCAGCCCGTTGAGCAATTGGCCGATCTTCGTGTCGCGCAGGGCGGTCATCACGATGATGAAGAAGAGCAGATCGGGAAACGCATACACAATGTCGGCGAAGCGCATCAGCAAGTTATCAAGGCGCCCGCCGCGATATCCCGCCAACAGGCCAATGCCGATCCCAACGATCAGGATGATCGTGACGGGGATGAAGCCCACCACCATCGAGACGCGCGCGCCATAGATGACGCGGCTGAGCACATCACGCCCTAGATTGTCGGTCCCCAACAGGAACTGCCGGTCCCCAACTTTGCCAGTAGAAGATTCCTGGACCCAGGCAGGAGGCAGATAGCCTTTGCCATCGTGGATCTTCAGGGGGTTGTGAGGGGCAATGACGGGGGCCAGGATCGCCACCCCCAGGAAAAAGAGGATGATCAGGCCACCAAGAACCGCAGCGCGATTGCGCAAGAGGCGCACCCACGCATCGCGCCACAAGGAACGCGGTGGGCGGGCCAGGGCCTGCGTCAAGACGGCGCTGACTTCTTCCCGGCTCGCAGCGACGGCTTGTGCGCTCGTCATCGCCTCACTCCTCCACCTTGATGCGCGGGTCCAGGAAGCCGTACAGGATATCGACCGTCAGATTGGCCAGGGCTACCAGGACCGCATAAATCAACGTCGTCGCCATGATCATCGAGTAGTCACGCTGACTGATGGCCTGCACATAGGCGCGCCCGCTGCCAGGGAAACTGAACATCGATTCGATGATGAAGGAGCCGGTGACCAGGCCCGCCAACGCCGGCCCCAGGATCGTCACGACGGGGATCAGGGCGTTGCGCACCATGTGTCGCCCCACCACTATCCACTCCGAAAGGCCCTTGGCGCGCGCCGTGCGAACGTAATCCTGTTGCATCACTTCCAGCATGCTGGAGCGGGTCAGGCGCGTGAGATAGGCCATCGTGCTGAAGCCCAGGACGAGCGCCGGCATCACCCAGGCGCTGGGGTTGCTCCAATCGCTCTGGATCACCTTGATGAGCTTGAGCCTGCTGGCGAAGAGGATGATCAAGAAGATGGCTACCACAAAGCTGGGGACGGAGACCCCGACGGTCGAGATGAAGAGGGTCAGATAGTCGACGAATGTGTTGCGATTCAGGGCGGCAATGATGCCAGCGGGGATGCCGATGATCACCGCCAGCCCCAGGGCGATCAATCCCAGGCGGGCGGTGTAGCCGAAGCGGCTCTGCCAAAACGGCTTGCCCTCCGGCGGCTTGAACAGAATGTCCTGCACGTCCAGGCCGCGCTGTCGATAGGACGGCCCCAGGTCGCCGCGCATCGCATTCCAGATGTAATTGAAAAACTGGCTGTCCAGGGGATTGCCCCCCGCCGTGTTCAGGAACACCGGCTTGTCCAGCCCGAATTTCTTGTTGAGAAGCTGTTGCGTGCGAGAATCCACCTGGCGAGCGCTGGGATCACGATCCCAGGGGCCGCCGGGCGCCATATGCATCAAAGCAAACGTGATCAACGAGACGAAGAAGAGGACCGGAACCAGCCACAACAAACGTCGCACAATATAGGTGGTCATCCGCAGATCACCCTCATATAAAGAACGCGGCTGGCCTGTCCAGACGGCAAGCCAGCCGGCGTTCACGGGAGGAGGAGGCGTCGCCGGCCTCCTCCTAAGCGCCTCCTCCCTTAGCGGGGCAAGAGGGAAGTATCGATGTCGATCGTGAGCGGGTCGTTGCTGCCTGGGAAGTCAGAGTCTTGCGGCGTCATCACGATGCCCTTGACCCACGGCTTGACCAGGTAGTGCTCAACGTTGTTCCACATGAAGGCCACCGGCGCGCCGTCGGTCAGCAGCCGCTGCGCCTGCGCATACAGCTCCATGCGCCTGGCAGGATCGGTGGTCACATCGGCCTCGTCCACCAGCTTGTCGAAGTCGGGGTTCGAGTAGCCGATGCGCTCGCCGAAGGCGCCCGTCTTCCAGTAGACGCTCAACCAGTTCTGCGGATCGGGATAGTCGGCGCACCAGCCCAGGATGAACATCTGCGGCGCGGTATTGATGTCCTTGGTCAGCGCCGTGAAGGTGGTCGGCTCCACCGGATCGAGGGTGATGTCGACGCCGAGGACCTCCTTCCATTTGGCCACCAGCCACTCCCACCGCGTGCGGTTGCGCGGCGTGTCGCCGAAGGTGGCCTTGATGGGCGGCAGGTTCTCGACGCTGCCATAGCTCGACTCAACCAGCGCCTGGCGGGCAGCCTCCGGGTTGTAGCCCCAGCGGTTCTCCTCCGCGTCATACCCAGGATACCCCGGCGGAATCCAGGTCAGGGTCGGCTTGCCCAACCCGCGCAACACATCACGCACCCAGCTCTCGCGATCGAGCGCCTGCGCGAACGCCTCGCGCACCTTCTGGTCGGTGAACGGTTCCTTCAGTTGATGGAACATCACAGCAAAGGTGCAGGAACCAGGGTAGATCATGTGCTCCGCGCTCAGTTGCGGATCAGCCTGGATAACCTCGAAGTCCTCAGCAGCGCTGGGGACGATGTCGAACTCGTTGTTCTTGTAGGCCTCGAAGGCGACAGCGCTGTCCGTGATGTAACGGAACTCGATATTGACGAGGCCCGTGCCGCGCCAGTAGTTGGGGTTGGGCGTGAAGTAAGCCCGAACGAACGGCTCCAGGTTCTGCAGGATGTAGGGGCCGTTGCCGATCTGGAACTTGGAGCTGTTCCACCAGTTCTCGCCCCCCTCCGTGATGTTCTCTTCCTTGGCGGGATAGGTGACCCACAGCGACATCACGGTATGGAAGTAGGGAGCCGGCCGTGAGAAGGTCAGCTTGAGGGTGTTGCACTCGGCGTCGTCATAGCCGGTGCACTCCGCCCCATCCGCATGCATGGCCTTGACGCCCACGTTGGCCGCCGCCGCCTCCGACTGCGCAGCAAAATCCTCCGCCGTCGGATCGAGGCCGCGCCATTCGGGTGCCCCCTTGATCTCATCCGTGATCTGCGCGTACTCGCCCGCCGTCTCCGGGTTGATGTTGCGCTTGATCGAGTACTCGAAGCGCTTGGCATTAAGGATCGTCCCATCGCTGTACTTGAGGCCCGGACGCAACGTGAAGGTCAGCTCCGTCGCATCCGCATTGTACTCCCACTTCTCCGCCGCCGCCGTGGTTCATCCTG
>FWPU01007951.1_pt1 | contig 18731 bp, 10 predicted proteins | sample 2228361 | NCBI WGS metagenome assembly FWPU01 (sample SAMEA103939777, study PRJEB20133) | metagenome
GCCGAGCCGCTCGGCACCCATGAAGGGCGACCGGGAGGGGTACAATAGAAACAGCATAGGCCGGATGGGGCCTTGCGCCTTGGTAGGATGGGAGACGGGCACACCCGGAATTGAGTGTTGGGAGATTTGCCGGTGCAACGGGTCGTAGGAGTGTCGCGGGAATTCGAGCTGGTCAGTCCGTTCCAACCGGCCGGCGACCAACCCCAGGCCATCGCGGCGCTCTGCCGTGGGCTGGAAGAAGATCGGCGTGCCCAGGTCCTACTGGGCGTGACCGGCTCGGGCAAGACGTTCACCATGGCGAACATCATTCAATGGGCGCAGCGTCCGACGCTGGTCATGTCGCATAACAAGACGCTGGCCGCGCAGTTGTACGCGGAGTTTCGCGAGTTCTTCCCGCACAACGCCGTCCACTACTTCGTCAGTTATTACGACTACTATCAGCCCGAGGCGTACATCCCCCAACGCGACATCTACATCGAAAAAGATGCCTCGATCAATGAGGAGATCGACCGGCTTCGTTTAGCGGCCACAAGCGCCCTGATGACGCGCCGGGACGTCATCATCGTGGCCAGCGTATCGTGCATCTACGGCTTAGGTTCGCCCGAGGACTACCGTTCGATGATGGTTTCGATACGGCGTGGAGCATGCCTCGATCGCGATGCCATGCTGGCGCGGTTGGTGGATATCCAGTACGAGCGGACGGACGTCGATTTTCAGCCCGGCAAATTCAGGGTACGGGGTGATTGCGTGGAGGTTTTTCCCTCGTACGAGGAGTTTGCCTATCGGATCGAGTTCTGGGGCGATGAGATCGAGCAGGTGTCGGCCGTTCATCCCTTGACCGGCGAGGTGCTGGAGCGACCGGATCAGGTGTTCATCTATCCGGCCAAGCATTTCGTCCTGCCCGAGGAGCGCATCGAGAAGGCCTTGGCATCGATCCGCGCCGAGTTGACGGAGAGGGTGGCGGAACTGAAATCGGCGGGCAAGCTGCTGGAGGCGCAGCGGTTAAGCGCGCGGACCCGCTACGATATGGAGTTGCTGCAAGAGGTGGGTTATTGTCCGGGCATCGAGAATTACAGCCGTCACTTGGCGGGGCGTGCCCCGGGCAGCCCCCCCGACACGCTGTTCAGCTTTTTTCCCGACGACTTCCTGCTCTTTGTGGACGAGTCGCACGTGACCGTGCCGCAAATCCGCGGCATGTACGGGGGCGATTTCAGCCGAAAAAAGACGCTCGTGGAGCACGGGTTCCGCTTGCCCTCGGCCCTGGATAACCGGCCGCTGCGTTTCGAGGAATGGGAAGGGAAAATCCGCAATGTGATCTTCGTTTCCGCCACGCCGGGCCCGTACGAGTTGGAGCAAAGCGGCGGTCGCGTTGTGGAGCAATTGATTCGGCCGACCGGTTTGCTCGATCCCGAGATCGAAATCCTGCCGGCACGCAATCAGGTGCCGCACTTGCTGGAGGTGATCCAGGCGACGGCACGAAAGGGCGAACGCACCTTGGTTACGACGCTCACCAAACGCATGGCCGAGGATCTGGCCGATTACTTCACCAAGCAAGGCGTGCGGTGCAAATGGTTGCACAGCGAGCTGGACGCGTTCGAGCGCGTCGAACTGCTCCGCGATTTGCGTTTGGGGCAATTTGACGTGTTGGTGGGTGTCAACCTCTTGCGGGAAGGCCTGGATTTGCCCGAGGTGTCGCTGGTAGCGATCATGGATGCCGACAAAGAAGGGTTCCTGCGCAGCGAGACCTCCCTGATTCAGACCATCGGTCGCTGCGCTCGAAACGTCAATGCCAAGGTTTTGCTGTATGCCGATAAGGTCACGGATTCCATGCAGCGGGCGGTGGAGGAAACGCGACGCCGGCGTGCATTGCAGGAGGAGTATAACCGGCGGCACAACATCACGCCGGAAACGATTCGCAAGAATCTTCATCGTGGGATCGAGGCGGAGGCGGCGGCGCATGCCAAAACTTACGAATTGGTCCGTCAGGACGCGGATCAATTCGTGACGCAGGAATATGTGAATGAATTGGAAGCGGAGATGCTCGCCGCCGCGGAGGCCCTGGAGTTCGAACGCGCCGCCGAATTGCGGGACCGCATCACGGAACTACGCGGTAAGATCGGCCAACCCCTGAAAACGGCGGGGGGAAAACGCCGATCGGCGAGGCAAAATGAGGCCAAGCCGCTTTTCGGCGGTCGGCGAAAAGGCCATCGCCGAGGGCGATAGTGGAGCAGCGCAGGGGCGCATAAAAAGGAAACGGCGACGACCCATGCGAGTCGTCGCCGTTTTTTGCCGACACTTTCAACCGCTCCCCTGTGTGTCGCATCGTCGGCGACCTGTCCCACGACGCGACCGACACGCCGCGGCGCGATTTCGAGCCGACCGAAACCGAGCCGACTTATTGGGCGCGATCATTGATTGGCGGACGAACCTTCGGCCGGAGCCTCCTCGGCCGGAGCAGCCTCGGCAGGGGCTTGCTCGGCGGGAGCCGCTTCAGCAGCACCGGCCTCGGCGGGAGCCGCCGCGGACTCGCTCTGTGCCGCAGGCGCACCGGAATCGGCGGGCTTTTCGGCAGGCTTCGGGCAACCAACTGTAAACAAACCCAGGCTGAGAACGACCAGCAACGCAGCAAACTTCTTCATCTGTTGTTACCCCCTATTCGGGTACCCAAACAACGAAAAACCGAACTGCGACCTCTTAACCATAGGTCGCTCCTGAGGGTATGATGCGCGGGGAGGCCGGGTTATTCCCAAGATTTTCGTACCGTAGCGAAAATCTTTCCGTCCGCCGGGCGAATCGTCTCAAAGCGGGAATAATTTGCCACCCCGGCGCATCGTTACGATTGGCACCGTCTTCATGGCCGACTTGGATTGGCGGAATACTCTCGAAGATTGGATACGCGATCACGCGGATGCGGTGTTCGCGTATTCGTATCGTCTTGCGGGTTCGGCTTCCGCTGCCGAGGACTTGACGCAAGAGGTGTTCTTGACCGCCTTGCGGAAAGGAACGCAGATTCGCGAGCCGGAGAAGGTCCGGGCGTGGCTGATGGCCGTGGCCCGCAACGCTTACCTGGCTTCGCGGCGTGCGTCGCAGGTCCTGCCCGTGGTGGAATTGCCGGAACCCGTGGAAATCGCCGGAGAAAACCCTGGAAGCGAAGACACGGCATTCGACGAAGATCGGTTGCAGGAGGCCCTCGCGGAGCTGCCTTACGACTACCGCATCGTGGTCTTGATGTTTTATTTCGAAGAGCTTTCCTATCGGGAGATTGCCGAGCAATTGCAAATCCCCGTCGGCACGGTGATGAGTCGATTGTCTCGTGCAAAGGCTCAATTGCGAGTCAAATTGGCGGGATCGGTGGCGGTCTCGCCGTCAGCCCAGGATTGAGCGGCGTCGGTGAGATCACGGGAGAACGGTCAGGGAGGTGACAGGCGAACGAGCCGGACGACCGGCATGGTTGCTCCCATTTTCGGGAAGAAGCAGACCGATGGTGGACACGGACGGGTGTTGAGGTCTTGAATGAGCGATAAACCGCAAAACGACAAGGCCCGCCGAGCGGATTCGCTGGGAGGTCCCGATTGGGACTCCCAAGCCGATTCGGCAGCGCGCGACGTGTTCGCGGTCAACGAGTTCTTCGCCGACGCCTCGGAAAAGGCGGAACGCGAGAGCGGCTTCGGCCGCGCGCTATGGCGACAACTCCGTTCGGTCTCGGCGCCCGAGGGATTTCGAGAGCGGCTCTTGGCGGCCGTCGTGCGCGAGGCGGACGCTCGATCTCCGCTTGCTGCGTTTTCCGCTGACGGGGAGCTTGCGGGCGGCCAAAGCGCGGTCGGTGCGGCTCCGACCGCCGCGGCAGTCGATGTGGGAAAACGTTGGTCGCGTCGCCGTTGGCTCCGGTGGACCGCCGCGGCTGTGGCGGGCGGCTCCGCCGCTGCGGTGATCGTACACTTTACGGGAAGGCGCCCCCTGCTTCGGCCTCTCGACGCAGGAACGCTCATGCAATCGGCCGGCACGCTGTTCGAATCGCAAGAGGAGGCCTTCGGCACCGGCATTCCGCTGGTGGAACGCCGTCCCGCCGAACCTTACCGCTTGAGTCGTGATGTCTTGGGTACGGACATCCGGTGGCGTTCGGTGGTGCTCTTGCAACGGTCGGCCGTCGCGTTCGATATGCGCTCTCCGGCCGGGGACGCGGCGACCCTCTTTGCCTTGGCCGAAGCCGTAACCGGCTTGCCGCAAGCGGCGCCGAGTCGGCCCTTACTGCGCACGAGCCGTACTGCGGTTGCCGCCTGGAATGACTCACCGTTGACGTACGTTTTGGTCGTTCAGGGTGATGTGGCGGCCTACCGCCGTTTTCTGGCTCCGCTGGGCCCGGTGGCTTGAGTGGAAAAGCGACTCCCGCGCGGTAGCGAAGTGCGACCTGCGTGATCTTCCTACCCCGAACCAAGTCGTCCTGCGCGAGTTTTTCGCCCGTCCGGGGCTCTATTCTTCGGTGTAAGCCGCTTGTGATCGGCGAGGTTTCAGGCCGAGTCTCGCGATGCGGGGGAAAACCGCAAGAGCGCCCAGCCGACGACGCCGGCCAGCAAGGAAGCCGTCAAGATGGCCGTCTTCGCCGTGTCCAGCAGCGGTCCTTGTCCAAAACCTAATGCCGCAATGAAGAGGGACATGGTGAAGCCGATTCCGGCAATGATACTCAGCCCGTGAATCTGGCGCCACGACACGCCGGCGGGCAGTTCCGCCAGATTGCACCGCACGGCGAGCCACGAGGCCCCGAAAATCCCGATCTGTTTGCCGAAAAACAAGCCGGTCATAATGCCCAAACTGACAGGGTGGGCGAAACCGGAGAGAAAACCGGATTCCAGTGTCACGCCGGCGTTGGCGAGGGCGAACACAGGCATGATGAAAAACGCCACCCAGGGATGGAGGGCGTGCTCCATTCGCTCCAGAAGCGAATGACGGTCGCCGGGATCACTCGGCGAGGTTGCTGCATCCTTGGTGACGCCGTTGGTTTCGGCGTGGGCGCCGTGACCAAGGCGTCCCCCGCCCGGTATGGTTAGTGCCGCCAGAACTCCCGCCACGGTGGCGTGTACGCCGGACTTGAGAATCAGGTACCACAAAATCACGCTGACCAAGATGTAAGGGGCGGCGGATTGGCATCGGGCGCGGTTCAGTACCAAAAGCATGAGCAGCGGAACCGTTGCCCAGAGCAGGGCATCGGTGTAAATGCGGCCGGTGTAGAAGAGCGCGATCACCAATACCGCGCCGATGTCGTCCACGATTGCCAAGGCCACCAAAAACACCTTGCCGGTGACCGGCACTCGCGGTCCGGCCAAAGCGAGAACACCGATGGCGAAGGCGATATCGGTCGCCATGGGCACGGCCCAGCCGCTCATTCCCTCTCCACCTCGGTTGAACGCGACGTAGCAAAGCGCCGGAACGACCATTCCCCCGACCGCGGCCGCTGCGGGGAGCGCCGCCTTGCGAAAGCCGGCCAATTCACCGCCGGTGATCTCTCGCTTGATTTCCAGGCCGACGAGAAAGAAAAACACGGCCATAAGACCGTCGTTGATCCATAGCAGCAGCGGCTTTTCGATCCCGACGCCGCTCCATTTGACCGTGATTACACTCGCGAGGAGCTCGTGATAAGATGCCGACCAGGGAGAGTTGGCCCAAGCCATGGCAAGCACGGCACAAGCCAAAAGGACCACGCCGCCGGCGGCCTCCTGCCGAAAGAATTCTTGAAAGGGGCCTAGAAATCCGCCGAACGCACTCAGGAGCTTCGGCTCGGAATTGTGCATGACCGGGCCTCGCGGATGACGCAATGCGGAGGGTGTGTAGGAATCGCCGAATTATATCATTGTCCCGTCGCGAAACAACCGCGCGTTGGGCCGGGCGTAGGCAGTGGTGACGCAGGGTTTCATGGGCCATTGTGCCGGGACTCCCCTTGCAGGCGTGTCGATCGCGAGGTCCGTTACGGCTTTGTCGCCGGACGCAGTTGGCAATATTCGATTAACGGCCTTCGGGTGGTTTGCGTTCCGCAACAGCTCCACTTATAATGACGGCCGTTTCGTGTTCGTCATACGACACGATGCGCCGGACCTATCCTTGCCGAAACCCGTACAGTTTTTGGATTGTCGGGGTCCCGCCGCTGATGGCGATCCGGTTTTTTTTCGGGGTCGCGCCTCCGCACAAAAGGCGAGCACGCGATCAGTCGGCGAGTTCGCAACGCCGGTTATTTTGGCCGGATGATTGCGGACCGCCGCCGGGGTAGGTCATGATGAATGTTTACGGGGAGGACGTAGGGTTCGCCGCGTAGTATGCGGGCGTTCGCCGGTAGGGTTCGGCGAGGTCCCGCTGAAAGCGGCGTGGGATCGTTTCATAGGCCCCTTGAGGAGAGGTCGTCGGTACATGCAACTTCGGTCGATGTTTCTGGTTGGTTTGGCCATAGGCGCCATCTTGTACGGTTGGAGGTTTGCCCAGGCGGAAGAGTCTGCGGACGACGTGAACCCCGCCGAAGATTATGTCATCAAGTGGCTGCCGAAGCCGTATCCCGTCCCGGACGCCGATGCCGCTGCGGAATCGGACATGAAACCCTACACGGAAGTGATCGTGGGAACCGACATCAAATTCGACATGGTGCCGATACCGGGCGGGAAGTTCGTGATGGGCAGCCCGGAATCGGAAGAGGGCCGCAAGGAAGATGAAGGCCCGCAGCACGAAGTCGTCGTCGAACCGTTCTGGATGGCGAAATACGAAACCATTTGGGACGCCTACGAAACCTGGTCCTTCGAATTGGATAAGCGTCGTCGGGAGCAGTTGCGGGAACAGGCGACCGACTGGGACAAGTTCGCGGACGCGATCGCCCGTCCCACTCCGCCTTATACGGATATGTCTTTCGGCATGGGCAAGAAGGATCGGCCCGCTGCCTGCATGACGCAGTACGCGGCCCAGCACTTCTGCAAGTGGCTTTCGGCCAAGACCGGCCGCTATTACCGGCTCCCCACCGAAGCGGAATGGGAATATGCGTGCCGCGCCGGAACGACCACGGCCTATTCCTTCGGCGACGATCCCGAGGATCTGGACGACTACGGCTGGTACTTCGACAACAGCGACGATAAGTTTCACAAGGTGGGCGAAAAGAAGCCGAACGCCTGGGGACTTTACGACATGCACGGGAACGTGGCGGAATGGGTGCTGGATCAGTACGTCCCCGACGCCTATCAACGCTTCGCCGGTCAGACCGTCAAGAATCCGTTGATTCCGGTGCAGAAAGAGTTCCCGATCACGGTCCGCGGCGGCTCCTGGGCGGACGATCCGGAGATGCTCCGCAGCGCGGCGCGCCGCGGCTCGCATCCCGACTGGAAGATGCAGGACCCGCAGATTCCACAGAGCATCTGGTACCTTACCGATGCTCCGTTCGTAGGTTTCCGCGTGATCCGTCCCTTGCGACTCCCAACCGAGGAAGAGGCGAAAATGTACGAGCCTGATCCCGAGATTCTGCGGAATTACCGCAAGGCGCAGGGAGGGAAGTATTGATTCGGCACGGGACAAGGCTTGCCGGCGGGGTTTGTGCGCTGGAATGCGGTCATGTTCACGGCCGCCGGGCGGTGAACGTAATTTTGTGTCCTTTGCAACCGATGAATTAGGAGATGCGGCGATGAACGAGAACTTGACATCGGCCTCTCGGCGAAGTTTCTTGAAAAGCTCCGCGATCGTGGGCGGCGCGGCCGTGACCGGCCTCCATCTTTCCCGTGCGGTGCACGCCTCGGGCAGCGACGTGATCAAAGTGTGCTTGGTCGGGTGCGGCGGTCGCGGTAACGGTGCCGTCCGCGACAACCTGAAGGCGGCTGCCGAGGCCGGCCTGAAGGTCCAGGTCGTGGCCGTCTCCGACGCCTTCGAGAGCCGGGCGAAAGGTGCAGCCGAAAGCCTCCGTAAGGAATTCGGCCCGGATGTCGTCGATCTGCCCGACGACCGCGTGTTCGTGGGACTGGACGCCTACAAGAAGGCCATCGACTGCGGCGTCGATATGATGATCAATGCTTCGCCCCCGGGATTCCGGCCGTATCAATACAAGTACGCCATCGAGGCCGGCAAGCATGTCTTCATGGAAAAGCCGGTCTGCGTGGACGCCCCCGGTTATCGGATGGTGATGGAGGCCAACAAACTGGCCGATGAGAAGGGCCTGAAAGTGGGCGTGGGGCTGCAACGCCATCACCAGGCCAACTACATTCGCGAGATCGCCGCCATCAAGGAAGGCAAGATCGGCGACATCACCTTCCGCCGCTGCTACTGGAACGGCGGGGCCATTTGGATTCGCCGTCCCGATCCCAGCATGAATGAGCTGCAAGCTCAGGTCCACAACTGGTACCATTTCACCTGGTTGAGCGGTGACAACATCGTTGAACAGCACGTCCATAACCTCGATGTCTGCAATTGGGTGATGGACGATCACCCGATCGAGGCCAACGGCATGGGCGGCTGCGAGATGCGGTATCGCGGCGACAATCGCGGCGTGGGCCAGATCTTCGATCATCACTTCGTGGAATTTACCTATGCGAACGGAGTGAAGATGTTCAGCCAGTGCCGGCAAATCAACAACTGCTGGAACAGCGTTTCGGAAGCCGCCCACGGCACCAAGGGCGTCTCCGGTTGCACCAGCGGCCCCGGCGGCACGAACCCGTACGTGCAGGAGCACATCGACCTCCTGAACGCGATCGTCAAAAACGAACACTACAACGAGGGTTACTTCGGCGCCAACAGCACGTTTACGGCCATCCTCGGCCGCTTGGCGACCTACAGCGGGCAGGTCGTGAAGTGGGACGACGCCGTTCAAGGGATGCCGGCTTTGGCGCCCGAGATCACGTCGTGGGAGCAGGATCCGCCTGTCACGAAGAATGAAGACGGCGAATATCCGATCCCGCAGCCCGGCGTTTACAAGCCGTACTGATCGCGCTGATGCCTCGTTGATCCAAGGTGTCCGCCGGAATTCTCGGCGGGCAACGGTCGGTTTGTCCTGGCTCCAGTTGCCTTTGCCGTGACGCGACCCTCGGCCCCATGCCGGGGGTCGCTTTCTATTCACCTCGAACGTCCTGCTCGGCCGGCGGAAGGAGTCCGCCGCCGCTTTGACCGACTTATCGACCGCTTGCGATAAAAGGGCGGTACAATTCCCTGGGGCACATGGAGCATTTTCAGCCAAACGCATTCGGCTCCACGGTCCGGGGAGGGCGAGCCTCTGTTGCCACAACCAAAAAGTGAGATGGGAACCCGGGGTTGAGCCGCCGCGGGTAGTTGAACCGACCTTTGGAATCGTGCGAACGATCGTCATGAAACACGCTCAGGAACTCCCCTGCGATACCGCAGCCGGGTGCGAAATCGTGTTGGATATCGACGGGATGCACTGCGCGGGTTGCGTCGCTCGCGTGGAAAGCGCACTCCGTTCGGTGCCGGGCGTCGCCGATGCTGCTGTCGATCTGATGACGCAGCAGGCTCGGGTCATCGCCCCGGCAGGGGAAGAAACCCCCACGCGACTGGTCGAGGCGGTCCGGTCGGCCGGGTACCAGGCTCAAGTACGAGAACGGACGCATCCAATTGCTGCGGGGAATACGCATCCCTCGGCGACCGACGTTTTGCCGGAATCGGAGGATCAGCACTCTCCATGGGACCGGCAGGAACGATATGCCAAGAATCGCTTACGAGATTCGCTGTTCGGGTTGATCGGTCTGGTGATCGTCGTGGTGGCCATGTTCGCGCTGCCCGCCTCGGAATGGGCGCTCGCACTGGCCGTGGTCGGGGCAGGCTCGGTGCAGCTCTTCGTCGGCGGTCCGATAGCTTGGGCGGCATTCCGGCAACTCCGGCACGGGGCGATCGGCATGGATGCCTTGGTCGCCCTGGGAACCTGGACGGCCTTCGCGGCGGCCTTCGCTGAGACGCTGTTCCCCGGCCTCTCCCTTCACGAGACGATGGGAATCGGACATCGCGGATCCGGCGTTTCGATGTACTTCAGCGACTCGGTGATGATCCTGACCTTCATTTCATTCGGGCGATATCTGGAGTCCAAGGTCAAGGTTCGTGCCTCGCACGCGATTCGGCAGCTCATGGATTTGTCTCCGCCGACGGCACTGATGCGAGTGGAAGACGATTTTCGCGAGACCCCGGTGGCCGGAATCCCCCAAGGTGCACTCGTGCTGGTTCGTGTGGGAGAAAAGGTTCCCTTGGACGGGGTCATCGTGCAAGGGACGTCGGACGTCGATGAGTCTTGGTTGACGGGCGAAGCCCTGCCCGTGCCCAAGAGGCCCGGCGAAGGGATCTTGGCGGGCAGCATCAACCTGACCGGCCCGCTGCAAGTGGAGGTACTCAAGCCCGCGAGTGAAACCGCTTTGGCCCAGGTGGTTCGGCTCGTTCGCAGGGTGCAGTCGGGGAAACCGCGGATCGGTCGATTGGCCGACCGCCTCGTGGCCTGGTTCGTACCCGTCGTCGTGGCTGTTGCGCTGACCTCGCTGGTGATATGGGGGTTCGTCCTAGGTCGATGGGGCACGGCCCTCAACGCGTTGGTGGCGGTTCTGGTGATCGCCTGCCCGTGCGCCTTGGGCGTCGCGACGCCCGCCGCGCTGATGGTCGCCGCCGGCATCGGTGCTCGCCGCGGCATCCTCAGCAAGAATGCGGAAGTCTTGGAGACGATGGGCAACGTAGATGTTATCGTCTTGGACAAGACCGGGACGTTGACGTTGGGCCGACCGCAACTGGTGGGCACGACGGCCGCTCCAGGAATCGATCCGGAGGACCTGTTACGGTGGGCCGCCGCCGCCGAGCAAACCAACCTTCACCCTCTAGCCGCGGCTATTGTCGCCGAGGCGAGGCGACGAGGCATCTCTTGGGAGCCTGCGGAAACGACGGACCTTCTGCCTGGGATCGGGATTCGAGCCTTGCTGAACGGCCGGGAATTGCTGGTCGGCGGCGACGCGGTCCTTCCCGGCGGCATGTCGCCCGCGGAAGCCGTCGCCCTGCTGCAATCCTCCCATCCGAACGATGGGAACGGGAAACATGATCTGGAAGGGGAAATCCGCGTTTGGGTGGTCGGCGAAGGGAAGCTGCTAGGATTGCTTCAGTTTGCGGATGTCCCGGCCGAAAGCAGCCACGAGGCTGTCGCCGCGCTCCGTCGCCGGGGCCTGCGGATTGTGATGTTGACCGGCGATCGCCGCGAGGTGGCGGAAAGCATCGGTCGCCGATTGGGTATCGAGGAGATCGTCGCGGAAGTCCGGCCCGACGACAAATTCGAGGTAGTCCGAAAGCTGCAACGCGACGGGCATTGCGTAGCGATGGTGGGGGACGGTGTAAACGACGCGCCGGCTCTGGCGGCGGCCGACGTCGGCATTGCCCTGGGCGCAGGCGCCGATGTGGCCAAGGAGTCGGCCGACGTGGTCCTCATCGGGCGCGATCTCCGCGCGATCCCCGAGTGCTTGGCCCTCAGCCGCAATACCATGGCGACGATTTGGGAAAACTTCTTTTGGGCCTTGATCTACAACGCCGTTTTGATTCCCCTGGCGGCGGGGGTGGCCGTTCCCTGGACCGGGTTCCTCGTCCCCGCACCGGCCGCCGCGGCGGCCATGGCGCTCAGCGACGTTTCCGTCGTCCTCAACAGTCTGCGACTGTATCGCAAACGTCTGGAGTGAAGTTATGGACTCGCTTTACGCCGCGGGGACGGAGATGGCGACGCTATCTCGCTGACTCGGATACCGGGTCGCACGCGCCGACGCACTTTGCGATAATGGAGGGCGTTCGAGAACGGAGCCGCCTGCCCCGAAAAGGGGCGTCTTCCGTCCGGTCCGTGAGGTGAACTCGGCGGGAGCGTACGCCGCCGTTAAACCGGAGCGTTTCCGCGAGTTCCATCGCCGTATACCCAGGGAGAATGCGGCTTCCGGGCCGGCGCAAGGTTCTCGTGTCGCGAGCCGTCCTTGCCCGGGCGAATCCCCGCGGGGAGCGTTATTGGTCCCATCGTGTACGTCGGAGAATCGGTTATGAATGCCTCGGCAAAGGGAATGCCCTGCGCCCTGGTGACGGGGGGATCTCGAGGAATCGGGGCCGCCGTTTGTCGCCGCTTGGCCAAGCTCGGATTCGCGGTCGTGGTGAATTACGCTCGAAGCGTCGATGCAGCAGAATCGGTGGTTGCCGAAATCCGCGCGGAAGGCGGCGCTGCGGCGCCAGTGCAGGGCGACGTCGGGAGCAAAGAAGACCGGCAGCGCCTACTGGCCTTTGCTCTGAGGGAGTTTGGTCGCCTGGACGTCCTCGTGAACAACGCCGGGATTACCTCGGTCGGCCGCCGAGATATCCTGGAGGCCACGGAGGAATCCTGGGATGCCGTCTTCGATACCAATCTCAAAGGTCCGTTTTTCTTGTCCCAGATCGTGGCGAAAGAGATGATTCGCCTGATTCAGGCGGGGATCGTCCGGGAAGGCCATATCATCAACATCTCCTCCATATCGGCCTTCGCCGTTTCGACGAACCGCGGAGATTACTGCATCAGCAAGAGCGCGATCGGCATGATGACCAAACTCTTCGCCCAACGTCTGGCAGACGAGCATATTTTCGTTCACGAGGTCTGCCCCGGTGTGATCGAAAGTGATATGACGGCACCGGTCAAGGAAAAGTACGATCGTCTCATCGCGGATGGCTACTGGCCGATTCGCCGCTGGGGCAGCCCCGAGGACGTGGCATCCGCCGTCGGGGCGATCGTATCGGGAGCCTTTTCCTTCAGCACCGGCAATTGTTTCCTCGTGGACGGCGGCTTTCACATCCGCACGCTTTAGGCGCATGCCGTCATCCCACGCCCGGCCTCGGTCCCGAACGTCGAAATGGAGCGTTTAGCACCCACAGACGCTTTTTCCCCAATAGGCCGGCCCTCAAGAACTGCCGCTCGGTAGGCGATCGCACGACTCCGGTCTGTAAGCCGATCGCTCGCCTGCGAATCTTTGCCGCAAATCGAAGGATTGAGTAAACTGGAGCATGGGTATTGACCTTGCCGGTTGCGGGGAAGGTATCCGCCGATCTTGTCTTTTATGCCTAGCTGAATTCCCGAAACCCTGGCTTTCAGGGGGGATAGCTTTGGATTGCGAATCGATTCGCGAACCAATTCGCAACTTCGCCGAGGAGCAGCCTGCCGTTCCTAGCCGAAAGGCGGCAGCGGTCCGCGCGTGTGCCGGCTTCTTTCTCTTCGTCGCGGTGATCGGCCTGGCGGCGGGTCTGAACGGGCCGTTCGCGCGCGTGGTCGGCATAGCCCAGGTCGCTGATGCGGAAGAGGCGGCGGTGCAAGGCACTTACCCGCCGGCCGTCGGCGGAACGGAACCGTCGGAAGCTACCACCCCGCCCTCGACACCCGCCGCGCCGCGGGCAAATCCCCCTGTTACGGGTCCGGTGGTGCAAGAGGCTCAGCCGGAGCAAATCTACCTTCGCGATGCCGACGGCAATCTGAAATTGATGCTGGGCTGGACGATGGAGCAGTTCGAGGAATTGGTGCGCATCCGGGACGGCTTGGTGCAGACCGATTCCACGCCGCGGTTCGTAGTGAATGAGATCAAACTGACAGGGAAGGTCGAAGGCGCCGTCGCCAGGCTGACTGCCGAGGTTTCGCTTCGCGTCAAGGACGCGGAAACGGTGCGTGTGCCCTTGCGCATGGGCGAAGCCGTTCCGCTCAGCCCGCCGGAGTACGAAGGCGGAGGCGAAATGTGGTTGGTCCCCAATCGGCCGGGCTGGGACTACACAGCCTACGTGCGCGGTGATCCGGCTAAGGACCAGTTGATTCGGCTCGAAATGTTGGTGCCGGTGGAAGACCTGGGAAATGAGCACGGAATCTCATTGAGTTTGCCCGACGCCGCCGTCTCCCGATTGCAATTGGAAATCCCCGAGTCGCCGCTTCTCGCGACGAATCGCGGCGGGAGCGGGGTCCTGCAAGTTGCAACGCTGCCGGAGGGCGGATCCCGCTTGGAATTGGTAGGTCTCGGCCCGTCCCTGAAAATCGCCTGGCAGGAGGATCGCTCGAAACAGGCCGAGGGCGGCGCCGTGATGGAGGTCGACGGTGAGACCTTGGTTCGCTTCGGGAGCGGGAAGTTGTCATTCGATGCCCGGCTGTCGATCAAGACCTATGGCGGTCCGTTGGAGAGACTCACGGTGAAGCTGCCTCCGGAATGCGACTTGGTGAGCGCGGACGGGGTGAGCACGACGTTTCGCGCACAGCCGGGCAGTCCGGTAAACGGTGCGGCGGGCGGCAGAGTGGTGGAGCTTGCGGCGGAACGCCCCGTCTCCGGCCCCGTCGAAATCCGCTTGGCCGCTCAGCGATCCGTTCCCGAAGGCAACTCCCCCATACCGCTGGCCGGGTTCGAAGTGCTCGGGGCGGTTCGGCAAACGGGAAGAATCGGGCTCGTCGTGCCGAATGATCTGCTGCTCTTATGGGGCAATTTCCAGGGGATTCGGCAAATCGAACCCAAGCTCTTGGCCGGGGGAGCGGAGGCCGCGTTCGCTTTCGAATTCTTTGGATTTCCTTACGACTTGAGCGTCACTCCGGTGCCGCGGCGGAGCCATGTTACGGTAACCCCGAGATACCGCTTGGAGGTGACGGCGGCGCGCACCAATGCCGAGGTGAGTCTGAGCTACGAGGTGCGCGGCGCGGAGACCGGCTCCTTTGCGGTCGAGCTGCACGATTGGGTCTTGGACGATATCGTGCCTTCCTCCTTGGTCCCGCCCGAGGGAATCTTCGAACAAGACGGCGTGACGACCTTTTCGCTGCAACAGCGGGTATTGGGAAAACTCGACGTGACCCTCAAGTTGCATCGCGATCACCGTGCCGACGAGTCGCCCTTAAAACTGATCCTTCCCTCGCCGCGGGCCGACGTCGTCGTCCCGGCTGAATTGGTGGTCATCCCGGCGACGAATGTGCAATGGATGCCCAGAGCGTCGGAGTGCGTCGGGCTGGCAAGCCTGGTACCGGGCGGCAACAGCGACCGCGGCAAGAGCGCGCAACTCTTTCGGGTGCAAAAGAATCCGGCGGTCCTGGTCGCGGATTGGAAGACGCATACGCAGGAAGTGCGTGCTCAGATATCCACGCACATCACAGTGGGGGCGAACCGCGCGGACATCGAGCAACAGATTCGGTTTCAGGTGGCGTACGAACCGCGAACGCAACCGTGGCGGCTGGTAGTGCCGGCGATGGTGCCCCCGGCAGGGCTTTCGATCCTCTTGGACCGGCGGAGAATCCCGCTGGAGCTGCCCGCCGGAGTGGCTTCCGGGAATTCGGAACCCGCCGGCGGTGCCGGCGACGGGACCGGAGCGGCACAAGATACCGTAATCGAAGTCCCGCTCCCCGCCGCCGTGTTGGGAGACTCCAACGTCGTCCTTTCCTATTCCATCGCCTTGCCTCAGAACGCGACGGCCAAGGAGGGCGAGTGGGTGTTGCCCCTGATTCAACCTTTGGATGCGACGGACGTGCGGCAAACGCTTTCCCTGCAAGTGGACGACGACCTCGCGTGGCAGCACGTCCTTCCTCCCTGGAGCGAGAATGACGACGCGGTTCTGACGCGGGATTCCAATGGGGTATCCTTCTTTTCCGCGGCGGGACCCGTGGATGCGATACGGATATCTTGGGTGCGTTCGCCCTCCGCCCACATGATCGCCGTCGATCGGGCATGGATTCAGACCTGGCTGGATCCGATCGGGCGTCAAGAGCGAGCCGTTTTCCGCTTCCGCACCAAGCTGAGCAATGTGGAACTGGCGCTGCCCCGCGGAACGCGATGGGAGGCCGTCCAGGTGATTTTGGACGGCAAGCCCGCCCAGGTCTCGGCTCCCACGCCGAAAGGCTTGATCGTCCCCTTGGAAGCCCCTTCGGATGGATCCCGACCCGTCACGCATCTGCTCGAGGTGTGGTATGAATTGCCGCGGGTCGATCTCGGTTGGGGACGCCAGCGATTGGAGTTTCCGAGGCTGGGTCCGGAGGCCTACGGCAGGAATTGGTACTGGGAGCTTATTCTTCCTCCCACGGAGCACTTTCTAGCCATTGGACAAGGATGGGTGGCGGAGTATCGCTGGGAATGGCAGGGTTACGGTTGGGCCCGCCGGCCCAGCCTCACGGAGGCGGAATTGGAAGCCTGGATCGGCTCGACCACGGAAACCCGGCAGACGCCGTTGCGGGCCAATCGCTATCTTTTCAGCTCGCTGCATCCCGTTGATGTCAGTCGCGTGTGGATCGTGCGCCGCACCTGGCTGGTGACTTCCTGCTCCGGAGTCATCCTGGCCCTCGGCCTACTTTGGCTCTACGCACCGACGGTTCGTCGCCCCTGGTTCGCCTGGGTGCTGCTGACGATCGTTCTGAGTTTCTTCGCGATTCGTATGGATTGGGGCGTTCTGGTCGCACAAGCGGCGGCGTTCGGGGCCGCGTTGGCCGTACTTGCGTGGATGCTCCAGCGCAGTCTGGCCGGTCCGCGGCCGGCGCGAACGGGTTGGGGCGTGTCGGAGGAACGCAGTTCCGCGGATACGGTCGTCTGTCAGGGCCAACCGCGTCTCGCCGAGATGATGGCCGCGGACGCCAAGGCGGAGTCGGTGCCATGAAGCGCGATGCCGTCGAATGCCGCGTCGTCCGCGCCGCTGTTTCGCCCATGGCATCCGCTTGCCTGTTGGCTGCAATCTGCCTTGCCATGACGGAGATGCGGGGTGCCGCCGCCTTGGAATCGTCGGCGACGGTCTCCTCGACCCCGGCGGAGGCGTGGTCCGCTTCGACCCTGCCCCCGTTGCGATTTCGGCGCGTTTTCGTCCCCCTCGGCGATATCGACGCGATTCGAGACCGCGTCCCGTATTATCCCATGGCGCAGGATGAGTTCGAAGCCTTGCTGACGCTCTTGAACCGCTCCGCCTTGGAGGATCCGGCCAAGGCGTACGTGGCACGGGGCCGCTATTCGGCCGTGCTGGAGGGCGACTCTTTGCGCGGGGAAGAGGCTCGATTGGAGGTTGTTCTCCGAGATACCGAGCCGAGCGTTCTGTCGTTGGATCCCACGAACCTCGCCATCCATGACCCGGTTTGGGAGTCATCCGCGGCGCGCCCGGCGACTCTGGGTGTCGCACCGCAAGGGGGAACGCGGCTCAGGGTGGCGGAGAGCGGCACGTTGCGCTTCGGCTGGTCCGTGGCGGGCCGACGGCAGCCGGACGGAAGCTTGAAATTCGAAATCCGCTTTCCGCCTTCGCTCCAGGGCGAGCTGGAGCTGCGCCTGCCCGAGGCGCTACGGCTGGCGAAGATCGAAGGGGGAGCGATCGTTGCCGACCAGGCCGGTACGGGCAGTCGGAACGGCACGCATATCGTCTTTGCCGCCGGCTCCAAGGTGGATTTGCACGTCGTGCGCCCCCGTTTCGCGGATCAATCGGTGCCCCAGGCCGAATACGGCGAAGAGGCCGCCTTCGATTGTTCGCTCGGCGGGTTGGATTTGATATGGCAATGGTCCATCAACGTGTTAGGCGAGCCTTTATCGGAGGTTTTCGTCAATTTGCCGCCGGGTATTCGCGTGACGGGCGTGATCCTGGCCGGCATTGAGCCGGCGTGGTCCGAAGAGCACACGGACGACGGCTCGCCGGGACGGCTGGTCATTCGACCCGAATCACCCATCGAGGGGCGAGACCGCGTCCTCCGCATCCAAGCCGTAATGCCCTTGTGGACGGATCGTCGACTGGATCTGCCGGTGCTCAGCGCGCCCGGTTTCGCCAGGCGGTCCAGCCGTTTGGAATTGATCGTCCGGGCTCCGCTGGAGGTCACCGACTTGGCGCTTCAAGGGGGGCAAGTGATCCAATTCGCCCCCTTGCCGTCGGATCCCGGCGGGCGCGTGATTCAACTGAACTGCTATGATCCTCGCGCGAAAATCGGGATCGATCTCCGCGCGTTCCGCCCCGTTGTGACCTGGAGCACGGCAACAAAGACCCAGTGGGCGGCGAACGAAGCGTCGGCGGAAGTCCTGACCTACTGCGAAATCGATAGCGGCGCCGTTTGGACCTGGACGCTGCCGCTGGCGGAGGGCTGGGTGCCGCAGCGCGTGGAATCGGTCGAACCCAACGCCCTGGCCGATTGGACGATCGAGACGCAAGACGATGGAAGCCGGAGCATCCGAACGCGATGGAACCGGGCGCTGATTCCGGAACGTCCGGCTCTTTTGCGATTGACGGCGCACCGTCCTTGGGACGGCCCCCATCCGCAGGAAGTCTCGCCCGGAGAATTGGTCCCCCTGGACATCGACGCGACGGAGATGGGCGGAAGTCACTCCTTGAGCATCCAGTTGGCCGCCGATCTGGCGGTTCCCTGGCAATTGCGCGGCGTCGGAACCCTGGACCACGAGCGACCTTTGGAAGTGCCGTCCTTGGAGGAGTTCCTCGCCGCGACTGCTGATCTCAAAATTCAGGATCTCGCGGCCGCCGGGCGCCATTACGTCTTGAGGCTGCTGCCGCGAACGGTGAATCATGACCTGAGAGGAACGTGCCGCATCCTCTTGGACGGCGACACGATCACCGAGCAGCTCCGTGTCGTCGGTCGGCGGACACGGCCCGGAAAGGCCCCCTTGCGGATCGGTTTTGTGGGAGGGATTCCCGCGGCGACCGAGATCGAATGGCGCGCGCGACAACCGGACGGCACGTTCGTGCCCTGCACCGCGCGAGGAATCGCCCCCGATCCGATTGCGCAACCCGCCCGAAACGGCGAGGCGGAAACACAATTCGCGGGTGACGCC
>FWPU01007223.1_pt1 | contig 18729 bp, 21 predicted proteins | sample 2228361 | NCBI WGS metagenome assembly FWPU01 (sample SAMEA103939777, study PRJEB20133) | metagenome
CGCGATCACGCGGCTCAGCGCCGCGCCAGCCGCCGGATGGCCGCCCACTGCGCGGCGGAGACCGGCATCACCGACAGGCGCGGGAGGCGGAGCAGGTCGAAGCCGGCGAGCGCCGGCTCGGCGCGCATCTCCGCCAGCGTCACGGGGTGCGGCAGCGCGCCGCTCGGCTCGATGTCGACCACGACCAGCCGCCGGTCCTTGGCCTGCGGGTCGGGATACGCCCCGCGTACGACGCGCGCCCTCCCCACCACCGCCTTCTCGTCGCCGGTGTGGTAGATGAGGACCTCGTCCCCCTTCTCGACCGCCGCCAGGTGGCGCAGGGCGAGGGCGTTCTTCACCCCGTCCCACGTGGTGCGGCGATCGCGCTCCAGCTGCGCATACGAGTACGCGCCGGGCTCCGTCTTGAAGAGCCAGCGCCCCGCCATCAGGCGTAGTGGCTGCGGCGCTTCACCGCGGTCTCCCGCTCGAGCTCGAAGATCTGGACCTTCTCGGTCGCGTCCCCCTTGCGCACGAACTTGTGTCCGCGGAGCGTGGTCGCCACGATGCCGAGGTCGGGGCGGCCGGGGCAGTCGCGCACCTCGCGGATCTCGCTCGATGCGAACACGGTGTCGCCGGCGAAGACGGGCGCCGTGTGCCGGCCCGTGACGTAGCGGACGTCGGCGAGGGCGTTGTCGGCGATGTCTGGAGACGAGAGCCCGAGGCAGAGCTGGAACGGGATGCCGCCGAAGACGATCAGCTTGCCGCCGACGAACCGCTCGGGATCCTGGTCCACCATCCACTGGTTGCAGTGCACCTGGGAGGTGTTGTCGAGCATGCCGGTCAGCACGATGTGGTCGTTCGTCACCACCCGGCCGCGCCAGTGCTCGATGACGTCGCCGGGCCGGAAGTCCTCGACGTAGGTGTCGGGGTTGCTGAGGTAGGCGAGCGCGCGGTAGTCGCGCGCCGGATCGTAGGGGGGAAGACCGAGCGTCACCGGGACGTCGCGCGGCGGCACCTCGCCGTCGGCGACCGGCGCGTCGAGGTCCTTCTTCCAGACCTGCACCTTGCGCTGGAAGGTGAGCACGACCTCGCCGTCCTGGTTGCGCCCGGTCGTCTGGACGTGGACGACGCCGCGGTCGCGGTCGCGCGACGACGCCTTCACGCCGAGCACGAGCGTCTCGGCCTCGAGCGTGTCCCCCACGCACACGGTCGCCCCGAAGCGCATGTCGATGTACTCGAGGTTGGCGCGCGCGTTCTCGGAGATGTCCTCGACCGTCTGGCTGAAGACGACGGCCATCACCAGGCCGGGCGGCACGACGAGCCCGCGGTACCCGTAGGCGCGCGCATAGCGCACGTTCTTCGACAGCGGGTTGGTGGTGTACGCGAAGTCGGTGAAGACGGCGAAGAGCCCTTCGGTGATGGTCTTGCCGCCCTTGTGGCGGAACACGTGGCCGGGGCGGAACTCCTCGAGGAAATTGCCCCGCTGCTTGCGAATGGTCCTCACGCCCGGTCCTTACCGGGCGGTGGACGGGAGCGTCAACCGCGGCGGCTCACTCCGCCTGGTCGCGCCGCTCCCCCTCGCCGCCGAGCGCGCCGGCGATCGCGCGCACGACCGTCGCCAGCGTGCGCCGTCCCCGTTCCGGCAGCGCCCAGTAGAGCCGGACGATCTCCTCGAGCGCGGGATCCTTGAGCAGGGGGATCGCGCGGAAGCCGCCCCCCTCCTGCGGCGGCGCGAGGCGATCGTCGATGGCGCGCAGCTGCCGAACCTCGTCGGAGAGGAGCTCCGGCTCGATCTCGTCGAGCGCGCGCTTCAGCGCGTGGTTGATCCGCATCACCACCAGCAACGGCGTCGCGAGCCCGCGCCCGCCCTCGAGGCGGCTGATCGCACCCTGGCTCACGCCCGCCAGCCGGGCCAGCTGTTCCTGGGACAGCCCCAGGAGCTCCCGCACGCGGCGCTTGTGGCGCCCGAGCCCGATCATCCATCGCCGCCAGTCCACCGGCGGCCCCGCCGCCTCCTCCGTCTTCTCCCGAACGTTCGTCACGACTGCGTCACGCATCATTCTTCCTCGGTGCGGCGATCGACGGCTGCGCGAGATCGAGGTCGGGGCGTGACGGACGAGGAAGGGCAGCGCGGCGAAATGCCGGTCGGCGAACGCGACCCGTCCACCGGGTCGCCGCCCGCCGTCACGGAACGGTGATCTCCGGACCCATGGCCGTGCCAACGTACCGGCGCGCGGGCGGATGTCAACCGCTGACGCGTGACCTGGGCGGGATCAGCTCTTGAGCAGATTCCGGGCGATGACGACGCGCTGCACCTGGCTCGTCCCCTCGTAGATCTGGAGCAGCTTCGCGTCGCGCATCAGCTTCTCGACCGGGTACTCCTTCATGTACCCATAGCCGCCGAAGATCTGCACGGCATCGGTGGTGATGCGCATCGTCTGGTCGGCGCCGAACGCCTTGGCGTAGCTCGACACGATCGACGACATCGCCCCCTGGTCGATCATCCACGCCGCCTTGTAGGTGAGGAGCCGCATCGCCTCGAGCTCGATCGCCATGTCGGCGAGCATGAACTGCACGGCCTGGAAGCTCGCGATCGGCTGGCCGAACTGCTGCCGCTCGGTCGCGTAGCGGGTGCACTCGTCGAGGGCGCGCTGCGAGATGCCGATCGCGATCGCGCCGATGAGCGGCCGGCTGCGATCGAACGTCCGCATCGCGATCTTGAACCCCTCTCCTTCCGCCCCGAGGAGCGCGTCCTTCCGGATGCGGACGTCCTCGAACACCACCTCCGCCGTATCCGCGGCGCGCTGGCCGAGCTTGTCCTTCATGCGGTGCTTGCGGATACCCGGCACGTCGGCGGGCAGCACGAACGCGGAGATGCCCGCGTGCCGCAGCGACCGGTCCCGGGTGGCGAAGACGACGTACCAGTCGGCGACGCTCCCGTTCGAGATGAAGTGCTTCGTGCCGTTCAGCACGAACTCGTCCCCGACCCGCCGGTAGGTGGTGGAGATCCCGGCGCTGTCGGACCCCGCGCCGGGCTCGGTGATGCAGAAGGCGGCGAACGAGCACTCCGACGCGAGCTGCCCCAGGTAGCGGCGCTTCTGCTCCTCGGTCCCCGCGATCAGGACCGGGATGGCGGCGAGGCCGTTGGCCGCGCACGCGTTGGTGATGCCGGCGCAGGCCCAGTTGAGCTCCTCGAGCACGAGCACGCTGTCGAGTACGCCGAGGCCCGGGCCCCCGTACTCGGTCGGGACCTCGAAGTTCATGAGGCCCAGCTCCCACGCCTGCCGGGCGACGTCGGCGGGAAACGTCTGCTCCTCGTCGTACTTGGCGGCGACCGGGAGCATCACCTCGCGCGCGAACCGGCGCGCGGTCGCCTTCAGCTGCTGCTGCTCGGGGGTCGGCTCGAATGCGAACATGCGATCGGGCTCCTCTGCGGCTCAGCGGCCGCGGGCACGGGCGGGCTCGCGGGCCGGCTCCGCGCGCCGGACGGCGACGACCTTCGTCACCCGCCGCCCCTTCATCTCCGCCACGGTGAGGTCGTAGCCGTCGAGCGTCACCGTGTCGCCCGGACGGGGGATCTTCCCGAGCCGCTCGGCCATGAACCCACCGAGCGTGCTCACGTCGCCGATCTCGGGCGGCTCGACGCCGAGCCGCTCCCAGACGTCCTCGACGACCGTGAGACCGTCGAACCGGAGCCCCTGCGGCGTCTCCTCCACCTGCGGCGGCTCGCGGTCGAACTCGTCCTGGATCTCGCCGACGATCTCCTCGATGACGTCCTCGAGCGTGACCAGCCCGGACGTCCCTCCATACTCGTCGACGACGATCGCCATGTGGGTGCGGCTGTGCTGGAAGTCCCGCTGGAGGGCGTCGAGCGGTCGGCTCTCGGGCACGAACATGATGTCCCGCTTGAGCGGGATCAGGTCCTCCGACGAGCGGAGCTGGTCGCGGCGGAGGAACAGGTCCTTCACGTGGATCATCCCGACGACGTGGTCGAGGTCGATCGTCGCCAGCGGGAAGCGGGTGTGCGACGTCTGGGCGATCACGGCGAGGTTCTCCTCGAGCGAGCGCGCGAGCGCGAGGTAGGCGACGTCGCCGCGGGGGATCATCACGTGGCGCGCGGTGCGGTCGGTGTAGTCGATGATGTTCTCGAGCAGCTCGCGCTTCTGCCCCGAGAGCTGCCCCAGCCGGTGCGATTCGGCCATGAGGAGGCGCAGCTCCTCCTCCGAGTGGGCCTCCGTCTCCGGCTCGGTCGCCGTCCCGAGGAGGCGCAGGATGCCGCGCGTCACGCCCCCGGAGATCCAGAGGAACGGGCTCGCGAACAGGTGGAAGACGCGCAACGGGATCGCCGTCCACAGCGCGACGCGCTCCGTGTCGCGCGCCGCCCACCGCTTCGGCAGGAGCTGCCCGAACACGACGTGCACGCAGGTCACGGCGACGAACGCGATCGCCACCGCGACGCCGCGGGCGACCCCGACGCCCGGCAGGTCCACCGCCGCCCGGTCGATCGCCGCCCCGACGAGCGGCGCTCCGACCCAGCCGAGCCCGAGCGTGCTGAGCGTGACGCCGAGCTGGGTCGCGGACAGCAGCCCGTCGAGGCGCCCCTGGACCGCCTGCACGGCGCGGGCGCGCCGGTGGCCGGCCTCGGCCAGCTCGGCGATCCGCGCCGCCCGTACGTGGAGCAGCGAGAACTCCGCAGCGACGAAGAAGGCGTTCAGCAGGACGAGCCCGAAGGCAACCGCCAGGTGAACCGGGTCTGATGACATCCACGGCGGGACCCGCCCGCGCGGAAACATGCTAGAGGAACGGCGCCGGACGAGGCAAGTCCGGTGCATGACACTCGGGGACCGGCCGTGTATGCTCGACCGGGGCGGAGCCTGACCGCCCGAGGAGGTCGTATGCGAGGTGGCGGTGTGGTGTGGGTGATCGGCCTCGGCCTGCTCGCCGGGGTCGCGACGGCGGTCGCGCACGACGGGGCCCAGCTCGACGACGAGCAGCTCCAGCGCGAGCTCAACCGCAATCGGACGATGGCGGCGTACGTGGCCCGGAACGGGATGCCCGACGTCGCCGCCAGGTATTTCCTCGCCGATCAGCCGCCGTGGGACGCGCACGAGGTCACGCTGTACTACCTCGACCGGCGGAAGGAGATCGCCTTCGCCCGCGCGTACGTCCTGGGCGAGCCGAGCATCCAGATCGTCCGCTACGAGCGGGCGCTGTCGGACGCCGACGTCGCCGCGCTGCAGCCGTTCGTGCGGCGGCGGGCGCAGAAGCTCGGCGACCCAGCGCTGCGGGCCGAAGCGGCGGCGCGCCGGGCCGAGGACGCGGCGAGCCGCGTCGAGAGCGCGGCCGATGCGGCCGATCGCGCGGCGGACCGTGCCGAGGCGGTCGCGTCGAAGATGGAGCACGGCCTCTCCCGCCGGCTCCGCAAGTGACGGATGCGCGCCCTCCGGTGGGACGGCGCGGCGCTGCGTCTTGCGGACGACACGCCCGCGCCGACTCCCGGACCGGAGGACGCGCTGGTCCGCGTCCGGCTCGCCGGCATCTGCCGGACCGACCTCGAGATCACCCGCGGCTACCTCGGCTTTCGCGGGACGCCCGGTCACGAATGGGTCGGCGAGGTCGTCACCGCGCCCGATCCGGCGCTCGTCGGCGCCCGGGTCGTGGGGGAGATCAACCTCGCGTGCGGCGCGTGCACGGCGTGCCGCGCCGGCCTCGGGCGGCACTGCCCCACGCGCCGGGTGACCGGCATCATCGGGGCCGACGGCGCGTTCGCCGAGTACCTGACCGTCCCGGTGCGGAACCTCCACCGGGTGCCGAACGGTCTCGACGACGACGCCGCGGTCTTCGCGGAGCCGGTGGCCGCGGCCTTCGAGATCCTGGAGCAGGTGGGGGACGTCGCGGGACGGCGGGCCGTCGTGCTCGGGGACGGGAAGCTCGGGTGCCTCGCCGCCCAAGTACTCGGCGACGCCGGCGCCGACGTCGTGCTCGCAGGGCGTCACGAGGCGAAGCTCGCCCGCGCCCGCGCGCTCGGGATCGCGACCGGCGACCCGCGCCCGGGGGCCGATCTCGTCGTCGACGCCACCGGCAGCCCGGGCGGGCTCGGCGCCGCGCTGGCGCTCGTGCGGCCGCGCGGCACGATCGTCCTCAAGACGACGGTCGCGGCCGAGCACCGCCTCGATCTCGCGGCCGCGGTGATCCACGAGGTGACGATCGTCGGGTCGCGGTGCGGGCCGTTCGCGCCCGCGCTGGACGCCCTCGCGACGCGCCGGGTGCTCGTGACGCCGCTCGTCGACGCGATCTACGCCCTGGACGAAGGGCCCGGCGCCTTTGCCCACGCCGCCCGCCCCGGCACGCTGAAGGTGCTCCTCGACCCGGCCGCCTGAGCCACGTCGGCGAGCGCCAGCAACCCCGTGCCCGCCTGCACCGCGACGAGCGGCCGGAGCGGCAGGACGCGGAGCTCGCTCTCGCGGGCGATCTCGTCGGCGATCGCCGCGAGCCGGGAGCGGAGCGCGTCCGCGAGCGCCGCGGCGCCGGCCATCGCCGCGAGCCGCTGCACCTCGCCCAGGTAGAGCATGTGCCCGAACGCCGTGCAGGCGGTGGCGTCGAGCACCTCGGCGCGCGTCGCCGGCCGGTCGTAGCGCTCGCTCGCGGTCTCGGCCCGCTCGGCCGCGAGCCGGCGGGGGGTCTTGCGCACGTAGTCGGCGACCGAACGCGTGAGCCGGTGGTCGGGCAGGCGGTCCGCGACGGCGGCGAACGCGCGCGCGATCTCGGCGTGCAGCGCCTCCGCGCGCGCGAGCCCGGCGCGCACGGCCTCGCGACGCGACGTCGCGGTCGGCGTCGTGTCGGCGAGCGCCGGCGCGGTGTAGTACGGCAGCTCGCACACCAGCGAGAACGCGTCGCAGATGCCGGCCAGCCAGTCGTCGGAGCTGGTGCCGGCGTCGATGAGCGGCGCCGGATCGTCGCCGAGCGTGCGCGCGAGGTACTCGTACGTGTCCGCAATGCCGAAGAGGGCGTAGATCGCGGGCGCCAGCTCGCGGAGGTAGGGCACCTCCGGCTCGCCGCGGTGGAGCGGCAGCCCCTGCGCGGCGACGAGGTCGTGCAGCGCCGTGAACAGCGTCGGCCGCGCCTCGGAGACGTAGAAGTAGACGCCGCAGAAGCCGGCGTTGTGGAGCGCGTAGAAGACGCGCGGCTCCACCCGCTCCATGACGCGCATGACGGCTGCGGTCTCCGGCGTGGGGCGCGTGAACCGCAGCGTCCGGTAGTCGACCGGAAAGCTCCACTCGACCTGCTCGCGATGCGGCGGGCGGTAGAACTCGAGCGCATAGCGGAGGGGGGAGAACTCCCCCTTGAACCACCCCTCGTTGAGGACCAGCCCGTCCGGGTCGGCCACCTTCACGGCATGGAACGTCACGTCGAGCTCGCGGCGGAGCGCCTCGTCCTCGCACAGGAGCCGGCACACGAACTCGAGCGTCAACGTGCCGATCGGCTCGTTCGGGTGCGGCACGCCGAGCCAGAGCGTCGGCGTGCGCCCGTGGCCGATGGTCAGGAGCTCGATCGGACGTCCCTCGGTGGAGGCGCCGACGGTCTCGCGGCGCGCCAGCCCCGGGAACTCCTCGCAGAGGGCGCGCGAGCTCGCGGCGAGCTCCTCGAGCGTCGGGAACTCGCGGTGGTCGGGGACGCGGGCGAGGAGGGACGACAGGTCCACGGACGACCCCGCGGGGCGGGGACCGGCGCCGGAGCGACGCCGGTCCCGCCGCCGTCAGCTGAGCGCCTGCGAGGAGTACCCGAGGATGCGCCGCGCGATGATGAGCTGGTTGATCTGCTGCGTGCCCTCGAAGATGTCGTTGATCTTCGCGTCGCGCATCCACTTCTCGACGAGCAGCTCGCGCGAGTAGCCGAGCGGGCCGAGCAGCTCGACCGCCTTCTGCGTGATCTGCGTCACGGCGAGGCCGGCCTTGGCCTTCGCCATCGACGCCTCGAGGTTGTTCTGGATGCCCTGGTCCATCATCCAGGCGGCGCGCCAGGTGAGGAGGCGGGCGGCCTGGAGCTGGGCCTCCATCTCCATGACGTCGCGCTCGAGCGCCGTGAGCTTGTGCGGGGGGGCGCCGTAGCGGATCGTGACGCCCTGCTCGGCGACCACCTGCTTCACGAAGTCGAGCGCCGCGCGGCCGACGCCGAGCGCGCTCGCGGCGACGATCGGCCGGGTCGCATCGAACGTCGCCATCGCGCCCTTGAAGCCCTGGCTGGTCTTCGGGATCTCGGGGCTGCCGAGGATGTTGTCGAACGGGATGCGGCAGTCCTCGAACACGATCGTCGCGGTGTCGGACGCCCGGATCCCCAGCTTCTTCTCGACCTTGGTGACGTACATGCCCGGTGTGCCGGCCTCGACGACGAAGGCGCGGATGCCGGCCCGGCCGGCGGAGCGGTCGAGCGTCGCCCACACGACGACGAAGCCCTCCGACTTCTCGGCCGCCATGAGGCCGCTGGTGCAGAAGATCTTCGTCCCGTTCAGGACCCAGTGGTCGCCGTCGCGCACCGCGGTCGCCTGGATCGCCGAGCTGTCGGAGCCGCAGCCCGGCTCCGTGATCGCCATCGCGGCCCACTTGGGCTTCCCGGAGCCGAAGCGCGTGAGGAACCGCTCCTTCTGCTCCGGCGTCCCCGCGGCCGCCACCGCGGCGCCGCCGAGGCCGGCGTTGGGGATCGAGAGGTAGAGCCCGGCGTCGCCCCACGTCAGCTCCTCCACCGAGACGCACATCGAGAGGTTGCGCTCCGACGGGCCGTCCTTCCGCTTCTCCGGCCCCCCGCCGATGGGGTTCGAGCCGGAGACCGTCCACATGAAGTCGATGAAGTCCTGCGGCTTCTCGTGCTCGCGCTCGTCGTACTCGCGCGAGATCGGGCGCATCCGCGTCTCGGCGACCATGTGGGTCAGCTGCTGCATGTTCTTGATGCCGTCGGACAGCTCGAAGTCGATCATCGTATCCTCCGATCCTTCAGATCATCGCGAGGCCGTCGAAGACGGCGAAGCCGCGCGCGTTGCGGAGCCAGAGCTCGACCATGTGGTCGCGGATGTAGCCGTGGCCGCCGAGGATCTGGACGGCGTCGTCGGCGACGCGGAGGGTGTTGTCGGCAGCGTACTGGCGGGCGAGGAAGGCCTCGCGCGTCGCGGGGAGGCCGCGGTCGAGCCTCCAGGCGGCCTCCCAGGCGAGGAGGCGCATCGCGTCGACCTCGATCGCCATGTTGGCGAGCTTGAACGCGATCGCCTGCTTCTGCGCGATCGCGACGCCGAACGCGCGGCGCTCCTTGGCGTAGTCGCGGGCGTAGTCGAACGCGGCGCGCGCGACCCCGACCGCCAGGGCCGCGCTCGCCGTCCGGCTCGCGTCGACGAGCGGCCCGAGATCGACCCCCTCGCCGCCCAGCCGGTGGTCGGCGGGAACTCGGACGCCCTTCAGCGTCACCCCGAACGTGTCGAGCGCCTTGACGCCCATGTTGCGCTCGCGCTCGCCCACGGTCACGCCCGCGGTACCGCGCTCGACGATGAACGCGCCGAGCCCGTCCGGGGCCGCGGCCCAGACGAGCATCGCCTCGGACTGGCGCGCGAGGGGCACCAGGCACTTCGTCCCCTCGAGCACCCAGTCCCCGCCGACCCGCTCGGCGCGCGTCGCCATCGCCGTCGGGTCGAAGTCCCAGCGGGGCTCGGTGAACGCCGAGGTCGCCACCGTGAACTCCTCACGCGTGAAGCGCGGCAGCCACCGCTCGCGCTGCGCGTCCGTGCCCGCCACCAGGAGGGGGATGGTGAAGAGCTGCGGCGTCAGGAGGTGCAGGGTGAGCGCCAGGTCGCCGTAGGCGAGCTCCTCGAGCAGGAGCGCGCCGGTCACGGCCGACCGCGGCTCGCCGACGCCCCCCATCGCCTCCGGGATCGTGCTCTGCACGAGCCCGAGCTCCCAGCCGCGCTGGACCACCGTGGCGGGCACGGCGTCCTCCTCGTCCGCCGGGCGGGACTGTGGGCGCAGGACCTCGCGCGCGAAGTCCTGCATGGTCGAGCGCATCAGCTCCTGCTCGTCCGTCGGCTTGAAGTTCACCATCGTACGACACCTCCCGAGATCGCGCGCGGCCCGCCGGCTGCCGCGAGCCAGGCGGCGAGCTGGTCGACGAGCGCGTCGAGCACCTCCCGGAGGTCGATCTCCTCCGGGTCCTGATAGTGTTGAATCTCCGCCCCCATGATGCCGCCGGTGAACACGGCGGCGGCGCGCTCGGCGGGGACGTCGGCGCGGAACGTCCCGGCCTCTTGGCCGCGGCGGATGACGCCCGCGAGGAAGGCCCGCATGCGCCGGAGGATGCTGCGGCACTCCGCCGACAGGCGCGGATTCGTGTCGAGCGCCTCGACCATCAGCGTGATGATGAAGCGGCGGTGGTTCGAGACGGTGGCGTGGTGGAAGCAGGCGTCGGCGACGCGGGCGAGCGCCGTGCGCGCGTCCTGGTCCGGCGTCACCGAGCGGAGGACCTGGTGCTCGAAGCCGCCGATGCGGTCCTTCACCGCCGCGAAGAGGAGCTCCTCCTTGTCCTTGAAGTGGTAGTAGAGGGCACCCTTCGTCACGCCGGCTTCGCGCGCGATCCGGTCGATGCTCGTCCCCTGGTATCCGAGGCGCGCAAAGCAGTCGATCGCCACGCTCATGAGCTGCTTGCGGGCCGACGCGGCATCGCCGTCCCGGGTCGCACGCGGCCGCGCCGGCGGCATACTGAACGTTTAGTATCTGCCTCTGACGCGCCCTGTCAACCCCCCCAACACGGCATCCGCCGGGGCAAAGGCGATGGACGCCCGGGCGCCGCCCGGGGTAACCCTCCGACATGCGTACCCTTCTTCTCGCCGCACTCGTCGCGCTGCCGCTCGCCGCCCACGCCGAGGAGGTCTGGCGCTGGCGCGACGCGCGCGGGCGGCTGCACTACTCCAACGTCGACACGCGGGTTCCCGAGCACGCGACCCGCGTCCGGACGCGGCTCGGCCACGTCTCCGGCGATCTGCCGCTGCCCGACCCGCAGATGATCGCGGACATGCTCGCGGCCGCGGAGCAGGCGCGGGCCGAGCGCGAGGAGCGCGCCGCACGCCGGGAGGAGGACGTCGCGTCCTACCGGCCGCGGGCGTTCTGGGCCTGCCCCGTGTACCCCTACCGCACGCCGGAGGCCTGGCTGTGCTCGGCCTGGCTGCAGCTCGCGGCGCGCGAGGCCGGGCTCGGGTCCTGAGCGCGCGTCACATCCACGCGCCGCCGTCGACGCGCAGCACCTTGCCGGTGATCCACGCCGCATCGGCGGAGGCGAGGAACACCGCCGCCCGGCCGATCTCCTCGGGCTCGCCCGCACGCCCGAGCGGCACGCTCTGCAGCACGACGTCGCCGTAGTAGCGCAGCAGCCGCTCGCCCATCTCGGAGCGCACGATGCCGGGTGCGATCGCGTTCACGCGCACGCCGGCCGGTGCGAGCTCCTTCGCGAGCACCTTCATGAGCGTGTTCACCGCGGCCTTCGCGCAGTGGTACGGCGCGCCGCCCATCTGCGCCAGGTCGGCGCCGATCGACGACACGAACAGCACGACGCCGCGGCGCGCGACGACGTGCGGGGCGACGGCGCGGGCGGTGAAGAACGCGCCGTCGAGATCGACGCTCATGACACGCCGCCACTCGGCGGGGTCGAGCTCGGCGACCGGCGCCACGCGCGACGCGACGCCGGAGTTGGCGACCGCGACGTCGAGGCCGCCCAGGAAGTCGACCGCGGCCTGCACCATGGCGTCGACGGCGGCCCGGTCCGCGACGTCGGCCTGCAGGACCACGGCTCGCCGCCCGAGCGCCCGGACCTCGGCCGCCGTCGCCTCGGCCGCCGCCGCGTCCCGGCGGTAGTTGATCGCGACGTCCGCCCCCTCGCGGGCGAACTCGAGCGCGATCCCCCGGCCGATCCCGCGGCCGCCACCCGTGACGAGCGCCGTCTTCCCGGTGAGCCGTCCCGCGCTCATGCGCCCCGGTTCGGCGTCGAACCGCTAGGACGCCACGGGCTCGGCCGTGTCGGCGAGCACCGTCATGACGTTGTCGCGGACCTCGGCGAAGCCGCCCCCGATGCGCAGGCGGACGGGGCGTCCGTCCTGCACCCAGGCGAGCTCGCCCGCCTCGAGCGCGGTCACGAGCGCGGCGTGGTCGGGCAGGACGCCGATCTGGCCGAAGGCGCCCGGGGCGACGACCTCGCGGACGTCGGCGTCCGCGACCTGGCGCTCGGGCGTGTAAACGCGCAGGCGAAGCCGATCGGCCATCAGGCGGCCAGCTTCCGCGCCTTCTCGATCGCGTCGTCGATCGTGCCCACCATGTAGAAGGCCTGCTCGGGCATGTCGTCGTGCTTGCCCTCGACGATCTCGCGGAAGCCGCGGATCGTCTCGGGGAGCGGCACGTACACGCCCTTGAAGCCGGTGAACTGCTCGGCGACGTGGAAGGGCTGCGAGAGGAACTTCTGGATCTTCCGCGCCCGGGCGACCGCCAGCTTGTCCTCCTCGGAGAGCTCGTCCATGCCGAGGATCGCGATGATGTCCTGGAGGTCCTTGTAGCGCTGGAGAATCGCCTGCACCTGGCGCGCGACCCGGTAGTGCTCCTCGCCGACGACGGCGGGGTCGAGAATGCGCGACGTCGACTCGAGCGGGTGCACGGCGGGGTAGATGCCGAGCTCCGCGATCGACCGGTCGAGCACCGTGGTGGCGTCGAGGTGGGCGAAGGTCGTCGCCGGGGCGGGGTCGGTCAGGTCGTCGGCGGGGACGTAGATCGCCTGCACGGAGGTGATCGAGCCCTTCTTCGTGGTGGTGATCCGCTCCTGCAGCTCGCCGATGTCGGTGCCGAGCGTCGGCTGGTAGCCGACCGCCGACGGGATGCGGCCGAGAAGGGCGGACACCTCGGAGTTCGCCTGCACGAAGCGGAAGATGTTGTCGATGAACAGGAGGACGTCCTTGCCCTCCTCGTCGCGGAAGTACTCGGCGACCGTGAGCCCCGTGAGCCCGACGCGGGCGCGCGCGCCGGGCGGTTCGTTCATCTGCCCGTAGACCAGCGCCGCGCGCGAGATGACGGGGTTGCCGTCGGAGAGCTTCGACTCCTGCATCTCGAGGTAGAGGTCGTTCCCCTCGCGCGTCCGCTCGCCGACGCCCGCGAACACCGACACGCCGCCGTGCTGCTTCGCGACGTTGTTGATGAGCTCCATGATGATGACGGTCTTGCCGACGCCGGCGCCGCCGAAGAGCCCGATCTTCCCGCCGCGCTGGTAGGGGGCGAGCAGGTCCACGACCTTGATGCCGGTCTCGAACGCCTGGACCTGCGTCTCCTGGTCGGTGAACTCGGGGGCCGGGCGGTGGATCGGGTAGCGCTTCTCGGAGACGAGCGGCCCGCGCTCGTCCACCGGCTCCCCGACGACGTTCATGATGCGGCCGAGCGTCGCCTCGCCGACCGGGACGCTGATCGCGTCGCCGGTGTCGCGGACTTCCAGGCCGCGGACGAGCCCGTCGGTCGAGTCCATGGCGATCGTCCGTGCCGTCTTCTCGCCGAGGTGCTGGGCCACCTCGAGCACCAGGTTCCACGGCTGATCGCTGATCGCCGGGTTCGTGACCTGCAGCGCGTTGTAGATCGGCGGCAGGTTGCCGTCGGGAAACTCGACGTCGACCACGGGGCCGATGACCTGGGTGATCCGTCCGTTGCTCGCCATGGGTCCTTCCGTCCTCTCTAGCCCTTCAGCGCCTCCGCGCCCGAGACGATCTCCATGAGCTCCTTCGTGATCCCGGCCTGGCGGGCACGGTTCATCGACAGCGTCAGGCGCTCGATCATCTCGGCGGCGTTGTTGGTCGCGTTCTCCATCGCCGTCATGCGTGCGCCGTGCTCGCTCGCGATGGCTTCGAGCAGCGCCTGCGTGATCCGGGTCTCGACGTACCGCGCCAGCAGGTCGCCCAGGAGCTCCGGCCGGGCCGGCTCGAAGATGTACTCGACGGCCTCGGTGCGCTCGGGCGGCGCGACCGGGAGGAGGGAGGTCACCGTCGGCACTTGCGAGATCGCCGAGCGGAACGCGCTGTACACGAGGTAGACCGCGTCGCTCTCGCCGGCGACGAAGCGCCCGACGACCTCCTCCTTGATGCCGCGCGCCATCTCGATGACGGGCGTCGTGAGGATGCCCTGGCGCTGGCCGACGAGCGTCGCCCCGCGGCGCCGCAGATAGTCGAGCCCCTTGCGGCCGACGACCGTCGCGGCCCACGTCGTCCCCGCCCGCTCGCGGAGGAACGCTTCGGCCCGACGCAGCAGGTTGGCGTTGTAGCCGCCGCAGAGGCCCCGGTCGCTGGTGACGATCACCAGGTCGATCCGGCGCTCCTCGCGGCGGGCGAGGAGCGGGTGGGGCAGGGTCTCGGGGTCGAGGTCGGCCGCGACCGCGGACAGCATCTCGCTGATCTTGGTCGCATACGGACGCGCCCGCTCGGCGGCCTCCTGGGCGCGCCGCAGCTTCGCCGCCGCGACCATCTTCATCGCGCGCGTGATCTTCTGCGTGGAGCGGACCGTCCCGATCCGCTTCCGGAGCGCCTTGAGGCTCGGCATGCGGGCCCGTCAGGGCTTGAAGACGCGCGCGAACTCGTCGAGCGCGGCGTCGATCTTCGCCTTCACGTCGTCGGTGAGCTCGCGCTTCCGCGCCAGCTCGCGCAGCACCTCCGCGTGCTTCGCGTCGAGAAACGCGTACAGCTCGCTCTCGTAGCGGGGCACGACCGACGCCGGGTAGCCGTCGAGCCGGCCGCTGGTCGCGGCGTAGATGATCACGACCTGCTTCTCGACGGGGAGCGGCTGGAACTGCCCCTGCTTCATCACCTCGACGAGCCGCTCGCCGCGGTCGAGCTGCCGCTTCGTCGACGCGTCGAGGTCGGAGCCGAACTGCGCGAAGGCCGCCATCTCGCGGTACTGCGCCAGCTCGAGCCGCAGGGGCCCGGCGACCTTCCGCATCGCCTTCACCTGTGCGTTGCCGCCGACGCGCGACACGGAGATGCCGACGTTCACCGCCGGTCGCACGCCGGCGTAGAACAGGTCGGCCTCGAGGAAGATCTGCCCGTCGGTGATCGAGATCACGTTCGTCGGGATGTACGCCGACACGTCGCCCGCCTGGGTCTCGATGACCGGCAGCGCGGTGAGCGACCCGCCGCCGCGCGCGTCGCTCATCTTCGCGGCGCGCTCGAGCAGGCGCGAGTGGAGGTAGAACACGTCGCCGGGGTACGCCTCGCGTCCCGGCGGGCGGCGGAGGAGCAGCGAGAGCTGACGATACGCGGCGGCGTGCTTGGAGAGATCGTCGTAGATCACCAGCGCGTGGCGGCCGCTGTCGCGGAAGTACTCCCCCATGCTGCAGCCGCTGTACGGCGCGATGAACTGCATCGGCGCCGGGTCGGACGCGGACGCGACCACGACGGTCGTGTAGTCCATCGCCCCGTAGCGGGCGAGGCGGTCCACCACCTGCGCGACCGTCGACTTCTTCTGCCCGATCGCGACGTAGAAGCAGTACACGTCGCCGCCGCGCTGGTTGATGATGGTGTCGATCGCGACCGCGGTCTTCCCGGTCTGCCGGTCGCCGATGATGAGCTCGCGCTGACCGCGGCCGATCGGGATCATGGAGTCGATCGCCTTGATGCCGGTCTGCAGCGGCTCCTTCACGGGCTGGCGGACGACGATGCCCGGCGCCTTCAGTTCGATCCGGCGCGTCGCCGCGGCCTTGATCGGCCCCTTGCCGTCGACCGGGTGGCCGAGCGCGTTCACGACGCGGCCGAGCAGCGCCTCGCCGACGGGGACCTCGGCGATCCGGCCCGTGCGCCGGACCTCGTCCCCCTCCTTGATGGCCTGCTGCTCACCCATGATGGCGGCGCCGACGTTGTCCTCCTCCAGGTTCAGCACGATCCCGTAGATGTCGTGCGGGAACTGGATCAGCTCGCCCGCCGCCACCTTGTCGAGTCCGTAGATGCGGGCGATGCCGTCGCCGGCCGACAGCACGACGCCCGTCTCGCGGATCTCCAGCTGCTTCTCGAAGCCGCGAATCTGCTCGCGGATGATGTCGCTGATCTCCGCCGCGCGGATCTGCATCGGTTGCTCTCCCCGGCCGGGCGATCACGCGCCGCGCTCGGCCATCTCCTTTCCCAGCCGTTGGAGCTGCGTGCGCAGGCTGCCGTCGTACACCGTCCCTCCGACGTCGAGGACCACGCCCCCCAGCAGGTCGGCGTCGACCTCGGCCTTCGCGGCGACGTGCTGGCGGCCCGTGAGCCGACGCGCCAGCTCGACGAGCTGGCTGCGCTCCGCGGTGCTGAGCGGCGCCGCCGAGCGGATGACGACCCGCGTGCGCCCGAGGGCGTCGTCCACGAGGGTCTCGTACGCACGCGCGACGTCCGACAGGATCGCGAGACGATCGCGCTCCGCCAGCAGCGCCACGAGGTTCGCGACGATGCGGGCGACGCCGAGGGCGTCGAGCACCTTGCGGCTGATCTCCACCCGCCGGCTCGCATCGACCAGCGGGCTCAACAGCAGCGCACGCAGCCGCGGCTCCTCGAAGGCCGCCGCCGCCCGCGCGAGATCCTCGCCCGTCGCCTCCAGCGCGTTCGCCTCGCGCGCGAGCGCGAGCAGCGCCCGCGCGTAGCGCCGCGGGAGTCCGCCCCTCACGCCGGGCTCCTCGTCGCCTGGAGGAAGTCGTTCACGAAGCGCGCCTGGTCTTCCGGCCCGAGGGCGCCGCGGACCAGGGCGGTCGCCTCGCGGACGGCCTCGTCGATGAGGTCCATGCGCAGCGCGGTGCGGGCCGCGCTCACCTCGTGCTCGGCGATCAGCCGGGCGTCGGCCCGGATGCGCTCGGCGGCGCGACGCCCCTGCTCGACCCGTCGCGCCCGCTGCTCATCGGCAGCGGCGCGCACGTCCGCGCGCAGCCGCTCGCGGAGCGCCGGCAGGTCCGCCAGGTCGCGCTCGAGCTCTGCCTTCAAGGCCTGCGCCTCCCGGCAAGCGCGGGCCCCGGCCTCGAGCGCCTCGCGGATCTGCTCGGCCCGGCTCCGGAAGTACTCGCGCAGCGGTCCGCGCAGCGCCCGGACGAGGAGGGCGGCGAAGATCAGGAAGTTGACGGCGGGCCAGAGCAGCGTGTCGATGCTCGGCGCGTGGTGCTCGGCGTGCGGCCCGCCGTGCGCGACCTCGTGACCGGCTTCCGTCGTCACGTTCAGACCGCCCGCCCCAGGACCTTGCACGCGATCTCACGTGCGATGGCGGGCACGTCGGCCCGCAGCGTGCGGCGCGCGGCGGCGAGGTCCTCGGCGACGCGCGCGCGCACGTCGGCGAGTGTCCGCTGGGCCTCCTCGGTCGCCTCGGCCATGAGCCGCTTCTGCTCCGCCTCGGCCGCGCGCAGGATCTCCTGCATCTCGCGGTGCGCCTCGGTCCGCGCCTCGTCGAGCGCGGCGGCGTGTTCGCGCCGCATGCGCTCGGCCTCGGCCTGCAGGGCCTGCGCTTCGGCCACCGCCCCCTCGGAGCGCTTCGTGCGCTCGGCGAGGACCCGCATCATGGGCTCGAACCACCACCGGCGCAGGACGAACCACACCACCAGGAAGATCAGGACGATCGGAACCAAGATGTCCAGCTTGGGCGGTATCTCGAGCATGGTGCTGACGCGACGGCGGGCGACGGACGGCGGGGGCGCTACTTCGCTTCCGAGTGGGCCTTCAGCGGCGCGACGTCCCCCGAACGCTCCTCCTTTGTGAAGAGCGTGACCTTGCGGTCCTTCTCGGTCCGCGCGGCGTCGCCGGCGCCCATGGAGCAGTGCCCCTCGAACACGACCCCCTCGTGGATGACGAGGCTCGGCGTCGTGATGTTGCCGACGAGCTTCCCAGGCGCGCGGATCTCGAGCCGCTTGCGGGCGGTCACGTCCCCCGTCACGCGACCGAGAATGACGATCGAGGAACCCGTGACCTGGGCGTTCACCACCGCCCCTTCGCCGATCGTCAGGGTGTCCTGCGCGGTGATCTCGCCCTCGACCTGCCCCTCGATCCGAACCGGCCCTTCGAAGACGAGCTTTCCGGTGACGCGGCTGCCCTTGCCGAGGAAGGCGTTCGTGCCGGCGGTATCCTCGGCCTGGACACGGCTCTTCTCCCGCTCGAACATCGCCTCCGCCTCCCCGGCTGCCGGGGTCGCGACGGGCGTCACGTGGTCGAAGCCGTGGCTGCTCCGCGTGCGATCCCGGTCGCGATCCTTCCCAAACAGCGCCATCGAAATGTTCCGAGGATGACCCGCCGCTCCTAGCAAAGGGTCCCGGGGCTGTCAAAGCAGTTGCGGCCGCTTTTCGATGCGCTCCCGGGCGCCTACGACTCACGGCCGGGCGGCGGCGACGGCGCGGAGACGGTCCACGAGCCGATCGAGCTCGGCGTCGGAGTAGTACTCGATCTCGATCGTCCCGCCGCGCGCGCGGCGGCGCAGCCGCACCCGCGTGCCGAGGGCGCGCGTCAGCTCGTCGGCGAGGGCGCGGAGATGGACGTCGCCCGCGGGCGCGGCCGTGCGGCGGGCGGGCCGCGTCCGCCGCGCCGCGGCCCGCGCCTCGGCCTCGCTCTTCGAGACCTTGCCGACCGCGATCTCGCGCGCGAACAGGATCTGGGCCTCCGTCCCCTCGAGGGACAGCACCGCGCGGGCGTGGCCGGCCGTCAGCTCCCCGGACTCGAGCTGCGCCTTGACCGCGTCCGGCAACCCGAGGAGCCGCAGCGCGTTGGCC
>FWPU01003361.1_pt1 | contig 18722 bp, 15 predicted proteins | sample 2228361 | NCBI WGS metagenome assembly FWPU01 (sample SAMEA103939777, study PRJEB20133) | metagenome
CCGGTCCATGACGTCGCTGTCGCGGAGGGATCCCGGGATAGACACCGTCTGGCAGGTCGAGCACCTGCTGAAGGGATTGGACGATCTGAAGGCCTTCCTGGAGCTGCCCGACGATGTCTTCGAGTACGAGCCCGACGTGGGTCCCCTCTTGGAGGCCGAGCGCGAGGTCGGCGACCGCGGGATCGTCATGGTCGACACGGAGGATCCGCTCTGCGCGGCGGCCCAGCTCTTCCACATGGAAGATTACGTGATGCTGGCCTGGTCGGAGCCAGGCTGGTTCCACCGCCTGCTGGAGAAGCTGGCCCCGGCTATACACGAGAGGACCCGCCGCGTGGCCGAGGCCTTCCCGGGGCGGCTCTGGCGCATCTACGGACCGGAGTATGCCGCGGAACCCTTTCTGAGGCCGCGCCACTTCGAGGAATACGTGGTTCGTTTCACCGGCCCCATGGTGGAGGCGGTGCGGAAGACGGGGGGCTGGGCCCGCATACACTGTCACGGGCGGCTTAGGGCAATCCTGCCACTGATACGAGATATGGGGGCCGACGCGATCGACCCGATCGAGCCGCCCCCGCAGGGCGACGTTGGACTCGCCGACGTCCGCCGCCAGTACGGCCGTGATTTCGTCCTCTTCGGCAACATCGAGATCAACGCCGTCGAGGGGCTGGAGCCGCCCGAGTTCGAGCGGCTGGCGGAGCGGACGATCCGCGAGGGCACCTCCGGCGAGGGGCGGGGATTCGTCCTGATGCCCACCGCCAGCCCGTGCGGGCGCCTGATCGCCCCGAGGACGATGAAGAATTACGAGACGCTCGTCCGGCTGGTCGAGCGCGGATCATGACGACTGGAGGGCGCGCATATGGTGGTGAGAATCGGCATCGTGGGCCTCGGTTTCATGGGCAAGATGCACTTCGAGACGTACCGCAAGATCCCCGGCGCGAAGGTCGTGGCCCTCTGCGACATCGATCCCCGGAAGCGCGCGGGGGATTGGAGCGCGATATGGGCCAATATAGGCGCCGGCGGCGGGCGGGTGGATCTCTCCGCGTACCGGGTCTACCCGGACGTGGACGGTTTCCTGGCCGACCCCTCGGTGGACGCGGTGGACATAACGTTGCCGACGTACCTGCACGCCGGGGTTGCCGTCAAGGCCCTCCGGGCGGGCAAGCACGTGATCTGCGAGAAGCCGATGGCGAGGACGTCGGCCGAGGCCGCCAGGATGGTCGAGGCGGCCCGGGCCGCGCGCAGGAGGCTTTTCATCGCCCAGTGCATCCGCTACTGGCCGGCGTACGCGGTGGCCCGCCGGATCATCCGCGGCGGGGCGCTCGGCCGCGTCAGGTCGGCCTTCTTCAGGCGGCTGGGCGCCACGCCGCTGGGGAGCTGGCGCAACTGGCTCCAGGATCCGGCCAAGAGCGGCCTCTGCGCCCTTGACATGCACGTCCACGACGCCGATTTCGTCTTGTACACATTCGGCCCGCCGCGCGCGGTGACCAGCCGGGGCGCCGGTTTCTCCCGCGGCCGGCTGGACCACATCGCGACCTTCTACGAGTACGGCGACGGGTCGCTGGTGGCCGCCGAGGGAGGATGGATGTACTCGCCGCCGTTCGGGTTCGAGATGACGTTCCTGGTGGCCATGGAGAGGGCCACGCTGGCCCTGGGGCGGGACGGCGTCCTGAGACTTCTTCCCAAGCGCGGCCGCCAGAGGGCGCTCAATGTCCCGCCGGGCGACGGGTACCTTCACGAGCTGCGGGACTTCGTGGCCTGCCTGGCAAAGGACAGGGGCTCGGAGGTGGTGACGCCGGAGTCGGCCGCGCGGAGCGTGCGGCTGGTGGAACTGGAGGCGCAGTCTGCGTTGACGGGACGCGCGGTGCCCGTGCGCCTGTAGGGGAGGCGACATGAAGAACGTGCTGCAGATCAACTACTGGACGCTCGGCGGGTTCGAGGGGGCCAAGCCCGTCGAACATGCCATGCGCCAGGCGCGCGAGATGGGCTACGACGGGATGGAACTGGTGTTCGGCGCGGGTTGCCTGGCCCCCGGCGTCTCAGAGGCGCGTTGCCGGGAGATCCGCCGCCAGGCGGAGTCCATCGGTATCCGCGTGGAGACCCTCGCCACGGGCAATTATTGGCAGAAGCCCCTCTCGTCGCCGGATCCGGCCGTCCGGAACGAGGCCTTGGAGTTCACCCGAGAGTATTTGCGCGTCGCGGCCTGGATGGGCGCGCGGGCGGTCCTGGTGCTCCCCGGCGTCGTGGCCGTGCCGTGGGATCCGAAGGTGCCGCCGGTCCCCTACGCCGCCGCGTGGAAGAACGCGACCGCCTCGATCAGGAAGCTGGTGCCCCTGGCGGAGAGGTTTCGCGTCACGATCGCGCTGGAAAACGTCTGGAGCTGGTTCCTGGCGGATCCGGTGGCGATGAGGGAGTTCGTGGACCAGTTCGGCTCGCGCAGGGTGGGCGTCTATCTCGACGTGGGGAACTGCCTGATAAACGGCTTCCCGGAGCACTGGGTGGAGATCCTGGGGCGCCGGATAGCGGCCGTCCACGTGAAGAACTTCTCGCGGCAGGACTGCGGCGGGACGCTCCACGGGTTCGGCGACGACCTGATGAGGGGCGACGCCGACTGGAAGGCGATCGTCGCCTCCCTTCGCCGGATCCGCTACGCGGGGCCCGTGACGGCCGAGATGCTCCCGTTCTGCCGCCTGCCGGATATGAGGCTGCCCGATCTCGATCTGGCCCGTGACACGGCGGGGAAGCTCCGCAGGATCATGGAGGGCGCGGTATGAGGTGCGGGCGGTTCGCAATTCTCATCCTGGCGTCTTGCGGGGCGGTCTCGGCCCAGGAGAGACAGGGCGGGACCGTGTTCCGCCTGGGCGGCGATGATGTCGAAGTCCGGCTCGTATGGGACGGCGCCTCGCTGCGCCTGACCGGTATAGAGGACAAGATCAACGCCAGGGAGGTCGCCCTTGGGGAGGCTGATCTCTTCGCGGTGGTCCTTGCCGACGGCCGTTCGCTGGGGTCGTCGGGGCTCAAGATCGAGGGCTGTCCGGGATCAGAGGTGCTCGGGGGTGACCCGGGTAAGCTTCGGATGGCGGAGCGCGAGGGGGGCAGGGCGGTCCGCGCGGCGTACTCGGACGCCGAGAGCGGGTTGCGTGCCTCTTGGCGCGCCCTCTGGCGCGGGGGGAACTACGTCCGGTTCGAGCTGTCTCTATCGGCGGGCCGTGAACCCGTGGAGATTCGCGAGGTGGTGATGGTGGACTGGCCGCTGCCGGGGGCGAGGCTGGCGGGATACACCGACGGGGCACCCATAGTGACCGACCACCTCTTCTGCGGCCTGGAGCACCCGATGGCGAAGAACGAGGTCGTTCCAGGGGGGATCCCCCGTGCGCGGGGCGTGCTTCCGCGGGGTTATCGCCTTGAGCCGGGCCGGGAGTGGAAGATCTCCGCCGTGGTCGGCGTTTACGCATCCGGCCAGGCGCGCCGCGCATTTCTGAGGTATTTGGAGCGCGAGCGTCCTTGCCCCTACCGGCAGTATTTCCACTACAATTCCTGGTATCACCTGAACATCACCCGGAGCAACCACCCCGACCCGCTCCAGCGCATGACCGAGAGACAGTGCCTTGAGACGATGGAGATCTGGCGGCGGGAGCTCCACGAGCGGCGCGGCGTGGCGCTCGACGGGTTCGTCTGGGACGACGGCTGGGACGATTGGGAGACGCTCTGGGATTTCCACAAGGGTTTCCCCCGCGGTTTCTCCGAGATCGCCCGGGCCGCCGCGGCCCAGAAGGCCTCCCTCGGCGTGTGGCTCTCCCCCTGGGGCGGATACGGCGCCTCGAAGAAGGCCCGTCTCGAGTACGGTCGTAAGCAGGGCTTCGAGACCAACGCCACCGGTTTCTCGATGGCCGGCCCGAAATATTACGCCAATTTCCGGGATGTCTGCGTCCGCATGATCCGGCAGTACGGCGTCGACCATTTCAAGTTCGACGGGATCGGCGCCGGCGCGTGGGCCACCGGGCCGCCGCCGGGGATCGCCGCCGACCTCGAGGCATTGCTCCGCCTCATCGAGGAGCTGCGCGAGGTGAAGCACGATCTCTTCATCAATTGCACGACGGGGACATGGGCCTCCCCGTTTTGGGTCCTTCATGCCGACAGCGTGTGGCGCCAGGGCCACGACACCAGTTTTCACGGCGCCGGCAACCACCGAGAGCGGTGGATCACCTACCGCGACAAGGTGGCCTACGACAGGTTCGCCCGGCAGAGCCCGCTTTTCCCGCTCAACGCGCTGATGTTCCACGGGACGGTGGTGGGCGACCGGGCGAATCCCGGCAAGATGCCGCGCGACGACGAGAGCGTCATCCACGAAATACGCATGTCGATCGCCTGCGGGGCCGGCCTCCAGGAGCTTTATGTCGGCCCGGAATTCCTGACGCCCGCGCAGTGGGACGCGCTGGCCGAGGCGATCTCCTGGGCCCGCGGACGATCGGCGATCCTCGCGGATACCCACTGGGTGGGGGGCGATCCGGGGAAGGGCGAGGTCTACGGTTTCGCCGCATGGATGCCCGGGAAGGCGACTCTGGCGCTGCGGAATCCCTCGGAGAAGCCCGCGGTGTTCAGCGCGGAGGCGGCGGTCGTCTTTGAGCTGCCCGAGGGCGAGCGGGGGGATTGGATCTTGCGGAGCCCCTGGAAGGGGGACGCGGGCAAGCCGGTGATCCGACTGCCGGCCGGGATCCCCCTTGGGCCGTTCGAGGTGAAGGTATTCGACGCGGAAAGGGCGGGGCCATGATGGGCGTTCTTGTGGCGCTGGCGGCTTATCCCGAGTATTCATGCGCGGGGGGGCCGTTCCAGGTCTGGACGCGGTGGGGGATGTCGGAGGACATCCTCTGTCCCGGCAATGAGGCCACGTTCGTTTTCGTGCAGGGCGTTCTGGATGAGGTGATGGCGGTATTCCCGTCGAGATTCGTGCATGTGGGCGGCGATGAATGTCCCCGCAAGAGGTGGAAGTCGTGTCCGAAGTGTCAGGATCGGATCCGGCGGGAGGGTTTGAAGGACGAGACCGAGCTGCACGGTTATTTCATCAAGCGGGTGGACGCGTACCTGACTTCGAAGGGACGCAGGCTGGTGGGGTGGGACGAGATATTGGAGGGGGGGCTTGCGCCTGGGGCCACGGTGATGTCATGGCGCGGTGAGAAGGGGGGTATCGCCGCGGCGAACATGGGTCACGACGTGGTCATGTCGCCGACGTCGCACTGTTATCTGGACTATCCGTTGAGCAGGATATCGGTGGAGAAGGCGTACTCATACGAGCCGATCCCGAGGGAGATCGCCCCGGAGAGGGCGCGTCACGTGCTGGGACTGCAGGGGAACATGTGGGGGGAGCGAACTCCGGAAGACGCGGATGTGGAACGCATGACCTGGCCCCGTCAGGCGGCGCTGGCGGAGGTCGGCTGGTCGCCCCGCGAGTTGCGTGATTGGCCCGATTTCTCCTCCCGCCTCCCAACTGTTACCGAAATCGCGACGCGATTTCGGTAACAGTTGGGGAGGAACGGCTGATGTTGGCGAGATGGATTACCGGTTTATGGGCGGCGGGGCTCTTGGCGGCCCCGGGGGGGCGGGCGTCGCAGGAGTTGCCGCTGGTTCCCGCGCCGCGCTCGATTGTGCGCGGGGCCGGTTCCCTTGGAATCGTTGGGATCAAGGCGGGTGATGCGCGGCTGGGGCCGCTGGCGGAGGCACTCCAGGAGGAGATTTACTACCTTACAGGGGCCCGACTCCCCGCCGGCCGGGGGGTGACGGAGGGCGGGGAGATACATCTCGTATTGGATCCGGGGTACAAGGGGGAGTCATACACGTTGGATGTCGGCCGGCACGCCGTCGTTCGCGGTGCAAGTTATGGTGCGGTGGCCGCCGGGACCGTCACGCTAATTCAGTCGCTTGAGGTTCGGGAAGGTCGGCCTCATCTCCCGCGGATGAAGGTTGAGGATGCCCCGGCGTATCCATATCGCGGTCTGCTGATAGACGTGGCGCGCCAGTGGCATCCGATCGATACTCTCAAGCAGATCGTCGTCCTGTGCCGTTTCTACAAGATTAACTATCTTCAGCTCCACCTCACCGACAACGAGTCGTTCACGTTCCCCTCGCGGGCCTTTCCAGACCTGCCCACCGTGGAAAAGGGGGGGAGACGCCACTACACCCGCGAGGAGCTGGAGGACCTTGTGAGGTTCGCCGATGTGCGCGGCGTGACGCTGGTGCCGGAGCTCGAGACACCCGGACACTCGGGCCGCCTCCGCGGCCAGCCTCCGTTCGGGTTGAAGGGAATTCACGTGGTCAACATGGCCGGCGAGGAAACCTATCGGGCCATGGAGACGCTGGTCGGCGAGTTTTGCGAGATGTTCAAATCCTCGCCCTATTTCCACATCGGTGCGGATGAGGCCTACCTCAAGGGTGTGGGGCAAACCGAGGGGGAGCGGGCCTACATGGAGAAGCACGGGCTGAGGAATCCTCACGAGCTTTACTGCCACCACATCGTCAGGATGGACCAGATCGTCAGGAAACAGGGGAAGCGGACGATCGTATGGGAAGGGTTTCACGGCAAGGGGACTGAGAAGGCGCCCATCCCTCTCGATATCATCGTCATGCCATTCGAGTCGCTGTACAACCCGCCGGATCGATTGGCACGGCACGGATACACCCTAATCAACACGGCGTGGAAACCGCTGTACGTGGTCGGGCCGAAGGCTTGGCCGGCAGAGTACATTTACACCAAGTGGAACCCGCGCCTCTGGCAGCACCTGAGGCCGGAAATCCAGATACAGCTCGGTCCCGAGGCGAAGGTGCTGGGGGCCCAGATGTGCGCGTGGGAGCAGGGGGCTGACGAGGAGATTCCCAGTCTCCGGGAGCGGCTGGCGGCCATGAGCGAGCGGATCTGGGCCGCAGATACGGAGAGGTCTTGGGATGAATTCGCGCGGCGTCTCCGGTCCGCTGATGCGACGCTTGAGCGGCTGATCTCGCCGGTCGTCGTGAAGGTCGAGGGTTTGATCGGCGATCCAGAGGATCGGGCGTTCGTGGGGACGATGACGATCAGACTGGAGTCCGCGCCCAAAGGGACGATCCGGTACACGTTGGACGGCAAGGACCCGGGGCCGAGTTCTGAGGAGTACAGGCGGCCACTGGCGATCACGGAAAAGGATTGTCGCGGGGTGGGGTTGGCCTGGCATGGGGGGACGAAGCGGCACCGCCGTAGTGCGAGCTTGGCGATACTCAAGGCGCGGCTGTTCGGGGAGGATGGTGTGCCGGTAGGAGGTGTCCGGTCAGTAGATTTCTGCCGCATCGTTCCCCGCGCCAGGTACCGGATCTATCCGTCGCGGGACGTGCTGGAACCCCGCCAGGGTTACTGGAAGGAAATGCCCGATGTGGAGGCGCTCAGGGCGGTACGGTCCGGTCTCTGGCCGGATCTGATGTTTGGTCTGCCGGGAGGTACACGAGCGCTGTGGCATGTGCCGATGGGGAGCTCAGTCGTGTCAGAGGGGCGAATCCGTGTATCTGAAGGGGGTCATTACGTCTTCCGGACGGTTGGGATCAAGGCGGAGATTCGGATCGGCGGGAAGGTGGTTCCCGGGGATGCCGTGGAGCTGCCCGCCGGGGATCATGCTATCGAGGTCCGCTATTTTTACGGCAGCCCCTATGATAACGGCATCCACCGGTTGGAATATGCCCGGGAGGGTGGAGAATTCCGGGACGTGACGGTTCTCCTCCGTCCTCTGCTCCCCTAGCTGTTAACGAAATCGCGACGCGATTTCGTTAACAGTTAGCCGAACCTGTAGTGTTTGCGGACCGCCTTGTTGACCTGCCAGGTGCAGCGGAGGCCCTTGGGGAAGGTGACGAGGTCACCCTTTTCGATGTGGACCTCGCCCTCGGCCGTCTTTACCGTGACGTCACCCGCCAGGAAATAGCAAATCTCCTGCTCGTCATAGTAATAGTCGAAGGTGGAGGGCTCCTTCTCCCAAATGTCCCAAGTCTTGGCCTTGAGCTCCTCCAATCGCTTGGGATCAGGGTTCTTCTCCACGATGATCCCGGAAACGGCCTTGATCTGCGTCATGAACCGGCCTCCTGTAGTAAGGACATAAATATCCTATTGGCTTCCCATCAGAGCAACTCAATCATATACGAGCGTCGGCCCCGCGACATGAATGGTCCCTTGCGTCCGCTGTTGACGGGCGCTGTCGAGTAGGAAAACCGTGTCCCAGCGGATCGGATAATGTACCACGCCGTCGTTGGCCCCTCCCCAGTGGCCGGACTCCGATCCGTCCATCGGGAAAATCACGTACCTCCATCCCCTCCATGCCGCCGCCGGCCCGCTGGGCTGGAAACACTGGCCTGTCTGATCCACGAAACGCAGCCGCGGAAGGTTACCCTCACCATCGCCCCAAATCCAGAGACCGAACGTCCTGGGCCTCCCCTCGATGGGGCGCTCCGACTTGGGCACCAGGCGGATGAACTTCCAACCGGCGTCGAAGCGGTAGGTGATCCGCAGCGGTTTCAAGCCCGGCGTCGGCGGGCCCTCGGGGGGCGCGCCGGCGGCCAGAGACTGTTCGGAACCGACCTTCCCGTCTCCGTCCGGCACCAGTCGAAACGCATCCACCGAAAATTGCCCCAGCGCCCGATACCTCGAGGCCGGCGTCCGCAGCACCGCACGGCCCCGCTCGTCTTCCACGATCATCCCCAGACGGTACTCCTCGCCGATCCGGTCCACGGCCACCCTGGCGATCTTCTCAGTCTCTCCGACCTTGAACTCTATCGCCACCGCCGGGGCGGCGCCCTCGAGACCCTCCAGGTCCGACAAGCGGATCCTACCCCTGGAGGCATCGCCCGTAGGGTTCTCCACGCGCAGCGGCAGGACGCCTCCGGCCGCCGGCAACGCCGTCACGCGCAGGGGGTTCTTGGCCAGCAGCACGGTCTCTTGTGCGATCCGCCCCATGCCCGAGACTTCCCACTCGACCCGGAATGGGATCGGATCCGGGGTCCTGTTGAAATCGGCGGGGAGCTCTACCGGCGCGGCGAAGTGCCCGCCGGCTTCCACCGCCCGGGCGGACCCCGTGCCGGTCCTGATCCAGATGGGCTTCGGTAACGGGTTGCGCAGACCGAGCCGGCCTTCGGACTTGTCCGGGGGCAGGATGATCTCCAGAGGAAGCCGGTCCCACGCGGCCGCGACGCGCAGCAGATCGTTGGGCCCCTCGGGCGCCAGGTACTGAGGCGCCTGTGTCAGGGTCACAACAAGCCCCTTCTCGTCGGCATTCAGGGATGCAAGCGGTTCCCCCAGATGGCCGGTGGCGCGGAACGGACCCGGGCTTGCCGGGACGGCCACCCGGCGGGGCTCGGCGGAGAGGGTCCATGCGGCAAGCCGCACGTCGTCCTGGCGCGCGAAGAGCAGGATGAAGTCGTCCGGACCGCCGGCCGCCAGCCGCTTGCTGAACCGGAATCCCTCCAGGAAGGACGTCAGCGCCTTGGCGGCGCGGTAGGCGGGCTTGGGATCGTAGACCGGCTCGCGACCGGCATGATATGGGAAGCCGACGGTGCCGAAATGATGCTCAGGCTCCTTCGGATCCGGGCCGTCGTCGTGCCAGTCGTACCATATGGACAGTGGCACGTCATTGGAGATGTTGGTGAGCCACTGGCGGGGGAGCATGAGGCCCTGCTTGTCCTGCTCCATTCCCCTCCAGACGGCGGAATATCCCCACTCCCCTGAGAGAATGGGAATCTTCTTGCCGGGGGGCGCATAGCGGGCGATCATGCGCCTCAGGCGACGGTAATCGTCCGCCGCCGTCTCCGGGGGCTTCCGCCTGTACGGGTGGACCGAGACGGCGGACCAGTACTCCAGCAGTCCGCCCTTGAAGCAGGCCTCGAGGAAAGGTAAATCCACGCCGGAGGTCGCCGGGCCGATGTAGATCTCGCCGGGGGCCGCGTCGCGGATGGCGCGGCCCACCGCGAGGGCCAGCTTTACATAGTCCTCGGGATTCGGCCGCGGCTTCCAAAACTGTGCGAGGTTGGGCTCGTTCCACATCTCCCAGAGGACGCCGCGGCCCTTGAATCGCCGCGCCGCCTCGGCCGCCCAGCGGGCCATTGCTTGGCGTGCCTCCTCGGTGCGCGGCGCCTCGCCCCCGTCATAGTGTCGGTTGCCGTAGTCGAGGATGAAGAGCGCCCGGATCCCGTGCGGCTTGAGGGCGTCCATGAGGCGGTCGTATGCGGAAAAGTCGTACTTCCCCTTCTCACGTTCGGTGGCCCCCCACACGAAGTCCATGCGGATCCATCGGCAGCCTGCACCGGCGAGCATGGCCATCTCCCCCGCCTTGGGATTGGTGAAGTGGATGTTGACCCCCAATCCGTCGGGGAGGACCGGGCCGGGAAGCCCCTCCCCTTGGCTGGCGGCCTGGATGCAGGCGGACATATATAGCGAGGCGGCGAGTCGGATCATCTGAATCCTCCAGACTACGATACGACGGCAGGCCCTTCGCAGGCTTCGCCCCGGCGGATGATCGATTTATTGAAGGTGTCGCCGTCGCCGGTCTAGAATCCCTCGTCGGTTGCAAGGAGATTGGACATGAGGCGACTTGCTTGGCTGGCCCTCTCGGTCCTTCTCGGCTGTTCCGGCCCCAAGGATCGGCCTGCGGCGGCATTCGCGGGCCCGGACTTCGAGCGCGACGGAGACGAGGCGGTACGCCTTCTGCAGGAACTCATACGGATCGACACGGTCAATCCACCCCCTCCGGGTTCGTCGAAGCCCAATGCCGGCGAGACGGCATGCCTCCAGCATCTCAAGAAGGTTCTCGCCGCCGGCGGGATCGACTCCGAGATATTCGAGGCGGCGCCCGGGAGGGGCAACCTCGTGTCGCGCTGGCGCGGGACGGGCCGGAAGCGCCCCATCCTCCTCATGGCGCACGCGGACGTCGTGGGATTCGACGCCTCGCGGTGGGAGGTCGGACCTCTGTCCGGCGAGATCCGCGAAGGGTTCGTCTGGGGCCGCGGGGCGCTGGACGACAAGGACGACGTGGCCGTCTTCTCGCAAGTCCTCCGCATGCTGGCCCGAGCCCGGCCGCCGCTTTCGCGCGACGTGATACTTATGGTAAACGCGGACGAGGAGTCGGGCGGGACATTCGGCGCCCGCTGGGTGGCCGAGAAGCACTGGGACAAGATCGCCTGCGAGTTCGTGTTGAACGAGGGGGGGCACGCGGGGATCAAGGATGGTAAGGTGGCGGAATTCGGCTTCGAGACGGCCGAGAAGATATACAACGATTTCCGCCTATGGGTGCGGGGCCGGAGCGGGCACAGCTCGGTCCCCGTTGGTCCGAACGCGATTTACGACCTTGCGCGGCTGGTGGATAAGCTGGGGCGTTTCCGCACGCCGGTGAGGATCACGGAGACGACCGCCGCCAGCCTGTCGGCGCTGGCGGAGCTGCCGGCGAACGCGGCGCGGCGTGATGCGATGAAGAGGGCGGCGGCCGGCGACCTGTCGGCGGCGGAGGAGCTGTGCAAGGATCCCCGCCTCAACGCCCAGCTTCGGTCCACCTTCGTCCCGACGATCATCAGGGGAGGGATCAGGCAGAACGTGCTGCCGCCGGAGGCGGAGGTCAACTTCAACGCGCGCCTGCTGCCTGGGGAAAGGATCGACGACCTGATCAAGTCCCTGATGGAGTTCCTGGAGATTCCCAAGTACGAGCTCGTGGAGGGTGACGAGTCGGCGTTCGCGCGGTGGAAGGCGGGGGCGAAGGAGGGAGATGTGGCGGTCTTCTTGGTGGATCGTGGCGTGGACGCCCCGGCGTCGCCGCTGGACACCGACATGTACCGGGCGCTCTGCGCGGCGGCCCGCAGGCTCGCCCCGCAGGCGCTTTTGGCGCCGCGCATGTCGACCGGCGCCACGGACCTGAGATTCATGCGCGTCAAGGGGGTTCCGGGATACGGGATCAATCCGTGCCCCACGGGGGAGGCCGAGGAGAATACGCTGCACGACCACAACGAGCGGGTGCGCGTCGACAGCGTCAAGTTCGGCGTCCGGTACGTGTGGGAGGTGATCCTGGAGGTGGCCCGTTGAGGGCCTTCCGCTCAAACGTCCGGGGGCGCGCGCAGCCTGAAGAGGGCGGCGAGCAGCCCGGCGATGCCCAGCGCGGCGAGAGCGGCGGCGAGTCCCGCCGCGGCGATCGCGGCGATGAAAAAGGGATACCCGTCGCTCCATGTTACCGCGCCGTCGCCGGTCTCGAAGTCGATGGCCTCAATCCCCGCCGGCGGCAGGGCGCGGATCCGGTAGCGCACCGTGTCGCCCTCATTCACGGCGTTGAAGATCTCAGGGGGCACCATGATGTCGGGGGGGGCGTTTTCCGAGGCTGGGACGTTCAGGTACAGGCGGCAGACTCCTTCGCCGGCGCCTGGGAGCCCCACGCCGGCTGTCTCCTTGGTCTTGCGGACCACTGGGTAGCTGCCGGAGCGTCCCCACGCGGAACCCGCCATGTGCCACAGGAGGCCGGCGGCGCACGCTCCTATCGCCAGCGCGGCCAGCATCCTTGAACGACGGATCATCGAACCTTCAGTGGGAATTATACGGCCGTTGACGCAGCCGCGGCAAGTCGCTAAGAAGGCTGGGGCCTCGGGTGGGCGGAATAAGGAGGTTCGTATGACCGGGCGGGAGAGGATACGTGCGGTCATTGAGGGAAAGCGGGCCGACAGACTTCCCTTCATGCCGATCACCATGATGTTCGCGGCGGACCACGCGGGCGTCCCCTATCGCAGATACGTCACCGATTTCCGGACGCTGGTGGAGGCGCAGCTGTCGGTCGCGGAGGCCTACGATTTCGACTACGTATCGTGCATCTCCGACCCGGCACGTGAGGTGGCCGACTGCGGCGGTGCGGTCCGATTCTTCGATGACCAGCCGCCGGCGATCGACGAGACGAATTCGCTCTTGGCGGACAAATCCCGGCTGGCCCGCCTGAAGGTGCCCGACCCTCTGGGGGGCGGCCGGATGCACGACCGCGTGCGGGCGGCGGAGCTCTTCAGGGAAAAGGCCGGCGGCCGCATGATCGAGGGCTGGATCGAGGGTCCCTGCGCGATGGGGGCGGATCTCCGGGGCATCAATACGTTGATGACCGACTTTTTCGACGATCCCGCCTTCGTCCGCGATCTGTTCGCCTTCGCCAACGAGATGGAACTCTCCTTCGCTCGCGCGCAGGTGCGGGCCGGGGCGGAGCTCATCGGAATGGGCGACGCGGCGGCGTCGCTGGTTGGACCTGCCATCTACGAGGAGTTCGTCTGGGAGTTCGAGAAGAAGCTGGTGGACGGCCTGCACGCGATGGGGGCCCCGGTGAGACTCCACATCTGCGGCAACACGCGGAAGATCCTCAAGGGGATCGGCAGGCTCGGGTGCGACATCGTGGACTTGGATTATTACAGTCCCGTGGGAGAGGCCCGCCGCGAGATGGGTCCCGAACAGGTGCTGCTGGGGAACATCGATCCTGTCAGGACGCTCAAGAACGGTACGCCAGAATCCGTCGAGCGCGCGATCGAGGAGTGCCACAGGCAGGCGGGTGACCGTTACATTGTCGGTGCCGGCTGCGAGATCCCCCGCAGTACGCCTCCCGGGAACGTCCGCGCGATGCTCAACTATGCTCGCCGCGCGATGAATCAAACACTTTGATTTATAATCAATGTGGTGATAAATCAATCGCTTTGATCTATAATCAAGGTGACGATGAATCAAACGCTTTGATTTATAATCATTCGGTTTGGTTTACCGGCGGGGGGGAGGGGGATTCATCGGGCCAATGTACTGCGCGGCGACCACGTAGTTGTCTTCCCACCGCTTTTGGTCCTTGGGGGCCGTCCACACCCCGCCGAAGTATGCGCTGTTGTTGAAGCTGTTGATCCTCAGATCGTCCGTGTCGCGGAAGCGTATGCCCCCGTATTGGCCCTTCAGCTGCCCATCTATCCACATCTTCACTTCCCCATTCTTCTGCCCGGCCGCGTTAGCCTTGAGCATGATCTCTATGCAATGCCACGAGCCGGGCACGAGCCTGACGGGCGGCCCGACGTTCTGCCCCGGCTCGTCGCCGTACGGCCCTTTCTGGTCGGGATGGTAATAATAGAAGTAGGGTTCCCCGCGCGGGTGGAAGCAGACCCGGCAGCTGAACTTGTCACGTCCGTTTGGGCGCACCCCCGCGCCCCCTTCGCCGACCCCCGGGGCCCGCGCGTAGAAGCCGGGGCCCTTGTGCCCCAGCCCCCAGTCGAAGCCCTCCTCGAAGCGCACGTAGAACCTCAGGTGATAGCAGTCTCCCGGCGGCAGCGGGACCGAGACGTCGTACGGATTGTGGGTCCCCTTCTGGTGTTGAACCTCCATGCAGGCGTTGCCGTCGAATGCCAGCCTGGGATCGACCACGATCCTGCGCCCTTGGTTCACCAGCTTGGAGGTGCCGCCCTCGAAACCCTCGAAGAAAAGCACATCCTTCCGGCCGGCCAACCCGGGTTCCTTGGCGGCCTGCCACCGGCCGGGCGCGCCGCCCGCCCAAGCCGCCGCCAAGACAACTAACGCGGCCGGGACCGAGCGCCGTCCCGTCATTCACGCACCTCGAAATCGTCCATGAGGATCCGCGCCTCCTCCGGACCAGTATAATACAGCTTGAAGCTCTTCACGATGTCTCCCGCCTCGGGAGGCGGACCGCTCATGTCCCACCGAGCCCGCATGTCGAGCAGGCGGAACTCCACCTGCTTCCATTCGTCCGGCTTGAGCCCCCGTACATGATAGCGGAGATTCTCGTTCAGCCTGTCGGACCAGATGTTGACGCTGACCGACGTTATGCCCGCCGGCGGCTTGATCTTGAATCGGATCGCGGTCGTCTCCTTGACGGTCACCTGGAAGACGCCCCACAGGTCCGCCCCCTTGGGGGGCACGGCGAGGGCCTTGGTTCCTCTCACTCCGCCCTCCGCGGAGGTCCCTCCGTTGAATCTCCCCGTGCCGGAGTCGAAGTTCTCCGAGAAGACGACCCGGCCCGAAGGCGCAGGCCGCCCGTCCGACGGAGCGTCCTCCGCGGGTGACGGCAGCGGCGGACGCTCCGCCAAGGCGCGGATCAACTCCTCCTTCAGCTCCTCTCCCCTCGGCGGCGCCTTTCTTACCGAGCTCACCAGCGCCATTCCCACGGAAAAACCCTTGTTCTCCGTCATCAGCCTGACCTTCTTGAGCCCACCGGCGGGGTACTTCGGCAGCGGGATCTGGATCCATTCCCACCTCGAGGCCTGCTTTTCCCCTCCGTGCTGGGCGTGGGTCCTCTTGAGCCCCTTCACCTTCGGCTCCACCAGCGCGGCGAACGCTCCTCCCACGTCGTAGGGGACCTTCTCCGAGCTCTTTTTGGGGTTGGGCCCCGTCATGTCGGTGCCCTGCATGTACGTGGTGAAGGTCTCTTCGCAGCATGCTCCAGCGAAGATCCAACACAGGTAGCCGGTCTGCGGGAGGGCCCAGAACTCGATCTCAACATACGTCTCCCGCGCCTTGCTCCTGTCATGACCGACGTCCTCCTGGCACGTCCAGCAGGATTTCAGTTCCGGGTGTGCGCCGAGCCTCACCGCGCCGTTGCCCTTGATGTCCCCCGTCAGGAGCAGATACTCCTTTCCCCCCTCGCTGCGGCGCGCGATGTGAGGCGTATCCAGCTGGACCAAGCGCGTGTCGGCGTAGTCGCCGAGGAGCGTCCGGTATTTCTCCAGCGCCGCCCCGAATGTCTCCATCCTGCGGGATTCGACCTCGGCGGCGTAGAAGAGCCGACGCGCCTCCAATTCCTTGGCCGGCACGGCCGGCATCCGGGCGAGCGCCTCCTTGGCGTATTTCCCACCACCTTTCCGGAAGGCACTCTTCGGAGCCCCCCAGGATCGAACGCGCGGCCTCGGCCTCCCCCTCAAGAAGGCACCAGAGGGCCAGGAGTCGGCGCTCCGAATCGGGAACCGTTCCGCGCCGCGTCGTGAAGGCCTCCCCCAGGCTGTGCGCCGTGACGTCGCTCCACTCCACGAATAAGCTCTTTCCTTCCCCTCCTATGAACTCCCCTCGCGCGCGGCTCGTCCGGACGGGCGCGGCACCGAGCCGCCGCTTCTCGGCCCCTTCGCCGCGGCACTCGATCGAAAGCGCCTCCGCCTTGGGCCACTCCGAGAGGACCTTCAGGATGTCGGCGTGCAACGCCGAAAGTTTCCTGAGAGACTCGGCGTCCTCGTCCACCTGGCGGCGCAAGGCTTCGTCGCCCGTATCCCTGGAGATCCGGGCCAGCTCCGCGATCGCTCCCTCGAAATCGCGCCCAGCCGCGCGCGCCATCGCGGAACGCCAGCGGTCCCGGAAGGCCAAGACCTCCGGGGAAGGGACGGTTCCGGCGGGTTTTTCCGGCGCGACTGCCTCCAGCTCGCCGGAGAGGGACGCGGCAAGATCCGGCAACCCCCACCGGGCGACGCGATCCCATATCGCGCGGGCCTCCTCCTCGGCCCCTTTCCGCCGGGCCTCCAGCGCCTTCTCCTTGAGCCGGGCGAAAAGCCCATCGGCGGCCTTTCGCGCATCCTGGATGTTCGCATCAACCGCCGAGATCCACTCCGGGGCATCATGCCGCCCGCGGGCCTCGGTGAGCGCATCGATCGCGGCCTTGAATTCTTCGCGCTCGATGGCCCCGCGGGTCTGCTCCTTCAACTCCGCCAGCTCGCGCGGTAAGACCTCATCGCGCCGGGCCGGGGTCGCCCCGCGGACCTCCGGTGCCTTGTCCTCCGCGGGCTCGACCTTCGGAAGCATCCCTCCGACCGGCGGCGCTGGCGTCCCCGTCGGCGGAGGTCGCCGCGCGGAGGAGCCGTCCCCGGAAGTGACCAAGATCAGGATCGCGATCGCGGCCAGTCCTGCGGCGGCCAGACCGATTAGAATCCACGGGCGCTTCCGTGGCGGCCCGGGAACGGCGGTGACTTTCCCGGTGCGGGGCGGGGCCCCCTTCCTCCAATCATGGACCGGGGCCTTCGTCGCTTGCGCTTCCCTGCCGCGTTGCGGTTGCACGGCGGGGGCCGGGGCGCAGGACGAGCAGATGATCCTGTCGGCGATTCGCCGCGCCGATCCGCCCTCGAAGTCGGCGGTCGTCAGGCGCCTCCCGCACCGCGAACAGTAGACGACTTCACGCCCCATGCGGATCGCTACCCTATTTCGTCCTCCCTGTTTGCTCGGCGGCCTTTTCCTGGGAAGACCTGGCCATGGGCCCGATGTACCGCCGTGCCACGACGCGGTTGTCGAACCAGAGGAGCTGATCGTGAGGGACCGAGTTGTAAACGTGATCGAGTACCAGGTTGATGCCAAGCTCGGGGGTCGTCCGCCATGCCAAGTCCTTCACGCGGACGGTGAGCCGGCCGTCCATCCAGCAGGCGATCTCGCCGTTGTTCTGCCCGACTTCATTGACCTTGAGCATGATCTCGAGGCAGGTCCAGGTTTCCACCGGCAGCGGAGTGCGGCCGTATGCGTGGTCGCCGTAACCCCCTTTCTGACCGGGGTGGTAGTAATAGAGCGAAGGGCGCACATCCTTGGGAGAGAAGAAGATGATACCGTAGAGTTTGTCGGTCCCGGTGGGCTTTATGCCGGCCTTGCCCTGCGCGTACCAGTCGGGCAGTCCCGGTCCCACCCCTCCAAACCCGTGGGATTTCATGATGAAGTCGAATCCCCGGTCCGCCTTGACGTAGTAGCGTTGGAATAGACAGGTTTCCGGGGCGCGCAGTCTGAGGTGGTCGCCGCCGCCCGTGGTTCCCTTTTTCAACCGGGCCTGAAGTGCGCCGCGGCCCTGGAAGACGTGGGCGGGGTCGGTGACGTGGTCGTAATATTTCAGGCCGCCTTCCCAGCCCTTCCGCCAGGAATCGGGGGCCTCATAATCGTAGAAGAGCAGCACGGCAGGATCTCCCGCGAGGCTGGCGTCGCCGCGGTATTTCGCGGCCAAGCCGGGACCCTCGGGCAGGCTGTCTTGGGCCTGAACCGGGCCCTCGCGCCTGACGCCCGGTTCGTGGGAGCCGCCCGCCCAGGCCGCCTCCAGGACAAGAAGCAAAGCGCTCGACATCAAGCAGCTCGCTATCAACCTCCGAATCATCTGTACCAGCCTTTCAGTCGATGTGTTGCCGCCGGCGTCGGGATTCCTACGTTTCTGATCGCAAAGAGAGGGCCTCCCGCCACCGGCATCTGGCTCACTCCTTTCTCCGCGCGGGACGCAACGGTCATTTGCCCGCCCCGATGCAAAACAGCGCTTTGTCGCTCCTGAGAAAGAGTTGCCCCCCCGCGGCGGCCGGGCTGGCGTTGAACGCGCCCACGCGGCCCGGCTCGTTCGTCGCCAGTAGCTCAGACCTGGGCTTGGCCGCCTCCACGTAGGCGCGGACCCCACGGCTGGTGTAGTAGAACCTGCCGTCGGACAGCACAGGCGAGGCGTAGAACGACCTTGACCGGTCATCAAGCCGCTCCTCGCCGCGCGTGATGAATCAAACACTTTGATTTATAATCGGGGTGGTGATGAATCAAACGCTTTGATTTATCGCCATCATCCCTGGTCGGCGACGCGGCCTTCTTGCCCCCCTTGGGACGCCCCTGGATCGGCCCGACATAGGCGGTCGCCAGCACTATATCGTCGAACCAGACCTCGTAGACGCGGTCTTGATCCTTGTCGTTGTTGTGTCGCGCCGCCTGCTCCGTAACGTAGTAGAGGAGCCAGAAGGCGTTGATCTTCAGC
>FWPU01006465.1_pt1 | contig 18721 bp, 14 predicted proteins | sample 2228361 | NCBI WGS metagenome assembly FWPU01 (sample SAMEA103939777, study PRJEB20133) | metagenome
CGCGGCCTCGTTCAATCCCTCTCCCCTTATCGCGATGAGGGAGCCCGTCTGGGAGCTTTGGTTTGTCTCCTCCCCGCTTGCGGGGGGAGGGCGCAATGAAGCAACCGTAGCCCGGATTGAGCGGAGCGAAATCCGGGTCCAGCCGCGACGATCGCGGTCCCGGCTGTCGCTGCGCTCCAGCCGGGCTACACTTGGTAAGCACTTGGCCGGCCCCGATCGATGCCGTCATTCCGGGTCGCCACGAAGCGGCGAGCGCAAGGGGGGAGGGCGCAATGAAGCGCTTTTGATGGAACCCCGTAAAAGCCGAAGAAGCAAAATGAGACGCGTTTGAATTCATGAGGCAACCCTTTCCGGGCGGGGTCTACTCTTTGCCAACGTGAGCTTGCCGTCATTGAGGCGGATGATCTGGTTGACGCGCCACTCGGGCGAGGTCGCCGGGAAATCCTCGCGCTGATGGGCGCCGCGGCTCTCGGTACGCGCCAGCGCACTCTGCGCGACGGCGCGCGCGACCAGCAGCATGCTGCGCAGGTCGAGCCACTCCAGGCGGCGCAAATCGAAGGCGCGGTGGTCGCCGCAGGGGGCCTCGCCGAGCATCTGCTTCAGCGCGTCGATGCGCGACAGCGCGCGTTCGAGTTTCTCCTTGGTGCGCAGCGGGCCAACGTCGTCGGCCATGATGGATTGCAGCTCGAGGACCATCGCAGCAGTGTTAGGGCCGTCCGCGGGCCCATCGCGGGATACGAGTTCGATCACCTCCTGAGCCGCGCGCGGATCGGAAGCCGCAACCTTTGTCTTGCCCGCCCGCTCGGCGGCGCTGCGGCCGGCGCGGCGGCCGAACACCAGCGCCTCGGTGATGGCGTTGCCGGAGAGGCGATTGGCGCCGTTGGCGCCGCCGACTGCTTCACCGGCGACGAACAGGCCCGGCACCTCCGTCTGCATTCGTGCGTCGGCCTTTACGCCGCCCATGTGATAGTGGGCGATCGGGGCGACCTCCACCGGCATTTTCGTCAGATCGATGTTGTTGGCCGCGAGGCGGTCGATGACGGGGCCGAACGCCGCGCGCAGCTCATTTTCAGTGCAGTGTTGGAAACTCAAATACACGCCGCCGTGCGGCGAGCCGCGGCCCGCCTCGACCTCTTTCAGGATCGCGTAAGTGCCGAGGTCGCGCGCGATGACGTAGCGGCCGTCCTCCGGCACGCCGTAGTTTTGCGTGAACTCCTCGCCGCGGTTGTTGAGCAGCTTGCCGCCGAGCTTGTAGCGGAACGGATCCCACATGATCGGGTCCATGCCGATCAGCCGCGGCGCAAGGTGGCCGATGGGAAAGAACTGCACGAATTCCATGTCGACGAGCGGGGCACCGGCGCGCAGCGCGAGCGCATAGCCGTCGCCGCCCATGTTGGCGGAGGCGCTGTTGCGGCGGTAGAGGCGGGTGAGACCGCCGGTGGCGATCACCGTCGCCTTGGCGTTGATGACGACGGGAGTGCCGCTTGTAAGATGCCATGCCACCGCACCGGTCACTTCGCCCTCTGTTTTCACGAGGTCGATGACGCACAGATCGCCCGCGCGTCGCACCTCCTGGTGCCGATAGAGGGCAGCGCGCAGCGTCTTCGACACCGCGGGGCCGGTGTTGAGGAAATCGACGTAGACACAGCGCGGCCGATCGTGGCCGGGTGCAATGGCCTGCGCAATGCGGCCGTTCCTTCGCGCCCAGCCCACGCCCCATTCGTCCATCTGGCGGATGCAGTCGGGACCCTCCTCGCACAAGAGGCGCGCGAGCGGCTCATCGCAAAGGCCGCGGCCGGCAGCGAGCGTGTCGCGGTAGTGGTTCGTCCAGTGGTCGGGGGTCTCCGAGCCGAGGGCGACCGCGACGGTCATTTGGGCCATCACCGTCGCGCCGCCGCGACCGATGAGGCTGCGGTCGGCGAGCAGCACGCGGCAGCCTGCGCGCGCCGCCTCGATCGCCGCATACATGCCGGCCGCGCCGGAGCCGATCACGAGCACGTCGGTCTCGGTGTGCATCAATTCGCGCATCGCATGCAGCTAACATGAAATCGTCATTCCAGGCGAGCCACGCAGCGGCGAGGCCCGGAATCCATGTCCCCGGTCGTGATCATGGATGCCGGGCTCGCGGGCCTCGCCCACGCCCCGGGATGACAGGAATAGCGTATCAAAGGCCCTTGCGTTTCTTGGCGGCAAGTTTCACGGCGGAGACGACCTCCGGATAGGTGCCGCAGCGGCAGAGGTTTCCGGAGAGGTAGTGCTTGATCTGCTCGTCGTCCGGGTCGGGATGGGCGTCGAGCAGTTGCTTGGTCATCAGGATGAAGCCCGGCGTGCAGTAGCCGCACTGGAATGCGCCGGTCTCGATGAAGGCTTGCTGCACGGCATCGAGCCTGTCGCCCGCGTCGAGCGCCTCGATGGTGACCACCTCCTGGCCGTCCACCAGTACCGCAAGCTGCAGGCAGCCGGACACGGCGCGGCCGTTCACCAGCACGGTGCAGCAGCCGCACAAGCCCTGCCCGCAGGACTCGCGCGCGCCGGTCAGGCCGAACTGGGTTTGCAGCATCTCGATCAGATTGTGATGCGGCTTCACGTCGGCGGTAACGGACGCGCCGTTGAGCCTGAAGTTGATGGTGCGCACGGCGGTCATCTTCATACGTCCCCCAGCGGCTTGCCCTGTTTTGCGCGCAGCGCGCGCAGCACGGCTTCGGGCGTGAGCGGCAGTTCGGTGAGACGCACGCCGATCGCGTCGTCGATGGCGTTGGCAATGGCAGGCGAGACGCCGAAAGTTGCGACCTCGCCGACGCCCTTGGCGCCGAACGGACCGTTCGACTGGAAGGTGTCGACGCATAGGTTTTGCATCACGAGCGGCACGTCGTGAAAGCCGGGGATCTTGTAGTCGGCGAGCGAGGCATTGGTCACTTGGCCGCCGTCGAGATGCATCTTCTCGAACATGGTGAAGCCGAGCTGCATGATGGCGCCGCCGGAAATCTGCGTTTCCACGATCTTCGGATTGATCGGCGTTCCGATGTCGAGCACGCTGATCAGCTTCAGGATCTTCACGTGGCCGGTCTCGGTGTCGACCTCGACCTCCGCCCCGGTCCCGGAGATCATCCAGAACGCCGTGATATTCTCGGACAGGCCGGTGTTCGGCGCGGGCGGAATGTAGTCGGGCTTGTAGATGCCGGTGCCGATCACGTTGCCGGCCTGCATGCCGTATTTCTTTACGAACAGCGCCGGGATCGGAATGTTGGAGCCGTCCGGCTCGCCCACCTCGCGGGCGAGGGCCCTGAGCTTTTCGCGCGCGTCCTCGGCGGCGCGCCGCACCGCGTGGCCCATGTGGAACAGCGACCGCGAGCCGAGCGTGCCCATGTCGTAGGGGGTCACATCGGTGTCGCGCTGCACCACGCGAACGGACTCCGCCGGCACATTGAGGACTTCGCCGACCATCTGCGCCATCGTGGTGTCGGAACCCTGACCCATGTCAATGGTGCCGCAATACAGGGCGACCGAGCCGTCGGCGGAAACATTGACGATGGCCACCGAGGTGGTGGGTGTGATCACCGCCTTGATCCCGAGGCCGATGCCGCGGCCGCGGCGGACGACGCCGGTGCCGCGCTCGAGCGGTTGTGCGTTCACGCGCTCGGCGAGCTTGTCCAGCACCTTTTCGATGGCGGCATCCTTCATGACGGTGCCGGTGGCGTGCGGCCGGCCGTCGCGCAGGATGTTCTTGCGGCGGAATTCGATCGGATCCAATTTGAGCGCGCGCGCGATCATATCGGTGTGGCTCTCATAGGCCCACACGAGCTGCGGAACACCGAATCCGCGCAGGGCGCCGGACGGCGTTTCGTTGGTGTACAACGCATAGGAGTCGATCCAGACATTGTCGATGTCGTAAGGACCGGCGGCAGTGAGTCCCGATTTCTGGGTGACGCGCGGGCCGATGTCGGCGTAGGCGCCGCCGTTCCAAAACACTTCGCACTTGCGCGCGATGATGCGCCCGTTCTCGTCGACGCCGCTCTTGATGCGGAATGTGCACGGGTGTCTGGTGATCTGGTAGAACAATTCCTCCATGGTGAGCGCGATTTTCACCGGACGGCGCGCGATCATGGACAGCGCCAGCGCCAGCGCCTCGAGCTTGATGTAGAGCTTCGAACCGTAACCCGAGCCGAGATACGGAACCTTCACCCGCACCTTGTTCTCCGGCCAGCCGAGCAGCCGCGCAATTTCGGTGCGCACGAACGAAGGTCCCTGCGAGGCGGTGTAGAGGGTGACGCCGGAGTCCTTGTAGTCGGCGATGGTGGCGTGCGGTTCGAACGAGAGATGCAGCACCTTCTGCGTCTTGAACTCGTGCTCGAACACGTGGGCGGCGGACGAGAATGCCTTGTCCACGTCGCCCCGGCGCAGACGATAGTCGAGAGCGACGTTGGTATTCCTGACACCCTTCAGATGCTTAAGGTCGGCGAAGGTGCCGGCGGGTTTCAATTCGTCGTGGATGTAGGTCTTGGCGGTGAGCGCCTCCGCCTCGTCAAAGACCGCGGGCAACTCCTCGTATTCCGCGGTGATCAGTTGCACCGCCTGCTCGGCCACGTGCGGGTCAGCGGCGACCACTGCGGCGACCGGCTCGCCGACGAAACGCACCTTGCCGTCCGCCAGGATCGGCTGATCGTGGAACGCCGGCCCGTAATAGGGGTCGGGGATCACCTTTCGGATGTCCTCGATGGTGACGACATGGGCGACGCCGGGAAAATTCCTGGCGGCGCTGGTGTCGATCGCCTTGATGCGCCCGTGCGCAACCGTGCTGCGAAAGAGCTTTGCGTGCAGCATGCCGGGCAGCCGCATGGTGTGGGTGTATTCGGCGCGGCCGGTGACCTTGTCGCGGCTTTCCAGCCGCGGCACCGAGCGCCCGACCTGCGCCCCCACCTTGGCGTCCATCGTGCTCATCAGTGCGTCCTTCCCTCGATCGCTGCGCGCACGGCGCGGCCGACGTAGACGCGGAGCAATTCGCGTTTGTAGGCGGCGGAGCCGCGCACGTCGGAGAGTATGTCGGCCTCCGCGGCGGCGGCTTCGCCGGCTTGGGCCAGGAGCCGGTCGTCCACGGGCTGGCCGGCGAGCACGGCTTCCGCGGCCCTGAGCCGCGTGGCTTTCGTGGTTGCGGCGCTCACCACCACGCGCGCGGATTTGATCGTGGCGCCATCGGCTTCGAGGGCCACCGCAACGCCGAGCGCCGGCCAGTCGTCGGCGGAGCCGGCGGTCACCTTCATGTAGCTTGCCCGCCTGCCGTCCTGTGCCGGCACGCGCACTTCGGTAATGAGCTCGTTCTTGGCGAGGACGGTTTCGTAATAGCCGGTGAACAGGTCCTCGACAGCAAGCATGCGCTCCCCGCGCGGGCCGGCCACCGTGAGGCTTGCGCCGAGCGCGATCAGGACCGGCGGCAGATCCATGTGCGGGTCGCCGTGCGCGAGCGCGCCGCCGATCGTGGCCACGTTGCGCACGCGCACGTTCGAAAGGGTGCGCAGCGTGCGGGTGATCACGGGCGTGAGCTTTTTTACGTCGGGCGATTGTTCGAGCGCAGAGAGCGTGGTCATGGCGCCGATGCGCAGGCCGCCCCCCTCCGCCGCGATCTCGAAATGTTTCTTCTCGATCCGGCCGAGGCTTACCAGAAGCTTCGGGCGAAACAGGCCGGCCTTCATCATCAGCATCAGCGCGGTGCCGCCGGCGAACGGCCGCACCGTCGGATCATCCGGATCGAGCAGCTTGATCGCTTCTGCGAGCGACCGCGGCTGGGCGAGCTCGAAGGGGATCATGTTGACCTGCCTAAACTCACGCCGTCACCCTGAGGTGCGAGCAAAACTAACCTCAAAGGGTGAAGGCAACGTACGGGCCGTTCATCCTTCGCGGGCCGCGCTCCGCGCGGCCGTCTCAGGATGACGGATTGAGCTTGGCGAAAAAGGCCGCATGTCATCGCGTCGCCTCCGCAGGCTGGGCGAAGGCCGCACGCAGCCTTTCGGCAAACTGGCGCTCCATTTCCTTCGCCTTGGCGCGCAGCACCGGCTGGCCGATGCTGCCAAGCTTGCCGGCAAGCGCGGCGGCTACCGAATAGTCCACCCGGGTTTCGTTGCCCGCATCGGTGAGACGCGTCAGCGAGACGGCGGTGAGCCGGCCGACGATGCCGAGCGGGGTGCCCTCGATCTTGGCCTCGATCTCCGCGGGCGGATCCAGGCGTGTCACTTCGACCGTCACAGCAAATTTGAATTTCATGTAGGCGACCTTGGTCTCGAACATCGCGGCGTAGTGGGTGGGATCGATCTCTTTCAGGTCGCTCACGCCATCAACGAAGCTGACAAAACGTCGCGCATCGCGCAGCGCCTCGAACACAACCTCGCGTGGTGCCTGGACGGTGAACTGGCCGGAGACGTTCATGGTTGCGCGTGAGACCTCGGGAGCGCAAACAAAGCGCATCGCGGCGGCGGCGTCAAAGGCTTTGCAGCGATGCGCCCTCACCCTTCGAGACGGCGCTTCGCGCCTCCTTAAGTTGAGGGCGCAACGGAAGGCCGCCTTATCGTGCGGGATGCCCGAACCGCGTCTCCAAGGAACCGGCGGCTATGAATTGCGCAGCGCCAGGACGCGGTCGACCATTTCGCCGGCCTGACCGAGGTAGTTGGCGGGATCGCAGAGCTTCGCCAACTCCGCCTTGCTCATGTGTTTTGAAATCTCGGCATTCTCCGCCAGCAGGTCGACCAGCGGGCGGCCGGTTGCGACCACTTTGCGGCAGATGTCGTAAACCAGATCGTGCGCGTATTGCCGGCCGAGGTGGGGACCGAGCGCCATCATCACCGCCTCGGAGACGATCAGGCCCTTGGTGATGTCGAGGTTGGCGCGCATTTTCTGTTCGTCCACCTGCAGACCTCCGACCAGGAAGCGCGTCTGCGCAAGGCAGGCGGCGCTCAAGACAAAAATCTCCGGCAGCACGATCCATTCGATCTCCCACTGGCCGGTGGCGCGCTCGTGATCTTGTTCCATGGCGTTGAGCAGTGCCGACACTTGCGTGCGCACGACGCCGGTAAGCGCCGTGATATAGACGCACGAAATCGGGTTGCGCTTTTGCGGCATGGTCGAGGAAGAGCCGCGGCCCTCGTGGAACGGTTCGTACACTTCCTCCACTTCGGTCTGCATCATCAGCTTCACGTCGTAGGCGATCTTGTTGCAGATGCCGGTGACCAGACCCAGGAAGCAGCCAACTTCGGCAAAGCGATCATGCACTGTGTGCCAGGCGATCTCGGGCTGGGCGAGGCCGAGTTCTTTGGCGAGCTCGGCCTGCACGCTGAGGCCCTGCTTGCCGAGCGAGGACAGCGTGCCGGCGGCGCCGCCGAACTCGAGCACCAGCGCGCGCTCGCGCAACTGCCTGAGCCGCTGCTTGTGGCGCTCGAAGGCCGCGAGATAGGTCGCAACCTTGTAACCGAAGGTGATCGGGACCGCCTGCTGCAGGTTGCTGCGGCCGGCCATCGGCGTGTCGCGATATCTTTTGGCGAGCGCGGCAAGCGAGTCGGAAATCGCGGCGATGTCCTGCTCGAGCAGCACGAGCGACTCGCGGATTTGCATCACTGTGGCGGTGTCGGTGATGTCCTGGGTGGTGGCGCCCCAGTGGCACCATTCGCCGAGGCCGTCCTTGCACATCGCGACGAGCTGCTGCACCACCGGCAGCACGGGATAGCCGATGCGCTCGGTCTGCGTCTTCAGCTTGGCAAAGTCGATGCGATCGACCTTGCAGTGCCGGACGATCTCGTCGCAAGCCTCCTGCGGGATGATCTTCAGCCGCGCCTGCGCGCGCGCCAATGCGGCTTCGATATCAAGGTATTTCTGGATGCGGTTCTCGTCGGACCACACCCGCCGCATGGCCTCGGTGCCGAAGATATCGCGGAACACGGCGGAGTCGATGACGGACGTGGGCATGGCGGGACCTTTTTGGAATATCGAGTGCTTGCTTTAGACCAAATTGCAATCATCATGCAGCGTCATTCTGGAGCGTGGACGAAGCCCGCGACCCCGGAATCCATGAACACAAACCGGGGTTATGGATTTCGGGACCGCGCCTTCGGCGCGTCCCGGAATGACGAGGATTGTCTTGCGCTGAATCAAACCTTGAACCGCGGGTCGAGGTAGTCGCGCAGGGCATCGCCGAACAGGTTGAAGGCGAACACCGCAAGGCTGATGGCGATGCCGGGGAACAGGATCATCCACGGCGCCTGGGCATAGAATTCCTGCGAAGTGCCGGACAGCATCAGTCCCCAGGCGGCGGTCGGTTCGGTCACGCCGAGGCCCAGGAACGACAGCGAGGCTTCGAGCAGAATCGCCTGTGCGATGAAGGCGGTGAACATGATGAGGAACGGCGCCACCACGTTCGGCGCGATGTGACGGAAGATGATGCGGGTATGGCTGTAACCTGCGGCGCGCGCGGCGTCGATATAGGGCAACTCGCGGATCGCCAGCGCCGAAGAACGCACGACGCGCGCCACCTTCGGGATCATCGGGATCGCGATGGCGATAATCAGATTGACGTCGAGGCCAAGCACGGGAAATTTGCCGAGCACCGCGACAACCGCCAGCGCCAGCACGATGATGGGAAACGACAACAGGATGTCCATGAAGCGCTGGATCACCATGTCGATGCGGCCGCCGAAATAGGCGGAGACCACCCCGATCACCGCGCCAGTGCCGCAGCCGAGCAGCGACGACAGAACGCCCACCGCGAGCGCCGTGCGCGCCCCGTAGATGATGCGCGAGAACACGTCGCGGCCGAAGGAGTCGGTGCCCATCCAATGCTCCCAGGAGGGAGCCGCCAGCATGGCACCGAAATCGATGGCCACCGGATCGTAGGGCGCGACGAACTCGGCGAACACGCCGGCGACGAACAGCGCCGCGATGAACACTAGTCCGGCGGCGCCGGTCGGCTGCGAGCGGATGAACTGCAGCACCGGATGCGGCAGCCTGACCTCTTCGGCCAGTTCGGGTGTGGTTGTGACAACCGCCATGTCAGCCGTACCGAATGCGCGGGTCGAGCGCGGCGTAAAGCAGGTCGACCACGAAGTTGACGACGATGAAAAATGCCGCCACCAGCATCACCAGCGCCTGGACCATGGTGTAGTCGGCGCGGGTCACCGTCTCGACGAACAGCTTGCCGATGCCGTTCAAGTTGAAGACCTGCTCGGTCACGACAAGGCCGCCGATCAGGAACGCGAATTCGAGACCGACCACGGTGACGACCGGCAGCATGGCGTTGGGAATGGCGTGGCGCGACACCACCAGGCGCTCGTAGACGCCCTTGGCACGCGCGGTGCGAATGTAATCCTCGTTGAAGACTTCGAGCAGCGTGGAGCGGGTCATGCGCGTGGCAACCGCGGAGTAGCGGTAGCCCACTGCCATCGCCGGCCAGATCAACTGCGAGAGATTTTTCCAGGGGTCGACGTAGATCGGCGTATAGGTGAGCGGCGGAATCCAGTTGAGGGCATAGAGCAGGCCGAGAATGATCAGCATGCCGAGCCAGAACGAGGGCACCGCGAGGCCGGCGATCGCGAACACGCGGATCGCGTGGTCGATGATGGTGTCCTTGAACAGCGCCGACAGCGTGCCGAGTGGGATCGCGATAATCACCGCCAGCACCGTGGCCATGATGGCAACCTGCAGCGAAAGCTCAAGCCGGCTCGCGATTTCGGTAATCACGGGACGCCCGGTCCACATGGAGGTGCCGAAATCGCCGACGAAGATGCCTGTCATCCAATCGATGAACTGACGCCACATGGGCTTGTCGAGCCCGAGCCGCACGCGCTCGACGTGCAGAGCCTCGGGTGTGATTTGGGCGCCCTCCATCAGGAACCGCAGCTCGACGATGTCGCCCGGCAGCATGCGCAGCAGGACGAACACCAGCACCGCGACCCCGAGCAGGGTCGGGATCATCAGCAACAGGCGATTGATGATGTAGCGAAGCATTGCCGCCGGGGATCGCCTCCCCCGCATTCACGGGGGAGGCGATAGCTGCCCGATCACTGGTCAATCCAGACGTCCTGGAGGTCCTGGTTGATGTAGTGGCTGGGCGACATGTGCCAGCCCTTCATCTGCTTCCAGTGCACGATGATGCGATGCCACCAGATGGTCGGGATGGTATAGGCCTGGGTGAGCGCGTACTGCTCGAACTCGCGCAGAATGGCGTAACGTTTCTTGACGTCGAGCTCGCCCTTTTGCTTGTCGTAGAGTTCATCGAGCTTGCGATCGTTGTAGCGGCCGTAGTTGATCGGCGACCGGTCGCGCGAGATGTACTTGGCAAGCTGCAGGTTCGGGTCGTCGACCGCGTCACAGTTGAAGTCGAGGCCGACCTCGTAGTTGCCCCCGCGCAGGCTCGAGATGTACGCGCGGGTCTCGGGCTGTTCGTGCTCGGCGGTGACGCCAATCTGCCGCCACTCGTTGATCAGGAATACGCCGACCGGCGTATAGGGCATCGGAATGTTGCGGTTGAGGAACTTGAATTTCAGGTCCTTCACGCCCGCCTGCTCAAGCAGCTTCTTGGCCTCGGCGCGGGCCGCGTTGATGTCCCTGCCGAAGCCCGGGTACTTCACAAGCTCGGCTTCGCTGGCGGCAAGCTCGTAGCCGGGCCGCAGAAGGCCGCCTACGTGGCGCACCAGCGCCACCTTGGACAGGCCCTCGGCGCCCTTCCACCGATCGATGGCGAGCGAAAGCGCGCGGCGCACGCGGGCATCATCGAACGGCTTCTTCTCCGTATTGAAGGTCACGACCAGGCTGCACACCCAGGGTGACTCGAGGACCACGATCTTGTCGCCGAGGGCGGCCTTCAGCTTGTCGCGGTCCGCCGGCGAATGGCCGCGGAACTCGGCCAGCACCTCACCGGCCTGCAGGGCATTCACGCGCGCCGCGGTGTTGGTGATGAAGATGGCGCGATAGCCGTCGAGGTAGGGACGATCCTTCATGAAATAGTCGGCGAAGCGCTCGCCGACCCAGTGCGAGCCGGCCGCGTGCTCGACGAACTTGAAGGGACCGGTGCCGAGCACGTTCTTCTCGGGAAACTTCGGATCGGCTTTCAGCTTCGCCGCGCTGTAGATGCAGTCCCACGGCGAGGCGAAATTGGTCAGCATCGAGGCGTTGCGCGCCTTCAGCTTGAAGATCACCGTGAGCGGATCGGGCGTCTCGATGGAGGCGATGTCCGCATAGGCCGCCTTGCGGATCGACACCACGCCCTGCGGCGGATTGGCGATACGCTCGTAGGTCGCCTTCACATCGGCGGAGGTCATCGGGCTGCCGTCGTGGAACTTGACGTTCGGCCTGAGCTTGAAGGTGTAGGTGAGGCCGTCCGGCGACACCTGCCACGATTCGGCGAGATCGCCCTTCACCTTGGGATAGTTCGGTTCGTCGAATTTGAGCAGCGTGTTGTAGTGCGGGCGCACCGGATGGATGAAGGCGAACGAAGTAGCGCCATGGCAGTCGTAGTTCGGCGGCTCGGCGCTGACTGCGAATTTCAGGACACCCCCGCGTTTCTGGGCCAGGGCCTGATCGGCTCCGGCTGCCATTGCGACGGCCGCAGCCATCAAGACCAGCACTTTTGTTCTGCGTTGCATCGCATTTCCTCCGTGGTTGGATTTGCGCATTGTCCTCGACCTCACACCTTAATGCACGCGGCATAATGCCCCGGCCGTTTTTCCTCCAGCGGCGGAATAACTTGCCGGCACTCCGCGGTCGCCAGGGGGCAGCGCGTATTAAAGACGCATCCCGAGGGCGGCGCTAGATGGCTCGGCAGTTCGCCTTGGATCAGGCGCGGCGCGCGGGCTTTCTCGACGGTCGGATCGGGAACCGGGGCGGCGTCGAGCAGGACCTTGGTATAGGGGTGCAGCGGCTCGCGGTACAGCGTGTCGCGATCCGCCACCTCCATGATGCGGCCGAAATACATCACAACCACCCGCATGGAAATATGCCGCACCACCGCGAGGTCGTGGGCTATGAACAGATAGGCCAGGCCGAGGCGGCGCTGCAGGTCTTCGAGCAGGTTGATGATCTGGCCCTGGATCGAGACATCGAGGGCGGACACCGCCTCATCGCACACGATGAACAGCGGCTCCATGGCGAGCGCGCGGGCGATGCCGACGCGCTGGCGTTGGCCGCCGGACAGTTGATGCGGGTAGCGCGCGGCCAGCTCCGGCCGCAGACCCACTTGTCCGAGCAGTTCCGCGACCCGCTCCGGCGCCTTCGCTGCGGGAACAAGCTTGTAAACGTGTAATGGTTCGCCGACGATTTGGCCGACCGTCATCCGCGGGTTAAGTGACGAATAGGGGTCCTGGAAGATGACCTGGATCTTGCGCCGGATCGCCTGCATTTGCGCGGGCGACGCCCTGACCAGGTCGACCCCGGCGAACTCGATCTCGCCGGCGGTGGGCTGTTCGAGGCGCAGGATCAGCCGGCCGACGGTGGTCTTGCCGCAGCCGGATTCGCCGACGAGGCCGAGCGTCTCCCCAGGGTAGATCGAGAAGCTGACGTCCTCCACCGCCCGCACCAGCCCGCGCCGGCCGCCGAGCCCGGCGCGCACCGGAAAATGCTTGGTCAGATGCCGCACCGACAACAGCGGCCGGTCGCGTTGCAGGGTCGCCTCGCGCGTGCCGGCGTCGCTCGCCGCCCAGGTGATCTTTCCTTGCCCGATCTCGGCGTGGCGATGGCAGCGCGACAGCGACCCGGTGTCGGCGGTGAACAGCGGCGGCTCCTGGTCACAGACCGAAATGCGGAACGGGCAGCGCGGCGCAAAGCGGCAGCCGGACAGCGCATGCGCCAGGTTCGGCACCAGCCCCTCGATGGTCTCGAGGCGGTTGCCGCGCGGCCGATCGAGCCGCGGCACCGAGCGCAGGAGCCCCATGGTGTAGGGATGCCGCGGCCGGTGGAACACCGCGTCCGCCGAGCCCTGCTCCACCATGCGCGCCGCGTACATCACGATCACGCGATCCGCGTAGCGGGCGACCACGCCGAGGTTGTGGGTGATGATGATGAGCGCGATGTTGAGCTTGCGCGACAGATCCTTCATCAGCTCCAGGATCTGCGCCTGGATGGTGACGTCGAGCGCGGTGGTCGGCTCGTCGGCGATCACGAGCTTGGGATTGCACGCAAGCCCGATGGCGATCATCACGCGCTGGCGCATGCCGCCGGAGAACTGGTGCGGATATTGGTTGAGGCGGCCTTCGCCGTCGGGGATGCCCACCAGTTTCAGCAATTCGATCGCGCGGGCGCGTGCCGCATCCTCGCTCATCTTCAGATGAATGATCAGCGGCTCCATGATCTGCAGGCCGATGGTGAGCAGCGGGTTGAGCGAGGTCATCGGCTCCTGGAAGATCATGGAGATGTCGCGGCCGCGGATTTCCCGCATCTCCTCGTCGCTGAGCCGCAACAGGTCCCTGCCCTCGAAGATCACGCGGCCGCGCGGCACGCGGCCGGTGAGCGGCGGCAACAGCCGCATGATCGAGAGCGCGGAGACCGACTTGCCGGAGCCGGATTCGCCGACGATGGCGACGATCTCGCCCTGCCTGACGGAAAAGCTCAGGCCCTCGACCGCCCGCACGATGCCGCGCGAGGTCTCGAAATGCACGTGCAGGTCCTCGACGGCGAGCAGGGTTGAGGCCGTTGCAGCCTGCAGCACGGATCGCGAGAGCGCTTCCACCCGGAACAACTCGGTGCGTATTTGTTTTGAGCCCGCGGCCAGCTATAGCCGATCGCCAAAGGCCGCACCACATGCAAAAAAATCCTCATATTTCGCCGCAGCGGCATATTCGGCCGCAGCGGCGGCGCACTCGGAACCCTCGCCCGCTTGCGCGGGAGGGCACGAGCGCCCGGCGCAGCCGGCGCCCCTACGGCGCAATGAGCTGCGCCGCCCTACGCGCTGTTCCCGCGACACCACCTCGATTTTTCCCTGACGCGTTGTTTCGCAATCATTAGCCGCACCTCGGGCATGGCCGTCGGCGCTGCCCCGCGTTTCGGCGCGCGCGTCGCGCGCGGCCGGCGGCGATGCGGCGTCAGGCCTCGCCGATTTCCCGCAGGATTTCCTCGGTGTGCTCGCCGAGCCGCGGCGCCGGGCGCGGTGAGGCCATGGGCTCGCCGTCGAGCATGATCGGCGTGCGCACGCCGGGGATCGTGCCGCCCTTGGCGGCTGCGCTCGGCAGCTTCAATTGCATGCGGCGGTGGATCACCTGCGGGTCGGCAAACACCTGCGCGAGATCGTTGATCGGGCCGGCGGGCACCTGCACCGCCTCCAGCTTTTGCAAGAGATCGTCGCGCTTGAAGCGCCGCGTGAGCGCGGAAAGTTTGGCAATCAATTCGTCGCGATGGGCGAGGCGGTCCGTGTTGGTGCGATAGGCCGCCTCTTCGCCGAGCTCCGGCGCGCCGAGCACGGCGCAGAATTTCTGGTACTGGCGGTCGTTGCCGGTGGCGACGATGACGTGGCCGTCCGCCACCGGGAACACCTGATAGGGCACGATGTTGGGATGCGTGTTGCCGGCGCGCTTGGGCACCTTGCCGGAGGTGAGATAGTTCAAGGCCTGGTTGGAGAGCAGCCCGACCTGGGTGTCCACCAGCGCCATGTCGATATAGGCGCCGCGGCCGGTGCGCTCGCGGTTGTGCAGGGCGGCGAGGATCGCCACCACCGCATAGACGCCGGTCACGATGTCGGCCACCGGCACGCCGACGCGCTGCGGCTCGCCCTCCGGGGTGCCGGTGAGATCCATGATGCCGCCCATGCCCTGCGCCATCAGGTCGTAGCCGGCGCGCGCCGCATAGGGGCCGTCCTGGCCGAAGCCGGTGACCGAGCAGTAGATCAGCCGCGGGTACTCCTTGCACAGGCTCACGTGGTCGAGGCCGAACTTGGCAAGGCCGCCGACCTTGAAATTTTCGATCAGGACGTCGGAGCGGGCGGCGAGCTTCTTCACGATGCGCCGGCCCTCCTCGCTCTCGAAGTCGAGCTCGATCGAGCGCTTGCCCCGGTTCGTGGAGTGGAAATAGGCGGCGCCGAGATGCTTTCCGTCGGCGCCTTCGACGAACGGCGGCCCCCAGGCGCGGGTGTCGTCGCCCGCGCCCTTGCGCTCGACCTTGATGACATCGGCGCCCAGATCCGCCAGAAGCTGGCCGGCCCACGGCCCGGCGAGGATGCGGGCAAGCTCAAGCACACGAACACCGGCCAACGGGCCCGACATGGCGACTCCCTATTAAACATTCGGCGCGCCAAGAGCGTCAGCGCGCCAACGGCTTCAGCGCGCCAAAGGGCGGCAACCGGGGAACCTCTGGCGCGCTCCGGCGGTTTTGTCCAGACCCGGTCCGGCGCGGCCTGGTTGCGTTTGCAGGACGGTTGCCGTCAAAATGTCGGGTGACATTGCTTCAGGAGGTTCGGTTTTGAGGCCGGCCGGATGAACACCTCGTTTTTCAGCGAGCTGTTGCAGGGCATCGTGGAGCGCGGCCGCGCCCTGATCGCGCGGCAACGCCGCGCGGCGCCGAAGGCGCGTTCCGACACGCTCGCCGAGCATTGCGAGGCGCTGCTGTCGAGCCGCGGCGAGGCGTCCGGCACCGCGCGCGCCAGCGACATCCTGAGCCGCTACGCGGAGCTCACCACCGGCCCGCGCATCGCCTTCTTCGAGGCGCTGGCCGAGCGCTTCGGCGTCAACCGCGGCCGGCTCGACGCCGCTATTGCCAACTGGCAGGCGAATCCGAGCGATGCTGCGGCCGCCGAGGTGCATCGCGCCGCCGAGCCGCGGCGGCAGGAGCTGTTGCGGCGGCTCAACCTTGCCCCTGGCGGCACCGCTGCCCTGGTGCGCATGCGCGAGCACCTGCTCGACGCCCTCGATCGTCGCCCGGACCTCGCGGCAGTGGATGCGGACTTCGTGCATCTGTTCGCGTCGTGGTTCAACCGCGGCTTCCTGGTCTTGCGCAAGATCGACTGGTCGACGCCGGCGGTCATCCTGGAAAAGATCATCCGCTACGAGGCGGTGCACAAGATCAACAGCTGGGACGATCTGCGCAGCCGCATCGATCCGCCCGACCGCTGCTGCTATGCCTTCTTTCATCCGGCGCTGATCGACGAGCCGCTGATCTTTGTCGAGGTGGCGCTGACGCGCGAAATACCCGCGGCCATCGGTCCGATTCTCGCCGCGGAACGCACCCCGCTCGATCCGGAAAAGGCGACCACCGCGGTGTTCTATTCGATCTCCAATTGCCAGCGCGGGCTCGCTGGCGTGTCGTTCGGACACTTCCTGATCAAGCAGGTGGTGGAGGAGATCTCGCGCGAGAACGCCGAGCTTTCCACCTTTGTCACGCTCTCACCGGTGCCGGATTTCGCCCGCTGGCTCGATCGCGAGCGCAGCACGGAGAGTTCGCGCGCGCTGAGTGCGGCGGATCGTGCCGCGCTTCGGCATCTCGATCAGCCGAACTGGTGGCGATCGGCGGCGGCGCGCGAGGCGGTGGAGGAGCCGCTCAAGCGCGCGGCGGCGTGGTATTTTTTGCACGCGCGCAATGCGCGCGGGCTGCCGGTCGATTCGGTTGCCCGTTTCCACCTCGGCAACGGCGCGCGGCTTGAGCGGATCAACTTCCTGGGCGACACCAGCGACAAGGCGATGACGCAATCGTACGGGCTGATGGTCAATTACCTGTACGATATCGACGAGATCGAAACCAACCACGAGGCCTACGCCGAGAGCCGCACCATCGTCGCAGCCAACGCCATCAAACGCCTTGCGCCCGCGCCGGCGACCAGCCTGGTCAAGGCCGGCTGACACTCTACACGAAGGGGATCAACGTGAGCGAGCAGAGCCTGGTCAAGCCGCTCGTTTCCGAGCAGGCACTCGACGTGCTGTGGCGCGGCGCGCGCAGCTACGACGTTTATCGCGACCAACCGGTGACGGAGGCCGAACTGCGTGCGATCTATGAGGTCGCCAAGTGGGGCCCGACCACCGCGAATTCGCAGCCGCAACGCATTCTGTTTCTGCGCAGCGCGGCGGCGAAGGAGCGGCTCAAGCCCGCGCTGTCGTCGAGCAATCTGAAGAAGACCATGAGCGCGCCGGTGGTCGCCATCTTCGCCTACGACCTGCGCTTCTTTGAATATCTGCCGCGCATGTTCCACGATCCCCGCGCGCGCAGCTGGTACGACACCACCCCGGAGCAGGTCTTTACCACGGCGCTGCGCAATGCCTCGCTGCAGGCGGCCTATTTCATGCTGGCGGCGCGCGCCTACGGCCTCGACTGCGGACCGATGTCGGGGTTCAAGAACGAGGTGGTGGACGCGGAATTCTTTCCCGACGGGCGGTGGAGGTCCAACTTCCTGTGCTGCCTCGGTCGCGGTGACCCGTCACGGTTGCCGCGGCGGGAGGATCGGTTCGCGTTCGATGAGATATGCGAAATTCTCTGACCGCTGCGGTGTTCTATGACGTGAACTGACTTATCAGCGTCCGACTTCCGCCCTATGTTTGCGCGGACTTCGCGACGCCCAAGCGTCGGAACAAGCGGGAGATGTTTTGCCATGATCAGGACCTTCGGGCGGCTCGGTGCCGTTCTCGCTCTTTTCGCCCTCGCGCTGCCCACTGCGGCCTCCAGTCCGGCGCAGGCGCAGGCGTGGCCGCAGCGTACGGTGAAATTTATCGTGCCGCTCGGGCCTGGCTCCGGTGTCGATATTGGCTCGCGGCTGTTGGCCGACCGGCTGTCCAAGAAGTGGAACCAGTCGGTGGTGGTCGAGAACCAGCCGGGCGGTGATGGCATTGTCGCCATCACCAACTACCTGACCGCAAACGATCCCCACACGCTGCTGATGTCGCCGGCGTCGACGTTCACGGCGCACCCGTATCAGAAGGAAAAGCTGCCCTACAAACCGGACGACATCATCCCCATTGCCCGGGTGTCGAACACCATCGTTACCTACTCGGTACCCGCCTCATCGCCGATCAAGACCGTGCCGGAACTGTTCGCGTTCGCGAAGGCGAATCCCGGCAAGATCAACTGGGCGAGCGCCACCGGCATGCTGGACTTCGTGCTGTCCGGTTACCTCAAGAGCGCGGGCCTGGAATTCCAGAGCGTGCCGTATCGCAATCCGGTTCAGGCGCGGGTCGATCTTGCCGAAGGGCGGATCCAGTTCATGATCGCCGCCTACGCCATCGTCCAGTCGCTGGTGGATGGCGGCAAGGTGCGCATCATCGCCATCACCAACAAGTCGCGCGCGCCGGTGCTGCCCAACGTGCCGACCACCACGGAGGCGGGTTATCCGCAACTTGCGACCGACGGCCTGGTTGGACTGTTCGGGATCAAGGACATGTCGAGCGATCTGCGCAACCGCATCGCCGCCGACATCAAAGACGTAATGACCGCGGACCCGTCGATCGGAGCGGCGTTGACGAAGTCCGGACAAGTGCCGAACTTCGGCACCCCGGCGGAATTCACGGCGGCGATCAACGAGCAGCGCGCGCAGGCCGCGGCGGTGGCCAAGGTGCTGGGCCTCAAGGCGGCGCAGTAGGCCAAATCGCATCCTTCGCCGCGATTGTCTTTAGCAACTATCGCCCGGCTGGAGCGCAGCGACAGCCGGGGTCATCATGGCCACACGCATAAACCCGGATCTGCGTTCGTGTGTCCCGGATGCGGTGCAGCGCGGAGCGGCGCAGGCGCGGCGCGGTGCACCGCTGATCCGGGACCGCCAAGGGTAATGCCTCGCATCGTCGCG
>FWPU01007955.1_pt1 | contig 18717 bp, 15 predicted proteins | sample 2228361 | NCBI WGS metagenome assembly FWPU01 (sample SAMEA103939777, study PRJEB20133) | metagenome
AGAATAAAAATGTTTTTATATCCCAGACTCCTCAGAATAAAAGCCAGAAACAGGCTCTCTTTCCTATAGTCCGGATAAATTATTAAAACATTTTCCTTCAATATATGCAATCTTTTAAACTGCTCTTCCAGTTTCTGCATGTCAGAATGTTCTATATCATTTATTATAAAATCAATAGAGGGCATGGCAATCACATTTTTAAAACTTTTTTTAAAATTGGTGTCTTCGCTGAGGGTTATAAGTATCTCGTTTTTTCTATTTTTTGCAGACTTTTTTGCATCTCTTTTATAATAAAACCCCTGACTAATATTGTATTTCCAGCTTTTTGGCTGAATTTCAGTACCCAGCGTGGTTACCGGTAAACCTTTCTGTTGCCAGCCATTAAAGCCTCCCTTCAAAACATACACCTGCGAAACCCCTCCATACACAAGCAGGTAAGCAAATGAAAGGGCAGATATAATTTCTTCTTTGTTATTGTTGTAACCTGTAAGAATAATTTTTTTGTCAGGACTTATTCCCAAGGCAGAAAGATAAGAAAAAAAGTGGTTCTGATTTAGTCTGAAAATCTGTGTAAGATTGTCTAAGGAGAGATTTACTGAGTTTAAAATATGTGATTTTTTAAAATCAGATGTGGCACGAAAATCAACAAAAATCGTGTCTTTTTCATACAATGATTGGTAAGGCTCCACTAAGAAAGCGTGGACATAAAATGGAACAGCTATATGGCACAGAACAAAGAGAGTTAATAATATTTTGGAAATCTTCACCGACTTATTTTATATGTTTTATACTTACCTCATCAAGTTTACCTACAAAATCTAAAAGAGAATTAATTTTATTATAAAGTTTTTCAAATTCCCTGAAGTTTAACGACTGGGGACCGTCAGAAAGGGCAAGTTCAGGCTCAGGATGCACCTCTATCATAACTCCATGTGCACCCACCACAACGGCGGCAAGAGCCATCGGTGAGATTAGTTCCCTTTTACCTGTAGCATGGCTTGGATCAAAAATAACGGGCAGATGGGTCATAGACTTAACTAAGGGGATGATTGCAAGATCCGACGTGTTTCTTGTTGCGGTTTCAAATGTTCTTATTCCACGTTCACATAAAATAACGTTTGGATTTCCTTCCAACAAAATATATTCTGCCGATGCCAGCCATTCTTCCAATGTTGCCGACAACCCCCTTTTTAAAATTACCGGTTTTTTTATCTTTCCCACTCCTTTTAAAAGGTCAAAATTCTGCATATTTCTTGCACCGATCTGCAGTATATCCACATGTTCAGACACAATATCAAGCTGTTCTGTGTTCATAACCTCCGTAACAGTCAATAAGCCGGTCTTTTCTCTCACCTTTGAAAGTAGTTTAATACCCTCCTCTCTCAGTCCCTGAAAGGAGTGTGGACTTGTTCTTGGTTTGTAGGCACCGCCACGAAGCACTCTTACACCAAGTTTTTTTAAATAAGTGGCGGTTTTAAGTATCTGCTGTTCACTTTCTATTGCACAGGGACCTGCAATTACCAGAAAGGGAGACTTTCCGCCCGCCTTTACATTGTCTCCGATTTTAACAACCGTATCGGCAGGATGAAAATCCCTGCTCACAAGTTTATATGGTTTTGTAACGTGAATTATTTCAAGAATACCCTTTATTCCCCTGAAGGGCGCATCATCAACCCAACCCTTATTGCCAATAACACCAATTGCTGTCCTCTCAGCTCCGGGGATAGGTACCGCCTTATACCCCATGCCTTCAATTATCTTTTTTACCTGGTTGACATCCTTTTCGGATGCGTTATGGTGCATTACTATAAGCACTAAGTCATCCCTCTCTATTTTTTTAAAGATTCCAGTAATTCATAGGCATCAGGTGATAAAGCAGACCGTGGATATTTATTGAGAAAAATCTGAAAAGTCTGAACAGCAGAAGACCTGTCGTTTTGTTCAAGTTTGTCCACACCTGATTTAAAAAGTTGCAGTTCATCCTCACTAACGGTATCGTTTCCAGCCCAGAATATCCTGCTTTCTTCCTTTTCTTCTGCACCCCTGACACCAGCAACAGCAGTAGTCTTTTTTATCTGTCCTTCTGTTTTAAAGGCTTTTAGTTTTTCTTTAACCCTTTCCATAAGTTTTGCATCCTGAGAAAAGGCTGAGGAAACTCCAAAAAACATTATACATGTAAAAACAATTATTTTTGAAGTCATTTTAATCCTCCAATAAAAATGGTGCTAAAATTTTAATCCTTTCTCTCAGCATCTTTGCGTCGTTTTTCCTGCCAGCCTGTTTATAAGCTTCCATTAAATTATTCATAATGAACGGGTTGTCCTCTGACTTTTCGAGAGCCATTTTGTAATACTGCACAGCCTCCTCATACTTTTTGGCTTTAAATAAAACATTTCCCAGATCATTCAGAAATAATGGTTGAACAACACCTTTCTGAACCAGAAACCTTCCTAACATAATTGAATCATCAAGGGATGAGGTTTTTTGTGCCAGATAAACAGCCTGCTCTGGCTTTATCTGGTTTGATGTAACCATTTTGTAAACCTCTTCATTACGCATTCCAGCCACCACTTTTAAGGAGTCTTCATAAAAACCTTTAAAGTTTGAGGGGACGGCAAAAGAATGCCCTTCCATTGGTAATGTGGCTGGTTTATATGTCTGCCACGCCTTTTCCATGCTTATAATTTTTAATCCCCTGCCAAGATTTTCATAGTAATTTGCGGCACCCTTCTGCCATGCCCTATAGAAACTTTCTCCAAGCAGTGTGAGTTCTACAGGAATAAAAACATTGTCTTCATAGATAATGACCATGTCTCTTTTAAAACCATATTTCTCCAGGTCTTCTTTACTAATGCCTGTATCAAACATTGCCAGTATATGTCCTGGATAATCAATGGCAGCAGTTTTTATACCAAGACTTTCCATAACAGATATAAAAAGGCTTACAAGGTCATCACAATCGCCTGCCTTCCTCTTCAGCGTTTCCCTTGCATACTGAACATAGTCAACGGTGCCCGACTTTTCTGAGACAAGCTGGTAAGGATTATTAGGATCCTGCTGATATATAGTACCTATGGAACGTATCGCTTCAAAAACAGCTACACCAAGACTAAAACTGGTTGAGAAAATCTTTTCCTTGATATTTCTTGAAATTTCCCTTGAAAAGTCAACAATAGCGGGATCCTTAGGTGTTGCATAGATTGCTATTTTTGCCCTGTCGTCCCAGATAAGTGCATGCTTTTCAAAAACCTGTATGGGATGTGTTACATTGACTTCCTTTTCGTTTCCATTTTTTACGTATTTTACGGAAACATCTGCCAGAAGTGTAGAGTTTTCGGTAAGTTCAAGCAGTCTGTTGTTAAAAATGGCAGACATGTTTACCGTTTTGCTGCTTAAAGGCTCAACTTTTTCAATAACAGTTTCAGAGGGAAAATCCATATAATTTTTTACCATAAAGGTAACTTTTAGCTTTTCAAGGACACCTGAAGTGTTGTTCGACACAACAACCTCTGTAAAAGGTTTTTCACCATAAACCTTATAGTTGTTTGCAAAAACAGATTCCGCCTTTGTTACCTTAACTTCTACAGGGGGCAGAAACTTTTCTGCAAAGAAAGCCTTTTTAACCTTTTTTCTTGCTTCATCAGAGGAAAAGGTCTTCTCTAAGCTAAGTATTTCACGTTCAAACCTCTCAGAAACCGAATCAATTGCACTTTTAATGGCAATCTCTTTACCCGTTTCATCGTTCATGTGATAAACATTCGCACCCTTTGTTAAACTAAAAAGAGGCTTTGAAAGAAAAACATCGTAACCTTTGATATCCAGATTTGCCTGTATGTTTTTCAGGTTACCGCCCAGAAGACTTGGGGAAACCTTTGCAGATTCTGTAATGGTTACAATCACATCAATTTCCTTTGTCTTTGCCCTGTCATAATATTGTGATGGATCGCAACTGCCTGTTCCATAATCGCTATAGATGAAGTTAAACCGCTGCAGGGTTTTTGCAACGTACTGTTTCGTCATTCCAAGTCCTGTGCAGTCCACAACAGCAAATTTGGTTTCCATAAGGACGTCACCAAGCAGTCTGTTCTCTTTCAGATCGTCAAGCAGTCTTTTACTGTCCAGAAACACCATATAATATCCGTCATACCGCACATCGCCCGTCTCGGTATATATGGTTACCACATTTAGTATGTAATCGTTTGACTTTGGAATTATCTTGTCGTTTATTACAGATAATTTTTCTCTGTCAATATTTGCAACCTTTTCTTCGGTAAACATTTTAACGGCACGCCATTTAGCCTTTGTCACAGCAGCCCTGTCAACTCCGTCTAAGGTTTGTCCAAGTGCCACCTTTACATCAGTAAAAAGAACAGATATATTCGACTTATCCTGTTCAGAAAAAAATTTTTCAAGTTCTTTTGGTGATTTTGAAGCTCCTTTTGCAAGAATATCCTTTGCCTTTTCAACATTACCATTATAAAAGTAAACATATGCCGCCACATCACTTATGTCATAAAAGTCTTTGGGTGACAACTCCTCAATGAGCTTTATCTTTGCTTTAGCTTCGGCATGGTTGTTTTTCAAAAGGGCAAAGGATAGTTCTTTTTTTATGTCATCTATTGCTTCTTTTTTCAGTATTCTAAAGCTTTTTCCAAAGGGTACAATGCGGGATATGTCAACGTTTCCCCTAATTTTTTTTATTACATCAAGTTCCTGTTTTTCGGAAATTTCCATTTCTCTTAACTCAACCAAATTTTCTGAAAAAAGGTGTAAATTATTGTTCAGAAGTTTTATACCCTGTGCCTTAATTTTTGTGTTGCCGTATAACTCAATAGCTTTGTCTGACTGGGATATCTCGGTATTATTAAAATTAATATCGCTATCGGTAACCTTTATGCCCAGTTTATTTTTCCTGAACACACTGTCTTTTAATTCCACGACAGAATTTCGTTCAATAATAAGAGCTGTGTTAAAATCTTCAAATATTGTGTTGGAGAACAGGGCAGACGCATTTGAAATAACAAACCTTTTACCACCTAAAAAATAGGCATGTTCTGCCTTCATGGCATCTTTAGTTGTATCTTTCAGAATAATACTGTATTCACTGCCTTTAAAGGTAATATTTGCCTCTTTTTTACCGTTTATAAATAGTTTGCCGGAAACAACAAGTTGTGAATCCTTTTCAAACTCAACTACTGCCCCCTCTTCCACCGTTATGGATGCACCCTTCTGAACAACCACGCTGCCTTTGATGATATAAGGACTGCCTGCTTCATAAAAAATGGTGTTTTCTTTTACCTCACCAGTGATATATGTGGGACCCTGCTTTACCGCAGTTTTAACTATTTCAACATATTTACTCATATTATTTGCTTTATCACGTGCAAAAACTCTGTAATAATACTTTTTCCCGAAGGTTATATCAGTATCTGTATATTCAGGTACGGAGGTTGCTGCCAGCTCTGTAAATTCCGGACTATCCACACTTGCTTTCTGAATAACAAAATCTTTTAAATCATCCTCATTAGGTTGTTTCCAGAAAATATTAAAACCTTCCTTAACCATTGAAATTTTCAAATCAGATATGGGTGCCGGCGGTGTCGTATCCATAGTAATGGCATAGGGAATGGTGTATTGTGATTCCAGTCTGTCCTTAGAATTATACAAATAGGCGGTTATTGTTTTATTCTTCAGATTATCACCATCGGTTACCACATATTTGCCCACATATTCACCCGGATTAATCTCTGCAAGCTGAATCGCCTTTTTTACATCTCCAATATTAAAATATGCCGTCAGTCCTTCCTGTCCACGTAAGGAAACAAGAATTTCATCCTGAGCCTTAAAAGGACTATCAAGTGCATTTGACACCACAGAAAAAATAACAGGCGGTTTTTTCGCCTTCGCAACCTTTGGTTCAGGCATTTCTTTTGCCAGACTGCGGCATAACTTGTCTGTCAGGGCAATCTTAACACTTTCTCTTAAAACCAGTGCGGATGACACTGCCGTGGATATGGCACCCCAAGGTGATGTAGGAACACCACCTGACCGTTCCGTAACAGAGTCTTCTTTTTCCCATATGGTCTCTCCATTTTCAGCGTTAACCAGTTTCACCTTCAGTTTTAAAGTTAGACTGGCATATAAGGCTGCATAAACCTTTTCTATACCCACAACATGAACATAAATCAGTCCGTCAACATTCAAAATCTTACCCAGTTCCTGAGGAGAAAGTTCGTTAAAATTTTTACCTGTTTCCTTTTTAGCCAGATGCAATTTTTCATCAACATCGGTAATCTTAATCTGCTCATAGTTTTTATAGGAAATGTGATTGGAAAAAGTGGTTCTTATCTCGGCTTTGTCCTGTTCTTCTCCTTCCCCTGTTGCAGGAAGAACAGCAATAGTCTTGGGAAGTTTTTTACCTTTTTGTAAAAGTGTCTCACCTAACTCAACGGCAGACTCTTTTATACTTTTTAACACGTCAAGGGCGTATAACTTTTGTGGCGACAGCAAACACAATGCTGCCAGGATTAAACCGATTATTTTAATCTTATGTTTCATATATGCTGACAAAGCAAACAACATTATATAGTTGAAAGTGCATCAATGTATTTGCTTATCTTCTGTTCTATGCCAGAAACGTCTTTGTTCTTTTTCTTAAGAAGAATCATCGCATCAGTATATCTTTCCAGTGCCTCCTTTATGCTTCCGTCCTTTTCAAGCTGTTCTGCCTGTTTAAGATACTTATCTTCCGGGTCTTTAAACAGCATCTTTACATCACCCGCTACCTTCGCAACAGCTTCATCCTGTGCCTTCTTAATAAGTTCAGAGTCTGTAGGAAGTTGTGCCATCTTGAATGGAATTTTAAAGTCTCCTATTTCAACGCCTTCGCTCGCTTCATCATTTACATCCTTTTTTATATCGGCTATACCGGTGTGTATAATTTTCCCTTTTGCCGTATCAACAATCCTGTAGCTTATGCTTATAATACCCACCTTTTTGTAAAAGGTAACCTTATACTTTATGTCTTCATAAAAAGGTTTTTCTATAAGCTTGGGAGGTGAAGGCGGAACTGGTCTGCCCGATTCCTGAAGCCGCTTTGCTGTGGTAACCCATTCGTCGTATTCCGGATTTGGAATGAATTCAACCTTTGTTTTTACTCTTACAACCTTGTTCCCCTCCTGAACAGACGAATCAACACGGTAATCAAGCACGTCTCCCAGCAACAGATAATCTGCACTGCTTATCTGAAAAGAGGTGTTCTCCTTGGGTTTATCGACACCTTTTCCAGCCATTGTGAGCTCATACTCCCTGAGTAACACATCCATAGATTCTCTTTCGATAATCTTCAGATCCTGCTTCAAATCGTTGTATAAGGTTAGCATTATTGAAGATGTAAACATATTGCCCGACTCAGGAGCGGTCTTTGGACTTTTGAAAGGAATAACAGCCAGACTTTTTAGTGCCCTGTTGGCAATTTTATCCTCCGCCTTTCTGATGTTTTCTTTGATATCGGGATAGGTTGGGGCAAGAATGGAGATGAGTTTATAGTACTGGTATGCTATTCCTAAGTTGTCACTGTCTTCCGCCTTTTTGGCTTTTAAGTAAAGGCTATCATAAAACTTCTGCAACTCTCTTCTCGGAACATTTACCATTCTCCGCTTTTCAATGGGCAAGGAATTTATTACATCAAAGGCTTTTTTAAAATTATCAAAAGCCTGTTTGTTCAAATCCTGTTCCATAAGTTCAATGCCTGAGACAAAATAAAAGTCACAAAGTTCAATCTTTGTGTTGTAATACAGCTGCTCTGCCCTATCTTTTGCATCCTTGTAATCCATAGCTCTCTTGTAAAACGCAAGTGCCGACTCATACTTTCTTGTCTTCCTTGCCTCATCACCCATCCTGATGTTATAATCACCGCTGTCTTTCTCCTGCGCCTCCTTCAGGAGAGACTTAACATTTTTATAATCTGGATCCACCTGATAAGCCACCTTCAACAGACTATGGGCTTTTTGCCAATCATCTTTTGCAACGCTTTCGGTTATTGCAGGATAAAGAGTGGCGATAGCCTTTTCCCTGTATTTTTTTATGGTTTCTGTAATGTTTTCTTCGTCTAAGTAACTAACCTCTTTTAATGTGTCTAACGCCTCAATATAGCTCTGGTTGTTGAAAAGCTCTTTTGCCGTTAGCAGAGCTTCGTTTTTTTTGCCTTCAGTGAGTCTTCTTTCGTTATCAATCTGTCTTTTTATGTTATCTAATTCGGTCGTCTTCAAACCATAACTTTCAATCTGTCTGTAACTGTTATCAAGTTCATTTAACTGATAAACAGGGATTAAAGGATTTTGCGCCTTAATGGAAGCGATCTTTGCACTTATTTCTTTTACTTCCAAATTATAAAGACTTTTTCTGGTGCTGTTATAGAGTTCGCAATATTCCTTTTCGGCAGGCTGTTGGGAACACAGGTCTTTCAATATTCTGTATGCGTCATTCAGATTATTCTGCGTCATTAACTGTTTCGCACGTTCAAAACTCTGCTTGTATGGGTCTGGAGCACAGGAATAAATTAATGATAACACAATAAAAGTCACAAAAAAGACATTAAACCTTTTCACGTTCCCTCCGTAAATTTTATGAATTTACATTAAAGATTAACACCACTAAACTGAAAGGTCAAGAGTGAAAAAAAACGATGTTTTAAAAGGAAAAATTAATCAGGAATATCAGCGTGCGCCCTTTTTTAGCTCAATAAGGACGAGTTTTATAACCGCTTTTAATGTCTCAAAAACACCTATACCCTTGGGTGCTATAGCCTCAAAATCCGGCACATTTGACGGGTTTAAAAGCCTTCTTAACTCCTCAACTGAAACTGCGGAGGGTAGATCTCTTTTATTGTACTGGACCACATAAGGTATGGCATCCAGATCATATCCATGTTCCCGCAGGTTTTCTTTCATATTGTCAAAACTTTCTATGTTTGCATCCATTCTTTCTGCCTGTGAATCGGCAACAAAAACTATACCATCAACACCTTTAAGTATAAGCTTTCTGCTTGCATCATAAAATATCTGTCCCGGCACTGTGTAAAGATGAAATCTTGTCTTAAAACCTTTTATTTCACCCAAGGAAAGCGGTAAAAAATCGAAAAATAGTGTTCTTTCTGTCTCGGTGGCAAGGGATATCATTTTACCCTTTGCTTCACTGCTTGTTTTTTCGTATATATACTGGAGATTTGTGGTTTTGCCGCAGAGCCCACAGCCATAATACACGATTTTACAGTTTATTTCTCTGGCAGAATAGTTTATAAAAGACATCTGCTCTCGTAACTCCCTATCCGGTAAATGCTAAATGTTAAAAAGTTTATCAATGTCTTCATCAGTAATTTCCGCAAAAGGCGATTCAGAAGTTTCAAGTTTCTCCGCCTTTTCTCTTAATTTTTCAAAAACCAGCGCCAGCTCTTCAGAGATCTTTCTTACCCTTAATCTGACCAAACCAAGTGATGACCTGTTGTCAAATATGACAACAAGTATCACCCTTTGTCCCACTATGGATATATGAATATTGTCCCTTTCGCCTTCATGAAATATTATGGAAAACTCCTTTTCACCGATAAGTTTAGCTAAACCACCTGTTGCTGCTATGTTACCGGCAGTGAGTGATGCGAGAGAGGTACTGTCAAAGTTTTCAGTTTCACCAGACTGAGAAATAAGCTGACCATCTTTATCAACAAGGAATACAGCCTTTGCATTTGATTCCTTAACCAGCCTGTCAAGCAGAGAATTGATCTGTTTTGCCTCTTCTTCATACATCACAAGCTGTGGAAAAGCCATATATGTACCTCAATGTTTTTTCTAAAAATATATCAAACTAAACCTGCTAAAGCAAGAATAAAGAACCCTTTTTATTTGAACATCTCCGCCTTTTTAAGGAGAATTTCCCACTCCCTATCAACAAACTTCTGTATTTCTTCAATTATGCCTTCATATTTTGGAGAAAAGAGATGTTTAAACCTACCCTGCTTCTCAAGCCAAGTTTTGACCCCAATCTTTTCTTTTGGTATATAGTTCACTTTCCAGTGATAGTTTTCATCAACCTCATAAAGGGGCCACACACATGTGTCAACAGCAAGCTGAGCTATTTCAACACACATTTCTGAAGGATACTGCCAGCCCCTCGGACAGGGTGCGAGCACATTTATAAAACTTGGTCCTTCTTTTTCAAGTGCAGTTCTAACCTTTGTCATAAAGTCACGTGGGTTGCTTATTGAAGCCTGAGCCGCAAAGGCGGGTCTGTGCTCGGCAATAATAGCGGTTAAATCTTTACGTGGCTGTATTTTACCGAGCGATTTTTTCCCGGAAGGTGCCGTTGTTGTGGAGGCACCGAAAGGAGTGGCTGAACTTCTCTGAATCCCTGTGTTCATGTAAGCTTCGTTGTTATAACATATATACAGAATGTTGTGTCTTCTTTCCATTGCCCCGGAGAGTGCCTGAAATCCGATGTCGTAAGTTCCGCCGTCACCACCTATGGCAATAAATTTAACATTTTTGTCAATCTTGCCCTTTTTCTTCAGCGCTTTATACATCGCCTCCACACCGGAAATTGTGGCTGCTGCATTTTCAAAGGCGGAATGAATATAAGGCACACGCCAGGCATTAAAGGGGTAAAGGGTGGACGAAACCTCAAGACAACCTGTTGCATTGGAAATTACCACATCGTAAGGATATGCCGCCATAAACATGTGTCTTATGGCAATAGGAGCACCACAGCCTGCACAGAGCCTGTGACCTCTTGCCAGTTTTTCCGGCTCATTTTCATATCTTTTAGCAAGTTCTTTAAAATTCAAAGTAAATGTATCTGACATTTTTGTCTCCTTGTTATTCTCTTACATTTATATAGCCAAACCTTGTTATGCTTTCGCCTTTTAGCTCTTCGTAAGTTTCATATACATGTTGTGGTAAAAAGTCACGCTGTCCCAGTCCGAAGATTCTGTTCACAACCTTTGCGTTATTTCTACCCTGTACCGCACTCTTAACCTCTAAATACAAAGGACCGCCTTCGCCGCCAAAGGTTTCTGCCCTGTCAAGCACACAGATTACCTTCGCCTTCTTTAAAGCCTCAGCCATTTCTTCGGCAGGGAAAGGTCTGAAAAGACGTGGTTTCAACAATCCCACCTTTTCTCCCTTCTTCCTCAATTCGTTAACAACATGTTTTACCGTTCCTGCTGCGGAACTCATTACAACAAAAACAGTAGCGGCATCATCTAATCTATACTCCTCAAAAAATCCGTAACTTCTGCAAAACTTCTCACCAAACTCCTACCCAACTTCCAGGACATCCTTTTTTGCCTTCTCCATTGCCTCTCTCTGCTGCCTTTTGAACTCAATATAGAAATTGGGTAACACCATGGCTCCGTAAGCTTCTGGCTTGTGAAAATCCAGAAGCGACCTTTTTGTTTTGTATTCACCAACAAAAGCCTTAACCTCGTCGTCAGATATACACTGCATCTTTTCAAAGGAGTGGCTAATAATAAAACCATCTTCACAAACCATAACAGGAAGCCTCACATCATCATGTTCCGCTATTCTGAATGCCTGTATCATATTGTCATAGGCTTCCTGTGCATTTTCAGAGAATATCTGTATCCAGCCACAGTCCTTAGCACCCATTGCATCTGAATGGTCGCAATGAATGTTCAACGGTGCCGAAAGTGCCCTGTTAACGCAGGAAAGCACGATGGTGGTTCTGAGCCCTGAAGCCACGGAAAGCATTTCCCACATATAGGCAAGTCCAGCAGACGATGTTGCGGTTACAACCCTTCCGCCTGCAAGGGATGCACCTATACATGCACTCATGGCAGTGTGTTCACTCTCAACGGTAATCATCTCAGTATCAACTTCTCCGTTAGCCACAAACTCAGAAAACAACATCACCACCTCTGTTGACGGTGTTATGGGATAGGCAGCACATACATCCGGGTTTATTTGTTTCCATGCTGTTGCAACAGCCAAATTTCCTGTAAAAGCATCAAATTTTTGCACCTTTTCCTCCTTACTTTCTCTCTGGTTCCATTGTTATTGCATTTGCCTTTTTGGGACATTCATGGGCACAGATGCCGCATCCTTTACAGTAGTCATAATTAATACCAGCCACCTTGCCATCCTTTATCAGGATGGAGTTGTCCGGGCAAAAGCTGAAACAACGGTAACACTGAATACATTTTTCTGCGTCCCAGACAGGCTTAAAGCTCCTCCATGTGCCAGTTAAATACTTTTCCGAACTACCTGCCTCGTCAATTATCCCCCCGGGGGTTATTTCCTTCCATCCTTTTAAGCTCATTCGCCTCTTACCTCCTCATATGCTCTTTTAATAGCCTCAAGATTTCCAAGCACTACCTTCTCAGGAAACTTTTTATGCTGAAATGTATGTTTTACATGCTCAAGAAAGGTATTTAATTCTAAAACGCCGGTAACCTTAAGTACAGCTCCTAACATTGGTGTGTTTGGAATTACCCTTCCGAGACATTCAAGGGATATTTTGTTTGCGTTTACAGAAAATAATTCTCTGCCGCTAATATTTAGTTCCTTTCTGACAGTGGCAGGATCCTTCTCTGTATTGAGAATTACCTTTGCCTTTTCGTCGGTTCCTTCAAGAAAATTCTCTGAGTAAATAAGGCTGGGATCAACCACCACAACAAGATTGGGATTAACAACAGGGCAATGAGTGTAAATGGGCTCTTTGCTGATGATATTGTAAGCCTTGACAGGTGCCCCCATCCTTTCAGGTCCGTACTCAGGAAAAGCCTGAAAATAAAGTGGGGTCTCAATCATAGATTCACCGAGGGTTTTTGCAGCAGTAACGGTGCCCTGCCCGCCTCTGCCATGCCATCTGATTTCTAAGGTTTCCATCAACTCCTCCAAAATTATTATAAAGTTAATCTATTTCTTTTCTGCCCTTCACAGCTATTGCCATTGTGAACTCATCTAAATATTCTATATCACTGCCCATGGGAACACCATAGGCAATCCTTGTGACTTTAACACCTGTGTCTTTAAGAAACTCTTTTATATAAAGACCTGTAGCCTCACCTTCCACCGAGGGATTTAACGCAAGGATAATTTCAGTTATTTTATAGGATAAAACAGTTTTTTTCAACTGATTTATTGTTAAATCCTCAAATCTTTTATTCTCCATGGGAGAAACAAGCCCGCCTAAAACATGGTATCTGCCATTAAAGTGACCGCTTTTTTCAATGGCTAACAGATCCCCCACATCTTCAACAACGCAGATAACCCCTTCTTCCCTTTTCGGGTCTTTACACACCTCACAGAGTTCATCTTCCGCCACATTAAAACACCTTTTGCAAATCTTAATGTTGTTGTAGGCGTTATAAAATGCATCTCCCATTGCCTTAAACAGCTCCCTGTCACCTCTTAAAAGGTAAAGCACCATCCGCAGGGCAGACTTTTCCCCCACACCGGGAAACCTTGTTAATTCGCTCACGAGGTTAAGCAGCGACGGTGGTAAACTTTTCATGTTAAAAGAGACCAGGGATGTTTAACCCCATACCCCCTGTCAGCTTTGCCATTTCTGTTTTTATTGTCTCGGAGGCCTTTTCCTGTGCAGTTCTTATGGCTGCAAGTATCATATCTTCCAGCATTTCCGCATCCTGTGAAGCAATCGCCTCTTTATCAATCTTGATTGATAAAACAACGAGTTTTCCATTAACCACCGCCTTCACCATGCCTCCGCCTGCATATCCTTCAAACTCTTTTGCGTCAAGCTCTTCTTGAAACTTGGTCATTTTGCTCTGTAACATCTGAGCCTGTTTTAATAAGTTGCCTAAGTTTTTACTCATCAATATCCCCCTTTTCTTCTTCAGAATTATATGTTTCGTTGTGAATTACAGGTTTTTCTTTCACTCCAACAAGTTTTGCCCCTGCAAACTCTGTTAAAAGGAGATTTATTGCAGGATTTTTCAGTACTCCACCGTTACTGTCATTTACCTCTTTTTCTTCACCCGCTGCAAGATTAACATTAAGCTTTACTTCGTTACCAAAAAACTCCATCAACGCCTCAAGAAACTCTTTGTTTTCCTCTTCAGATATGAGATGCTCATAAAAAATCTGGTTATCCTTTGAATAAGTCACTGTAAAAACGCCATTTTCAAAGTTACAGTTTCCCTTTTTCAACTGAGAGGCTATCATGGGCTTTTTATTCATAAGCCAGTTTATGAAATCATCAACCCCTTTTTGCTCTGTCTTGACCTCTTCTAATCTTTTAATCCCCGCTGTAACTGAATATTCTTTTGTTTCTTTACTTCTCGCAGTAAAGGTGGGGCTGTTTTCGAGAAAATCTTTCAGCAAAATCAGTTTTAAAAGCCCTATTTCTATATCATACTGGCTATAGTTTGAAAATCTGATTTGTTCTAAAATCTGCCTTAATCCCTGATAATAGATGACAAGCTCTTCTTTTGAGAAAAACTCATAAATCTTTTTTAACTCTTCTAACTCTTCATCACAAAACTCCCTGCTGTCAAAGGGAATATTCAGTGAATAATGGACGAGATGACGGATATAAAAAATCAGGTTGTCCAGAAAATTAAAAAGGTCTCCCCCTTCATTTTTAATGCTGTTTAAAAAATTAATTATATCTTTTGTGTTTTTATTAGCTATGAGTCTCAGCAGTTCAAAAATTTTGCTGCGGGAAACCAAACCGAGCACCTGATTAACATATTCTTCTGTAACCACCCCCCCACCATAGGCGATTACAAGTTCAAGAAAACTCAAAGAGTCTCTCACACTGCCTTCAGAACGTCTGGCAATAAGAAACAAAGCTGTTTCCTCAAAATCAATATTCTCTTCCTTCAGAACCCTTGCCATATACTGGGCAATCTCTTTTGGTTCCACACGTCTGAAATTAAGTCTTATGCATCGGGACAGAACGGTTTCAGGTATCTTTTCAGGCTCAGTGGTGGCAAGTATGAAAACAACATAGTCGGGGGGCTCTTCAAGTGTTTTCAGAAGGGCGTTAAAAGCCTCCGTAGAAAGCATGTGCACTTCGTCTATGATATATATTTTATACCGTGACTGGGAAGGTAAAAATCTTGTGTTTTCCTTCAGCATTCTTACATCATTGACTGATGTGTTGGAAGCACCGTCTATTTCAAACACATCCATGTTCCTGTTTTCCAGAAGCTGTTTACAGGCAAAACATTCGTTGCATGGTTCCACAACAACACCTTTTTCACAATTCAAAGCCCTTGCAAAAATCCTTGCTGTTGTTGTCTTTCCTGTTCCTCTAATGCCGGTAAACAGAAAGGCATGGGGGATTTTTTTTGAAAGGAGGGCATTTTTCAGAAGCCTTACTATCGCCTGCTGACCGATGACCTCATCAAACGTCTGAGGTCGGTATCTTCTTGACAAAACCTGATATTTCATCTGACTATATCCGGAAGAGACTTAAAAGAGCGACAGTCAGGATTACTGCGGCACACAAAGAGGGCCACTACCGTTGCTTCCTTCCGGACCTGGCGGGGTTTGCAACCATTTGTTGCGCAGGTCCCGACTGCCGCTTTTTTAAGTCTCATTTTAAACGACGGAGAGGGAGGGATTTGAACCCTCGGTTCCGCTTTAGGCGGAACACACGATTTCCAATCGTGCTCCTTCAGCCGCTCGGACACCTCTCCAGAGACAAAAAAACATTTTTTAAGACTAAATATTTTAAAATGTTCCTTCATTTTTTTCAAGTCAATTTATCAATTAATTCTATGGTTTTTTCTATCCTGTTAATCGCCTTTTCTTTTCCTATGACAAGAATAACATCAAGAAGTCCCGGTGACACCGTTTTTCCGGACAAAGCTATTCTTAACTGCTGGGCCACATTCACCACCTTGACATTTTTTTCTGAAGCAATCCCTTTAATTAAATCCTCAAAAACCTTTTCATCCAGAAAAGCCCTGTTTTTTAAACCTTCAATCAACATCTTAAGTATGGTGGTGTCTTTATCAGGGAAAAACTTTTTTAAACTCTGCTGGTCATAGTCATATTCGTCTTCAAAATAAACAGCCCCCATATCAGCAAACTCGGTAAGTGTCCTGCAGCGGGGTTTTAACGACTCTATTATTCTGTAGTACTTCTCTTTATCAGGGATGATGTAGCCTTTCTTTTCAAAAAACTCCCTTGCCAGTTCAGACAGCTCTTCCGTTGGTGTCTCTTTTATGTAATGGGCATTGAGCCACAAAAGTTTATCGGGGTTAAAGACTGCGGCGGATTTGCCAATGTTTTCCACATTAAACTTTTCTATCATTTCTGAAACAGAAAAAATCTCCTGATCACCACAAGACCAGCCGAGTCTTACCAGATAATTAACCAGAGCTTTATTAAGGTAACCCATCTCTTTATATGCCATAACGGATGTAGCCCCGTGCCTTTTTGAAAGCCTTGTCTTGTCGCTACCCAGAATCATTGGCACATGGGCAAAAACAGGAATATCAAAATTTAATGCCTCATAAATCATTATTTGACGAGGGGTGTTATTGAGATGGTCATCACCACGGATTATATGCGTAATCTTCATATCTGCATCATCAATCACCACCGCAAAGTTATAGGTGGGCACACCGTCAGAACGGACTATAACCAGATCGTCCAGTTCCTCATTTTTAAAAACCACCGTTCCCCGTATCAAATCCTTTACAATCGTCTCACCTTCAACTGGTGACTTAAACCTTATTACGGGTTTTCTGCCCTCAACCGGCTCTTTTCTGTCACGACATCGTCTGTCATAGGTGGGTTTTCTCCCCTCTTTGAGAGCCTGTTCCCTTCTTTCCTGAAGTTCTTCAGGAGTGCAGTAACAGTAATAAGCCTTCCCTTCTTTCAGAAGTTTATCGGCAAAACAGGTGTAACGCTCCATACGTTGTGTCTGAAAAAAAGGTCCTTCGTCCCAGTCCAGTCCCAGCCATTTCATCCCGTCAAGTATGGCATTTACAGACTCTTCTGTTGATCGCTCAAGATCGGTGTCTTCAATTCTTAAAATAAACTTCCCACCCTTATTTCTTGCGAAAAGCCAGTTAAAAAGTGCCGTTCTCGCACCACCTATATGTAAATAACCCGTTGGACTGGGGGCAAACCGCGTTCTGACCATTTATTCCTCCAGATTCAGATTAAATTTAAGATTGAATATAATAACACGATAAGCAATAAAATGAAATTATTATCTTTTTGAAAGGGGACGTCGCAATAAAATAAAAATGATACCGCCAGCACACCTATGATCACCCTGAGCCAGAATATAAATACCAGTTTTTTCAGCACATCAACACGTTCAGAAACCTGTTCAGAAACGTTATCCTCCGTCAATCTTACATATTTCAGATAATGATAAAGCGCCATGGTGTGTTTACCCTTCTCGTCATAAACCAGTGCCAGATTTAAATGGGGCACCGAAAAATCACTGCTATAGATAAGTGCCTTTTTAAACATTTTAATTGCGGTATAAAAATCGCCTTCGGCAAGGGCGATCGTTCCTAAGTTATTAAACGCCTCAGCCTTACCTGCCGGATTTTGGGAAGTTATAACATTTTCTAACACAACTTTCGCCTCATCAACAAAGCCATCATTAAGTAAGAAGTTGGCAAGTATAACAAATCCTCTGTTTGAAGGACTCTCTTTTAATGCCCTTTTAAGCTCTGCCTTTACGTCTTTGGAGTTATAGGTTCCATCTGCATAACCGGATATATAGATGGGTGACAGAAATTTATACCTGTCATTCTCCACAATGTTTTTGAATTTACTGCGTTTCAGAAAAATCATGGCTGTATCATCAAAATAAGTAACGGCATACTCTTCCTTCAATCTACTTACGAATAAAGCCATCTTTGGATGTTCAAAATCAATCATGAATATATCGGGGTTGTGTTTTTTAATAAGCTCTTTAAAGGCGTTATCATCTTCATGGGCATTGGCATAGAGTTTTATAAAATCAAGCGGATAACAGAGTCTTCCATCAATAGCTGGCTTACCATCAGGATAAAGGCTGTAAATTATATAAGCCCCAAAGGCGTAAGAATTGAACACCTTTCCCTTAATATTCCTTTTTTTAAGATAATTTACCGCACCTTCGGGATAAAAGTACCCAGCTATGCCAAACCCCGGTGGAATAAGCCGGTTAAACATATAATCCCTTAAAGAAAAAACCGACACACCACAGACCAAAATTAGAAGGAGAGCATTTTTTATTGGTTTTTTTGGTTTTATCACACTTTTGCCTGCTACTGTAACGAAAAAGGCTGCAAGGGCAAAAAAATCTATAAATCTCACAAACCTGACAGACATTACAAGATAAAAAAGATAGACCGTTAACAACGACCACTTTTTTTCCTCAATAACAACATAAAACACAATAAATATAAGGACACCATAAAAAGAGAAATAAAGCTTACTGTCGCTAAGCTGCCATTCGTGCACCTTTAGATACCGGAAGATATCTTTAGTCTCACCCAAAAAAGGGTTGATTACTTCAAGAAATGGCATGTAAAAATGGGGGGAACACAAACTGCCCGCCAAGAGAATGATAAATATTTGAAAGAACTTCTTATTTTCTATCCTTAACCGGGGATACAAAAGGAAGAGATTAATAACACCAAGAACAAAGCCATTGTGTGTATTAACCCACAATACATGATTTACAAAAAGAAAAAACAGATAATGAGATGGTATTTTGTAT
>FWPU01007956.1_pt1 | contig 18716 bp, 19 predicted proteins | sample 2228361 | NCBI WGS metagenome assembly FWPU01 (sample SAMEA103939777, study PRJEB20133) | metagenome
CGGGCGCTCCGGCCCCCGCTCGGGGGGAGGTGGCGGTTCGAGCTCGGCCAGGCGGTCCACCGCGGCGGCCGCGAGCGCGCGGACCGCCTCGTCGGGGTCGTCCCGGAGCGCGGCCGCCGCCGCGAGCGCCTCGGCGCTCCCCTCCGCGGCGAGCATGCGGAGGGCGCCGAGCCGACGCGCGTCGCCGTGGCCGAGGGCCTCGGCCAGCCGCGAGGGGCCGAGGAGCCGGCCCAGCTCCCCGAGCACGGCGCGCTCGTCCTCCGACCCGGGGGAGGCGAGGTCGGCGGCGGCCCAGAGGAGGACGTCCAGGACCTCGTCGTCGACCCAGCCGGCCCCCCGGACGAGCCGGGGGAGGGCCTCGAGCGCGGCGGTCCGGGCGAGCGGGGAACGGCGGGCGCCGATCAGGGGGGCGAGCTCGGCGGGGGACACGGGGCGGGCGGCGGCCAAGCGCACGGCCGCGGCTCGGACCTCGTCGGCCGGGTCCTGGAGGGCCTGGCGGATCACCTCGAGGCCCACGTCCGCGGCCCGAGGGGTGAGGATCTCGAGGGCCAGGCGTCGGACGTCGCGGTCGGGGTCCACGACGAGGGCCGCGACCCGGCCGAGCTCCGCGTCGGAGACGCCCCGGACCGCGAGTTCCTCGAGGGCGGCCCGGCGCTCGGCGGCGTCCGACGAGGTGAGGGACGGGGCGAGGGATCCGGGGAGCTGGGGCGGCGGCGCGTCCGCCACCCTCGTCCCCGGCGCCGGCCGCTCCGGCCCGGGGATCCCGACCGGGGCGGCGCCGCGGTCGGGGAACGGCCGGCCCTGGTCCCGGGTGCCGGCCTCCCAGCCGTCGGGCTCGACCGCCTCCGTCCGCTCGCGCGTGCCTTCGGCGGCGGGCTCGACCGCGTCGGTCCGGGGGGCGCGCGCGGCGGGCCCGCTCCCTCCCGGTTCGCGCGGGCGGGGGGCGGCGGGCTCGACCGCGTCCGGCTCGGCCTCCGCCTCCTCGAGCTCGCGCGCCCGGTCGGCGAGCGCCTTGAGGCTCCGGTACCAGTCCTGCTCGTAGGCCTCGACCTCGGAGGGAGCCCCCGCGGGGGCGTGGCCGTTCCCGCCGCCGTCCACCAGGCCCCGCAGCCCGCGCTCGTCGGGCTCGCGCTCCGCCACCGCCCCTCCCGCTACGGACGGGCGCGCGAGGCGCCGAGGTCGATGCCGGACGGGTTCCGCGGGCCGATCCCGAGCTGCACCGCGGCCATCGCGGCCTGGGTGCGGTTGGTCACCCCGAGCTTGCGGAAGATCGCCGCGAGGTGCGCCTTCACGGTCTTCTCCGAGAGGTACAGGGTCTGGGCGATGTCGCGGTTGCTGCGGCCCTCGGCGAGGAGGGCGAGGATGTCCTGCTCCCGGTGCGTGAGGGAGAGCTCCGGCCGGCGGCCCTCCCCGTTGGCCGCGGCAGCCTGGTTCTCGTCGAAGAGGTTCTGGATCACGCGAGGCGAGAGCACGTTGCCGCTGCCGGAGAGCGCGACCCGGATCGCCTGCCCCAGGTCCTCGGGCGTGGCGTCCTTGAGCATGTACCCGGCGGCCCCCTCGGCCAGCGCCCGACGGACGTACAGCGAGTTCTCGTAGCTCGAGAGCATGATCACCGGCGTCGCGGGCCAGTTGGTGCGGATGGCACGGAGCAGCTCGAGCCCGTCGAGCTCCGGCATCCGGACGTCGACCAGCGCGACGTCGGCCGGCTCCTCCTCCATGATCCGGAGGGCCTGCTGGGCGCCGTCCGCCTCCACCACCTCGGCGTCCGGGAAGCACTCGCGGACCACGTAGGACATGCCCCGGCGCACCAGGGCGTGGTCGTCCACGATCATGATCCTCACGGTTCCACTCCTCGCTCTCGGACGGGCAGCCTCGCGGCGACCCGTGTGCCGGAACCGGGGGAGGACGCGACCTCGAGCCTCCCCCCGATCTCCTCCACGGTCCGTTGCATCAGGTCCAGCCCGAAGTGCGGGCCGTCCAGGGTCGTGCCCGGGGCGAACCCCCGCCCCCGGTCGCGGACCTCGACGGCGAGCTCGTCGCCCTCCGCCGCCACGACGATCTCCACGTCCCGGGCGCCCGCGTGCTTCGCGGCGTTGGCGATCGCCTCCCGGAGGACGACGAAGGCGGCGTCGAGCGCCCGCCGCGGCACGGACCCCAGGTCGCCCCTGACCGCCACCTTGGGGGAGAGCCGCCACCGGCCGGCCAGCTCCCTGACGGTCGCCTCGAGGGGACCGTCGGGGCCGGGCGCGCGGTCCCCGGAGAGGTCGAAGAGGATCGAGCGGAGCTCGCCCAGCGCACGGCGGACCTCCACCTCCACCTCCCCGAGCACCTCGACCGCGGCCCCCGGGTCGGTGGCGATCCGCTCGCGGAGGGCCCGCAGCTCGAGGAGGGCGCCGATCGCGGCCTGGACGATCCCGTCGTGGACCTCGAAGGCCCACCGGGTCCGCTCGCGGTGCAGGCGGGCCTCGGCCGCCCGCACGTGCGCCTCGACGGCGGCCCGTCCGGCGCCCACGAGCGCGGCGATCGCCTCCATGGTGCCCGGCTCGAGCCCGGGGTCCCGCTCCCAGCTCACCAGGAAGATCTCGAGCCCGTCGGCGCCTGCGCAGGAGGCGGCCCGGGCCGCGGTCCCGTCGGCGCCCAGGACCACCGCGAGCTGGCGGGCCTGGGCCTCGTCGAGAACGGCGCCCCGTCCCACCCGTGCGAGCCCGGCGCGGATCCCCTCGGGGACCGCCCGGGGCCACCCCCGTGCCGGGGCCGCCGCGACCTCGAGGTCGGGCCCGCGCTCCCGCAGGTGGAAGACCTGCTCGGCGCCGAGCGCCTCCCGCACCGCCTCGAGGAACGCGGGGACGCCCTCGGCCGAGCCCGCCTGGCGGCGGACGGCGGCGGCCACCGCCGAGAGCGGCTCCGGGGCCCCCTCCGGCCCACCGCCCGCGGGAGCCTCCGCGGGGAGCGGCTCGCCCCGGAGGACGGCGCGGACGAGCGAGGGGGCCGCCGCGCGGAACGCGCCCGCGGAGCCCGGCCCGGCCCCATCCTTCGGCCGGGCGAAGGCCGTCCCCTCCGCGAGGGGGCAGACGATGAAGCCGGCCGCCCGCCCCTCGAGCACGTCGTCCAGCCTGGGGGGGAGCGCGGGGGCGCCCGGCGCGGCCCACCACGTCGTCCGCCTGGCGGCGCCGTTCACGGCGACGCCCACGACGTCCAGGCCGAGCCGCTCGGCGACCCGGCGGCAGGCCTCGACGCCCGAGGCCCACGGCGCGGTGGGCGGTGCGCCCAGCGATGGGCCGGTCACGGGATCTCGCTCCTCCGACCTTCGGTCTAGTGCTTCTTTCGACCGGTCGGGGCTCGGCCTTAACCCCTCCGGCGGAGGCTCGGGCGTAACCCCCTCCGGCGGAGGCTCGGCCGGGACCGGCTCCGGCCGAGGTCGGGGCGCGGGCCTAGCTGCTCGCGGAGGTCGGGGCCCGGTCGGCCGCCGCGGCGGGCCCCGCCGGCTCGGCGGGCTCGAGGGCCCGCTCGAGGAGCTGGGCGAGGTCGGCCACCTCCACCGCGTCGCCCCGGTCCTTCGCGCCGTCGTCGAGCATCACGAGGCAGTAGGGGCAGGCCACGCCCACCACCCCCGCACCCGTGGAGGCGGCCTCGTCCATCCGCTCGCGGTTCACCCGGCGCCCGATGGGCTCCTCCATCCACATCCGGGCGCCTCCCGCCCCGCAGCAGAACCCCCGCTCCCGGTGCCGTGGCAGCTCCACGCGGTCGAGGCCGGGGATCGCGTCGAGCACGCGGCGGGGCTCGTCGTAGACGCCGTTGTGCCGTCCCAGGTAGCAGGGGTCGTGGTAGGCGACGAGGGCCCGGACCTCCTCCGAGGGTCGGAGCCGACCCTCCTCGACGAGGCGCGCGAGGAACGTCGAGTGGTGGACGACGTCGTAGCGGCCGCCGAGGTCGGGGTACTCGTTCCGGAGCGTGTTGAAGCAGTGGGGGCAGTTCGTGACGATCGTGCGGACCCCCGCGGCGTCGAGCGTGGCCACGTTCTGCTCGGCCAGGGTCTGGAAGAGGTACTCGTTGCCCATCCGGCGGGCCGGGTCACCCGTGCAGAGCTCGCGCGGCCCGAGGATCGCGAAGTCGACCCCCGCCCGGGCGAGGAGCCGGGCCATCGCCCGGGAGATCTGCTTCGCCCGGTCGTCGAAGGCCCCGGCGCACCCCACCCAGTACAGGACGTCGCGCGCCGGCTCGCCCTCCCCGAGCACCCGCACGTCGAGCCCCCGCGCCCAGTCGGCCCGCTGGTCCTGGGGCATCCCCCACGGGTTCCCCTGCCCCTCGAGGCCCCGGAGCATGGCCCCGAGCTCCTGCGGGAACGCCGACTCGCCCATCACCTGGTAGCGGCGGAGGTCCACGATGTGGTCGACGTGCTCGATGTCGACCGGGCACTCCCGCATGCACGCGCCGCAGGTCGTGCAGCTCCAGATCACCTCGGGGTCGACGACGTCGGGGACGATCGGGGGGGCCGCCCCTTCCTCGCCCCGCCCCCTGGCCTCGAGGAGCCCCGGCCCGACCTCGAAGAGGTGGTCGCGGAGGTTCATCACGAGGAGCTTCGGGGAGAGCGGCTTCCCGGTGTTCCAGGCCGGGCACATCGCCTGGCAGCGCCCGCACTCGGTGCAGGAGTAGAGGTCCACGACCTGCTTCCACGTGAGGTCGGCGATCGTGGCGGTCCCGAGGTGCACGTCCTCGGCCTCGAGGTCGATCCGGAGCCGGGTGAGGGTTCCCATCGGCCGGGTGTTCCGGAAGAACACGTTGATCGCGCTGGTGACGATGTGGAGGTGCTTGGAGCGGGGGATGTAGACGAGGAAGCCCAGGATGAGCAGCAGGTGGCCCCAGACCAGGGCGGTCTCCAGGGACCGGAGCAGGCCGGGGGGCAGCCCCTCGAGCGGCAGCGAGAGGAGCCGGGAGGCCGGGGTCCAGGCGGGGGGCGCCTCCGCGATCCCCCGGGCGATCCGGACCGCGTTGGCCCCGAGCAGCGTGAGCACGATCAGGAGGATCGTGAGGAGGATCAGGTCGGCCTCCCGGAGGTGGCTCCCCACGAACCGCTCCGGCCGCAGGACCTTCCGGATGAAGACCGCGGTCTCCACCCCCACGACGACGCCCACCGCGAACAGGTCCTGGACCAGCCCGAGCCACCCGGCGCGGCCGATGAGCGGGAGGGCGAACCGCTCGTCGATGGCCTGCCCCATGGCCTCGACGATGGTCGTGAGCAGGACCAGGAACCCCCAGAAGATCAGCGCGTGCATCGCCCCGGGCAGGAGCCGCTGGAGGAGCTTCCGCTGGCCGAGGACCACCACGGCCTCGCGGCCGAGGCGCCGGGGGAGGTCGCCGCGGCGCCCCGCCGGCCTCCCCATCCGCGCCAGCCGGTAGAGCAGGGAGGCCCGGCGGGCGAACAGCGCGCCGGCGGCCGCGACGAGGAGCGCGAGGAGCGCGGCCCGCAGGAGCATCGCGGAGGGAGTCTAGAGAGCCGACGGGCGGGGGGCAAAGGAGCGGGGCCCGCTGCCTCCGTGCACGCTCCCCCGGAGGCCGAGGTCGGGCGTCCGAGGCCCGACGTCGGTGGGTGCCCGGGATCGCCCGACCCCGGGACGCGGGAACGTTGACACCATGACGCTCAACCTTTATCCTCCCGGTCGGCTCAGGCAGGAACGGACAGGACGCGACGGAAGGGGTGTCGGACATGCCGCGAGCGGTGGGCATCGACCTGGGGACCACGAACTCGGTGATCGCCGTCCTCGAGGCCGGCGAGCCCGTGGTGATCCCCAACGCCGAGGGCTCGAGGATCACGCCCTCGGTGGTGGCGTTCTCCAAGACCGGGGAGATCCTCGTGGGGGAGGTCGCCAAGCGACAGGCGATCACGAACCCCGAGCGGACGGTCCGCTCGATCAAGCGCCAGATGGGGCGGAAGGACTGGTTCCTCGAGGTCGACGGGAAGAAGTGGACGCCCCAGGAGATCTCGGCGCAGATCCTGATGAAGCTCAAGCGCGACGCCGAGGCCTACCTCGGGGACACCGTCACGCAGGCCGTGATCACGGTCCCCGCCTACTTCGACGACGCGCAGCGGCAGGCCACGAAGGAGGCCGGGCAGATCGCCGGGCTCGAGGTGCTCCGGATCATCAACGAGCCCACCGCCGCCTCCCTCGCCTACGGCCTGGACAAGCAGCACGACCAGACGATCCTCGTCTTCGACCTGGGCGGGGGCACGTTCGACGTGTCGCTGCTCGAGATCGGCGAGGGCGTGTTCGAGGTGAAGGCCACCCACGGCGACACGCACCTCGGGGGCGACGACTGGGACCAGCGGATCATGGACTGGATGGTGGAGTCGTTCAAGAACGCCCACGGGGTGGACCTCTCGAAGGACCGGATGGCCCTCCAGCGCCTGAAGGAGGCGGCGGAGAAGGCCAAGATCGAGCTCTCCCAGGTCCTCGAGACCACGATCAACCTGCCGTTCATCACGGCCACCTCGGAGGGCCCGCTCCACCTCGAGATGAAGCTCACCCGCTCGGAGTTCGAGCGGATGACCGAGGACCTGGTCCAGCGCTGCGTCGGGCCGTTCGAGCAGGCGGTGAAGGACTGGGGGAAGGACATCTCCCAGGTCGACCACGTGATCCTGGTGGGCGGCGCCACCCGGATGCCGATGATCCAGGACCTGGTCCGCCGGCTCACGGGCGGCAAGGAGCCCCACAAGGGGGTGAACCCCGACGAGGTCGTGGCGGTGGGCGCCGCGATCCAGGCCGGCGTCCTCAAGGGCGACGTCAAGGACATCCTGCTCCTCGACGTCACCCCGCTGTCCCTCGGGGTCGAGACGAAGGGCGGGATCTTCACGAAGCTGATCGAGCGGAACACGACGATCCCGACCCGCAAGAGCGAGATCTTCACCACGGCCGAGGACGGCCAGACCACGGTGGAGATCCACGTGCTCCAGGGCGAGGCCGAGACGGTGTTCTCGCCGGGCGTCCGCTCGCTCGGGAAGTTCCACCTGGTCGGGATCCCGCCGGCCCCCCGGGGCGTGCCGCAGATCGAGGTGGCCTTCGACATCGACGCGAACGGGATCGTGAACGTCTCGGCGAAGGACCTCGCCACCGGCAAGCAGCAGGCGATGACGATCACCGGGGGCACCGCGCTCCCGAAGGAGGAGATCGAGCGGATGATCAAGGAGGCCGAGCGGTTCGCGGAGGAGGACCGCCGCCGCCGGGAGGCGGCCGAGGCCCGCAACGCGGCCGACCAGCTCTCCTACCAGATCGAGAAGGCGCTCAAGGAGTGGGGCGACAAGGTGCCCGGGGCCGAGCGCGGGGAGCTCCAGCGGGCCAACGACGAGCTGAAGGAGGCCCTCAAGGGCGACGACGTCGAACGGATCCGGCGGGCCACCGACGCCGCGATGCAGGTGTTCCAGCGGGTCGGCCAGGCGATGTACGAGCGGGTCCAGACCGGGCCCCAGCAGGCCGCCGCGGCCGGGGGCTCGGGGTCGTCGGCGGGCTCGGCGGCCGGCGAGGGCGAGGTCGTCGAGGGCGAGGTCGTGGACGAGGGCGACGGGTCGTCCTGAGCGACCCGCGCCCGCGGGAAGCGTCGGAGACGGGGACGTGAGGCCATGACCGGCAACGAGCGGAACGACGAGGCGAGGGAGCGGGAGGAGCGACCCCGCGTGAAGGTGGTGGACCGCAGGCGGGTCCGCGCGGAGGAGCCGGAGCCCCGGCCGGCGGAGCTCGCGCCGGGCGGAGCGGCGCCCGAGGGGCCGGGAACCGGGACGGCGCCGGGGGAGGCCCAGGCCGCCCCCACTGCCCAGGCCGTCCCCCCCGCCGAGGGCGCCGCCGAGGCCGCCCCCCCCGCCGAGGCCGAGGCGCTCCGGGCCGAGCTCGAGGAGGCGCGTCGGCAGGCGGCCGAGTACCGCGACCACCTCCAGCGCCTCCAGGCGGAGTTCGAGAACTACCGCAAGCGGGTGCTGAAGGAGCAGACCCGCGCCGTCGAGCGGGCGGCCGAGCCCCTGGTGCGTCGGCTCCTCGAGGTGCTCGACGAGTTCGAGCTGGCCCTCATGGCGGCGGAGGACCGCCCCGACTTCGACCGGTTCCTCCACGGGGTCGAGCTCGTGTACGCCAAGCTGGTCGAGGCCCTCAAGGCCGAGGGGCTCGAGCGGATCGAGGCCCTGGGGAAGCCCTTCGACCCGGCCGAGCACGAGGCCCTGATGCAGTCCGGCGAGGGCGACGGCGAGCCCGTCGTGGCCGACGTCCTGCGCCAGGGCTACAAGCTCCGGGGCCAGGTGATCAGGCCGGCCGGGGTCAAGGTGACCCGGTCCTGAGCGCGCCCGGCGGGGGTGCGGGATGAACGGGGACGTCGAGCGCGAGTGGTTCGAGAAGGACTATTACCAGGTCCTCGGCGTGCCCCGGAACGCCTCCCAGGACGAGATCAAGAAGGCCTACCGTCGCCTGGCCCAGCGCTACCACCCCGACCGGAACCCGGGCGACAAGGAGGCCGAGGAGCGCTTCAAGGAGATCTCGGCCGCCTACGACGTCCTCGGCGACGAGCGGAAGCGGAAGGCCTACGACCAGGTCCGGGACATGGTCTCCTCGGGCTTCGCCTCGGGCTTCCCCGGCGGGGGGCGACGGGTGCGGGTCGGGACCGGCCCCGGCGTCGGCTTCGGTGGGTTCGGGGACCTCGACGACCTGTTCGAGCGGCTGTTCGGCGGGTTCGGGGGCTTCGGGACGGCCGCGGGCACGAGGCGCCGGGTGGCCCGGGGCGACGACCTCGAGACCGAGGTCCGGGTGCCGTTCGAGGACGCGGTCCGGGGGACCACCGTGCCGATCGGGATCCAGGGGCCGGCCCCATGCGGGACCTGCGGGGGGACCGGGGCGGCGCCGGGTACGAGCCCCTCGGTCTGCGGGACCTGCGGCGGGACGGGGTCGGTGGTCGAGAGCCAGGGGCTGTTCTCGCTCGCCCGCACCTGTCCCCGGTGCGGCGGGACGGGGAGGGTCGTCGAGCGGCCCTGCCCGACGTGCCGCGGGTCGGGGAGCGTGCGGCGGGCCCGCTCGTTCCGGGTCCGGATCCCGCCCGGGGTCCGCGACGGGGCTCGGATCCGCCTGGCCGGGCAGGGGGAGCCGGGTCCGCCGGGGACGCCCCCGGGCGACCTGTACGTCCGGGTCCGGGTCGAGCCGCACCCGCTGTTCGAGCGGCGGGGCGACGACCTGCACCTGGACGTGCCGATCACGTTCGCCGAGGCGGCCCTCGGGGCGGAGGTCAGGGTCCCGACGTTGAACGGCGCCGTGACCCTGAAGGTGCCCGCCGGAACCCAGTCCGGACGGACCTTCCGGATCCGGGGCAAGGGGGTGCCGCGGCCCAGTGGGGCCGGCGACCTGCTCGTCACGGTGCGGGTCGCGGTCCCGACGAAGCTGTCGAAGGAGGAGCGGGAGCTCTTGGAGCGGCTCCGGGAGGTGCAGAAGGCGTCGCCGCGCGCGGGGCTCGGCGTGGAGCCGTGACGCGGGGCTCGGCGCGGAGCCGTGTCGCGGCGCGAGGAGGTTCCTGAGGATGGACGAGCGGGACGAACGGAGGGACGACCGGTCGGCGGACCGGGCCGTCTACATCATCAGCGTGGCGGCGGAGCTCGCGGGGGTCCACCCGCAGACGCTCCGGATCTACGAGCGGAAGGGGCTCCTCCGCCCCCGCCGCACGCCCGGCAACACCCGGCGGTACTCCGACCGGGACATCGAGCGGCTCCGCGAGATCCAGGAGCTGACCCAGCGCCGCGGGGTGAACCTGGCGGGGGTGAAGATGATCATGGAGCTCCAGGCCGAGCTCGAGGAGCTCCGGCGGCGGACCGCCGAGCTCGAGGAGGAGCTGCGTCGGGCGCGCGGGGCCGGGACCGACCTCGGGCGGGGCGGCGCGGAGCTCGGGCGGGGCGGCGGCGAGCCCGGGCGGAGCGGTGCGGACCTCGGGCGGGGCGGCGGCGAGCCCGGGCACCCGGCCGCCATCGTCCCGCTGCGGGCCGTCCCCCGGTTCCCCTGGCTGGGACCGTGGGACGAACCCGAGGGCCCCGAGGGGAGGTGAGCGATGGACCTCTCGAAGCTCACCCACCGCTCGCAGCTCGCGCTCGAAGGGGCGCGGGAGCAGGCCGTCGCCCGGAACCACCAGGCGATCGAGCCCGAGCACGTGCTGTTCGCCCTCCTCGCCGACCCCGAGGGGGTCGTCTACCCCCTGCTCCAGCGCCTGGGGCTCTCGCCGCGGACCCTCCGGGACCGGGTGGAGGAGGCGCTCGCCAGGCTGCCCCGGGTCTACGTCACGGGGCCGGCCGCGGAGGTCCGGCTCTCGCCGGCCACCGTCGCGATGCTGGACCGCGCGTTCCGCGAGGCCCAGGCGCTCACCGACGAGTACGTGTCCACCGAGCACCTGCTGCTCGCGATGCTGGAGGGTGACCACGGCGCGGCCCGGGTCCTCCGCGAGGCCGGCGTGGCCCGCGACCAGCTCCTGGTGGCCCTGGCGGACGTCCGCGGCCGCCAGCGGGTCACGGACCCCAACCCCGAGGAGAAGTACCAGGCGCTCGAGCGCTACGGGCGGGACCTCACCGAGCTCGCCCGCCGGGGCAAGCTCGACCCGGTGATCGGGCGGGACGACGAGATCCGCCGGGTGATCCACGTCCTCTCCCGGCGGACCAAGAACAACCCGGTGCTGATCGGCGAGCCCGGGGTGGGGAAGACCGCGATCGTGGAGGGGCTCGCCCAGCGGATCGTGGCCGGGGACGTGCCCGAGTCGCTCAAGGACAAGCGGCTGGTCCAGCTCGACCTGGGCGCCCTCGTCGCGGGCACGAAGTACCGGGGGGAGTTCGAGGAGCGGCTCAAGGCCGTCCTCCGCGAGATCGCCGAGAGCGAGGGCGGGATCGTCACGTTCATCGACGAGCTCCACACCGTCGTCGGGGCGGGCGCCGCCGAGGGCGCCCTCGACGCGGGGAACATGATCAAGCCGATGCTCGCCCGCGGCGAGCTCCGGATGATCGGGGCGACCACGCTCGACGAGTACCGGGAGAAGATCGAGAAGGACCCGGCCCTCGAGCGGCGGTTCCAGCCGGTGTACGTGGGCGAGCCCTCGGTGGAGGACACGATCGCGATCCTCCGGGGGCTCAAGGAGCGGTACGAGGTCCACCACGGGGTGCGGATCAAGGACTCCGCGCTCGTCGCCGCGGCGGTGCTCTCGAACCGGTACGTGACCGGCCGGTTCCTCCCCGACAAGGCGATCGACCTGATCGACGAGGCGGCCTCGCGCCTGCGGATCGAGATCGACTCGATGCCGACCGAGATCGACGAGGTCGACCGGAGGATCCGGCAGCTCGAGATCGAGCGGGCGGCGCTCCGCAAGGAGACCGACCCCGCCTCGAAGGAGCGGCTCGAGCGCCTGGAGCGGGAGCTCGCGGAGCTCCAGGAGGAGCTCGCCGCGATGAAGGCGCAGTGGCAGCGGGAGAAGGAGCACGTCGACCGGATCCGCGAACTGAAGCGGGAGATCGAGCGGGTCCGGGGCGAGGCCGAGCGGGCCGAGCGCGACGGGGACCTCGAGCGGGCCGCCGAGCTCCGCTACGGGACGCTCGTCGAGCTCGGGAAGCGGCTCGAGGCCGAGCAGCAGGCCCTCGCCGAGGTCCAGCGGGAGCGGAAGATGCTCAAGGAGGAGGTCGACGAGGAGGACGTGGCCGAGGTCGTCTCGGCCTGGACCGGGATCCCCGTCTCCCGCCTGATGGAGGGGGAGATGCAGAAGCTCCTCCGGATGGAGGACGCCCTCCACGAGCGGATCGTGGACCAGGACGAGGCGGTCCGGGCGGTGGCGAGCGCGATCCGCCGCTCCCGGGCCGGCCTCGCCGACCCCAACCGCCCCATCGGCTCGTTCCTGTTCCTCGGGCCCACGGGGGTGGGGAAGACCGAGCTCGCCAAGGCCCTCGCCGAGTTCCTCTTCGACGACGAGCGGGCCATGGTCCGGATCGACATGAGCGAGTACCAGGAGCGCCACGCGGTCTCCCGGCTGATCGGGGCGCCCCCCGGCTACGTCGGCTACGAGGAGGGGGGCCAGCTCACCGAGGCCGTCCGCCGCCGCCCGTACTCGGCGATCCTCCTGGACGAGGTGGAGAAGGCCCACCCCGACGCGTTCAACCTGCTCCTCCAGCTCCTCGACGACGGGAGGCTCACCGACGGGCAGGGCCGCACCGTCGACTTCCGCAACGCGGTCGTGATCATGACCTCGAACCTCGGGGGCTACGTGTTCACCGACCCGTCGCTCTCCGAGGAGGAGCGGCGGGAGAAGGTGCTCGCCGAGGTGCGGGCCCACTTCCGCCCGGAGTTCCTGAACCGCCTCGACGAGATCCTCGTGTTCTCGCCGCTCGGGCCGGAGGAGATCCGGGGCGTCGTGGACCTCCAGGTGAAGGCGCTCGCGGCGCGACTGGCGGAGCGGAAGCTCTCGCTCCGGCTGACCGAGGCTGCGCGCGACCACCTCGCGGAGAAGGGCTACGACCCGACCTACGGGGCCCGGCCGCTCAAGCGGCTGATCCAGAAGGAGGTGGCCGACCGCCTGGCCACGATGCTCCTCGCGGGCGAGGTCTCGGAAGGGGACGAGGTCGAGGTCGACGCGAGCCCCGAGGGCCTCGCCTTCCGGGTCGCCGAGCCCGTCGGGGCGTAGCCGGACAGAACTCGCCGGGCCCGCACTTGTGGATCTGTTCACGATGCCTTGACTTCCCGGCCGGGGGGCAGCGGTAGCTTCCCTCCGGAAGTTCTCCCGCGGAGGGGCGGGAAGTCCAGATGGAATCACCACACGGTTTGGTGTCCACGAGACCGGGTCAACTCCAGAGCTTGGCCGCTTCGAGCCGAAGGTTGCCTTCGGTCGGGTCGTCCCCCTGCCCGGGGGGCATGCTGGTCTGCTGGACAGGGCGACGAACGCCGTCGCCGAGGTGGATGTCGAGGGAGGAAGGCTCGTGCGGTCCATCGCGCTCCCGCCCGGGGCCGACCCGGTGGATCTCGTCGTTCCCCGAGCCTCGTAGCGAGCGGCCCTGGATCAGGTCAGATAGGCCGTGCAGGGACCCGGTCGCCTCCTCCACCTCCGCGCCGTATGGTGCCGGCTGGGCGCCCCCGGCCCGCCGTGGCCGGGCTCACCTCGGGCCGGCAGGAGGGGGTCAGCGCCGGTCCCCCTCGTCGCGGGAGGGGGTCCCGAGGTCCCCCGCCCGCCCGGAGGTCCCCTGGAGCGGGTGGCGCCACCGCAGGCCCGGGAACCGCGCGTAGTCCCGGTCGGTCGTGACCCACTCCGCCCCGGACTCGATGGCGAGGGCCGCGAGGTAAGCGTCGGCGACCAGGTTCCCCTTCACCCCCGCCTCCCGGCAGAGGCGGACGAAGATCCCCCAGTGCCGCGGGCCGGGCGAGACGGGCACGGCGTGGGGCTGCGAGCGGACCGCCTCGACGAACGCCAGGGCGTCCCCGAGGGGGCTCGGCGGGTCGAAGACCCTCGGGTGCGTCACGACGCGGAGGAATCCGGAGAGCACGAGGTCGGACACGGCGTAGGCCTCGTCGCCCTCGAGCACCCCCTGCAGCCAGTCGCGGAACCGGGCGTGCCCCGGTGCATCCTCCCGGTGGGCGTAGACCAGGACGTTGACGTCAGCGAGGAGCACCGCCGTCCATGAGGTCGAGGAGGGCCGCGGTGCTGTCCAGGTCGACCCCGGGCTGGAGGCCGCGGCCGCGGAACGTCGGCAGCTCCACGGCCCGCCGTCGCCCCCCCGCGCTCCGCTTGCGGGCGAGGAACTCGCGGAGGGCGTCCTCCACCACCTGGGTCAGGGTGCGGCCGGTGCGAGCCGCCTCCGTCTTGATCTCTGCGAACAGGTCATCGTCGATCCTGATGGTCGTTCGCACGGGGGAATCATACAAGCATCGACCCTTGTCATCTAGATGCTGCCACCAGGCCGCGAGCTCCGGACGCAAGCGGCAGCACGATGGTCCCGGTGTGGTCGGTCGCCCGTTCGGCGTTCTCCCGCGGTTCCGGCTCAGTACGGAGGGCGGAGACCCTCGATCATGGGGAAGTGGCGGACGTTCGTGGTGAGCAGGTCCGCCTCGAGGACCAGCGCGGTGGCCGCGATCAGGTGGTCGGCGTCGTCGATGCCATGGTGGCTGCGGCGGAGGCCGCGGGCGAGGGCACCGGCCGCCCTGCTGATCTCCTCGTCGATCGGGACCCAGACGAGCGCCGAGAAGAAGGGCTCCAGCGCGTCGAGCTCCGCCCGCTTCACGCCGGCGAGGAGCTCGAACCTCGTGATCTCGCTGGCCGCGAGGATCTCGCCGGCAGCCACCAGGTCGGAGAGGAGCCGGGTCGCCGGAGCCAGGCCTCGGAGGTGATCGACCTCGACGGTGGTGTCGACGAGCTTCACCGGAGCCCGACCCGCCGCAGCCGCTCCTTCAGATCGCCGCGCAGGGCGTCGACGTAGCCGGATCCGGTGAAGCGTCTCCCCTTCCAGCTCCCGGCGCTCCTGCGGAGCGCCTCGAGCCGGGCCTCCTTGGCCGGTGCCCCGTAGGTCGTGCGGATCGCACGCCGGATCAGCTCGGACCGGGACGCCCCGGTCTCCGCAGCGGCGCGGTCGAGGAGCTCCAGCTCCTCCTGCCCGAGGTACATCTGGGTACGGCCCCTTGTGGCCATGGCGATGGCGACGGCTGCTCCGGATCGCCTCGCGACGTCCCGTATCCGGCTGCTCGGTGGCGTGGGAGCCCTGTTACGCGTCGGCGGGGAGGAGCTTGAACGCCCGCCCCCGCAGGGGCCGGATCGCCCGGAAGTGCCGCTCGTCGAGCGTGAGCAGGCGGGTCGTGCCGTGCCTGGCAGCGACCACCACGACGGAGGCGTCGGCGAGTCCGATCCCGAGTCCCCGGTACCGATCGATCACGCCGAGCGCCTCCGCGACCTCCTCCGCCCCGAACGGCACGAGATCGTAGGCCCCGGATGCGACCTCCCCGAGGAGAGCGAGTTCGGCGTCCACCCCGACCCGCGTGGCGACGAGGTAGTCGATCTCGGCCAGGACGAACGGGGAGAGGAGGAACGGACCAGGGTCGGCCTCCAGGGCGCGCCTGGCCGGGCCGTGCAGCCGCTGCGCCTCGTCGACGGCGGCCAGGAGACCGCTCGTGTCGAGGACGATCACCCGCCGAACCCCTCCAGGGCCTGGTCGACCCGTTCGGCCAGGGTCGGATCCGGTCCACGGAAGAGCGGCAGCCGAGGACGGGGCCCTCGCTCGGCGGCGAGCAGCGTTTCGATGGCCCGCCGGATCAACGCCGCCTGCGAGGTGCCGCGCCTACCGGCCAGCTCGGCCAGACGGCGCTTGAGCTCCGGAGGCATGTAGAGGGTCGTCTTCTCCATGGACGTATGGTACTAGGTATGGCGTCCCCTGCCCCTGAGGAGCCCTCGCCCGGGCGCGGCGCCAGGCCGCCGGCGCTCAGCCTGCCGGGAGGATCCGTTCGGGGGCCGAGGTCCGAAGGCCGTGGACCCGCTCGAAGTCCCGCACGTTCCGCGTGACGAGCGTGAGCCGGTGCTCCAGGGCGGTCGCCGCGATCAGGGCGTCGGGTGTGTGGACGCCGGTCTCCCGCCGGAGCCGGCCGGCGCGCTCGGCGACCGCCCGGTCCACGGGGAGCTCCGGGAAGGGCGTGAGCAGGAGCCGCACCGCCTCCTCGTCCGTCCCGCGCCCCGCGAAGAGCTCGCAGCGCGTGACGACGGAGTAGTGCAGGCGGTGCCGCCCCGGTGCTCGCCCGAAGGTCGTCTGCAGGGCGGCCGCCGCCCCCGGCCCCGACTCCTGGAGGTAGCGGTCGACGGCCTCCCGGATCAGCCGAGCGAGGGCGGTGCGGCGCCCCCGGGCGAGCTCGTCGAGGCGTCGCCGCTGCTCCGGGGTGAGGTAGACCTGGGTCCGGATCCATGACATCGACGCCGGGATATGCAGCGACGCCCGGATCCGGGAGCCGGCCGAGCGTTCCGATCACCGCGGCTGATCCCGGGGAGCGGACGTCCGACTCACCCTGCCCCCCGCCTTCGGCGAGCCCGGCCCGGCCCGGTCGGGTATGGTGGCGGGCGGTGAGCGAGCACCAGGCGCCCACGGGGGAGCAGCCCCGGGTCCTGCGGCGGAGCCGGACGGACCGGATGATCGGCGGGGTCTGCGGCGGGCTCGGCCGCTACCTCGGCGTGGACCCCGTGCTGCTCCGGATCGCCTTCGTGGTCCTCGCGCTCGCGGGCGGTGGGGGGTTCCTCGCCTACATCGTGGCCTGGATCCTGATCCCCGAGGAGGAGCCGGGCGGGGAGCTGGGCGAGGCGCGGCCGTCCTCGGGCGAGACGCTCCGGCTGGTCGCGGGGGCCGTGCTGATCGCGCTGGGGACGCTGTGGCTCCTCGACGTCTCGTTCCCGCGCCTCGGCCGCTTCCTGTGGCCGCTGGCGCTGATCGCCATCGGGGTCGGCATCATCGTGCAGTCCTCGGCGGGGCGGCGGTGAACGGGCCCGCCCCGCCACCCGAGGAGACGCGGCCGGTCGCCGAGCCCGCCCCCGAGCCCGGGCCGGGGAGCGGCCGGGTGATCGTGGGCCTCCTCCTCGTCCTGGGCGGTGGGGCGTGGCTCGCGGACGCCCTCGGCCTCTCCGTGCCGTGGGGGCTCGCGCTGCCCGCGGTGCTCGCGGCCGTGGGCCTCGCGCTCGTCGCGCTCGCGGCGCGCGGACGGAGCAGCGGGATCCTGGTCGCGGCGGGCGCCGTCCTCACGGTCCTCCTCGCGATCGGGTCCGGGGCACGGGTCCCGCTCTCGGGGGGCGTGGGGGAGCGGGTGGAGCGGCCCAGCTCCCTGGCAGAGCTCGGGGATCGCTACGAGCTCGCGGTGGGCTCGCTCACGGTGGACCTCACGGGGCTCGGTGAGGAGGGCTCCGCGCTCCGCAACCGGCGGATCGAGGCCCGGGTGGGGGTCGGGGAGCTGGTCGTGATCCTCCCGGAGGGATGGCGGGGGTCGGCGTCGGCGGCCGCGGGGATCGGCGAGGTGCGGCTCCTCGGCAGGAGCCAGGAGGGGCTCGGGCCCGAGCTCCGGGCCGTGGAGACGGGGCCGGTGCCGCCGGGGTCGGCCCCCCTCTTCGTGCACCTCGAGGCCTCGGTGGGGATGGGGCAGGTGGAGGTGCGCCATGGATGAGCGGCGGGTCCACCCCGGGGCCCTCGGGCTCGGGCTGTTCTACGCCGCGGCCGGGGTGCTGTTCCTCCTGGACCGGCTGGGGATCCTCGACCTCAGGGCCCGGTACCTGCTCCCGCTGCTCCTGATCGGGCTGGGGGTCGCCGTCCTGGCGGGCGGCCGCCGCTAGGGCCGAGCCCGGGCCGGTCGGCGCTGCTTGCTTCAGCGCGGCGGTTGGGCTACCGATACCGCGGACGATGGAGGCCCTGATCTTCCTCGTGCTCGCGGCGGCCGTGGCCCTCGGCGCCTGGGTGTCCTGGTACCTCAAGGAGAAGCGGCGGCGGGAGCTCGCGCTCGCCGCCCGCCAGCTCGGGCTCTCGTTCTCGCCCCGGGACCCCTTCGGCTGCCTCGGCTACCCCTTCGCGCTCCTGCGGCGGGGCGACGGCCGCGGGGTGGAGAACGTCCTGTGGGGGGCCTGGGAGGGCCTCCCGGTGCGGGCCTTCGACTACTGGTACTACGAGGAGCGGCGCGACGCCCAGGGGCGGCGCTCCCGCACCTACCACCGGTTCTCCTGCGCGGTCACCGAGATCGAGGCGGCCTGCTCGCCCCTGCGGCTCGAGCGGGAGAACCTCCTCACGCGCCTCGCCGACCACCTGGCCCTCCGGGACCTCGAGTTCGAGTCCGAGGAGTTCAACCGCCGGTTCAACGTGAGGGCCGAGGACCGCAGGTTCGCCCACGCCTTCGTCGACGCGCGGATGATGGCCTGGCTCCTCGCGGTGCCCGACGAGTTCTCGTTCGAGGTCTGCGGGCGGTGGCTGCTCTGCTACTCGCGGCGGCGGGCGCCGTTCGACCTCGTCCCGCTGCTCGGGACGCTCCGGGGGTTCCGGGAGCGGGTCCCTCGGGTCGTCTTCGACCTCTACCCGCTCGCGGCGGGGTAGGCTCGTGGGCGACCCCCGCACAGGGAGGGCGTGACCGTGGAAGCGTTCTGGATCGTGCTCGGGATCGCGGTGCTGCTCTTGGTCGCCGGGATCGTCTCGTACAACCGGTTCGTCTCGCAGCGCCAGCTGATCCGCGATGCCTGGGCCAACATCGACACGGAGCTCCGCCGGCGCTACGACCTGATCCCCAACCTGGTCGAGACGGTCCGGGGCTACGCCGCCCACGAGCGCGAGGTGTTCGAGGAGGTGACCCGGGCCCGGGCCGCCGCGACCGCGGCCACCGGCTCGCCGGCGGAACAGGCCGCGGCGGAGGGGCCGCTCGTGGCCGCGCTGCGACAGCTCTTCGCGGTGGCCGAGAACTACCCCCAGCTCCGGGCCAACGAGAACTTCCTCCAGCTCCAGGCGGAGCTCGCGAACACCGAGGACCGGCTGCAGACGGCGCGCCGCTTCTACAACGCGAACGTGCGGGACTACAACCGCCGGGTGCAGTCGTTCCCCTCGAACCTCGTCGCCGGGGCCTTCGGGTTCCGCGAGGAGGAGTTCTTCGAGATCGAGGAGGCGATCCGCGAGGCCGGGCCGCCCCGGGTCTCCTTCGCGCCGGCGGGCGCGGCCGAGGCCGGTGCGCCGCCGGCGGCCCCGGCCCCCGGCG
>FWPU01007957.1_pt1 | contig 18710 bp, 16 predicted proteins | sample 2228361 | NCBI WGS metagenome assembly FWPU01 (sample SAMEA103939777, study PRJEB20133) | metagenome
CTTTTTCTCACCCCACTATCCTACTTCAATTATATAATTAATCCTACTTCTCTATCATAACAGCTTACTTATTTCCTTAAAAGTAGTTTTTTTAAAAATTACCGTAATCTCCAGCCAGCTAAGGTGGAAGCAATGACTGAAAGGAACAAGAGAGCCTTGATAATTCTAGCCTTCACGGAAGTCACCTCCCTTCACCTCAAAGATTCAGAGTGTTTTTTAAAAACACTCAGCGCTTAGTAAAAAAATAAAGGGTGGGTGTGACATAAATTGGGGAGAGTGAGAATGACATATGTTCAAAACCCCATGGAGTCACCCACCCATCTTTTTTCATAAATTCAAACCCCTAAAATCATAAATAAAAGTTTTAATTTGATGATGAATAAGTAACCAGTGTGTCAAGAGAATACAATAAAAGCAGGGAAAATAGGCGTTTTATACCTAAAAAGTGTAAAAAATTACTTTAGTTTGAGGTGAAAAGGTCAGTAAAATCTACACTTCAACAGCCAATAACTAGCAGCCGGCACCTAAAAACTTAATTTTTTTAAAAAATTTTTTCCAAAAAGTGGCGCGAAGGGGTTGAAAGTGGAGAGAAATAGTGATATTGTGGTGAGCAATGGTAACGATGAGGGAGAAAAGGTTGAAAAATAGCTTAAGGAGGAAGGTGGGTGTTCTCGGGTCGCTATCACCACACTATAGACAGTAAAGGTAGAGTCATACTTCCAGCAAAAGTAAGAAATGAACTAAAGGAGGGAGTATTTATTACAGTCTGGCCCGGACCCTGCCTCCTCCTTTTTTCTCGTTCAAGATGGCCTATGTGGGAAGACAAATTAATTTCTCTACCTAAGGGAAAAAGGGAAAGTATGAATTTTTCCAGGTTTTTTTATTCGCGCTTGAGTGAGGAGAAGCCGGATAATCAGGGACGTATTTCACTCACTCCTGAGCAGATAGCCTGGGCGAAGATTAAAAAAGAAGTTGTTTTCATCGGCGTGGGGGAGAGGCTCGAAATCTGGAGCAAGGAGTTGTGGGAACCTTGCGAGAAAGAAATCGAAAGCTCCTTCGAGCAGTATGTGGAGAGTTTAGATATATAAGCTGGTGCTTTGACAATGGAATATCGACATCAACCTGTATTGCTGACCGAAGTTTTACAGCATTTAAATTTGCCTCAAGGTGGCATAGTGGTAGATGCGACCGTCGGTGCTGGCGGTCACGCTCGTGGGATAATTGAGGCACTAGGCAAGCAGGGCTTTTTGGTGGGGCTCGATGTAGATGACGAAGCTTTAGACGCAGCAGCAAAGACACTAGCCCCCTTCGGTCAGCAAATTAAACTTATACGTGAAAGCTATAAGAACCTTGACAAGGTATTGACAGCCCTTTCCCTGGGGAAAGTGGATGCTTTCCTTTTCGATTTGGGAGTAGCTTCATTTCAGTTTGACGAGGCGGAGAGGGGATTCAGCTATCGGTTCGATACTCCACTGGATATGCGCTTTGACCGTCGACAGAAATTAACAGCGTTTCAAGTGGTGAATGAATATTCTGAGGAAGAGTTGGTCGGAGTAATCAAGGAGTATGGAGAGGAAAGGTGGGCAAAAAGAATCGCTCGAGAGATAGTTTTAAGAAGGGCTAAAAAACCAATTGAAAGTACTTTTGAACTTGTGGAATTGATTCGGAGAGCAATACCTGCGCCAGCGAGGAGAAAAGGTCCTCATCCTGCGCGGAGGACATTTCAAGCTCTGCGGATTGAGGTAAACAAGGAGCTTGAAGGTCTTGATGAAGCAGTCAGAGCCGCAGTGAGATGGCTCAATCCAGGGGGAAGAGTTGCTGTCATAAGTTATCACTCTTTGGAAGACAGAATTGTGAAGCAAGTTTTCAGAGATTTAGCAAAAGGGTGTATCTGCCCACCTGAGATTCCCAAATGCGTATGTGGAAAAAAAGCACTTATAAAAATAGTTACAAAGCGAGCGATAAAACCAAGTCTAGAGGAAATTGAGGAGAATCCAAGGGCAGATAGCGCCCGGTTAAGAGTTGCGGAGAGGTTGGAAGATGAGTAGCGTTGAACTAGCACAAAAAGCACCATTAAAAAAGAAAAAAAAGATTATAAGAAAAGACCAGGTAGGAGTAAAAAATGCAGTATTCACAGCATTTCGCCTGATTGTTTTCGCTTGCATGCTTGGAGCTCTGGCATCTTTGACAGTTTCTATTTACTTCCGTGTGGTGATCACAAAGGATTCTTTTTACAACAATGAGTTGGAGAAAAAAATTGAGAGCGAGAAGGTGGTTAAAGAGAAACTTGAGGCGACCTTAGCTTCTCTTAAATCACCACAGAGAATTGAAAGGGTAGCAGTGGAAGATTTGGGAATGGTGAAGCCTACTGAAGTTTCTTATATCATTCTACCGCCCTTAGAAGAAGAATTGCCTGAAATTGCTCATAAAAAGAAAAGACTTGAAGTTAGTTTCTTAGATAGGCTTGCTGATAGCCTTGCTCAGAGCAGAGAATTAGCAGTTGAAATAAGAAAAAATAATTTTAGATAGGAGGGGCAATGCGACCTTTTAAGCGAAAAATAGAGGTTCGCATTGCACTTGTTTTCATATTTATTTTTATTTTCTTTATCGTCATCTTCTATCGTCTTCTCTGTTTTCAGATAATGGAAGCCCAAAGCCTGGAAAAAAAAGCGCTTTCTCAAAGACTGAAAAAAATTGAACTTCCTCCTAGAAGAGGTAATATTCTCGATCGGAATGGCGAAAATCTAGCGTTGAGTGTGGAAGTGACTGATATAAATGCTACTCCATATCTTATAGAAGAGCCTCGCGAAGTTGCTCAGACGCTGTCTTCTTATTTAGGTAAATCTCACGATGAACTGTATGAAAAACTTACTCGGGAGAGCGGATTTGTTTTTCTGGCAAAAAGGGTGGACGTGGGAATTGCCAATAAAATAAGGGAGTTGAGGATGGAAGGGATAGGTTTCACACCTAATCACAGAAGGGTTTATCCCTGTGGAGAACTTGCCTCCCAAGTAATAGGTTTCGTAGGAGGCGAGAATAAAGGATTGGAAGGTATTGAGTATGAGTATGATTCAGTTTTAAGGGGAAAACTAGGTTACTTTTTAGTAGAAGAAGACCCTGTTGGAAGACCTGTTCCAGGTGGTTTAAAAAAGGGCAAAGAGCCAATAAATGGGGATAGCTTGAAACTTACCTTAGATAGAGAGATTCAGCATGAGGTAGAAAGAGTCTTAAGGGAAGCTTTGGAGGAAAGTAAAGCTAAAAGTGCTACAGCCATAGTGATAGATCCAAGAACGGGCGAGATACTAGCCATGGCTTCTCTTCCTTCATACGACCTTAACCACTTTACAACCGCTACTCCCTATAACATCCGAAATCGGGCAGTAACTGACAGCTATGAACCTGGTTCAACTATGAAGGTAGCAGTAGCAGCAGCTTGTTTAGAAGAAAAAATCTATAAAACATCCAGTGTTCTTCACTTGCCTTCTTATTTAAAAGTAGGAAAATACAGGATAGGGGAAGCTCACCATCGCCCAGCAGGAGATTATACCTTGGAAGAGATAATCGTTCACTCTTACAACATTGGAGCAGCACTTTTAGCTAAAAAACTGGGCAAAGAAAGGGTCTATAATTATCTAAAAAGCTTTGGTTTTGGTGAGAAAACTGGGATTGATTTTCCTGGAGAAAATGCTGGGAATCTTCCGAAATCTGAAAATTGGTCGAAATCTAAGATTTACACAGTTTCGTATGGTCAAGGGATTAGTGCTACCCCACTTCAAGTGTTGATGATGTATGCGACTATTGCCAACGATGGCTTTTGGGTAAGACCACATTTAGTGAAAGAGATATATAATTCAGAGGGAAAGCTGAAAAAAGTGATTTCTCCTGGAGAAGGAAGGAAAGTCATCTCTACCCGAACTGCTACGGAGTTGAGATACATTTTAGAAAAAGTTGTGGAGGAGGGAACAGGAGAAAAAGCTAAGGTAAAAGGCTACAGAGTAGCAGGGAAGACAGGAACAGCTAAAAAGCCTAAGTTAAATGGGAGAGGCTATAGTTCAAAATACGTAGCTTCATTTGTAGGTTTTGCACCTGTAGAAGATCCTGCCCTGGCAGTCGTTGTAGTTGTAGATGAGCCGAAGGGAAGCTATTACGGCGGGGTAGTAGCTGCTCCTGCCTTTTCTAAAATTATGGAGTTCTCTTTAAAGCACTTGAAGATTCCACCATCAGGAGGTTAATTGAGAAGCCCAGAGTTAGCAAGAATTTTAAAAGCAGAAAAATTTGAAGGTAGCGATTTAGAGATAAAAGGAATTTCTTACAACTCTCGAGCTGTGAAAAAAGGAGATGTGTTTTTTTGCATTCCAGGGGAGAGAACGGATGGTCATTACTTTGCTCGGGAAGCTCTAAGCAGGGGAGCAGTAGGATTGGTGGTTGAAAAGTGGGTGGAAGAAGTAAATGCTCCCTTTCAAATATTAGTGAAAAATTCCCGTGAAGCTTTAGCGAAGGCATCTGCTTTCCTTTACAGAGAACCCTCTAAAGACTTTCTTTTAATAGGAGTGACAGGAACGAATGGAAAGACGACTACAACTTATTTATTGGAGAGCATTTTTAAGAGTGGTGGAAAGAAAAGTGGTTTAATTGGAACGGTTGAATATAGAATTGGAGATAAGATTATTTTGCCGGAGAGAACAACCCCTGAATCTTCCGACCTCCAGAGAATTTTCTTGCAAATGAAAAAAGAAGGAGTGCAAGCAGTGGCAATGGAGGTTTCCTCTCACGCTATTCATCAAGGGAGAGTTTCTTTCTGTTTTTATGACAGGTTGATTTTTACCAATCTCTCTCAGGATCATCTTGATTATCACAAGACGATGGAAGAGTATTTTGAGGTTAAGAAGTCTCTCTTTGAGCATAATCCTGAAGCTATGAGAATATTGAATGCTGATGATTCTTACGGAGAAAGACTTTTAAAGGAGCTTTCCGGAGAAAAAATTTCTTATGGAATAAAAAAGGGAGAAGTAAAAGCGGAGAATATAGTGGTTTTGCCTGAAAGTGTTTTCTTTTCGCTTCTTTCTCCGTGGGGGAAAATTAGTATAAAGTTAAAGTTAAAAGGAAGGTTTAATGTTTACAATGCACTTGCTGCTTCAACTGCAGCTCTTTCTGTAGGTTTTTCTCTTGAAGATGTAGCTAATGGCTTGGAATCCGTGGAAAGAGTTCCCGGACGGCTTGAGCCGGTAGATTTAGGTCAGGATTTCATGATTTTAATAGATTATGCTCATACACCAGACGGTTTAAAAAGTGTTCTCGAAACTTGCAGAGAAGTGACACCGGGGAAACTAATTGTAGTTTTTGGATGTGGTGGAGATAGAGATCGAAAAAAAAGACCTCTTATGGGCCGCATAGCCGCTGAACTTGCTGACTATACCATCATAACCTCAGATAATCCGCGGAGCGAGGAGCCTAGAGAGATTATAAAGGAAATCGAGAAAGGGTATTTAAGCTCTTCGAAGAAAGCTCCTTATGAAAAGATTACGGAGAGAAGAGAAGCTATTATAAGAGCAATTTGGTTGGCTGAAAAAGGCGATACTGTTGTAATAGCAGGTAAAGGTCACGAGAGATATCAGATTTTTAAAGACAGGAAAGTTCACTTCGACGATTTCGAAGTGGCTAAGAATATTTTAAAGGTGAGAATTTCGGGGGAAAAAGGCTTTGCTCAAACTTAAAGTTAGAGAAATAGCTCAAGCCATAGGTGGTCATTTTTCAGGAAATGGAGAGAGCCTAATATTGGATAAAGTGAGTACTGATTCACGCAGAACTCAGCCTGGTTCTTTGTTTTTCGCTTTAAAGGGAGAGAGGTTTGATGGGCATATGTTTTTGAAAGATGCGGTCAAGAAGGGGGCTAAAGCTGCAGTGATATCTAATAAGTATAAACCTCAACTTGAAGTTAATATTCCACTAATTCAAGTACCAGATACACTAGTTGCCTTACAGAAACTTGCTACTTATGTAAGAAAAAAGGCGAGAGTTAAAGTTATTGCTATTACTGGAAGTACAGGAAAAACTACCACCAGAGATTTTCTCTCTAATATTCTCAAGCAAAGTTTTAATGTGGTTACCGCACCCTGTAACTATAACAATGAGATTGGAGTTCCTCTTACCCTTCTCGAACTTGATGAGCATAGTGAAGTGGCTGTTTTAGAGCTAGCTATGCGGGGAGTGGGAGAAATTCGAGAACTAGCTCAGATTTCTCAGCCTGAAATTGGTGTTGTGACAAACATTGGGCTTGCCCATTATGAACTTTTGGGTTCTGAAGAAGCTATTGCACGAGCAAAGGCTGAACTCGTTGAGAGTTTGCCTAAAAATGGCTACGCGGTTTTAAACTCGGATGATCCTTGGTTTTCCTTTCTTAAAGAGAAGAGTAAAACCAAAGTTATTTCTTTTGGGTTGAAAAGCGAAGCAGATGTGAGAGGTGAAAATGTTGAAATTGACGGAGAAGCTAAGGCCTCTTTTAAAATTTTTCTTCCTCAGGGAGCACTAAAAGTGAAATTACCTTATCCGGGAAAGCATTACGTTCATAATGCGCTTGCATCTGTTACCGTAGCTTTTCTTCTGGAGTTAAGTGAGGAAGAAATAAAGAGGGGAATTGAGGGAGCTAAGTTTAGTGGGATGAGAATGGAAGTAGCGAAAAAAAAGGGAGTGACCTTAATAAATGATGCATACAACGCTAACCCCACCTCTATGCTTGCAGCGTTACAAGTTTTGATGGATTTTACTGGCGAGAAGAAAGTTGCTTGCTTAGGTGACATGCTTGAGCTTGGAGAAGTTTCCCTTCGTGAACACGCTCAACTTGGATGTTTACTGGCTTCAACTAAGCTAGACCTAGTTATTTTATTGGGGAAGGAAATTTTACATACTTATGAGGAAGCCTTGAAAAATGGTTTTCCCAAGGGAAATATAAAGATAGCTCAATCTCAGGAAGAGGTAGCGAGGATTGTTTTAAATTTCGTAAAACCTGGCGATGTAGTTCTTTTTAAAGGCTCCCGCGCTATGCAGTTAGAAAAAGCTTTTGAGATGGTGAGGAGGGAGCTTTCGTGTTGAAGTTTCTTTTCCCAGCGTATCCGACATATCAAGTTTTTATGGCAGCTGGTTTGGCTGCCCTTTTCACTATCATTTTTACTCCTCTCTGGCTCCGCTTTTCGCAATCGAAGAATATAGGACAAATTGTAAGAACTGATGGTCCGGATAGTCACTTAAGAAAGCAAGGCACCCCAACAATGGGCGGACTAATCCTTCTTTTTTCCACTGCTATTTCCTTTTTTCTCCTTGCGAGCGTGGGAGGGCTGAGTGTGAAAGGGGAAATTGCTTTCCTGGTTACAGCTTTTTGCGCTTTTATTGGATTCATTGACGACTATCTAAAAGTGGTGAAAGTGAGGTCTTTAGGTCTGCCTGCTCGCTATAAACTTACTCTTCAAGGAATCGTCGGTTTTCTGCTTTTTTACATTTCATATAAGTTTATAAATCTTCCTTCTTATCTCCTCATTCCTATTTGGAATACCAAGATAGCTCTTCCCCTCTTATTTTATTTAGTATTTGTGATCCTTTTGGTAATGGCTACCACAAACTCAGTGAATCTAACTGATGGCTTAGATGGACTTGCAGCGGGTACAGCTTCTGTTGTTTGTTTTGTCTTAGCTGCTATTGCTTTTAGAGAAGGTCAAAGAGATTTGGCTATATTTGGGGCTGCAGTAGCTGGAGCATGTATTGGTTTTCTCTGGTACAACTCTTATCCAGCAGAAATTTTTATGGGAGACACAGGTTCACTGGCTTTAGGTGGAGCTATTGCTTCCCTTTCCGTTCTTACAAAGACGGAATTCTTTCTCCTCATTATCGGGGGAATTTATGTTATTGAAGCTCTTTCTGTGATACTTCAAGTCGTTATCTTTAGAAGGACTGGAAAAAGGTTATTCCGAATGTCTCCGATTCATCATCATTTTGAAATGTTAGGCTGGTCAGAAACGAAAGTAATGGTGAGATTTCTTATTTTCACAGCAGCTTTGGCGGGATGGGGATTTGCCCTTTACTTTGTAGGAGCGTCAAGATGAAAAAATTTCCTTTTATAAATGTTTTGATTTTAGGTTTGGGAGAAAGTGGGTTAGCGGCGGCAGAGATGCTTTTAAGATTGGGTTGTCGAGTGAAGGTGAGTGACCGTCAGAATTCCCAGGAGGTTTTGGAAAAAGGTGAATTTTTAAGGCAGAGGGGTGCCCAAGTTTTCACGGGTGAAGAGTCTCTTTCCAATTTGGCAGGTGCTGAGGCTCTCATTGTGAGTCCAGGTGTTCCCAAGAGCAATCAACTTGTGGTGGAGGCTAAGAAGTGGGGAATCCCGGTCTGGAGTGAAGTGGAGTTGGCATATTTCTTTTTGGAACAGAAAGAAGTTCAAATTTTAGGAGTTACTGGTACGAATGGAAAGACAACCACTACTGAGCTAGCAGGAAGGATGCTTAAAGAAGCAGGCTTGCACGTGGTGGTAGGAGGGAATATTGGCTTCCCTTTAACGCGCTGTGTTGATTTAGTGAGTAAAGGGAGCGTTCTTGTAACTGAGCTTTCTAGTTTCCAGCTCGAGCATATTGATAAATTTTCTTGTCATGTAGCGGTGGTTTTAAATATTGCTGAGGATCATCTGGATTGGCATCCAAGTTTTTCTGATTATGTAGAAGCCAAATCAAAAATACTTCTTAATCAAAAAGAAGAGGACTATGCCATTCTTAACAAAGATGACCCCTATGTATGGTCCTTTTCAGAGAAGGCACTTTCTCAGGTTATTCCCTTCAGCAAAAAATCTCTTTCGGAAGGTATTTATCTAGAAGAAGGTGCTATCTGGTTTTCTTGGAATTCGTTTCGGAAGGAAAAAATCGTGGATTTAGGCGAGGTAAAACTTTACGGAGCTCATAACTACGAGAACTTGATGGCGGCTAGTGCTGCAACTCTCCTTTTTGGAGCAAACTTAGCGGCAGTGAGAAAAGCAGCTCGAGAATTTAAAGGTCTTCCTCATCGTCTGGAGTATGTGGGAAGGTTTAAAGGAGTGGATTATTTCGATGATTCAAAGGCAACAAATCCTGATGCTGTGAGAAGAGCTGTGGAGATTTTTTCCTCACCTCCTCTTTTACTTCTGGGTGGGAAAAACAAGGGTAATGACTTTCGCAAATTAGCGAGGGAAATTAAAGCGAAGGTGAAAGGCATATTTGTTTTTGGAGAAGCTGCTGGAGAGATAGAAGAAGCTTTTTTAAAAGAGGGCGTAGAGCCCGAAAGAGCAAAAAGTTTGGAAGAAGCGGTTAGAAAAGCTAAAAAGATGGCGGAGGAGGGAGATGTAGTTCTTCTTTCTCCTGGCTGTGCCAGTTTTGATGAGTTTACAAGTTATGCTGAAAGGGGAGATTTTTTTCAAAAGCTGGTGAAAGCAAATGGAGAAAAATAGGGACATAAGCTATCACGGAATCTGGCTGATTTCTCTCGCTCTCTTGGGGTTAGGACTTTTAATGATTTTAAGTTCAAGTTCGGCAGTGGCTTATTCAAAGACGGGTGACATTTACTTTTTCTTTAAAAGGCAGCTGTTAGGAGCATTTTTAGGACTTTTTGCTTTATATATTTTTTCTCAGATAGATTATTTATGGTGGAAGCGTCTTTCTCTGTTCGTTATTTTTCTTTCTCAAGTTCTCTTGGTATTAGTGCTCTTTTTTGGAAAAACCGCAGGTGGTGCTCAAAGGTGGTTGGGTTTCGGACCCTTCCAGTTCCAACCTTCAGAGTTTGCCAAATTAGCTATACTCATTTTTGGGGCCCAAGTAATTGCAGAGCGGAGAACAGGAAGAGGGTTGGGGAGATTCTCTCCCCTTCTTTTCTTTACAGCTTCCACCGCTCTCCTTGTGATTTTACAGAAAGATTTGGGAACGGCTTTTGTCATTTGCGCTCTCTCCTTTTGTCTTCTTTTTATCGGGAGATTGGAAATAAAATACTGCCTTTCTTTAGCTACCTTAGGCGTTTCAGCAGTATTCCTTCTTTCCTATGTGGAGAAATATAGGTGGCAGAGGATTGAAGCATTTTGGAATCCTTGGAGATATGCTAAACATGCAGGTTATCAAATAGTTCAAGCTCTTTATGCATTTGGAACAGGAGGTATTTTTGGGGTGGGTTTGGGGCAGAGTCGCCAGAAGTACTTTTATCTCCCCGCGGCTCACACAGATTTTATCTTCGCTATCATTGGTGAGGAGCTGGGGCTTATAGGCACAGCACTGGTGCTTCTTCTCTTTTTAGCTCTGGCTTACTTTGTATTGAGAGTCTCTCTTCGAACTCGGGATTTCTATGGGAAGATACTCTCTTCTGGAATTGGGATTTGGATTATAGGGCAAGCTTTATTAAATATGGCAGTGGTGACAAAAACTATTCCAGTGACAGGATTACCTTTGCCTTTGATAAGTTATGGAGGCTCATCTTTAGTTTTTACTCTGGCTGCTATTGGAATACTTTTAAATATCTCGCAATCAGGGGGGAGGAGTGAAGCTCGCAGTTACTGGGGGAGGCACAGCGGGTCACGTATATCCCGCTCTTTCCGTTCTTTCCGCTCTCGAGCAAAAATTTCCGGGAGCTGAAGTTCTCTATTTGGGAAGTGAAGAGGGAATAGAAGCAAAACTTGTGGAAGAGAAGGGCATACCTTTTAAGCCTATTAAAATGAAAGGCTTAGAGAGGAAGTTTTCTCTTTCTGCTATCGAGGCTTTTTATTTAGCTTTAAAGGGTTCCTTCGGAACTATTAAGATTTTGAGGGAGTTTAAACCCGATGCCGTTTTTGCAACGGGGGGGTATGTTTCTGTTCCTGTTCTTGCAGCAGCTGCTTTTTTACGCATTCCTTTCCTTCTCCACGAGCAAAATGCCATTCCTGGCTTAACAAATAAAATCTTTTCTCCATTCGCTTCAGCAATTGCGATTTCGCTTTCTCATTCAAGAGGGTACTTTGCAAAAAACAAGAAGGTTGTGCATACGGGAAATCCTGTGAGGAAGGAAATAATAGAAGCAACTCGCCATAATGCAATTTCCCGATTTGAACTTGAGGAGGGTATTCCCACCCTTCTCATTTTTGGCGGAAGTCAGGGCTCAAAGAAAATTAATCAGGCGTTTCTCGAAGCTTACCGACATTTTGCTAACTTTCGGGAGGTGCAAATAATACATCTTACTGGGGAGAGAGATTATGAGTGGGTGAAAAAAGAGATAGAAGGATTAAGAGATGCTGAAGACAAAGTGAGATATATTTCCTTTCCTTACTTTCGAGATATGGGATTAGCATATGCTGCAGCAGACCTTGTTGTTTCCAGAGCAGGCGCTACGACTATTGCTGAAATTACAGTCAGGGGACTTCCTGCTATTCTTATTCCTTATCCTTATGCAACAGCGAATCATCAGGAAAAAAACGCAAGAATTTTAGAGAGCGAAGGAGCAGCTAGGGTGATTCTCGATAATGATTTAAATGGTCAAACTCTTTTTTCTGAGGTGAAAAACATCCTTTTTAATCAGATTGCTTTGCGGAAAATGAGTGAAAAATCGAAAAAATTGGGCAAACCACAAGCTGATGAAGAAATATTAAAATTGATATTAAGTTTGAAAGCTTTTTCTGAGCTTGAGAAGATGTCTGAGGAAACAGAGGAAGAATGGGAAGAAATTTAAATTTCGACGAGCTTTTAAGGGTTAAAAACTGGCACCTGGTAGGAATTGGTGGAGCAGGGATGAGCGCTATCGCGCGAGTTCTGCTGCAGCGAGGCTTTAATGTGAGCGGTTCTGATTTAAAAGAATCCCGTTTTACAAAAGCTCTTTCTGTTGAAGGAGCAAGAATTTTTATAGGTCATGACTCTAAAAATGTGGGAGAGGCGAAAGCTCTTGTTTACTCTTCGGCTATCCCCTTGGGAAATCCAGAGATTAAAGAGGCCAAAAAAAGAGGAATACCTGTCCTTTCTCGAGCTGAGATGCTTTCCTTTCTCACCAGAGGAAAGGAGACAATTGCCGTGGCGGGCACTCATGGGAAAACTACAACCACTTCGCTGGTAGCTCGGGTGCTGGAAGGAAGCGGATTCGCTCCTGCTTATATTATTGGAGGAGAGTTAAACGATATAGGGAGCAATGCTCGCTGGGGAAATGGTTCTTACTTCGTAGTGGAAGCTGATGAAAGTGATGGAAGTTTTCTTAAGCTCAGCCCCAAAATTGCTGTCATCACTAATATTGAGGCTGACCATTTAGACTATTATCGGAGTTTCCACTCTATTGTGGAGAGTTTCAAAGCGTTTGTGAAAAAGGTAAAAAACGATGGCATAGTTTTTGCCTGTGGCGACCACTCCGTAAATTCTCAGATTTTTTCTCAAAGGGAAATATTTACTTATGGGTTTGGTAGCGAAAATTACATAAGGGCAGATTCTGTTGAGATGAAGGGAAATGAATCTCGGTTCGAAGTTTATAGAGCAAAAAAACTCTTAGGGGAAGTTTTCTTAAAAATACCAGGAAAACACAATATATTGAATTCTTTAGCTGCTTTGGGAATAGCTTTCGAAGTGGGAATTCCTTTCAAGAAAGCTAAGGAGGCTCTCGGTTCTTTTTCCGGTGTCCAGAGGAGGTTTCAATTAAAGGGCAAAGAAAAAGGGATAACAGTGGTCGACGATTATGCGCATCATCCTTCTGAGATTAAAGCCACATTGGAAGCTGCTTCTCTTGGTAAGTGGAACAGAATAATCTGCATTTTTCAGCCCCATCGATATACGCGAACTCAATTTTTAGCTCCTGAGTTCGATTCCGCTTTTGACCTTGCAGATTGGCTAATTCTTACTGAGGTTTACGCTGCTGGAGAAGAACCTATTCCTGGTGTAAGCAGCAAACTTATTCTTGAAGCCGTTCTTTCTCATTCACCAAAAAGAAATTTAGCTTTCCTTCCCACTCTTAGCGAGGCAAAAAATTTCGTTTTAAGTATAGCTAAGGAAGGGGATTTGATTTTGACATTGGGAGCAGGGGACATTACCCTCCTGGGGGAGCAAATCATAAATGAACTGGCAGGTTAGAGAAGCTGAGGAGATTAAAGTGCTGATAAAAAGAGAGCTTGGTAATCTTGTCCAGGAAAACCGTCCTTTGGCACCTCTTACTACAGCTCGGTTGGGCGGATCAGCTAAATATTTTGTGGAAGCTCATACCATTTCTCATTTAAGGAAGGCTTTGATGATTTCCGTAGAGAGTAATATCCCTTATGTGGTTATTGGACGCGGTTCCAACATTCTTGTTTCTGACTCCGGTTTTGCTGGGATGGTTATAAAGTTAGGGAAAGATTTTCAGCGTTTGCATCTTGAAGGTGAAAATATCATTTCAGGAGCTGCAGTACCTCTGCCTGAGCTAGTGCGATTAGCTCAAGTTAATTCTTTGGAAGGGGTTGCCTTTGCTGTAGGTATTCCTGGTAGCGTAGGTGGTGCTATTAAGATGAATGCAGGTGCTTTTGGTGAATGCATTGCAGATAGAATTTCTAAAGTGACGGTAATGAATGAAGAAGGAGAACTCAAGATTTTGCAGAGAAGTGAGATTGAGTTTGGTTATAGAAGAAGTAGTATTAAAGGTATTATTGTGGAAGGAATGTTTACGTTGAAAAGAGGAGTAAAGGAAGAGATTGATCGAAAAATGGAAATGTATTTCCAAAAACGGAAGAGAACTCAACCAATAGGACTTCCCAATACAGGTTCTGTTTTTAAGAATCCAAAGGGTGAATATGCTGCTAAGTTGATAGAAGGGGCTGGTTGTAAAGGATTGAAATTGGGAGGAGCTCAAGTTTCCGAGCAACACGCTAACTTTATTGTCAACCTTGGGAATGCAAAGGCGTCAGATGTTTACCGTCTTTTGAGAGAGGTTCAGAGGAGAGTCCAGGAAAAGTATAGTATTTTGCTTGAACCTGAAATTGTGATGATGGGAGATTTCGATGAATGAGAGCTTGGTGGAGAAGAAGAGGAAAGAGAGGGAGAAGAAAAGGCGGGAGAGGAGAAGAAGGCAGCAAATAACTTTAGCTGCAATCGTATTGGTAGTGATTCTTTTCTTCTTTCTCCTTCTTTTCTTTAGCCGCTCTAGCGCCTTTGAAATAAAGAAGGAGGAGATTTCCATTTCCGGCATAAAAAATATTAAAAAAGCAGAAGTATTGAAAGCGCTCAATTTGCCTGAAGGAGCCACCATTTTTACCATTTCTACTCGCGAACTTGGGAAAAGAATTTTACAGAATCCGTGGGTAGAAAGCGTAAAAGTGGGGAGGAAGTTCCCTAACGGGTTAGTGATAAAAATTATTGAAAGGAAACCGCTCGCTCTCATCGCTTTTGACGACAGCACTTTTTTAGTTGACGAAGAGGGTTTTATCATTCAAGCCGTTTCTGAGGATAAAGCACCGCAGTTGCCCATAGTTCATGATTTAGATGTAAAGCCTGCAAAACCAGGTGATAAAATAAAAAATAGTACTTTAGATAATGTTTTGAAAATATTGTCTTCCCTTCCTAAATCAATATATAAGAAAATGAAAGTTATTTCGGCTCCCAAAGTTGAAAGGATTACTTTATATACAGATGCAGGTTTAGAGATTCTCTTTGGCTCTTCAAAGGAAATAGAGAAAAAAGTGAGGGTCCTTTCAGAAATTTTAAAAAGGGAAGAGAAATTAATATTTGTAGATTTAAGAGCACCTGAAAATCCGGTAGTGAAAACAGTCGGTGATTAGGGGCAAACATCAACTTCACAAACTTTTTTAAAATAGTAACCACACCTTTTTAAAAAAACTTGAAAATGTCACATGTGTGGTGTAACTTTACACTTAAAGTTCATGCAATCTAAAGTTTAAACCTAAACTTTAAACTTTAGGAGGAGGTTAAGATGGGTCCAGGAACTTATCTAGCAGTGATAAAGGTTGTAGGTGTAGGCGGTGGCGGAACTAATGCTATAAACAGAATGATTGAAGCAGGACTTAAAGGCGTTGAGTTTATTGCTATCAATACGGATTCACAGGCACTTATGATGTCTGATGCGGATATAAAAATTCATATAGGCGAAAAGCTTACGAAGGGATTAGGAGCGGGTTCTGATCCCAAGATTGGTTATGAAGCAGCAGAGGAGAGCAGGGAGGAGATAAAAGAAGCTCTTCAAGGAGCTGATATGATTTTCATTACAGCAGGCAAGGGAGGCGGAACTGGCACAGGTGCTGCTCCTGTGGTAGCGGAAATTGCTCGGAATGATGTTGGAGCTTTAACTGTGGGCGTGGTTACAAGACCCTTTGCTTTTGAAGGGAGAAGAAGAGCCTTTCAAGCGGAAGAGGGGATAAAGAACCTTAAGGACAAGGTGGATACACTCATCATCATTCCTAATGACCGCTTGCTACAAATAGCTGATAAGAAAACAAGCATGCTCGATGCCTTTCGTTTGGCAGATGATGTTTTAAGACAAGGCGTACAAGGAATTACTGACCTCATCACAGTTCCAGGGCTTATCAACCTTGATTTTGCTGATGTTAAAGCGGTGATGAAAGAGGCTGGTTCTGCACTCATGGGTATTGGAGTAGCGAGTGGTGATGGCAGAGCAGTTAAAGCAGCCGAGTTAGCTATTGCCAGTCCTCTTCTTGAGGAATCAATCGAGGGGGCTCGAGGAATTCTCCTCAATATTTCTGGCAGTTCAGACTTGGCTCTATCAGAGGTTCACGAAGCTGCTCAGCTTGTTTCTAAAGCAGCCCATCCTGATGCTAATATTATTTTCGGAGCAGTAATTGACGACTCGCTGGGAGATGAAGTAAATGTGACCGTGATTGCAGCAGGTTTTGACAGAAAAAGACAGGAAAAACTGGAGTTTACTACGGAACTACCTTTTCCAGAAAAAGCACCAGAAGTGGATTTCGGTGAGATAGATGTGCCTAACTTTCTTAAGAAGGAGGAGTAGTTGGAATTCGAAGAAGCCATTAGGAAAAGACGTTCCATTCGCCGGTTTAAGAAAACGTCTGTTCCCAAAGAAAAGATTGAAAGTGCATTTGAAGTTGCGAAATGGTCTCCTGTAGCCAAGATTTTTAGAGAGTATGAGTATTATGTTTTAAGTGGGAAGAAAAGAGACGAGGCGGTTGAAGTTATTGCTAAAAATACTGTTCATTTAAGAGATATTCTGGAGTATTTGGAGAGTCAAGACCCTGAATGGACAGAAAGAGCAAGCCACTTTTATTCAAACTTAGGTGGTGCACCTGTAGTTGTTATTATCGTGGTGCCTGAAGGAGAAAGTGAGTGGGAGAAGAAGTGGCAGTACATTCCAGCATCAACTGAACTCACCCTTTTTCTTTTGGGACTAGAGAAAGAGGGTTTGGGAGCCTGTGGGATAGCACTTGCTTCTTGGGTGGAGGAGAAACTAAAAGAGATTCTTGAAGTTGAAAAAGGTAAGGAAATTTTGTGCGCTCTTGCAGTAGGGTTTCCGGATGAATCTCCTGAGCCTCCACCCCACCCGCGTGCAAAAACTCACTACCTTTCCTAAGTGGAAAATTTAGCAATGCTAAGTTGACTTTTAAAATTTCTATCTTCTATTTAAATCTTCTTGTTTTTTTTAAGAATTAAAGAGAAAATAAAATCCGTGGAGTTAAAAGAAGCTATCTTAAACAGAAGAGCCATTCGGAAATATAAGAGTGAGTCTGTTCCTCGTGAAAAGTTAGAAGAGCTTTTCGATTTAGCTCGGTGGTCACCAATCGCTAACTTTCTTCGGGTATATGAGTATTACGTGGTTTCTGGAAAGACAAGGGATAAGGTGGTAGAGGCAATTTCTAAAAACACAGTTCATTTAAGAGATCTTTTGGAGAGAGCTGAGAAAGAAGTAAAAGAAAAAGCTCTTGACTTCTATCCTGACCTTGGTGGAGCTCCCCATATTATAGTAGTTACCGTTCCTTACTCCCATGATGAGTGGGAGAGAAAATGGTTTGTGGCAGTAGCAACTTTGGAGTTGATGGTTCTCAGTTACTCTGCTTTGGCGTTGGGTCTGGGAACGTGTGGCGTTACCTGTTCTCCCTGGGTGGAGAAGAAAATAAAAGAGATATTAGAGATACCTGAGGAAAGGGAAGTTATTTGTTGTGTTACAGTGGGATATCCTGATGAATCTCCCAAGCCCCTTCCTCATAATAGAGTAAAGGTTTATTATATTGATTGAAAGACAGCTTCTTGTTTAAAGCCTATTTTTATTTTAGAGGCAAAAGGATGATTGTAGCTACAAATACAATTAGCAAAATTATAACTAGCAAGTTTAAGCTCATGTCTCTGGTATAGCGTCTAATAGCAGCTCGAACTTCTGCAACTTCTTTCTGGCTCACATATCGTTCCACTTCCCAATGAATTCTTTCTTCCGTTAAAATTTCTGCCGCAATTCTTATCATTTTTCTAAGCCAACCAGCAGTTTTTTCAAGGAGCCCTTTCTCGAGCTTTTGGTAAGAAATTTCTGCTTGTGATATTTCTTCGATAGCTCTATCCAGTAATTTTTCCCACAATTCTTTTTCTTGTACTTCAATTTTTTCTCTGATTCTTTGAACAAAAATTGTAACTACGTCTTTTCCTACAAGTCTCCCTCTCTCCGCACTTATTTTAGGTAATACTTGACTCACAACATTCAGCCGCTGAAGAGCATATCTAGCATCTCCCTTTTTTCTAATCTCACTCAGAAGCTTAAAAAGATCTCCTAAGCGTTCTCTCCTTCGAGCTCGTGCCATGCCTGCTCTCACCATTGCCTTTTCTGTTTCTCGGATAATTTTTTCTTCTACTTCCACAATTTTTTGCGCTTCTTCATGAGCTTCTTCGCGTTCTCTTTGAAGCCTTTCCCATCTTTCATCTGCTGGTACTCCCTGTATAAGAAGTTCGCTGTGATAGTGCCTCATAAATCTGCGGAGAGTATCGCGCCGCTCCATTTCTAAAAAGTTTGCCAACTCTTCTTGCCAGAGGGAAATTTGGGCTTCTTCCGAGAGTCCAAATATGAGGGGAATGAGGTTGTTTTTAATTTTTCTACGGAGGTGGGAAAGTTTGAAAGGAATAGCTAAGAACTCGTGTGCTACGAGATAGTAGAAGTTGTCAACTGTTTGGGAGATTGCTTCCGAGGGACGGGAAATAGCAACTGTAAATCCTTTGGCAATGAGAATGTACCAGTATTTAACGGAAATCCATTCAGGAGGTTTAACATGGAACCAGCCAAAACGGTACCCTAGAATGAATGTCATCCCACCGCCCATCATCACTAGTCCGCAGGCTAGAAGGTTATGAATAACCTCATGGTTGAAAAGGGAGAGGGTTTTTGGGTCGTAGAGAAGGGGGATTGTTGACCTGATACCTTTTTCGATGTGAGCATTGTAAAGAATGTGATAAGCGTGTGATGAGGGATTAAAGCCAAAGTCTGTCAGAGCGGGGCCGATAAATTTTTCTAGCATCCAATTTGGTTTAAGGCCTATAAAGAGAATAGCGAAAGATAGAGCTCCTAAAGCTATTTTCATAGAGAGCGGAGCAGGCTTTGTATCTTTAAATTTTTCAGGTTGTTTCCAGATAAAGACAAAAAGCCACATTTTCACGTTGGAGCAAAAGGTACCAAAGGCAGTAAGGCAGAAGAAGACTTCAGCAGCGATTAGCCAGAGATCAGGGTGGTGAAGAAGAGTATGTTCGTATGCTTCAATAATTGCGTGGTGTAAAATT
>FWPU01007960.1_pt1 | contig 18688 bp, 21 predicted proteins | sample 2228361 | NCBI WGS metagenome assembly FWPU01 (sample SAMEA103939777, study PRJEB20133) | metagenome
TGACGCCAGGACCTTGTCGAGCGCGCCGCGCACGCGCTCGAGGTCCTTCTCGTACTTCACCAGCATGGTCAGCGTGGACTCCACCAGCTCGGGATCGAGCCGCTGGGCGTTGAGGATCACCAGCGAGCGGGCCCAGTCGATGGACTCCGAGACCGAGGGCGGCTTGCGCAGGTCGAGGCCGCGGATCTTCTGCACCGCGGCCACCACCGCCCGGGCCAGCTCGGCCGGGATCTCGGGCACCTTGAGCCGGATGATCTCCAGCTCCTCGGCCGGGGCCGGGAAGTCGATGAAGAGGTGCAGGCAGCGCCGCTTGAGGCCGTCGGACAGCTCGCGGGCGTTGTTCGACGTGAGCACGACCAGGGGGACGTGGCGGGCCCGGATCGTGCCCAGCTCGGGCACCGAGACCTGGAAGTCGGACAGCACCTCCAGCAGGAAGGCCTCGAACTCGGGCTCGGCCTTGTCGATCTCGTCCACCAGGAGCACGACCGGGGTATCGGCCAGGATCGCCTGCAGCAGCGGCCGCGGCGACAGGAACCGGAAGGAGAAGAAGGCGTCCTCCTGCCCGGCGATGCGGGCCACGGCGTCGGGCAGCGAGGGGGCGTCGGCGATCAGCTCGCCGATGCGCTCGCGCAGGAGCTGCGTGTAGAGCAGCTGCTTGGCGTACTTCCACTCGTAGAGCGCCTTGCCCTCGTCCAGGCCCTCGTAGCACTGCAGCCGGATGAGGGGCCGGTCCGACACCTCGGCCAGGCTCTTGGCCAGCTCGGTCTTGCCCACCCCGGCCGGGCCCTCGATCAGGACCGGGCGCCCCATCTGCGCGGCCAGGTAGACGACGGTCGCGATGCGGCGGCTGGCGATGTAGCGGGCGCTGCGGAACCGCTCCTGGACCTCCTCGACGGACTGGAACATGCCCTCTCCCCCGGCCTTCAGGGCGTCTCCGCCCGGCGGGCCGGGGTGGACGCGCGATGGTAGGCCTGAATGCTGGTTCATTGTAACGTAGGTGGCCGACCTCGTCCCCCGGGAGGGCTGCATGAATCGCCGCCGCCAGCTTCGCCAGCTCGTGGAGCAGAAGGCCGGGCTCGTCGTGCCCGGCGCCTACGACGCCGTCTCCGCCCGCCTCGTCGAGCGGGCCGGCTTCCCCGCCGTCTACATGACCGGCTACGGCGCCTCCGCCTCCCGCCTGGGCCTGCCCGACCTGGGCTTCGCCGGCCTGGCCGAGATGGCCGACCACGCCCGCAACCTGGCCGCCGCCGTGAGCATCCCGCTGATCGCCGACGCGGATACGGGCTACGGCAACGCGCTGAGCGTGCGCCGCACGGTGGCCACCTACGAGGCGGCGGGGGTGGCGGCGCTGCACATCGAGGACCAGGTGGCGCCCAAGCGCTGCGGGCACCTCGCGGGCCACCAGGTGATCCCGCGCGGCGAGTTCGCCGGCAAGATCCGGGCCGCCGTCGAGGCCCGCACCGACCCCGACCTGCTCGTCATCGCGCGGACCGACGCCATCTCGGCGGTCGGCTTCGACGAGGCGCTGCGGCGCGGCGAGGCCGCGGCCAAGGCCGGCGCCGACGTCCTGTTCATCGAGGCCCCGCGCGACGAGACGCAGGTGGAGCGCGTGGCGCGCGAGCTCGCCACGCCGCTGCTCTACAACTACGCCCCCGGCGGCCGGTCGCCCCTGCTGCCGTTTTCCCGCCTGCGGGCGCTGGGCTACGCCATCATCCTGCTGCCGGTGGACACCCTGCTGGTGGCCGCGCAGGCCGTCGCCGGCTTCCTGCGGGAGGTCCGCCAGCGCGACGACGTGCTGGCCCTGGCCGACCGGTACCTGCCCTTCCGGGAGTTCAACGAGCTGATCGGGGTCAGCGCCCAGCTCGCGCTCGCCGAGCGGTACGCGGGCGAGTAGGACCGGGCCGCGGCTCCGCGACGGGTAGGCTACCGGCCCAGGGCCGGCGCGAGGTCGCGCGCGAAGATCTCCAGGTGCTCCAGCTCGTCGAAGACGGGGTTGAGCATCAGCAGGCGCGCGCCGCCCTCCACCACCCGGGCCAGGCCCGCCCGGCAGGTGTCCACATCCCCCCACACGGCCACCTGCGCGGCCAGCTCCGGCCGCCCGTAGAACGCGCCGAACCACTCGGCCAGGCGCGCGCCGGCCCGGTCCCGGTCGCGGTCCACCGCGATGTACACGCGCTTGCCGATGCCGAACGTGGCCGGGTCGCGCCCGGCCGACTCCAGCAGCCCGCGCAGGAGCTTCACCTCGTCGGCGAACGTGGCGGTGGAGACGGACCCCGCGCCCATGAAGCCGTCGCCCAGCTCGACGGCGCGCCGGAGCGCCGCCGGGTGGTGGGCGCCGAACCAGAGCGGCGGGTGCGGCTTCTGCACGGGCTTGGGCTCCATCGTGGCGCCCGTCAGCTGGAAGAACTCGCCGGCGAAGGTCACCCGGGGCTCCGTCCACAGCGCCTTCATGACCCGCAGCCCCTCGGCGAAGCGGGCCGCGCGCCGCTCCGGCGCCAGGCCGAACGCCGGATAGACGGCCCGGCTGGTTCCGAGCCCCACGCCGACCACCAGCCGCCCGCCGCTCAGGTGGTCGAGGCTGGCCAGCGCCTTGGCCAGGTGCACCGGGCTGCGGAGCGCGGTGAGCATGACGGCCGAGCCCAGCCGGATCCGGCTGGTGACCGCCGCGGCGTAGGTGAGCAGGGTGACCGGCTCCAGGCTGGGCATGCGGCCCAGGATCTGCTCGACGACCCAGGCGCTGCCGAGGCCGAGCGCCTCGGCGCGAGCCAGGAAGTCCCGGATGCGGCGCGGGTCCACGGGGCCGCCGAGGAACGTCTGCGGGATCGCCACCCCCACCTCGACCTGACCCGGCACCGGCACCCCCTCGATCCGCCGCGCGGCGGATCGTACCATACGCAGGGGGTGCCGCCATGAAGCGTCGGCGACTCGAGGGCTGGGCGCGCAGGTTCCTGGAGCAGGCGCGGGTGGTGCGGCTGGCGACGGTCGGACGCGACGGCTCGGTGCACGTCGTCCCCGTCTGCCACGCGGTGGACGGCGACCATATCTACATCGGCTCCGAGGCGAGCGGCCGGAAGATCCGCAACATCCGGGCCACCGGCCGGGCCGGCCTGGTCGCGGACCACTACGTGGACTCCTGGAAGGGGCTGCGGGGCGTCTCGGTGGCCGGCCGGGCGCAGATCTTCACCTCGGGGCCGGTGTTCGACCGCGGCGTCGAGCTGCTCTACCGCAAGTACCGCCAGTACGAGCGGCAGGCCGCGCTGGAGCCCGGCGAGTCGGCCATCGTGCGGGTGACCGCGGGGCGCGTCACCAGCTGGCGGTACGGCGGGTGATATAGTGGGCGCGCCCGACATCACCCGGGGGGAGCCGCCGATGAACGCGACCAAGGACGAGATCGCCCGGGCGCTGGACCGCCTGGGCGACGAGCTGGAAGGGCTGTCCCGGCGCATCCACGACCACCCCGAGCTGGGCTACCAGGAGGTGAAGGCCGCCGGCTGGCTCAGCGAGTTCCTGGCCAGCCAGGGGTTCAAGGTCGAGCGGGCGGTCGGCGGCGTGGAGACGGCCTTCCGGGCGGCGCTGGAGACGGGCGAGGGCCCCACGGTGGCGATCATGTGCGAGTACGACGCGCTGCCGGGGGTGGGGCACGCCTGCGGCCACAACGTCATCGCCGCCGCCGGCGCCGGGGCCGGGGCGGCCCTGGCCGCGGTGCGGGACCGCCTGCCGCGCGGCCGGATCCTGGTGATCGGCACGCCGGCCGAGGAGGGCGGCGGGGGCAAGGTGAAGCTCCTCCGGGCCGGGGTCTTCGAGGGCGTGGACGCCGCCATGATGGTCCACGGCTGGGACCAGTGGATCGCCCACCAGGACCTGCTCGGCATCGTGCGGGTCACCTTCGAGTTCACCGGCCGGGCCGCGCACGCCTCGGCCGACCCCTGGGAGGGCGTCAACGCGCTCGACGCCGTGATCCAGACCTTCAACAACGTGAGCATGCTGCGGCAGCAGGTGCGGCCCGAGTGCCGCATCCACGGCATCATCACGCACGGGGGCGCGGCGCCGAACATCATTCCCGAGTTCGCCGCGGCCACGTTCTACGTGCGGGCGCCGCGGCTCGAGGAGATGTGGGCCCTGCACAGGCGCGTGGTGGCCTGCGCCGAGGGCGCCGCCCGCGCCACCGGCTGCGAGGTCAAGGTCAGCACCCACGACAACGCCTACGAGCCCATGAAGCGCAACGAGACGCTGCTCGGGGCCTGGCGGGCCAACCTGGCCAGCCTGGGCCTGCCGGAGAGCCCCGAGGTCCGGGACCGGCTGGGCTCCTCCGACGTGGGCAACGTCAGCCAGGTCCTGCCCACGATCCAGCCGCTGGTGAAGATCGCCCCCGACGGCACGCCGATCCACTCGCGCGCCTTCGAGGCCGCCGCCGTCAGCCCGCTGGCCCGCCAGGGCATGCTGACCGCGGCCCGGCTGCTGGCCATGACCGCCCTCGACCTGCTGGCCGATCCGGCGCTCCTGGCCCGGGCGAAGGACGAGTTCCAGAGGACGCGATGACGGCGGCCGCCGACGCGCTCCGGCCCGGGGTGGTCGAGGCGGTGGACAAGCTGGCCGACGCGCTGGAGGGCCTGTCGCACGACATCCACGACCACCCCGAGCTGGGGTTCGCGGAGGAGAAGGCCCACGGCTGGCTGACCGACTTCCTGGCCCGCCACGGCGCCCGCGTCGAGCGCGGCGCCGGCGGGCTGCCCACGGCGTTCCGGGCCACCATCCCCGGGACCGGCCCCGGGCCCACCATCGCCATCCTCTGCGAGTACGACGCCCTGCCGGGCATCGGGCACGCCTGCGGCCACAACGTGATCGCGGCCGCCGGCGCCGGGGCGGGCGCGGCGCTGGCCACGGCGCTGGGCCGGCTGCCGTTCCCGGGGCAGGTGCAGGTCATCGGCACGCCGGCCGAGGAGGGCGGCGCCGGCAAGGTCCGCCTGATGGAGGCCGGCGTCTTCGACGGCGTGGACGCGGCCATGATGATCCACGGCCGCTGCGGCACCCAGGTGTGGCGGCCCAGCCTGGGGATCATCAAGGTGCAGGTGGACTTCTTCGGGCAGGCCGCGCACGCCTCCTCCTGGCCCTGGCGGGGCACGAACGCGCTGAACGCGGTCATCGGGCTGTTCAACGCGCTCGACACCATGCGCCAGCAGCTGCGCCCCGACGCCCGGGTCCACGGCATCATCGTCAAGGGCGGCGAGCGGCCCAACATCATCCCCGAGCACACGAGCGCCGAGTTCTACCTGCGCTCGCTCGACCGCGCTTACTGCCACGAGCTGCTGCGCCGCTTCCAGGCGGCCGCCGAGGGGGCGGCCACGGCCACGGGCTGCCGGGTCGAGGTGAAGCCGGATCCCACGGTGCACGACCCGCTCAAGCCGAACGCGACCATGGCCCGTCTCTTCGCCGCCAACCTGGACCGCATCGGGTTCCCCGAGGACCCGGACGACGGCCAGGCGGGATACGGCTCGACCGACTGCGGCAACCTGAGCCAGGCCCTCCCCACCATCCACCCCTACATCCGCATCTCGCCCGACGGCGTGCCCGGGCACTCGCGCGAGTTCGCCCGGTGGGCGCGGTCGCCGATGGCGCGGGCCGGCATCCTGGCCGGCGCCAAGGCGCTGGCGCTCACGGCCCTCGACCTGCTCGCGGACCCGCAGGCCCTGGCCGCGGCCCGCGCCGACTTCGCCGGCCAAGGAGGACACGCATGAGCCGCTTCATGGCACTCGTGGCCGTCGCCGTTCTCGCCGGGGGATGCGCCGGGATGATGCCGGCCGGCGGCAGGTCGGCCACCGCCCGGCTGGCCGACGCCCAGGGGCAGCCGGTCGGGACCGCCGTGCTGAACCAGGTCAGCGGCGGCGTGCGGATCGTGATGGAGGTGAAGGGGCTGCCGCCGGGGGAGAAGGGCGTGCACCTGCACGCGGTCGGGCGCTGCGAGCCGCCGGCCTTCACCTCCGCGGGCGGCCACTTCAACCCGCGCGGCCGGCAGCACGGCCTGCAGAACCCGCAGGGCCCGCACGCCGGCGACCTGCCCAACATCGTCATCGGCCCCGACGGCACCGGGCGGCTGGAGGCCCTCAACGACCGCGTGACGCTGGGGGAGGGCGACGCCTCGCTCTTCGACGCCGACGGGACGGCGCTGGTGATCCACGCCGCGCCGGACGACCACCGGACCGACCCCACGGGGAACAGCGGCGCCCGCCTGGCCTGCGGCGTGGTGGTGAAGGGCTAGCCGCCCCCCGGCCGCCCCCCTCGCCGGCGCTCGGCGGCGCGCTCCGCCTCCAGGCGCTCCAGCTCGACCTCCGAGTGGTCGGCGAAGCTCATGGCGGCGGCGATGGCGCGGTGACCGGCCCGCTCGCCGATGAGCCGGTGCATGGCCTGCCCCACCCGCCGGTAGGCGGCGTGGCCCTGGGGCGCCGTCCGCAGCTCGATGAGGTGCATCGCCTCGCGGGCGTTCATGTGCATGTAGAAGCGGACGCGGTAGGCCATGGCCACCGCGTAGCTGGCGACGTCCGGGAGGCCGGCGGCCGCGATGGCGTCGTGCAGGGCCGCCGACTCCTCCATCACCCGCCGCCAGTCGGCCGCGCCGCCGGCCTCCTCCACGGCCTCCGGCATCGCATAGCCGTGGCGCGGGGTGAGCCGCTGCCACTCGAGCGTGAGCAGGCGGTGGCGCTGGAGGTCCCGGAAGGCGCCGTAGTCCGTGAGGACATCGAACCGGTAGGAGGTGCGCTCGAAGGCCCGGCCGGGCTTGTGCCGCCGGTTGCGGCGCTTGCCGACGTACGCCGCCAGCACGGCCAGGCGCTCCTCGACCGACAGCCGGCGGGCGATGGCCAGGAGCTGGTCGTCGGGGAGCGCCGAGACGGCGTAGAGCGCGGCCGCCACGACCTTCACCTCGCCCTCGGGGTCGAACTCGGTCAATGTCACCTCGCCGCGAGGCTCGGGCTCGACCCCGGCCAGGAGCCGCCCGGCCGTCTCGCCGGCGGCTTCCCGCGTCTCCTCCAGGTAGTCCGACCACGCCTGCCCGCGGTCGGGCAGGTCCACCCGGCGCAGGAAGGCGGGGATCACCTTGCGGAGCTCGGCGAGCATCATGGCGGCGTAGTCCCGCACCTCGGCCAGGGGGTGAGCCCGCATCCGGAGCAGCAGGTGCTCGTAGGCCTGCCCGGTGCCGTAGATGCCCACGTTGGAGGTCGTGGCCGCGGGCAGCAGACCGCGGAGGGCGTCCAGGGCCTTGGCCCGGATGGTCATCCGGTACACGGCCTCCGGGTCCTGCGGCGCGCGCGGGAAGCGCGCCGCGTAGTGGTCGCGCAGGCGCGGCAGCCAGGCCGCGTAGGTCTCGAACGCCCGGTCCAGGGTGGCCACGTAGCGGTCGCGCAGCGGGCCCGGCAGCTCGGCCGGGATGTGGTAGCGGAACCGTCCCCCCGGACGGTCGTCGTAGGGGACGTAGCGCGTGGACTGCTCGAGGTAGGCCATGAGCCGGCCCCACTCGAGGACCTTGGTGAGGATGTTGGAGGCGCCCTCGCAGGCCAGGTGGACGCCGCCCAGCTGGGCCACCGAGTCGTCCCCGTACTCGACGAACACGCGCTCGTAGAGCTGCTCGGCCCGGTCGGTGGATCTTGACGATGGGGGGGGCGAGGCGCCCCCCCCATCTCCCCCCCGGTTCGCGCGGGGTGCAACATCCGTTCCGGGGGTCGCCTCGCCGAGAAACTCGTCGAGCAGCAGCCGCCGCAGCGACTTCGGCGAGCGCGAGTAGCGGGCGAAGAGCGCGCCCTTGACGACCTCGGGGAGGTTCGTGAGCGCGAACACCGGACCGTCCAGATTCGTGACGTACGGGGCCAGCGCCGCGCGCTCGGCGGGAGAGAATTCCTCGGGCATCGGGCCGATGGTACCCGAAGCGGCGCCGGGGGTGTTAGCCGAGCGCGCGCAGGAGGGCGACGAGCCCCACCGCGCCGGCCACGCTGACGAGGAGGTTCACCCGCAGCGCGCCCAGGACGAACACGGTCACGGCCCCCCAGAGGACCGGCTCGCCGGGACTCCCCACCAGCCGGCCCCCGGGCGCCAGGACCATCGGGATGGCGAGGGCCGGGAGCACGGCCAGCGGGATGAGCCGCAGCCACAGCGCCAGGCGCGGCGGCAGCGGGCGGCCGGCCAGCAGCAGGAAGAGCGGGGCGCGCGTGAGGTAGGTGGCGACCGCCATCCCGAGGATCGTCAGCCCGACGCTCAGCCTCACCGTGCCTCCGCGTCCGGCCGGCCCAGCCAGGCGCCGAGCCCGCTGGCGGCGAGGCCGGCGATCACGATGTGCCAGTTGCCGGGGAGGACGACGGCGATGGCCAGGGCCAGGACGGCGGCGCCGCCGGCCACCAGCCAGTCGCGACGCCGGCGCAGCTGCGCGGCCACGAGCGACAGGAAGACGGCGGGGAACGCGAAGTCCAGCCCGTAGCGCTCGGGGTCGTCCACCAGTCCGCCCAGCGCGGCGCCCACCCCGACGCCGCCCAGGAAGGCGGTCAGGATCGTGACCGCGCTGCCCAGATAGAGCCACGGGTCGGGCGGCTGCGACCGGGTGACGGCGATCGCGAACGACTCGTCGTTGATGACGTGAGCCACCACGGGCAGCCAGCGGCGGGGGAAGCGCCGGAAGGCCGGGGCCAGTGTGGCGGCCATCAGGTAATGCCGCATGTTGACGACGTAGGTGGTGAGGATCACCGCGGCCGGGGCGGCCCCGGCGGCGATCATGGGCACGGCCACGAACTGGGAGGCGCCGGCCATGACGAGGACCGACATGGCCGCGATCTCGAGCGGCCGGAGCCCGGCCTGCACGGCCAGGCCGCCGAAGACGGCGGCGTAGGCCAGGACGGAGGGGACCAGCGCCAGCGAGGCGACCGCGCCCTCGCGCAGCCCCGGCCCCGGGGGACGGGAGCCCGGCGCCGCCGGCCCCTCAGCCCCTGCGCATGTAGGCAGGCACCTCACCGGTCAGGAAGTCCTCCCGCGGCGGGGAGAAGATGTCCACCACCTCCGTGTCCTCCGGGAACCAGGCCTCGTGCACCACGCCCCCGGGGATGACGCCGACGTCGCCGGCCACGCAGGTCCGGCGCTCGTCGCCGAGGCGGAAGTCCATGCGGCCCGACAGCACCCAGAACACCTGCTCGTGCGGGTGCTGGTGGGCCGCCGCATGCACCCCGGCCTTCATGGACCACCAGACGAGCATCGCCTTGTCGCCGGTGAGCACGCGCCGGCTGATCCGGTCGCTGATCTTCTCTTCCGGCAGCTCCTGCAGCCTGCGGAAGCCCTGCCTGAGGGTCATGACCCGCCTCCCTGGCCGGCGCCGTCATGGCGGCGCGGGGCCCCCACCGTAATCACAGGCTCCCGCGGTGTCAAGGACAGGTACCATGGCTGGCCGTGTCCGCTGCCCGCGTCTACTCCCTGCTGTTCCTGGCCACCGTCATGTGGGGCGGCACCGCGGTGGCCGGGAAGCTCGTGATCGAGAGCCTGCCGCCCCTGACGGTCGGGCTGCTGCGCTACGGCGTGGCCACGATCCTGCTCGGGGCCCTGTTCCGGCGCCGGCTGCCGGACCCGGCCCTGCTGGGGCCGTGGGACATCGGCCTGCTCCTGGCGCTGGGGACGCTGGGCACGTTCCTGAACCACGTCCTGTTCTTCTTCGGCCTCTGGCTGGCCCCGGCGGCCCACGGCGCCCTCATCCCGCCCACCACGAGCCCGATCTGGATCCTGCTGCTGGCCGCCCGGCTGGGCCGGGAGCGCGTCAGTCGCGCCCAGGTGGCCGGGATCGTCCTGTGCCTGGTCGGCGTGACCCTCGTCGTCCGGCCCGAGCGGCTGGTGACGGGCGGCGGCGTCCGGGTGCTGCTCGGCGACCTGCTGTTCCTCCTGGGCGGGCTGGCCTGGGCCGTGTACTCGTACCTCTCCAAGGTCGCCATGCAGCGCTTCTCGCCCGGCGGCATCCTGGCCGTCGGCATGGCGATCGGCACGCTCATGCTGGCGCCGTTCGCCATCGCCGAGCAGCCGTGGGACGCGCTGGCCGGGGCCGGCTGGGTCGCCTGGCTGGCCCTGGCCTACCTGACGCTGATGGCCACGGTCCTGGCCTTCCTCTGGTGGAACATCGGCATCCGCGTCCTCGGCGCCGGGCGCGCGGCGGCGTTCAGCAACCTGGTCCCCGTCTTCGGCGTGGCGGCGGCCTGGCTGGTGCTGGGCGAGCGCCTGACCGCCCTGCAGCTCCTGGGCGGCCTGCTGGCCATCGCCGGCGTGATCGTCTGCCAGGACCTCATCCGGGTGCCCGGCCGCGGGGGGCCCGAGGGCGCCGGGCGCGTGCTAGGCTAGCGGGCCATGGCACGCCTGAAGATCGGCTTCATCCCCATCGAGGGAGGGCATTACTACCGCGAGGCGCTGGAGGAGGTCGCGCGGGCCGAGGAGCTCGGGTTCGACTCGGTCTGGATGGAGGAGCACCACGCCGTCACCGATCACTACTGGCCCTCGCCGCTCACGGTCCTGGCCGGCTTCGCCACCCGCACCAGCCGGCTGACGCTCGGCACCGACATCCTGGTCGCGCCCTTCTACCACCCGGTGCGGCTGGCCGAGGACGTGGCCATGCTGGACGTCATGTCCGGCGGGCGCTTCACGCTCGGCATGGCCATCGGCTACAAGCCCGACGAGTTCGCGCTCCACGGCGTCGAGCTGGAAAAGCGAGGCGCGCGCTTCGAGGAGCAGCTGGCGATCATGAAGGCCCTGTGGACCCAGGACGGCGTCCGCTTCGCGGGGCGCTACTACACCGTGGAGGGCCGGATCGAGCCCAAGCCGATCACGCGCCCCCATCCGCCGCTCTGGATCGGGGGCTGGGGCGAGCTGACCCTGAAGCGGGCGGCCACCCTGGCCGACAACTGGATTCCGGGGCCGACGGCGGACCTGCGGCGGCTGCTCGACGGCAAGCGCCGGTTCATGGAGCACCGCCGCCAGGCCGGCCTGCCGGAGCCGGCCGAGTGGCCGCTCACGCGCGACGTGATCGTCGCCGACACCGACGCGCAGGCGCGGGCCCTGGCCGAGACGCACATCATGGTGGCCTACCGGCGCGAGTACGCGGGCGGGTGGCGTCATCCCTTCATCGACGCCGGCGTGGCGACCGACCTCGACCGCCTGATGGCGGACCGGTTCATCATCGGCGGTCCCGAGCAGTGCATCGCCGCCATCCGCCGCTTCGTCGAGCAGTACGGCATGACGCACCTGATCTGCCGGCTCTTCTTCCCCGGCCTGCCGCACCGCCACATCCTGCGCGAGCTCGAGCTGCTGGCGCAGGCCGTCATGCCCGCCTTCCGCTGACGGCCCCGCCGGGCCGGCTCGCCCGCGCCCCGGTCGGACCGGACCCTCCGGCGGGCCCCCGCCGGCTCCGCGTGCGCGTGCCGGCTAAAGGTGCGACAAGAAAAAGGTCTGACCAAATCCGGGCACGCCCCGTAAGTGCGTGATATACTTCGTTAACCACTCCTCGAGGGAGCGAGGCGCCATCAGTAGCCCGACCTACCGGATCGATCGGTCGTACACCTGGAATTACACTCACGCTCCCGCATTGCCCCGCGTCCGGCGACTCCCCCCGGGTGTGGGCGGCTCGCTCCTCGGGCACCGCGTCAACTCGCCGGTCGGCATCGCCGCCGGACCGCTGCTCAACGCCCGGTGGGTCGAGGGCTATGCGCGGCTCGGCTTCGACCTCCTGACCTACGCCACCGTGCGGTCCCGGCCGCACCCGGCCTTCCCGCTGCCCAACATCCGGCCCGTGGAGAACCGCGAGGACGCCGCGGTGGCCACGCGGCGCCCGCGCCCCGGCGGGGTCACGCTCGCCGTCTCCCTGGGGCTGCCCTCGATGGAGCCCGAGGTGTGGCGCAAGGACGTCCGGCGGGCGCGCGAGCGGCTGGCCCCCGGTCAGGTGCTCGTGGTCAGCGTCGTCGGCACCGCGGACCCGGCCGCCGGCTTGGAGGCGCTCGTCGCCGACTACGCCCGGTGCGCCGAGTGGGCCGCGGAGGCCGGCGCGGACATGGTGGAGGCGCACCTGGCCGTGCCGAACCCGTTCGGCGATCCCGGGCAGATGGTGTTCGAGCACATCCCGCTCGCCGCGCAGATCCTCTACCGCATCCGGACCAGCGTGACCGTCCCGGTCCTGGCGCGGCTGGGCCTGTTCCGGACCCCGCGCCTGCTGCACGAGACGGCCACCAAGCTGGCCCCCTGGGCGCACGGCTTCGTGCTCGTCCACTCGATCCCCCGGCGCGTGGTGGACGAGGAGGGCCAGCCCGCGTTCGAGGGACCGGGCCGCGAGCTGGCGGACGTGGTGGGCGCCGCCACCTTCACGGTCTGCTCGCGCCAGGTCCAGGAGCTGCTCGCCTGGCGCCGGGCCGGCGCCTGGCCGCACGCCGTGCTCGCGGTGGGCGGCATCTCGACGCTGGAGCGCGCCCGCTTCCTGCTGCGCGAGGGCGCGGACGCCGTCCTGGTCGCCACCGCGGCCCTGTACGACCCGCTGTTCGCCGTCCGGATGCGCCAGGCGCTCACCGCGTCGGCCGTCGCGTAGATTCCCGGAGGGGCGGAGCCCGCGCCCGGCCGCCTCAGCCTCCGGCGGCCAGCGTCTCGTAGATCGCCAGCGACAGCCGCCCGAACTCGGGGGAGGCGCGCGTCTGCGCGGTGCGCGGCCGCGGCAGGCCCACGTCGAAGATGCGCGCCGGCCGGCCGGGCCGGGGCGTCATGACGACCACCCGGTCGGCCAGGAACACGGCCTCGGCGATCGAGTGAGTCACGAAGACGACGGTCTTGCGGTCCCCGCTCCGCTCGCCCCAGACGCGCAGCAGCTCGACGTTCATCTCGTCACGGGTCATCGCATCCAGGGCGCCGAAGGGCTCGTCCATGAGGAGCAGGGCGGGGTCCAGGAGCAGGGCCCGGCACAGCGAGGCCCGCTGCTGCATGCCTCCCGACAGCTCCCGCGGCAGCCGGTCCACGAAGTCGCCCAGCCCGACCAGGGCCAGCAGCTGGCGGGCGCGGGTCTCGTACCGCCGGCGGGGAAGCCCGGCCAGCTCGGCCGGCAGGAGCACATTGTCCAGCACCCGGCGCCACTTCAGCAGGACGGGCGCCTGAAACACCATCCCCACCTCGGCCACCGGCCCCTGGACCGGCCGGCCGGCCACCCGCACCGCCCCGCTCGTCGCCGGCCGCAGCCCGGCGACGATCCGCAGGAGCGTGGACTTGCCGCAGCCGGAGGGACCCACCAGGGCCAGGAACTCGCCCCGGCCGACCTCGAGGCTGACGTCGCGGAGGGCCTCGACCGGGCCGGAGCCGGCCTGGTAGGTCATGCCGACCCGGTCGAGGACGATCACCGCCGCGGCGGGAGGATCTTCGTCAGGAACTCGTTCGTGAACACCTCGTCACAGGCGACCTTGCGCGGCATGCCGGGCATGTAGGTGTTGATCACGTCCACCGTCCGGCACATCTTGTCGCGCTCCATCCAGCCGAGGCCGTGCTGCGCGTACCGCTCGGTCCTCATCAGCTCCAGGCCCAGCATCAGGTTGGGCTCGATGAGGCTCAGGTCGATGTCCGGCACCCGCTTCTTGAAGGTGGCCAGCGCCGCCTGGGGGTCGTCCATCACGTCGCGCCAGCCCTGGTAGGAGGCGGCCAGGAAGTCGCGCAGGACGCGGGCCCGCCGGGTGATGGTGGCCTCGCTGGCCACGATGGACATCGAGTAGGTGTCGAAGCCGTGCTGGTGCCAGGGCATGCGGACCAGGTTCTCCTTGCCCACCGCCTTCTCCCAGAAGGGCTGCCCCGTCGTGTAGTCGGGCACCGCGTCGGCCCGCCGCTCGCTGAGGGCCACGAACTTGGCCGCCGGCTCGATGTTCAGCCAGGTCACCTTGCGCTCGTCGACGCCGTTGAGGCGCGCGAAGGCCGGGAAGAGCTGGCGCTGGGCGTCCCCGGGCGGCGCGGCCAGCGTCTTGCCCTCCAGGTCGCGGGGCTTCGTGATCCCCGTGTCCTTGCGCGTCCAGATGTTGAGCGGCGTCATGTCGAAGACCGCGCCCACGATCTTGATGCGCGCCCCCTGGGCGATGCGGGGAATGACGACGACGGCGTCCGCCAGCCCGATGTCGGCCCGGCCGGTGTCCACCTTGGCGATGGAGTCGGCCGAGCCCTTGGAGTTCTGCAGCTCGACCTCGAGACCGCGGGCCCGGTAGTAGCCGCGGTCCAGGGCCACCCAGTAGGCGGCGTGGTCCCCGACCGCGAACCAGTTGAGCGCGAGGACGACCCGCTCCGGCGTCTGGGCCCCGGTGACGGACGCGGCCAGCAGCAGCGCGACGATGAGGACGGCCAGCATGCGCGGCATGACTTCCTCCTTGCCGGTCAGGTGGAGTCGGCCCAGGGCGCCCAGCGGCGCGCCGCCAGGCCGACCAGCCCGTACAGCACGAGCCCGATCACCGAGATCCAGACCAGGGCCGCGAAGGCCACCGGGGTGTTCAGGTTCGTCTGGGCGTTGACGATGACCATGCCCAGCCCCGCCTGGGAGGCGACGAACTCGCCGACGATGGCCCCCACCACGGCCGCCGTCGCCGTGACCTTCAGCGCCGACAGCACGTAGGGCAGCGCGTTGGGCAGGCGGATCTTCAGGAACACCTTCCACTGCGGGGCGCCGAAGACGCGCCCCAGGTCGAGCAGCTCCTCGTCCACCTGGGTGAGGCCGACGGCCGTGTTGATGACGACCGGGAAGAACCCGATCAGGGCGGCGATCAGCATGTTGGGCACGATGCCGTAGCCCAGCCAGAGCAGGAACAGCGGGGCCACGGCGACCTTGGGCAGCGTGTTGACGAACACCAGGAAGGGGATCAGCGCCCGGGCCAGCGTGCCGGACCAGGCGATGGCGATGCCGAGCATGGCGCCGCTGGCGCCGGCCAGGGCGAAGCCGCCCAGGATCTCGAGCGTGGTGATCCAGAGGTGCGTGCCCCACGGGATCTCCCGGTCGAGGGCGGCGCGCAGGACGCTCAGCGGGCTGGGCAGCAGGTACTCGCGGATCTCCAGGAGCGGGCCGGCGGCCTGCCAGGCCAGGAGGAGGGCGGCGAACAGGGCGAGCGACGGGACGTAGCGGGCCACGCCGGCCTTCACGGCGGCGCCATGATAGCAGCGAGCCCTGTGCTAGGCTACCGGGCCATGAGCCGGTCGCTCGCCCGGGACCTGGCCTGCATCGACTGCCACGCCGCCTACCCGCTCGGCTACCGGCTGGAGTGCGCGAAGTGCCAGGGGCTGCTCGAGCTCCGCTACGACCTGGACGAGCTGCGCCGCCGGGGCCCGGCCCTGCTGGCGGGGCGGGGCCTCTGGCGCTACGCGCCGGTGCTGCCCATCGAGGATCCCGCCCACCGGGTCTCGCTCGGGGAAGGCGAGACGCCGCTGCTCGACTGCCCGCGCCTGGCCGCCCGCCTGGGCGTCCGGCGGCTCCTGCTCAAGCTCGAAGGGGCGAACCCGACGGGCACGGTCAAGGACCGCACCTCCGCCACCGCGGTCAGCGCCGCGCTGCAGTTCGGGTTCCGCGCCACCTCGGTCGTCAGCTCCGGCAACGCGGGGTCGTCCATCGCGGCCTACTCGGCCCGGGCCGGGCTGCGCTCGCTCGTCTTCGCCTACGAGCGCACCTCCACGCCCAAGCTGCTGCACATGGCGGCCACGGCCACCGACCTGGTCCTGTACCGGGGCGTCTACGACGACCTGATCGGGCTGTGGGACCGCCTGGTCGAGGACCGGCTCTTCTTCGACTGCGGGGCGTCGCGCAACCCCTACAAGCACGAGGGCAAGAAGACGCTGGCCTACGAGATCGCCGAGCAGACCGGCTGGCGGCCGCCGGACGTCGTCGTGGCGCCGGTGGCCGTGGGCGAGACGTTCATCGCCGCGGCGCGCGGCTTCCGGGAGCTCCAGCAGGCGGGCTGGATCGAGCGGGCGCCCCTGATGGTGGCCGCCCAGGCCACGCGGGCCAACGCCATCGCCCGGGCCTGGCGGCAGGGCGGAGCGCTGACCCCGCTCAAGATCGGCTACACCGTGGCCGAGGGGCTGGCCGCCGGGAACCCGGGGCGCAAGGGCGCCTGGGCGCTCCGGCTGCTGCGCGAGCAGGGGGGCGTGGCCGGCGACGCCGAGGACGAGGAGATCCTGGCCGCGCAGCGGACCCTGGCCCGCACCGAGGGCGTGTGGGCCGGTCCCACCGGGGTGGCGACGCTCGCGGTGCTGGCCCGGCTGCTCGCCGACCGGCAGCTGGATCCCGGGCAGACGATCTGCGCGATCGTCAGCGAGACCGGGCTGAAGACGGAGGCCGAGCCGCCGGTGCGCGCCGCGACCGCCTTCGACGAGGAGTCGCTGCGCCGTCTCGTCCGCGAGCGTCTCGCCTCCTAGTGCCCCTGCCCCGGCGGTTCTACCTCCGCCCGGCTCCCGCCGTGGCCCGCGACCTGCTCGGGTGCGTGCTGGTCTCCCGGCGGGGCCGCACGGTCACGGCCGGCCGCATCGTCGAGACGGAGGCCTACCTGGGGCCGGAAGACGCGGCCTCCCACGCCGCCTTCCGGCCGGGCAGCCACGCCCTCTTCTACGGCCCGGGCGGCGTCGCCTACGTGTACCTGAACTACGGCCTGCACGCCTGCCTGAACGCCATCACGGACGTGCCCGGCCGGCCCGGCTGCGTGCTCATCCGCGCCCTGGAGCCCGTGCGGGGCCTGGCGGCGATGGCGCGGCGGCGGGGGGTGCGGCCCGACGCCCCGCGGCTGGCCAGCGGGCCGGGCAACCTCACGCGCGCCCTGGGGCTCACCGTGCGCGACAGCGGCGCCGACCTCACCCGGGGCTCCCTGACCATCGAGCCGCCCGACCGGCCCCGCCGGTTCACGATCCGCCGCGGGCCACGCGTCGGGATCACGAAGGCCAGGGAGCGCCGGCTCCGCTTCTGGATTGCCGGCAGCCCGCACGTGAGCCGCTGAGCGCGTCCTTACGGGGGCTTTACGGCTCCGGGGCATCTCTTGACGACATCTTGACCCCGGCCGCGCCTTCAATGAGGCGTGCGCCTCCATCGTCTGAAGCGCTGGCTGCTCGGCACGCCGCTGCCGACGGCCCAGGCCAGGCACGAGCGTCTGGGGAAGGCGGCCGGCCTCGCGATCTTCGCCTCCGACCCGCTGTCGTCCAACGCCTACGCGACCGAGGAGATCCTGCACGTCCTCGGCCGGAAGCTCGAGGCCGATCCCGCCCGCCCGCGGTACCTGCTGACGGAGCCGGGCGTCGGCTACCGGCTGGCCGCCGACTGATCCGCCGGCCCGCCGCGGACGCCGCGCGGCGGTCGGTCACATCGGATAGGGGACGAGCTCGCGCGCGACCTCGACCTCCCCGCCGAACTCCTCGCGCGCCTCCGCGGCTAGCGCGTCCAGCTCGCCGTGGTACTCGGCCTCGACGTGGGCGAGGATCAGCCGGCGGACGCCCGCCTCCCGGGCGACCTGCCCGGCCTCCCGGGCCGTGGCGTGGACCCCGAAGCGCCCGCGGTCGCGGTGGGGAAAGGTCGCCTCGTGGACGAGCGTGTGGGCGCCGCGGGCCAGCGCGGCGACGCCCGGGCAGGGCGCGGTGTCCGAGGAGTAGACGACGGCCCGCCCCGGCCGCCCGCGCACGTCCACCCGGACCGCGAAGTTCGGCATCGCCCCGTGCTCGTTGGGGGCCGCGCTGAAGACCAGCCGGTCGAGCGCCAGCACGTGGGCCCCCGGCGCCGGCGGCACGGGCTCCAGCGCCAGCGAGAACGGCGCCCGCTCCAGGAGCCCGAAGAGCGCCAGGAGCTGCCGGAGCGCCTCGACGTGCTCCGGCCGGCACCGGATCGCGAGCGGCTCCCGCCGCCCCAGCAGGCGCAGGCCCTGCACGAGCGCCGGCAGCCCGTAGGCGTGGTCGGCGTGCAGGTGCGTGACCAGGACGGCGCGCAGGGCCAGCGGGTTGACGCCGGCCTGGCGGAGCCGGGCCACCGGGCTGCCGCCGCAGTCCACGAGGACGGCGCCTGACGCCTCGGCGAAGACGAGCGACGTGGTGTCGCGGGCGGAAGTGGGGATGGCGCCCGAGGTGCCCAGGAACGCGAAGTGCACGGCGCGGTCAGCGTCCCCGGCGCAGCGCCTCGGGGTCGAAGAGGTCGGCGCGCAGGCCGGGATCGACCTCGACGGTCCTGACCGTCACCAGCCGCAGCAGGCGCCCGTCGGCGAACAGCTCCTGCCGGTACGGGAAGTAGGCGCCGTCGCGCAGCGGCCGGTGCTCGGAGAGCGCCAGGTCGAGCGTGACGTGGCCCGCGTTCCGGCGCTCGCGGGTGATGACGCGGACGACGCCGTACTCCGGGTCCAGCCACACGGCCGGCGCCGACACCTCGCCGGCCCGGGCCCCGATCACCAGGACCGGGCGGCCGCGCCAGCGCGCCCGGTGGGTGACGTCGTCCCGGACGCCGAGCGCCGCGAACGCGGCCAGCAGATCGGCGGCCCGGCGCGGGAACGGCGCGACCAGGTGCGGATGACCCGCTTCTCGTTCCTGGCGTTGAGCGCCTCGACCTTCGAGGCGTCCTCCTCGCCCGGCAGCGCGAGCTGCCACCACTGGCCGCGGCTCAGGCTCTCGAGCAGGGCCTCGTCGATCTTCGTCCCCGCCTTCACGCCCTTCGGCCCCTTGACGCAGA
>FWPU01007202.1_pt1 | contig 18686 bp, 15 predicted proteins | sample 2228361 | NCBI WGS metagenome assembly FWPU01 (sample SAMEA103939777, study PRJEB20133) | metagenome
TTGCCGATGGAACACCCTATCCCTATAAACCTGGGGTAACCTATTATGTGATCATGGGAACGAGTTCAACTCTCGATAAAAAAGACGGTGGTATTTGGCGTTTTGAGTGGCGGATGCCTTGAGGTTAGAGCAATTTCCGATCAAGGATAACTTTAGGTAGATAAAAAAAGAGGTATTGGTAGTAGGTAAAAGATGGAAGCTTTTTTTCGAGATCCCAATGAACCGGTCTATCCTCCTTCGGAGGTGAGGATTAAGGAATTGCGTGCTGAACCACGTGCGGATGGACAGAGGGTGAGGGTTTTTCTACACATTACTGCTTTTGAAAAGCGACCCAACGGCGAGGTGCGCGTTCTAAATGCTAATGGCGAAGAATTAGCCAGCGCCAATTTTATTGAGGCCCTTTCACCGCGCATGGAGTTTACCCTTCATCTGCGCGGTGAGGTGCTCAACCCTCACCGTTTACAAGCGCGCGTCTTTTATTTGAGTGAAGAAAATCAATCCGAACATCAAGTAGAAATTGAGAACGCCCAGATTGTTGTGGATCAAGCGCAAATTGATTTTGAAGTACCGATAGTGTTTTAAAATCTCGCCTCGTCACAAAGCGAAGTTGGCATTTGCCTTGCAATGCAGTGCATTTATGCTGCTAACGTGCGTTGCCAACCTTGAAGTTTTTTTACAATGGATGGGTGAATGCATGGAGTGCTGACCTTACGGCTTTGATTGTTGACGCGTATCCATTGCCGTGCTAGAATGCCAGAGGTACAAGAGAGCAGCCGAATGCAATCACCAACTCCTTCCTCCCTCCCAGAAACCCCTCAAAAGCAGTCGAATCATCGAAGGCGTATTCGAGGGGTTTTATTGTTGCTAATCTTGGTTCTCTTGCTCCTCTTACCCTTCGTCGAGCGTTCTAACCCCTTTTGGGGCAAACTCAGAGGTGAGCTTTGGGGCAGAATTGCACCTTTGTCGCCAAGCTTTGCTCAGCAAAGCACTTCCACTCTTGCGTTCCAAACGCCACTGTTCAATCCAAACCCAACCTTAGAGCCAACGGTTGGTCTTACCCAGACTGGTACACCTACTCCGACCCAAATTCCCTTAACTCAAAAGCCCTCTGTAAACTCCTCTGCTTTGACGGAAGGATGGCTGATCTTGTCGTTATTGGATGGTGATTATTACCATCTCTTTGCTTTCCAAGCCGACCGTCTGCAATGGTTGCAATTGACTGAAGGGCAATGGGATGACATTCACCCAGCCATCAGCCCGGATGGAAAATGGATTGCCTTTAGTTCAAACCGGGATCAATATTGGGATCTTTTTCTTCTTTCTCTTCAGGACGGTCAGATCATCCCGCTGACTCGTTCACCACAATACGATGGAGCACCAACTTGGTCGCCCGATGGAAAATGGTTGGCTTATGAAAGTTATCTTTTTGACCCATTGACTCAGGAAGGAAATTTGGAAATCTTGATCCAGCCGGTTAATCTGGGCGCAGATCCGAGCCAACAAGTGGTGCAGCTAACCTCGGAGAAGGGAGCGGATTTTTCTCCCCGCTGGTCTCCGAGAGGCCGACAGATAGCTTTGATCTCTCAGCGTGCTGGAGAGAATGATCTCTGGATTGCGGATTTGGATCAGGTTGATGGTCGCTACCGAAACCTAAGCGGCGAGTCGGGTTCTGCAGTGCAGGCGCTGTGTTGGTCTGCAGACGGCCGCTGGTTGTTTTGGAACACTGCTCATCAAGGACTGCAATGGATCTATCGATGGGATGCTGATGCGCCTGATTCACCTCCCCGAAAAGTGATGACAGGGAGTCAGCCGATTTTGACCCATGATGGAGCGGTGGTTTTTAGCGTTTTGACTACCCCTCATGAGGCTTATCTACAGGTGGTCTCGCTTGAAGATGGCAGGCTACACATCCCCTTAACCCTTCTTCCGTCAAAGCCGCAAGGGATGGCGTGGTTGCCGATGAATATTCCTGAACCCTTAGCATCCGCTTTTCAACCGCTCTCGAATATCAGTGGACGCTTTCCACTGCAGCAAGATTTCTCTCAGCAGCCTTCGGAAACAATGCTTCGTCAACGGTTGAAACCCCTTGATGAAGTTAAAGCTCCGTTTCCCTATTTGCATGAAAATGTCCTCGAGGCTTTTCAGGCACTTCGTAAGGCGGTGGAACAACGTGCTGGATGGGATTACCTTTCTCGCCTCGAAAATGCCTATTTGCCTCTATCTAGCCCGTCTTTTCCCTCTCTTGACGATGAATGGCTTTATACGGGGCGGGCAATTGCTTTGGAACCCTCGGCAATGAATGTTGGTTGGCTGGTTGTTGGACGAGAGGAATATGGCGCTGAGATATACTGGCGGCTTTATCTCAAGACCCGATATCAAGATGGCAGCCAAGGAATGCCCCTGCGGGATTTGCCATTTGACTTGAACGCCCGCTATAGTGGCAATGCTTTGGCGTATGATAATGGAGGAGCATTGATGTCTGAATCGCCGCCAGGCTATTGGATCGACCTAACAGATTTGGCTCAACGCTATGGTTGGGAACGTTTGCCAGCCTTAGCGAGCTGGCGCACAGCCCTGCCGAATGCCCGCTCCACTCTCCTTCTAAAACGCGATCGCTTAGACTGGTATACAGCGATGTTGGAACTCTATCCCGCTGAAGTTCTGTTTACGGCAACACCGCTCCCGTCTCCCACACAAACCCCAACCCGAACGCTTATCCCAACGCGTACACCGACCGCCACGGTAACGCCGCCTCCGACAGCAACCCCCCGACTGACTACTTTCCCTTTCGAGACATCAACACCCTTCATAACACCATGAGGAGCGTTCAGATTGTAAGCATCCTTTTCTTGATCGGAGCAGTGTTGGCATGTTCTCCGCAGATCGTTGATGCTCCTCCAAAAGCTGAAACCCTCTCGCCTCTACCCTCCCTTGATGTGAGGGCAAGTGAGAGTGCCTTACCCACCCATCCGCTAGTAGAGGTGAAGGGAGTGGTTGTGCCAAGGATGATCGAGGTAGAAGCAACCCCTCTAACGGATCCGTATTTGTTGGTTGTGCATCAACCCATCACCGAAACGATCGCTGACTGGCGACCACCGCTTTATCCAACACCATGGATTCCAACTCCTTATGATCACTTCTTCTTTAGTCGTCCGGTCTTAGCAGATATGAAAGTCTGGGCGTTGGAAGATTATCGTTATGGTGGTGTCTTTTTCCGTAATGTTGTCCATACCGGTATTGATATTCCGGTGAAAATCGGTAGCCCGGTTTATGCTGCCGGGTCAGGACGGGTAGCTTGGAGCGGATATGGCCTAATGAGCGGGGAGTACAATGCGGACGACCCGTATGGCTTGGCAGTGGTGATCCGCCATGATTTTGGTTATCAGGGACAGACGCTTTATACGGTCTATGGACATCTCTCAGAGACAAATCTGGTGATTGGGCAACCGATCGAGACTGGCGAAATCGTAGGCCTGTCGGGAGCAACCGGAAAGGTTACCGGCCCTCATCTGCACTTTGAAGTGCGAATTGGAGATAACAGCTTCTCGCGCAGTCGCAACCCTGAACTTTGGATTGTGCCACCGCAGGGGTGGGGGATTCTTGCTGGGCAGTTACGGACTTATGATAATGAACCGTTGTTGAGACTCAAGGTCTTGATTCGCTCTTTGGAGAGCGGAGAACGTTATTGGGTAGCCAGCTACGGAGAGGGTCCGGTCAATAGCGATCCTTATTATGAAGAAAACCTCGTCATCGGGGATTTACCTGCCGGGTGGTATCGGGTGTTGATTCCGGGAGAGACCAGTCAGCATTTGGATATCGAGATACTACCTGGTAGAGTCAGTTATTTCCGTTATAAACGAGGCAGTGGTTTTTCAACCGAACTTCCCTCTCCACCAATCATTCCAATAAAGACACCAGAAATTCCGACTCCTGAGAACGAACACTTACTGACCGAAACCCCCACTCGATAAAAGGTTTTTGCTTTGGGAAACCTTGACAAATAGAACGTTTGTGCTAAACTACAACATGTGAATTTCATCTATTTGGTTATAAGGTCAATCCTCTTCTCGGACTTGATGATATACTCACAAAGAGAAAAGAGCGAGTTGTAATTGATCATTCGAAAGGAAATCTATGGCAAAGAAGATCAGCACTTCTCTACCTTCGGATCAGGCAGATGCCCGCCAAGCTGCTCTGGATAAAACGCTAGGAGATATTACCAAACGGTATGGTGAAGGCGCAATTATGCGCTTGGGAGAAGCGCATCACCTCGCCGTGGAGGTTATCCCGACCGGTTCGTTATCCTTGGATATTGTGTTGGGTGTGGGGGGCATCCCGCGTGGGCGGATTACCGAGATTTATGGGCCCGAGTCCTCCGGAAAGACAACCATCTGCCAGCATATTGCCGCAGAAGCCCAACGCATGGGCGGCGTGGCAGCATTTATTGATATGGAACACGCTTTAGATCCCAACTATGCGGCTCGCTGTGGGGTCAATATTGATGCACTGCTCATCTCGCAACCTGATACCGGTGAGCAAGCGCTTGAAATTGCTGAAGCCTTGGTTCGCTCGGGGGCAGTGGATGTGGTGATCATTGACTCCGTCGCTGCGCTCGTGCCGCGCGCAGAGATTGAAGGAGATATGGGGGATGCGCCGATGGCAATGCAAGCTCGGCTGATGTCTCAGGCTTTGCGCAAACTTTCGGGCGCCATCAAACAAACCAACACCGCGGTGGTGTTTACCAACCAATTGCGTCAGAAGATCGGCGTGGTCTTTGGCAACCCCGAAACAACTTCAGGGGGAATGGCGCTCAAGTTCTATGCTTCGGTGCGGTTGGACGTGCGCCGCATCCAATCCATCAAGCTAGGCAACGAAATTATTGGCAACCGTACCCGTGTGCGAGTGGTCAAAAACAAAGTTGCTCCGCCCTTCCGCACTGCAGAATTCGATATTATGTATAACGAGGGCATTTCCCGAGTTGGGGATCTGTTGGATTTGGCTACCGAATTAGAGATCATCACCAAGCGCGGCTCATTCTATAATTACGGCGATATTCGTCTTGGGCAAGGTAGAGAAAACGCCAAAGATTTTCTCAATCAAAATCCTGACCTTGCCGAAGAGATTGAGCTGGCAATCCGCCAACAAGCTTTGAGCGGAGAAGTGCCTTTACCCATTCGCGCCGACGATGAAGATGACTTGATGGATGATGTTGTCTAGTCCATGATTTCGGGATGGGAAATCGGCGCCGCTTTCTATTGATGTTTCTTTGGCACTTTTGACCGTAGGTTGAAGTTGACTTCTGCCTACGGTTTCTTTTCCCTAGAGAGCTTTTCGGCAGACGAGGCGAGGTAAATCGAAAATGGATTTGAGTTTTTATCGACTGAAGACCCTTGCCCTATTCTTTTTCTCTTTATTATTTGTCAGCGCGTGTGAGGCGTTTAAGCCGAAGAGTGCCTCACTGCTTGGGGAAGTTTACATCCCTCCCTCGCCGATGGCTGCGGGGTTGCCGACAATGGCGTCCTTGGGTGAAATCGCTTTGGTTACGCCAACAGTAAGTTGTGTTAATTCGCTTTTGTTTATCACCGACCAGACCATTCCAGATGGTACAGAGGTAGAAAGGGGGGCAATTCTCGATAAAATCTGGGAAGTGGAAAACAACGGTACTTGCAATTGGGATGAGCGCTATCGCTTGAAACTCATCGGTGGTTCTGAGCTCGGTGCTAAAGCGGAACAAGCTCTCTTTCCGGCGCGCAATGGCACACGCTTTCTAATTCATATCCGTTTTAATGCCCCTCAAGAGGCGGGCAATGTGCGCAGTGCTTGGCAAGCATTTGATCCTGATGGTAACCCTTTTGGTGATCCGATTTACTTAGAAATTGTGGTTAAGTGAGCAATGAGATATCTAAATCCTGTTTTGGAAATAGCAATTTAGACAATTTCCAAAAGCTATTCTTGTGTACTTTTTTCATTGACAAACAAAAAATGCCTTGATATATAAGGGTAAGATAATAAAAGCGTTGAAGAGAAGTAGTACCTGGCATTCGGATGGTGCAGAGAGCGGGTGGCTGGTGAGAACCCGACCAAGCCGAGCTGGGGAATGGGTCTCTGAGCTGCAAGGCAAACCTCAATTGAGAAGTAGCCTGTGCCGGATAGGCCCCCGTTATCGCGGCAAAGGGTATAAACTTGCTTGACAAGTCGTACCCGGATTGAGTGAGACTGGCTATTTAACCCGTTGTCTGACAACGGGTTTTTTCTTTAGTGGTCAATGCTAGTCTAAATAGGGTGGCACCGCGGGAAACGCCTCTCGTCCCTGAGACGATGAGGCGTTTTTGATTGCAACATGTTGTTGGAGGTTTATGAAGATGGACCAGGTAAATGTATCAACCTTGACTGCTGATCAGATGATCAAACTGCCCGATGGGCGTATAGCTGTATTAAGGGAAAAGTCGGCAGACCTTGAAACCCCTCTTTCCGTTTATCTTAAAGTTAGGGGAGAAGGGGCTTCTTTTTTATTGGAGAGTGTTAGCGGGGGGGAACAGGTAGCGCGGTTCTCTTTTATTGGCGTTTGGCCAAAACGGGCTTATGTCTTTCGAAATCAGGCTTGGAATGTCCATTCCCCGGCAGGAGTGCAGCAGATTGCGCTAAAAGAGGGAGAAAATCCATTAGAACAGCTCCGCAAAGTTTTGCGAAAGACCGATAGACAGGTAACTCAACAATGGACGCATCCCCTGCGGTTTATGGGGGGATTGGTGGGTTATCTCAGCTATGATTTCATTCGCTATTTTGAGCCAACGGTAAGGATCGACCCCCGCCAAGATTTACCCGAAGCGGTTTTCCTTGAGGTCAACACTTTTATTGCCATTGATCATGCTTTTGGAAAGCTGATGCTTACAGCGATTGCTGATGACGAGGTTTCAGTGGCGGAAGCAGAGCAGCTATTAAGCGACCTTGAGGAGAGATTGTATCAAACTGCTGCCGATGGTTTGGAACGCCGGGGATCGGTTGTTTCAAAAGCCTTGCAATCCGTGATCGAAGCAGAGCATTTTGAGGATATGGTCAGACGCGCCAAAGAATATATCCGTCAGGGGGATTGTTTCCAAATTGTGCTTTCGCAACGCTTTTTAGGAACAACGCAGGCTTCACCGTTGGCTATTTACCGTGCCCTGCGCCGATTGAACCCCTCCCCATATATGTACCACTTTGATTTTGGGGATTTAGGAGGGGCAGTGCCTTTTTACCTAATCGGTGCCTCACCTGAAATGCATGTCCGTCTGGAGCGAGGCATCGCGTCATTGCGACCCATTGCCGGCACACGCCCTCGCTCGAACGATCCCGAAGAAGACCTTCGTTTGGAGCAGGAGTTGTTAGCCGATCCGAAGGAGCGCGCCGAACACATTATGTTGGTCGATTTAGCTCGTAATGATTTGGGCAGAGTGTGTCAATTTGGAAGTGTCGGCTTATCTCAACAAATGGTTGTTGAACGTTATTCTCATGTAATGCATATTGTCTCTCAAGTAGACGGAAAACTGCGTCCTGATTTGGATGCCTTTGATTTGCTTCAAGCCACTTTCCCTGCCGGGACGGTCAGTGGAGCGCCAAAAGTGCGAGCAATGCAGGTCATCAATGAGTTAGAAACCCAGCCACGTGGCATCTATGCCGGCGTTGTGGGATACATCTCTTATAGCGGTGAGTTGGATTCATGCATTGCCATCCGTACTATCGTCATGCAAGGCGAGCAAATTGAGGTTCAGGCAGGTGCAGGAATTGTCGCCGATTCGGAGCCGCAACGGGAGCATCAGGAGTGTCTCAATAAGGCAAATGCACTCTTCAAAGCAGTCGAATTAGCCGAGAAAACCTTGAGCCCTTCGATCAAAGTTGACAGTGCACCACAAAAGAATCACCTTCCAAGAGTCGTTCTAATTGATAACTACGATTCATTTACTTACAACCTCGCTCAATATTTAGGGGAATTAGGCGCAGAAGTCTTGATCTTCCGCAACGATGCGCTCAGTGTGGATCAGATTGCAGCATTGAAGCCAACCCATCTGGTAATTTCTCCGGGTCCTGGCGCCCCTGAACAAGCGGGCATCTCCAATCAAGTCATTGAGCAATTGGGCAAGATGATTCCAACTTTGGGGGTTTGTCTGGGCCATCAATGTATCGGTTACACCTTTGGTGGGCGGGTGAGCCATGCGCCAACCCTGATGCATGGAAAGACCTCCATGATCTACCATAACGGTGATAGCTTGTTTTTGGGTGTTCCATCACCCTTTGAAGCCACGCGATACCACTCCCTTGTGGTGTATGAGCCACTTCCCAATAACCTAGAAGTGACTGCACGCACTGAAGATGGGGTGGTCATGGCTTTGCGTCATAAGCAATATCCCATCTTTGGGGTTCAGTTCCATCCGGAGTCAATCCTCACCAATCATGGAAAACAGATTTTAGCCAACTTTCTATCTCTAAAACCGCTATCCTCTCCGAAAAATGAGCTTTCGATTCAGAAAGGAGAAGCTGAAATGCTCAAGCCATATTTGTCAAAAATTGTCCACCATCAAAATCTTTCGGTTGAAGAAGCCGAAGAGGCGATGATGCTGATTATGACCGGGCAAGCCACCAATGCTCAGATTGGGGCGTTTCTAATCGGCCTACGCATGAAAGGAGAGACAATCGAGGAGATTGTGGGATGTGCTCGGGCAATGCGCGCTCAAGCGACTCCTCTGCCGCTTTCTAAAGAATATGTTTCGTTATTCGATACCGCCGGCACAGGGGGAGATGGAAAGCATTCCTTCAACATTTCGACCGCTGCAGCTTTTGTGATTGCCGGCGCCGGTTACAAAGTGGCAAAGCATGGTAACCGAGCCGTCTCCTCCACTTGTGGCAGTGCGGACATTCTTTCTGCGTTAGGGGTGCAGATCGAAACCTCGCCGCAGCAAGTGGCGCGCTGTATCGATGAAGTTGGAATTGGGTTTCTCTTCGCGCCGCGTTTTCATCCAGCGATGAAATATGCCATGTCGCCCAGAAGGGAAATCGGTCAGCGATCGATATTCAATCTCCTTGGACCGTTGGTCAATCCGGCAAAGGTAACCCATCAATTAATCGGTGTCTATGATCCCTCTCTAACCGAAGTCTTAGCCCAGGCGGCTATCGAACTGGGCAATCAGGCGACAATTGTGGTTCATGGAGCGGGGGGATTGGACGAATTAACAACTGCTGGTCAGAATCGAATCACCAAGGCGCAAGCAAATCGAGTTCAAACCTTTGAGATCAATGCGCAGGATTTCGGTCTTAGGCCGGCATCGGAAGAGGATCTCAAGGGCGGAACACCCCAACAGAATGCACAGCTTCTGCGGGATTTGCTGTGGGGTAAAAACCATACCCCCTGCCGCGATGTGGTCCTTTTCAATGCTGCTATGGCAATCTCTATGGTCAGCGGTGACCTAAATGAAGCGTTGGACCAAGCTAAACAGTCGATCGACAGCGGTGCCGCTCTGGAGAAACTAGACCAATTGGTAGCGATCTCCTCCTAGATCACTCTTTCAACCCACGGAGATTTCATCATGGATCAAACCACAAATCTTCTTGAGACGATCTTTGCCGAAAAGCGTGCCGAGATTGCCAATCGCAAAGACAAGGTGGATCTTCAGACGATCCGTCAAAAAGCGCTTGAGCAAGATCCACCGCTCGATTTTTTAGGTGCTCTAAAAGCGGTAAAGCCAGCGTTGATTGCTGAAGTCAAACGCGCCTCACCCTCGAAGGGTGAATTCGGGCTGCGTTATTCTGCGCTCGAGTTGGCTCGGCTCTATCGTGATTATGGCGCGGCGGCAATCAGTGTGCTAACCGATGAGAAATATTTTCGCGGCAGTCTCGAAGATTTAAGTGCAATTGCTTCTTTACCTCAGCGGCCGCCGCTGTTACAGAAGGATTTTATTTGTGATGCTTATCAAATCTATGAAGCGCGGGCTCATGGGGCAGATGCTGTGTTGTTGATTGCTGCCTATCTCGATTTTGGACTGATGCAAGAATTGCATGACCTTGTTGCAGAATTGGGGATGATTGCGCTGGTAGAAACGCATACCCAGAATGAGGTTGAATTAGCTTTACGACTAAGGGGGTTGAAATTGATCGGGGTTAACAACCGAGACTTGCGAAATTTCCGCGTCGATTTGCATACTTGTATTCAATTGCGCCGCTATGTACCCCCAAATATTCATCTCGTCGCCGAAAGCGGTATTCATACCGGCAATGATGTGCGTCTCTTAATGGAAAATGGAATTTATACCATGCTTGTCGGGGAAGCTTTGGTGATGGCTGATGACCTAATCCAAAAAATCAAGGAGCTGTTGCTGAAGGAAGATGAAAATTAAGATCTGTGGGATAAAGTCCATTGAAGAAGCCCGTTGGGCAGTGACGAATGGCGCAGATTTTTTGGGCTTCAATTTCTATCCTGCTAGCCCTCGCTCGATTTCAGCGGCGGAGTGTCGCTGCATGGTCGAAGTGCTGCGCGATGAATCGCCGAGTACGCTATTGGTTGGCGTATTTGTGAACACACCCCCGCAGGAAGTTCTCGAAATCCTAAAAGATTGTGATTTGGATTTAGCCCAGTTAAGCGGAGACGAGAGCTTAGAAGAGCAGAATATCTTAGGAGAACGAGCCTATAAGGCGGTGCGTTTATCCAATGGGAGAAACATTCCTGCGCTTGGAGAGCTATGTTACCAGAGGAAAACCCCCCCGGCATTATTGCTGGACGCGTTTGTGCCAGGCCAGTATGGGGGTACGGGACAGCGGACGGATTGGGAGCTGGCGGCTTCCGTTGCTGCTGAAAAGCCGATCTTTCTGGCAGGCGGCTTGACCCCCGAGAACGTTGCTGAGGCGGTCGCACGGGTAAGACCGTGGGGAGTTGATGTTTCCTCAGGGGTAGAGGCAGCAGTAGGAAGGAAGGATCCCCAAAAGATCAGGTCATTTATTTTCAATGCCCGCAAGGCATTTGCGGAGTTAAGGAAGGAAATATGATCGAACAAACCAAATTTGGCATTTATGGTGGACAGTATGTTCCTGAGGTCTTGATACCGGCTTTGACGGAGTTGGAAGCAGCTTATCAAGATGCTTTCCGTGACCCTGTTTTCTTGGGAGAGTTTCAGAGTCTATTGCGAACTTATGTGGGGCGGCCGACACCGCTAACCTTGGCGAGTCGATTGTCCTCGCATTTAGGAGGGGCGAGGATCTATCTAAAACGGGAAGATCTCGCCCATAGCGGGGCGCATAAAATCAATAACGCTTTGGGTCAGGCTTTATTGGCGAAAAAAATGGGCAAGCAGCGAATCATTGCCGAGACCGGTGCCGGCCAGCATGGTGTGGCTACAGCTACTGCGGCGGCTTTACTCGGCTTGGAATGCGTTATCTACATGGGTGAAGTCGATATGCAGCGACAAAAACCCAATGTGCTGCGCATGAATTTATTAGGCGCTGAAGTTCGCTCCGTTTGTAGTGGTTCAAAGACGCTGAAAGACGCCATCAATGAAGCCATTCGAGATTGGGTAACCAACGTGAGAAACACCCATTATTTATTAGGTTCAGCATTGGGACCTTATCCCTACCCGCAGATGGTTCGAGATTTTCAATCGGTGATCGGGAGCGAGGCTCGTCGGCAGATCATAGACCAGGCTGGCAGCCTTCCCGTTGCGGTGATTGCTTGTGTAGGAGGCGGCTCGAATGCCATTGGAATATTCTCTGCCTTTCTGGACGATCAAGAGGTGCGGTTGATTGGCGTAGAGGCGGGCGGTGCTGGAATCGAGAGCGGACTTCATGCGGCGCGCTTTGCTGACCCCCGCCGAGGGCGTCTGGGAGTCTTGCACGGCACGAAGACCTATGTCCTTCAGGACGAATACGGTCAAATTGCTGAGACGCATTCGATCTCCGCCGGCTTGGATTACCCGGCTGTAGGACCACAACATGCCTTCCTGCGTTCAATCGGGCGAGCAGAATATACTTTTGCGACGGATGAAGAGGCTTTAGAAGCTTTTCAGATTTTGGCAAAAATGGAAGGCATCTTGCCGGCTTTAGAATCTGCTCACGCCATCGCTGAAGCGCTCAAGCAAGCCCCGCGCTATGCTTCAGATCAGCTCATTCTGATCAATCTCTCCGGACGAGGTGACAAAGACCTGGATACCGTTCTCCAGGCATTATCTCAGAAAGATCATATCCCTGAAAATGGAAGGAAACCCAATGAAACCCCTTCAACAGATTGAACAGTCTTTTGAGCATTGTCGTCTGCAGGGCAGGGCTGCGCTGATGCCCTATTTCACGATTGGCTATCCTGACTTCAACACCTCTTTGCAGATTGTCCAAGCCATTGCCGAAGCTGGAGCTGATTTAATTGAACTGGGAATCCCTTTTTCCGATCCTCTTGCCGATGGTCCGACGATTCAGCATTCGACACAAATTGCCCTTCAGAATGGAATTACGCTGGAGAGGTGCTTGAATTTTGTCTCTAAACTGCGGCAGGGTGGGGTAACCATCCCTCTGTTGCTGATGGGCTATTACAACCCTATTTTCGCGTATGGTGAAGAGCGTTTTATTCTTGCAGCTTCTCAAAGCGGCGCGCAGGGATTCATCATCCCTGATTTGCCGCCAGAAGAAGCTGCCCAAATGCGCCAGCTTTGTGAGAAACATCAGTTGGCTTTGATTCATCTAATTGCCCCAACAACGCCGACCGAACGGATACGCTTTGTTGCCGATCGTTCGACAGGATTTCTCTATGTCGTCTCGGTTACCGGTGTTACGGGTGCGCGGCGTAATTTGCCACCCCAACTGGTGGATTTTCTCCAACAGGTTCGCTCCTTGACCTCGCTTCCATTAGCTCTAGGCTTTGGAGTATCCTCTCCCGAACAAGCGGCGACCTTTTCTCGTTGGGTGGACGGAATCATCGTCGGCTCGGCACTGATTGACGTTGTGCGGATGTCTAAACGACCGGTTGAGGCTGCAGCAGAGTTTGTCAGCGAATTGCGTTTAGCACTGGAAAACGTACCGAATAGGTAAACTGACATGCCTGCCTTGGCTGGGGGTATAATCCAACGAAATTGCACGAGCAGACGAGGTTTCCATGCGCATTCTGGTTACCAATGATGATGGCGTATTCGCGCCTGGCCTCTTGGCATTAGCCAAGGCAATGCGAGAGCTCGGCGAGGTGAGCATCGTTGCGCCGGAGCAAAATTGGTCAGCATCAGGTCACGTCAAAACGATGCACCGTCCCTTGCGGGTGAAAGAGGTACTGATACAAGATGGCAGCAAGGCGTTGGCTTCCGATGGCGCGCCCTCGGATTGTGTAGCCTTAGCATTGCTAGGATTGGTGGAACAACCCATCGATTTAGTTGTCTCCGGGATTAATCCGAATGCCAATATCGGTCACGATGTGACCTACTCAGGCACCGTCACGGCAGCGATGGAAGCGGTGATTACCGGCAATGTACCCGCCATGGCGGTTTCCATGGATGGGCCGGATAATCACGGTGAACCGCTGGATTTCTCATCCGCCGCAAGGATTGCCAAACAGGTTGCCAAGTCTATTCTATTGAGAGGTTTGCCAAAAGGGGTATTCTTAAACGTAAACGTGCCTTACTTGCCGCTTGACCAAATCAAAGGTTACCGTGTCACACGACAAGGCCTACGGGTTTATCGAGATTCTTTGGATAAGCGGACTGATCCGCGCGGTCGCCCGTATTATTGGATTGGCGGGGAGGCACCTACCGCCATCCCCGAAGAGGGTACAGACTACGGAGCAGTTTCAAATGGTTACGTATCGATTACACCGCTGCAGTTGGATCTGACCGCATGGAACGCCTTGTCTGAATTACAAGAATGGCGATGGGATGAATGAATTGAGAGCGTGATTAAGCTTTAGAATGCCATTAAACTTGTCCGTTTTCTCTTGACAGAATCAAAAATCGCTGTAAAATCCTTTGGAATGGTTGCGCAAGACGCTTTAATCAAAAAAGAACTACGCCCCAGAAACTGCTGTTCTGAGGGCGTTTTTATGGGTATGTCCTTTTCTGAAGTCGGAAGGTTGCTTTCCAAAGCAACCTTCTTTTTTGTCTATAGGTGAGGAGAGCGATGAGTACGGTTCAGTTACCTGGGTTAATAGATGTGCATGTTCATCTCCGTGAACCTGGAGCAACCCATAAAGAGGATTGGGATAGCGGCACGGCGGCAGCCCTGGCAGGAGGGTTCACGCTTGTCCTAGCCATGCCCAATACCCAACCGCCGATAACCGGCGAGCGAGAACTGCAAGAAGTCTTGAACATCGGTCCACCAGGCGCCCGATAACCAGCCTCGTCTCCTCCATGACCCTGACCATCGCCTCGCAGAAGGCGCGTTGCGATTATGCTCAATACGTTGGGGCAGGTGCTGAAAATGGTGATCATCTCGCCGAACTGGCACCCCGCGCTGCAGGGTTAAAGATGTATCTGGATCAAACCTACGGGCCTTTGCGTCTCGATGATATGCGCATTTGGATGACGCACTTCGAAAGATGGCCCCAGGAATGGCCGATTGTGGCTCACGCCGAAGGGCGAACCCTAGCAGCCATGATCTTGATGGCTGAATTATTCTCACGTCCGGTGCATCTTGCCCATGTCTCAAAAGCAGAAGAGATCCTTCTAATTCGCAAAGCCAAAGAAAAAGGCGTTCCGGTTACCTGCGAGGTCTGTCCTCATCATCTCTTTCTAAGCCAGGAAGATGCCCCCTTAATCGGTGAGGGGCGCAGTGAAGTCCGCCCACCGCTGAACAGCCTAGAAGATCAACGCTGCTTGTGGGAAAACTTGGAAGTCATTGATTGTTTTGCCACCGATCACGCTCCGCATACCTTAAGCGAGAAAGATAGCGCCAATCCACCACCTGGTTTCCCGGGCTTAGAAACCATCTTGCCTTTGTTGCTAACCGCTGTTCATCAGGGAAAGCTATCTCTTGACGATATTATCAACCGCTTATACACCCGCCCTAAAGAGATCTTTCGTCTGCCCGATCAAGGAGAGACAACCATTGAAGTCGATGTCGATCAAGAGTGGGTGATTCAGGCAAGAGAGCTCTACAGTCGCTGCGCTTGGACACCTTACGAAGGACGACGGGTCAAAGGCCGAGTTGAACGCGTGGTCTTGCGCGGCAAAACCGTCTTTGAGTCTGGGCGGGTGTTGGCGTGGCCAGGTTATGGTCAATCTATCCGAGAGATCGGTTTATCTTCGTTATAGGAGTTTCGTCTATGGTTACTTATTTACCTCCGTTTCGGAAACAAAGTCCCTACTTGCCTTTTGGTGAACAACGCACCGGCAGATTTTATGGGAAAGATATCCTCTCCGTGAAGCAATTCAATCGCGCAGATCTAGAATATATTTTTGGAGTTGCGCATGAGATGCGTGAGATGGTTGAACGCATCGGCACCTTCGATTTACTGAAGGGAAAAATCCTCGCCAACTTGTTCTATGAACCTTCTACGCGTACTTCTTCCTCTTTTACAGCGGCAATGGAACGCTTAGGGGGAAGTGTCATCCCGATCAATGAAGTGCGTTATTCATCGGTGGCGAAAGGGGAATCCTTACCGGACACGGTGCGCACTTTGGAGTGTTACGCCGATGTGATTGTCTTACGCCATCCGGAAATTGGCGCCTCAGCCTTAGCTGCCCAGTATGCCCGCAAACCGATTATTAATGCCGGCGATGGGGTTGGTGAACATCCTACCCAAGCATTGCTGGATCTCTTCACCATTTTCAGCGAACTCAATCAGGTGGATGGTTTAACGGTAACCATGTTGGGTGACCTCAAGTACGGCCGTACTGTTCACTCTTTGGCGCGGTTGCTTTCTCTCTATGATGTCAAATTGAATTATGTTTCTCCTGAGATTTTGCGCATGCCGCCAGAGATTATCCAAGAATTGAACGAAAAGAATATTGTGCAAAAGGAATACACGACATTAGAGGAGGTTTTATCGCAAACCGATGTCCTTTATGTCACCCGCGTTCAAAAAGAACGCTTCGAAAATCTGGATGAATATGAAAGTGTCAAGGATGCCTATGTCATTACGCCAGAAGTCATGCGTGAGGCGAAAGACCGTATGATTGTGATGCATCCTTTGCCGCGTGTTGGAGAGATCAGCATGGAGTTTGATAGTGATCCGCGTGCAGCTTATTTCCGACAGATGGAATATGGGCTTTTCGTGCGCATGGCATTGCTGGCGATGGTATTAGGCAGAGCATAAGCGGCCGATGAAAACCTTCATTGAGAAGCTAGAAGAGCGTTGCCGTAAGGTAAATTCCCTGCTGTGTGTGGGTATAGACCCCCAAGCCGAGGATTTAACCCAGCCTACCGCCGCTGCTTTGCGTCAGTACGGTTTGGCTTTGGTCGAGCAATGTGTGCCCTATGCGGCTGCCTTCAAACCAAACAGCGCCTTTTTCGAGGCTTTCGGCGCAGAAGGGTGGCAGGTTTTGAAGGAGATCATCTCCCGAATACCCGACGAGATTCCGATTATTTTGGATGCCAAGCGGGGTGACATTGCTTCTTCGGCGCGGGCTTATGCACGAGCGGCTTTTGAGTGGCTCGGTGTGGATGCTATTACGGTCAATCCCTACTTAGGAGAAGATGCCTTGCAACCGTTTATCGAAGATGCAAGGCGTGGAGCGTTTATTCTCTGTAAGACATCGAATCCAGGGGCAGAGTCGCTTCAAGAAGCGCGACTCTGCCCCCTGGGGGGTAGCGAGGAAAGGTTGTATGAGCGAGTAGCACAGTTGGCGGAGCGGCTCAATCGCCAAAACAATGTTGGGTTGGTGGCCGGGGCGACATTTCCTGAATCGATTGAGCGCATCCGAGAAATTGCGCCTGAAATTTGGCTATTGGTGCCGGGAATCGGTGCACAAGGGGGGGATTTGCAGGCAGCATTGGGAGCTGGATTGAGACGAGATGGTTTGGGGATGCTGATCAATGTCTCGCGCTCGATTGCGCGTAGCCCAAATCCTGCTCAAACAGCTAAGGATTACCAGAGCCAAATCAATCGCAATCGGGAGGAGTTGCTCCAAAAGGACATTCAAGTTAGCAAAGGCGAGTCAATACCTTTGCGGCTACGCCACCTAGCCGACGGACTACTGGACAGCGGTTGTGTGCGATTTGGCCAGTTTACTTTGAAATCCGGCATGCTCTCTCCCATTTATATCGATTTGCGCCGTCTAATCAGTCACCCGAAGCTGCTAGCAGAGGTTGCCACTGCCTATCTGCCTATTCTGAGAGCGTTGACGTTTGACCGTTTGGCAGCCATCCCCTATGCAGCTTTGCCAATTGCAGCAGCCATCGGTTTACAAGGCGGCTATGCGTGGATTTATCCTCGCCGTGAGACCAAAGAATACGGCACCAAAGCCGACATTGAGGGGGAATATCAGGCGGGTGATCGAGTGGTTTTGATCGATGACCTAGCAACAACCGGGGGAAGCAAATTCGAGGGCATCGAGAAGCTACAACAAGTTGGTTTGCAGGTCAACGATGTGGTGGTCTTGATCGACCGTCAATCGGGGGCGAAAGAGGCTTTAGCCGAAAAGGGCTACAGTTTACACTCCGTATTCACGCTAAGCGAATTGCTGGATTATTGGGAGACAATCGGTAAGATCGATCCGCAACGCGCGCGTGAAGTGCGTTCCTTTCTGCAGGGGGCAGGATCTCAATGAGGATTTATCCGATTCTGCGGAATGTTCTCTTTCGCTTTGATCCCGAACTGATTCATCATGTTATCTTAAGGCTGATTGGGCTATCGGGGCAGATCCCTCCGATAGCCTATCTGATCCGGGCGATCTACACGCTTCCCTCGCAGCCGGTGCAATGTTTTGGTTTGACCTTTCCAAATCACATCGGATTGGCTGCCGGTTACGATAAGGATGGTACGGCTTGGCGCGGTTTGGCTTGTTTGGGGTTTGGCCACATTGAAATCGGTACTGTGACGCTCAAACCGCAGCCGGGTAACCCAAAACCGCGTTTATTCCGCATCCCCCAAGCCCAAGCCTTGATCAACCGCATGGGATTTCCAGGGAAAGGTTCGGATTTTGTTGCCAGACAGTTGAACCGAAAACGTCAATCGAATGTGATTCTGGGAGTCAACTTAGGCAAAAACAAGGATACGCCGCTCGAAAGGGCTGTTGAAGAGTATCTTGTTTTATTCGAAATCTTTGCGCCATTGGCAGATTACATTGCCATCAACGTTAGCTCCCCCAATACTCAAGGATTACGCCAATTACAAGCTCGTCAAGCATTGGACGAATTGCTCGGCAGCCTGAAAGCAGAGCGCCAAAAATCCCAAGCTCGATTGGGTAAGGTGGTGCCGATTCTGGTCAAAATTGCTCCAGACTTGGATGACCATGAGTTGGAAGATGTGTTAGATGTAATCAGCAGACAAGGAATCGATGGGATCATTGCCACCAACACAACCATTCAGCGCGAAGGGTTAACGCCAGACCTTCTCCAATTGACCTCACTCGCCGCAGAAAGCGGTGGATTGAGCGGCTTACCCCTCTTTGCGCTCAGCCTAACGATGGTAAGGAAAATTCGTCAACGCGCCGGCGAAGGTTTACCGATTATTGGGGTGGGAGGAATTATGAGCGCCGATCATGCCCAGGCAATGTTAGAAGCCGGAGCAAACCTGATTCAGATTTATACAGGCT
>FWPU01007961.1_pt1 | contig 18682 bp, 13 predicted proteins | sample 2228361 | NCBI WGS metagenome assembly FWPU01 (sample SAMEA103939777, study PRJEB20133) | metagenome
TCATGTGGGTGTGGCCGACAGCCGAGAGTCCGAGAGAGTCGTCCGGGTCGCCACCAGAACCCCCCGACTTTAGTCGTGGGGTAGGTTCAGCAGAATCAGGGGCCGGCCGAGCGGATGATCAAGGGAAGGTAGACCTTGTAACCGTAAGGGAGAACCCGCAACGACCGGGTGCGGCCGGCCACCCCACAGGCATTGCTCGCCGTCAAAACGACCGTGTAGGTCCCCGGCAGGGTGTAGGTGTGGCTGACCTGCGCCCCCTGGGCCAGGGTGCCATCCCCCAGGCCCCAGGTAAAGGTGATCGGCGCGGTCCCCGAGGCCGAGGCGGTGAACGAGACCACCTCCCCCACCGGCGGCTCCGGCGGCGCCCAGGCAAAATCGGCCCCCCAGACCGGCGTGCAGGAAGCGACCAGAAGGGTGTGCGAGACGACGGCCGTGGCGGTGGCGCAGTTCGTCGCCGTCATCCAGACGGTGTAGGTCCCCGGCAGGGTGTAGGTGTGGCTGACCTGCGCCCCCTGGGCCAGGGTGCCATCCCCCAGGCCCCAGGTAAAGGTGATCGGCGCGGTCCCCGAGGCCGAGGCGGTGAACGAGACCACCTCCCCCACCGGCGGCTCCGGCGGCGCCCAGGCAAAATCGGCCCCCCAGACCGGCGTGCAGGAAGCGGTCGGTTCCAGCACCCAGTCTTGCAGTGTGAGCGAACCGCTATAGACCGCCGCGGGAAGCGGGCCGGCCGGCATGTACCCCGGCGCGCTGGCGGTAAGCGAGTACAGGTCGGCGCAGAGGGTGGCGCTGTAGCGGCCGGCCATATCGGTCGTGCGGGTCAGGAGGTCCCCGCTGCGCAGGTTCCAGGCGGCCACGGTGGCCCCGGCGATGGGGCGCATCGTGGGCGAGGCCACAACCGTCCCCTGAAGCATACCCAGGCCCTGCTCGGCGGGGTGGGCCCCGCTCACCGGGTAAAAGGCCACCGCCAGGGTGTCGGTGGGCCGGCCGGGTTGGTGGAAGGCGTAGGCCAGGCCGAGCGAACCATCCTGGTTCTCCAGCCCGACGCTGCTCCAGAGGCTGTTGCTGACGGTGAGATACTGCAGGGTAATCCCCCCGCTCTCCAGGTCCAGGAGCACCTCGAAGGTCTCCGGGTCACCGGAAGGCCAGTGCTCCACCTGATAGAACTCGATGACAAAGAGGTCGTCCCCGACCAGTTCGGTGTAGATGGTGCCCTGGCTGCCATAGGCCGGGTTCAGGTCGTCCCAGAAGGGGTAGATGGCGTTGTTCGGCGGGAAAGGAGAGGGGATGGCGTTGCCGCCGGGATAACTGCTGCCGGAGCCAAAGACCAGATAGCCGTTGGAAGCGATGTAGAGGGAGGTGTAGGGATTTCCAAAGAAGGGGAACTGCCGGCCGCCCAGGGAAACGTACTGGTAGGTGTCGTCGCCGAGGGAGTAGGGCTGGCCGGAGGCGGTAATGTCCACCCAGGAAAAGACCGGCCCGCAGGGGTCGGTGGAGTCGCGGAGATAGTAGGTCGGCAGCGGCTGCAGGGCGAACGACTCGCTCAGGTCGTCGGTGATGGTGATGGCCCGCTCCTCCACCTGGTAGCCGGGGCTGCTGACGCGAAGGCGGTATGACCCCTCGGCGACGGTGCCGCTGTAGGCCCCGCCGGTCGGGTCGGTCGTGAGGGTAATGGGGGTATGGCGCAGCGCAACGGTCGCCCGGAGCGGCGCGCCGCTGCCCGCCTCCTGCACCACCCCGCTCAGGGTCCAGAGAGGGGCCGGGGGCAAGGCCAGGTCCAACGGTGTGACCGTCCCACTGAGCACATCCACCCCGCCTACGGCTACCGGCAGGTAGCCGTAGAGGGTGGCGGTCACGTCATAGGTCGCCGCGGGCAACGTCTCGCTGTAGAGGCCGGCCGGGCCGGTGCGGGAGAGACGGCGCAGGCCGTTGTCGGCGCGGACGACCGTAACCAGAGCAGCGGGCAGCGGCGCGCCGCTGCCCTGCGCGCTGACGGTGCCGCCGAGGGTGCCCCACCCACCGTTGCGGGCGACGTTGACCAGGGCCAGGGCATCTATCGCCCCCCAGCCCCAGACGTTGTTCGGCCGGCCACCAGGGCCATGGGGGGCACATTGCAGGTCCACCTGCCCCTCTGCCGTGGCCTTGATCAGGTCGTAGGTCGTCTCCAGGTCGCCGATCAGGTCGGGCCGGGCCGACCAGAGGAGGGCGACCAGGCCGGCCACATGCGGCGAGGCCATCGAGGTGCCACTCCAGGCGGCGTATCCCCCGCCCGGTATGGAGGAACGCACCCCCACCCCCGGCGCGGCAATGTCCGGGTTGATGCGGGGCTCCTCCCCCCAGACGACCGGCCCCCGGCTGGAGAAGGAGGCGATCGCATCGCTGCTGTTAAAGGCAGCGACGGAGAGCAGCTCCTCGTAGGCGGGCATCGTCATCGTGCTGCAGGAGGGGCCGGCATTGCCCGCCGACTTGGCGATGGCGATTCCGGCGGCATAGAGGGCGCGGGCGGCCTGGTGTAGCGTCTCCGGATTGCAGCCCTCCGAGATGGGGCAGGACCAGGAGTTGTTGATGACGTGCGGGGCCATCGCCGGGTCGGGGTCGCTGCCGTCCACCCGCGTCGGGGCCATCATCCACTCCCAGCACTCGATATACTTCGAGGCCCGCCAGGTGCTGCCCGAACTGACCTTGCAGGCGATCCACTGCGCCCCCGGGGCCATGCCGATCTGATTGCTGCCCCCGTCGTCGCCGACCATCGTGCCGATCGTATGGGTGCCGTGGCCATGCGGGTCGGTGGGGACAGTGTACTCGCCAAAGGCGTCGTGCCAGTTATAGTCGTCGCTGCCCGTGCTCGTGCCCCGGTACTGGTTCACCAGGGCGGGGTGCTGGGCATCCGCGCCGGTGTCCACACTGCCGACGACGATGCCCTGGCCGGCGTAGCCGAGGGCCCAGACGTCGGGGGCGTGGACGCGGGAGATGTTCCACTCGACGGCCTCCACGGATACCGGCGCGGGCAGCGGCCCTTCGGGGTCGTCCAGCCCGTCAAAGACGGGGTCGGCGACCAATCGGGCGACCTCCGGCCGGCCGGCCAGCCGGCGGGCCAGGGCGGCATCCCCGGTCACACGGATGGCGTTGAGAATCCAAAAGGAGTGATAGGGCACCCCCCAGGTCTCCAGGTCGGCCCGCAGGCCGGCCTGGCTGCGCTCGGCCGTCTCCCGGAGGGCCTGGTAGACGGAGTGGAGGCGTGCCTGGCGGTCCTGGAGCAGGGGGGCACCGTCCAGGCCGGCCTGCTCCCGCAGCACAACCAGAAAGGTGGTCGTGCCGTCCGCCGAGGCGGCCAGTTCCTCCCAGAGACGAGGGTCTACCATGGCCGGCTGTGCCCCCAGGGCCGGAGGAAGGGCCGGTCCAAACAGGAGCAGCAGGGCCAGGACGAGGATCGTCGGGCGACACGTGCGGACGGGCATTGGGTCCTCCTAGTACACGGTTTCGCAAGTTCGTGCCGAGTACCTATTGATGAACCAGCAGAAAACCTTCTTCTCTTTTGAACGTTCAATGTGAAATGTTCTACCGTTCGACTGTATTTGGCGCCTGTCCGAAAACCCGTAGGACATTTCCCGCCTGTCCGGAAAGACCATCCTCCCAGGAACTTTGGATTGTACCGGTCTGCGGCAGGTGCCAATAGCCACCATGACGTATGCAAATGGCCCCCGACCTCCCCGGCGGGGAGGTCGGGGGCGGTTATCCAACGCACCTAGGGAGCCGCTTTGGTGACCAACGGCAGGTAGATGCGGTACGCGCACATGACGGTCACGGGGAAGGTGTACGCAACATGCCCATCCCCGTCGCAGTTCCACAGGCGCACCGTCACGGAATAGGTCCCCGAGGCGGCGTAGGTATGGGTGGGCATCTCCTGGGTTGAGGTCATGCCATCCCCAAACTCCCACCGCCAGGTGATCGGGGCCGTGCCGGTCACCTGCGCGCCCAAGGTCACCGCACAGTTCGAGATCTCTGTGGTCACGGTGATCAGTTCGACCGGCACGCAGGCCGCCACGCGGAGGGTATGTGTGACAAGATCGCCGGAGCCACCACCACAGTTGGTCGCCCTCAGCTCGACCGTGTAGGTGCCGGTGGCCGTATAGGTGTGGGTGACGGCCGCACCCTGGGCCGGCGTGCCATCGCCCAGGTCCCAGTCAAAGGTGATCGGCACACTACCGCTGGCCCAACCGGTAAAGGTCACAACCCCGCCCACGGTCGGCGTGAGGGGGACCCAGGCAAAGTCGGTCCCCGTCACCGGCAGGCACGGCCCCACGGTGACGGTGTGCGAGACCACGATCGAGGCGGTGTCGGTGCAGTTGGTCGCCGTCATCCAGACGGTGTAGGTGCCGCCGGCAACGTAGGCGTGCGTCAGCGTCATGCCCTGGGCCAGGGTGCCGTCCCCCAGGTCCCAGGTGAAGGAGATCGGCGCGCTGCCGCTGGCCCAACCGGTGAAGGTGACCTCCTCCCAGGCGGTCGGGGTGATGGGGGACCAGGCGAAATCGGCCACGGTGATCGGGTCGCAGGGCATCTGCTCCAGGGCAAAGTCCTGAATCGTCAGCGAGCCGCTGAGGACGGTGGCCCGCACCGGGGTGGCGGTCCAGTAGCCGGGCGCGCCGGCGGTCATGGTGTACCAGTCGGTGCAGAGGGTGTCGGAGTAGGTGCCGTTGGGGCCGGTGACGTAAGAGTAGAGGCCGCCACCGCTAAAGGCCAGCGCCTCGACCCAGGCCCCGGCGATCGGCGCACCGCTGCCGGCGTCGGTGACGGTGCCGGCCAGGTTCCCCAGGTCGCCGCTCGGCGGCGGGGTGCCAAAGGCCGGGTAGAAGGACACCGCCACGCTGTCGGTGATGAGGGCCGGGTCGTCGTAAGCATACTGCGTGGCCTCGGTGCCGTCCGGGTTCTCCACACCGAGCACCACCTCGCCGGGGTCACTGACGGTGAGGAGGAGCACCCGTACCTCGCCCGTCTCCAGGTCCAGGATAATCTCAAAGGTCTCCGGGTTGCCGTTGGGATAGTGCTCCACCTGGTCGAACTCGATGACATAGTAGCGGTCCTGCAGCAGGTCCACATAGATCGTGCCCTGGGAGCAACTGGCCGGGTTCAGGTCGGTGCTAAAGGCATAGATGCCGTTGTTCGGCATGGCCGGGTCGGGTATCGGGCCGCTCCACTTGTGCCAGCCCTGACCAAAGGTGACGTGGCCGTTCGAGCCGACGTAAAAGGCGTTATAGGTATTGCCGTAGAAGGTAAAGGTGCGCCCGTTCATATAGACGTACCGGTACGAGTCATCGCTGATACAGACCGTCTGGCCACCACTGGCATCCATCCAGGTAAAGGAGGGGTCGCAGGGGCCGTCGCCCACCTTCATATAGTAGTTCGGAATCGCCGGCAGGCTAAAGTTCTGCGCCATGTCCTGGTCCACCGCGACCAACCGCTCCTCCGAGGCGTGGCCGGGGCTGGAGACCTGCATCCACCAGGTCCCCTGGGCCACGTTAGCGGTATAGGCGCCGGTGGCCGGGTCGCTCTCGACCGAGATGGGCGTTTCCTCAAAGAGAATCGTCGCTGCCAGCGGGTCGCCGGTCTGCGTCTCGGTGACCACACCGGTCACCTGCCAGATCGGGGCGGGGTCTATAGGGATGTCCTGGGTCGTAGTGGTGCCGTCGCTGACGACCACGCCGGAGACGGTGCCGGGCAGGTAACCGTAGTGGGTGGCGGTGATGGTGTAGGTGGCGGCGGGGAGGGTGCGGGCATAGAGACCGTCGGTAATGGTGGTGGTGTAGAGTTGCCAGGCAGTCAGTTCGTCCTCAAAGGTGAGGGAGGTGTCGGGGAGGGGGACGAGGGTGTTGCTGTCATAGACCTGGCCCTGGATGCGGCCCAGGCCCATCCCCTGGGCGGCCTGCACGGCGGCATAGATGTCCAGGATGCCCCAGCCCCAGACGTCATTGGGGTGGTCCACGTAGGGCGGGCACTGGGGATCTATCTTGGGTTCGGCCGTCTGCTTGAGGAGCATCTGCAAGAGGTCAATCTGGCCGGCCAGGTCTGGCCGCGCGCTGATCAGCAGGGCCACCGCCCCGGTGACGTGAGGGCAGGCCATCGAGGTGCCGCTCATTGAGCCGTAACTGTCGCCGGGGATGGAGGAACGAACCGCGACCCCCGGCGCGGCGATGTCCGGTTTCATCACCGTGTCGTGGCCGATCTGCACGGGGCCGCGGCTGGAGAAGGAGGCGATCGTATCCCCCTGGGCAAAGGCCGCCGTGGCCGTGACCTCGGGCCATTGGCCAGGATTGGTGATCGTGCCGCAGTTGGGCCCTTCATTGCCGGCCGACTTGGCGTAAAAGATGCCCGCCGCGTAGAGGGCCTGGATGTAGGGATAGTAGTTGGTGGAAGAACTCCAGGAGTTGTTGATCACGTGGGGGGCCAGTTCTGGCCGGGGGTTCTCACCGTTCAGGTCGGTCGGGGCCAGGAAGAACTGGAAGCAGTCAATCGGTGTGGAGTAGTTGTTCGAGAGGCCGGCGCAGGCGATCCATGTGGCCCCGGGGGCCATGCCGATCTGGTTGCTGCCGCCGTCATCCCCGACGATCGTCCCCATCGTGTGGGTGCCGTGGTTGTCATAGTCTATCGGCACCTGGGAGCCGTTCGGCCCATTCCACCAGTTGTAGTTGTGGTCGGCGCTGCTGCCGTCCCAGCCCCGGTAGGAGTTGATCAGGGCGGGGTGGTCCCACTGTACGCCGGTATCCAGGTCCCCAACGACCGCGCCGGTTCCGGTGATCCCCAGGGTGTACCAGACGTCATCGGCGTTGACCCGGAGGATATTCCACTCGATCGCCTGGGGAGCAGGCGAGGCCGTCTCCACGACGACCGGGTCAGGGTAGGCCGGGTAAAAGTAGTCAATGTGGCCAACCTCGGGCCGGTGGGCCAGGGCCTGGACCTGGGCGACCTCGCTCGCCTGGACCCAGATGACGTTCTGAATCCAGTAGGCCCGGTACCAGAGACCGCTTCGCTCCAAATAGGCCCGCAGTGCCGGTTGTGTGCGCTCGGCCAGCGCGGTGAGTTGTTCATAGACGTAGCGGCCCTTTTCCTCCTTCGTTTTGAGGGAAACGGCCCCACTCAGGTCTGCCTGTTCCTTCAGATAGACCAGGATGTCGGCCTGACCGCCCGCCTCCAGCACCGTCCAGACATACTCCTCCACCGGGGCGGCCTCCTGGGCCGTGACCACCAGCGAGGGCACCAGACCGAGCAGGATGAGGGTCAGGACCAGGCCGGCCACTGTTCGTCTGACACGCATAGGAATCCTCCTTTTCTTGTCCGACGGGTCAGGCAACCCGTCCTTCCTCTCTCACGACCCGGACACAGGCACATGCACCTCAACCGCCTCCGCTTGGCAAAAAGTGCAACTTTTTGACAAATCAGTGCCCGTTTTCGGAAACCCTTCTTCCGCTTATGGACACATTTGCGCCAGAAACTTGCCTGTGTCCGGTCACAGCCAGAACGCGGGGCCAGACAGGGCCTCGCCCTGTCGGCAGAGAAACCAAGGTCATCCAACCGGCGGATGCCTACCTGGTCTGTCGCGGGCCTCCACCCAGACCCGCAGCACCTCGGCCACACTCCAGGCCTGGGCGACACAGCCACGCGGCCGATGGGGGGGATCCCCGTCCAAGATCTCGCCGATCGTGCCGATGCCGGCGTCCCGGAGGTTCTGGAGGAGCCCACTAACCTCCCGAGGGATGTCCAGGGACCCCTCAACCCGCTCCAAGGCCGTGATGTAGGGTCCGATGAGCCAGGCCCAGACCGTACCCTGGTGGTAGGCCGCGTCGCGTTGCCAGCGATCCCCCTCATAGCGGCCGTGGTAGGCCATGTCCCTGGGGGAAAGGGAGCGCAGGCCGTAGGGTGTCCAGAGGTCCTCTCGAACCGCCCGCAGAACCGAGTGCGCCTGCTCTCCCGGAATCAGGGGGAAAGGCAGAGAGAGGGCCAGGAGTTGGTTCGGGCGGAGGGAAGGGTCATCGCCGGCCGGCCCGTCCACCACATCGTACAGGTAGCCGCCGGGGGCGTACCAGAAGCGCAGCGGAAAGGTCTGGGCCACCCGGTCGGCCAGTTCCCGACAACGCTTCCGCCCCTTGCGCCGGCCCAGGCGGCGACCCAGGCCGTCCACAATGCGCAGGGCGTTGTACCAGAGGGCGTTCACCTCCACCGGCTTGCCCTGGCGGGGGGTGATCACCCAGTCCTCCACCTTGGCATCCATCCAGGTCAGTTGAACGTTGGGAGCGCCCGCCCGAAGGAACCCATCTTCCTCCACCTGGATGCCGTAGCGGGTGCCCCGGATGTGCCAGTCCACGATCTCCAGGAGGAGGGGGTAAAGGTCCTGGGCCAGGGAAAGGTCCTCTGTGGCCTGGACGTAGGACCACAGGGCCACAAAGAACCACAGGGTGGCGTCCACGGTGTTGTACTCGGGGGTTTCCCCCTTTTCCGGGAAGCGGTTGGGCAGCATGCCCTGATCTACATAGCGGGCATAGGTGCGCAGGACGGCAGCGGCCTCCTCGTAGCGACGGGTGGCCAACAGCAGACCGGGGAGCGCGATCATGGTGTCACGCCCCCAGTCGCCGAACCAGGGATAGCCGGCAATGACGGTGATGGCGTTGAGCGCATCCGTCGGCGGGAGGGCAGAGGTCGGCGGCCGGCGGACGATGAACTGGTCGGCGGCCAAAACAAGTTGCCGCACCTCTTCCGGCTCATCGGCCAGGCCGCTGCGGGCCAGCAGGTCCCGCCGACGAGCCCGTTCGGCCTCCAGGGAGGCCCGCCAGTCCAGCAGCGGCGCGCTCTCCACCTCGCTGGTGGCCACCAGGACACAGGTCTCCCCTGGCGCAAGGGTGCCCCGCAGCACCCCCGGCGCGTAGAGGTCCTCCGTGCATTCCAGGCCCCGCTCGCGCTCCCGACGGTGGAGAAAGTTCCAGTACCACAGCCCCGTAGGGATATGCTCCATCGGCGGGATTGTGCGCAGGGAGTAGGGATGGGCCCCCTCAAAGGCCCGCAAAAGACAGCAGCCCCGATCATCGGTCTCCACATGGACAAAATCCCAGTCCACACGGCCACGGGTCTCCCGATGAAAGTCGCGATAGTTCACCAACGGGCGCAGCGTCAGGGTGACCGGAGCGGGCGCACGGATGAGGGTATAGGCGATGCCGGTCGTGTTGTGGCCGTAGGGCATCCAGACCCGTTTTTCCAGTTCCCAATCGCCCCCGCGATAGGTCCAGACCGGCAGGCCATCCTCCAGGCGAAACTCTTCCAGATGGACAAAGCCGCAGGGATGAATCGTCGCCGGGGTATATTCATTGGTGCCCAGGTAGTAGGGGACGCCCTCCGCCTCGATCTCTTCGTCCACCTTGGAGAGCAGGACGACCCGATCGCGGGGGGAGCCCAGCGCGGCCACCAGCAGTCCGTGATAGCGACGGGTGTTCGTCCCGGTAATGGTAGAGGAAGCGTATCCGCCCAGACCGTTCGTTACCAGCCACTCCAGGTTGAGCGCCCGTTCAATGTCGCGGCAGATGGTGCGGTCCAGGACAATGGCCATCGCTGGCCTCCATTCAGGGAGAACCCCACAGCCCTCCTTCAGCATCAGGGGTTGGCGCACGGGTAGCACTGGTCGAGGAGGAGGTCCCCTCCGTGGTGGGAGGCGGGGTGTGGGTGGGGTAGGGGGTGTAGGTCGGGTGGGGCGTGTAGGTTGGATAAGGGCTCGGAGTGGCCTCTGTCGGTTGCGGCGAGGCGGTTACCGGGAGAGTCGGGGTCTGGGAAGGGTAGGGCGTGTAGGTAGGGCCGGGCGTGTAGGTGGGAGGGGCGGTATAGGTGGGTTGCGCCGTGGCCGTGGGGTAGGGGGTGAGGGTGGAATAAGGTGTGTGCGTCGGCCAGGGGGTCGTGGTGGGGTAGGGTGTGGCCGTGGGGAAGGGAGTAGCCGTAGGCAGGCGCAGCCAGCCCTCCAGCAGGGGCAGGCCCTGGCCGGGGGAGAGCCAGAGCAGCACCAGGCCGGCCAGAACCAAAAGACACAACCCAACCCCGATCGCCCCTCCTGTGGTGAGGGCTCCAACAAGACAGCCTTTGGCCCGGGTGGCCCCTTTTCTAGGCGACATGAGATACCTCCGCAACCGTGCTCTCAACCGGCACGCGCAGCATCACGGTGGTGCCCTGCCCCTCGGCCGAGACAACGGTCAGGGTTCCACCGATCAGGTCGGCGCGTTCGTTCATGTTGACCATGCCGAAACTGCCTCGCTCCTGGTACGATTTCAGGACCGACTCTACATCAAACCCGACCCCGTCATCCTCAACCTCGACGACAAGCGTGCCCGCTTTCTCACTCAAGCGCACCCAGATATTCTGGGCTTGAGCATGCTTGAGCGCGTTGTTGACCGCCTCCTGAACGATGCTAAAAGCGGCCGTCTCGACGCGGGGGTCATACCGCTGTACGGTCGTATCCACGTGCAGGTCAATCTGGGTCCCCTCGCGGGGACGGTGTCGTTCGACAAAGAGTTGCAAGGCCGGCCCCAACCCCTGCGTCTCCAGGATGAGCGGTCGCAGGTCAAAGAGCATCGTGCGCATCTCCTGGACGGCCTCCCGACCCGTTTCCCCCAGGCGGTCCAACGCTTCCAGAACCCGCTCCGGCTCATGCTGGAGGAACTTTTTGATCAGTTCGGCCTGCATGACGATGTGGGAAAGGGTCTGGGTGGGACCGTCGTGGAGGTCACGGGCCAGTTTCTTGCGCAGTTCCTCCTGCGCCACCACCACCCGGTCCCGCTCTTCACGCAGGCGGTTGTAGAGGCGCATATTCTCGATGGCAACCGCGGCCAGGGCGGCCAGCGAGGTGAGCCATTTCAGGTCTTTCTGCTCAAAGCCGGTGGGGCTTTCCTTGTTGACGACGGTGAGGACACCCAACATCCGCCCCCGCACCCGCAGGGGGGCGCAGAGGATCGAGCGGGTGCGAAAGCCGGTGCTTTCGTCAAAAAAAGAGGAAAACCGGGGGTCGCCCTGGGCATCGTTGACCATGGCCGGCTCGCCGGTTTGGGCGACCCACCCGGTCAACCCCTCCCCCACCCGCAATCGCTGATTGACCAGTTGCTGGCTGACCTCGCCGTCCACGACCTTGAAGACGAGGGTGTCCTCCTCCAGGAGCAGGAGGGAACTGCCCTGGGCGTGCAGCAGGCCCATCGCCGAGCGGACGATCCGCCGGAGGAGCGGTTCGGGGTCCAGGATGGAGACCAGTTCCAGGGCCACGTCCTGGAGGGCGGTGAGGGTCTGGACGTCCCGGTAGGCAGCCCGCAGTTCCTGCCGCTGGGTCTGGTATTCCCGCTCCAGCACACGGAGGCGGTGTTCGATCTCGGCCAGCCGGTCCGTCTCCTGAGACATGATTCTCGGTCCACCCTGCCTGTTCGGGGTTAGGCGGTCTCCTCGGCGGTCTCCTCGGTCTCCTCCATCTGGCCGGCCAGCCCCTCGGCGTACTGGCGGGCGGCCTGCCGGCCCTGCTCGATCTGTTCGCGGACCTGTTCCCCGACCTGTTCGATCTGGCGGCGAGCCTTGTCGGCCAGTTCCTCGGCCCGGCCCTTTAGCTCGATCCCCTTTTCCCGAACCAGTTCGCGAATCTCCTCGCCCGACTCGGGGGCATAGGCCAGGGCCACGGCTGCCCCGACCAACCCACCCAGGAGAAATCCGAACAGGAACCAACCAAAGCCACCTTCACGCTGTTCACTCATGGTTCAACCTCCTTCTGTTCTTCTCTTTTCTTCCGAAAAAGGGTGCGCAGGCCGGCCCCAACACCGACGCCCCACGAGGCGATTCCGATCAAGGGGGAAGCCACCCGCTCCCCGACAAAGTCGGCCGTGCCCTTGACCGTGTGGGCGGTCCCTTTGACCTGCTCCAGGAGGGCGTCCCCCTGCTGGAGAAGCGCGTCCAGGCGCACCCCCAACCGGTTGAGGGCATAGATCAGGACGGCGGTCAGATAGAGGAGCAGGAGGAGCAGTAGAAAGATGAGCAGGACCAAAAAGACGATGGCGACATCGCGGGCGCGGGCCAGGAAGGAAGCGGGCAGGAAGGCCAGGCCGATCAGGATGAGCAGGGAGACGAACAGCACCACTGCCCCGATGAGCAGAAAGGGAGAGGGGCGTTTTTTCCGCGCCGCGGGCTCCCCCGTTCCGGCCGGCGGTTGGCCGGCGGGGGGGGTCGCCTCAGGTGTTGGGGAAAGATTTTCGGCCATGGGCACCTCCATCAGATCGCGCCAGGTCCATTATATCATATCCGCAGGCGGGCGGCAATCAGGAGTAGAATCGCGGCCCCCAGGGTGGCCTCCGGCCAGGGAAAGGTGCCCACCCAGAGGACGTGGAGGTTCAGCACCCGCCCCAGGGCATAGCCCAGGATGCAGCCACCCAGGGAGGCCAGCCAACCGAGAAGCAGCCGGCGATAACCCCGCCCGCCGAGGAGGGCAAAAAAGCCGGCGTACAACGTGGCAAAGAGGACAACCATGATGGCGTCCACCGGAACCCAGGTCCAGGACATGGTTTCTCGCCGGCTAGAAACTTCCGACCGCCTCCACCGGATCCTCATAGATCGGGAAAAAGTTCAGGAGGCCGGCCAGCTCCAGGGCATCGCGGACCCTCTGCTGGGGCCGCACCAGGTAGATGTCGCCCCGGTTGGAGCGGCGGGCGATCTTGCGCGCCCGAATCAGGCTGGTGAGGCCGCGACTGCTGATGTAGGCAAGCCCCTCCAGGTCCAGGACAATGCGAAAACGCCCCTGCTCGAAGGCGGTGTCCAGAACGGCATCCAGTTGGGGTGCACTGTCCGCATCCAGGCGACCCTGGAGGGTGATATAATAGACCCGTCTCAACGCTCTTTCGGTGATTTCCATTGAACCTCCTTCTGTTCCTGTGGTTCCGCTGTCATGGCCGGCCGTTCGCCGACCGGAGTGGCCGAGGATATTGTACTATACCTTTTCGGCCTATGCAACCAACTAGAGCAATTTGAGCAGGATGCCCTTTCCGGGGAAGCGCAACTCCTCCAGCCGGCGGCGGGCCTCTGATTCCAGGCCCCCGCCGGCTTTGAAGACGGCCCCAAAGACCACCGCACCGGCCAGGGCCAGGAGCAGGTCCTTTCCCAGGGTGGCAAACCGACCGGCCCAACCGGCCGTGATCTGGGTGATTCCCCACCAACGCGTCAACGGGTAGAGCAGGGCCGTCATCGCCGCAGCGGCCAGCCCCACCCGGCCGGCAAAGCGCAGCGGAAAGCGCAACGCAAAGTGGCGCAGGCCGTAGAAAAAGGCAATCCCCCGCGAGAGCAACCGCGCCGCCGCCGCCGCCGCCGCCACCCCGACCAACCCGTACCGGGGCACCAGCAGGGCCAGCAACGGCAGGATGACCAGGGCAGACAGCCGCGACAGGACCACCGGCCCGTAGCGCTCGTGAACCAGCAGGATGTTCATCGGCAGCCCAATGATCGCCTCCAGAAACATTGCCAGGATCAAGATCAGCACCAGCGAGACCGTCTCGGGGGGAAAGGAGGCGTACAGAAGCGGCATCAGGGAAGGGGAAAGCAGGGCCAGCCCAACTCCGGTCGGCACCAGCAGGAGCAGGAGGAACTGGGTCAGGACCGAAAAGGCCTCCTGCGCCCCCCGCGAGGACTCGCGGGCGTAGAGATGGGCAAAGAGGGGAATGTTGATCCCGCTCAAAGGCACCATCAGGTAACTCAAAAAGAGGCCGACGAACTTGGAGGCGATTCCCAACGAGCCGACGTCGCGGGTGCTCAGGTAGGCCGCGACGACCAGACTGAGGAAGGAAAGGTCATACAGCCAGACACTCAGGTTGATGATGTAGGCGATCCCGGCGTAGGAGAGAAAGCGGGGCCAGACCTGGCCCGGCCGGCGGTACTCCTCCTCCCCCTCCTCCTCCAGATGGCCCACGGCCCGCCGCACCCGCCAGAGTACCATCCCCACAGCGACAAGCGGCGTCGCCACCAGGGCCACCAGCACCCCTTTAACGTCCCACCCCACCAGGACCAGAACGATGATCAGCAGCGGTTGGAGCACCGAGACGACCACCTCGATCGTGTTCGTCACCCGCTGGCGGAAATAGGAGAGCAGCAGGCGCATGCCCACGTCAAAGACCGCGCCCAGGAGGAGCATCGCGCTGATCGTCCACAGGTACAGCCGACCTTCCTCCCCCAGCCGGCCGAGCAACGCCTGATGAGCGGCGACCTCCTCCTCCAGTCGCCGGCGATCCTCCGGCTCGGTCGCCTGCTGCAACGATGCCTGGGCGCTTTCCAACCGCGAGCGTTCCTGCCGCTGCATATAACCCAGCAAAGGGGCACTGAAGAGATGAAAGAGCAGGACCAGGAGAAGAAGCAGCGTCAACTTGACTGCAACAACCTCATAGAGAAAGCGGCGCAATCCCCGCGCCCCAAAACGGTGAGCCACCTCGGGGATATAGCGGGGCAGGGCCCGCTCCATGCCCAGGTCGGCATAACTCCCGATCGTCGAGGCCACGGCCACAATCAGGATGTAGAGGCTGTACCGCTCCAGCCCCAGCAGGTTGGGCACGACAATCCCGGCGGCCAGTCCCACGACGAACTTGAGCGGAAAGAGGGCCACATTCCAGAACATCGCCCCGGCCACCTGCCTGGAGAGCGGGGGTTCCGGTTTGCTCATGGGCCCTCTCCTTTCCGCCGCAGCAGCACAAAGTCCCCCTGCCGGGCGGCGACTTGCCACGCTCCGCTGTGGAGATATGCTTGCAACAAGGCATGCCCCCGCTCTGGGAGGAACTCGGAGGTATCGGTGAGGATGTACTCGGCCCGTGCGATATAGGCCTCCGGGTAGGAGCGGTTTCCGGGGAAAAAGTAGAGCTGCTCCCGGCGGGCCACAAAGGGAGCCAGGAAACTGCTCGCGGCGACCGGGGCCTCATCCGGCACCTGCGCAATGACGGCGCGGGCATCCCGGATGCGCGTCCAGGTATCGCCGCTGCGCAACGTGGTCAGCGGGGCGTTTCGCCAGGCCAGGCAGTTGACCAGGGCAAAGAGGAGCAGAAAGGGGAGGGCCAGGCGGTAGAGCGGCCGGCCCCCTTTCCCCCGCCGGGCTTGCCACCACCGCTCCAGCCGACGCAGGCCGTAGAGCGAGCCAACCAGCAAAAAGGGCACGACCAACCCCTGGTACTGGTAGTAGATGCTGAACTGGACGCGGTTGGGTGAGATCAGGTTGAGGAAAAGGATCGGCGCGGCCGGCAGCAGTTCCAGCGGGCTGAGCAGGGGCAAAAAGGCGGAGAGGAAGAGTATCGTCAAAAGAAAGCGCACCTTTTCCGGCTGAAAGACCTGGCCCAGGACAAAGAGGGGTCGGGTGATGATCGTGCGGACAATCTCCCCAAACGAGTCCCCCAGATAGCCGTAACTGTAGATGCTGCCGATAAAGGAGACGTCCCCCTCTGTGAAACGGGGGACGACCACAAAGAGGGCCAGGTAGAACCAGGCCGACCCGACCAGGAGCGGCGGCACCACCCAGGTCCAGCGCCGCCGCCGCAGGAGGGCATAGAGGCCAAAGGCCACCGCAAAGAGGGCCGATTCGGTCTTGGTGCACATGGCTAGGAAAAGGAACAGGGTCCACAGCCCCCAGCGTTTTTTCGTAAAGGCGTAAAAGGCCCACAGGGCAAAGCAGAGCGAAAAGGCGCGGTACTGGAACTCGTAGAGGTTGATGTGCTGCACGGTGGGGTGGAGCAGGTAGAGGAGGCTGGCGACCAGGCCGGCCGCCGGCCGGCCCCAGAGGTCTCGCCCCAGGAGATAGAGGGGAACCGCTCCCAGGGTGATCGCTGCGGTTTGCAGGATGAGCAGCGTCCACGTCGAGGGGTAGATGGCGTAGAGGGCGGCCAGCGGCAGTTGCAGCAGCACGGGCCCGTCGTCCAAGTCGTAGCGCATCAGGGCAAAGACGGAGGTCTGGAAGAGTCGCCCGTGCATCGTGTTCCAGATCGTCTGCTCGTTGCCGGCCAGGTCAAACCCCTGGCGGAGGGTTTCCAGTTTGTAGATCGAGGCGGCGGAAAAGAGGAGAAAATAGCCGAGCAGAAGCAAAAGGAGTAGGCGACGATGGTACCGGTCGGCCCAGTCCCAGAGGGTGTCCAGGTTGTGCTGGCGCTGCTGCCAAAAGGTCCGTGTCACCGTCTTGTTTCGCGGCATTGCTCGGCCGGCAGTTCCGAAGGCCGGACGGAGCAGAAACGGGTGCGGTTGGCCCCAACGGCTCATCCCAGGTACCCCAGGCCCTCCAACATGTGCCGGATCACCTCGTCCTCAACTTCCTCCTCCACTGCGGGATGGTTTTCCAAGTCGAAAAAGAGCGACTTGAGATCCCGGACCCGCACGGCCTCGTCGGAGATGCGGTTGTGGCGCTCCGCGGGGTCCTCGACCAGACAATACAACTCGTCCCGCCCGTCTCGGTGGCAGATATATTTCCATTCCCCGGTACGGAGACATTTGCTGCCCCGATCGGTGGGGTAGCCGTAACTCAAGGCCGGCAGGTGGTCGGCCCGCTCACCGCGAATCCAGGGGAGCAGGCTGCCCCCCTGATACTGCGGGGGAACCGACAGGTGGAAGAGATCCAGGATCGTGGGAGCCAGGTCAATCGTGCGCACCTGGGCCCCGACACGTTGCCCCCGGGGCAGTGGTCCGCCGCTCATGAGCAAAGGGACGCGGATCGTCTCATCGTAGAGGCCGGCGTTCTTGTGGCGGTAGTGCCCATGCTCGCCAAACGCCTCGCCGTGGTCACTGCTGACGATCCAGACCGTCCTTTCGCCGAGACCCAACGAGACCACCTGGTCAACAAGTTGACCAACCAAACCATCCACAAAGGTGACCCGCCGCTCGTAGCCGGCCTCGCCTTCGTAAGGGTAGTGCAGGTCAAAGTAATGCACCCAGACAAAAAAGTCGCGGCGGGCGTTCCGGCGGATCCAGCGCAAGATGCGGCGGTTGACGAGGTCTCCCGAGCAGGAATGGGTGTCCAGGCGAGGAAAGCGCCGCCGTACCCGGTCTATCAGCGAGGAAAGACGAAATCCTGGCAGCCGGATGAGAGTAGCATAGTGAAAAAAGAGGTCAAACCAGTGGCTGTTGAAATAGGCGTCAAAGCCCTCCCCAAAGCGGAAAAAGGTGCTCAGATGTTCCACCCCCACGGCAGCGGCCGTAGCCACGCCGGCCTGTTGCAATACCTGAGCTAGGCGGGGACCGCCCCCCAAGGGGAAGCGGATGGCGTTGCGGGTGAAGCGGTGAACAGGGGGGTACGAGGAGGTCAGGATGGAGGCATGGCTGGGCCCCGTCGTGTCGGCGGCCGTGATGGCCTGGGTGAACACCACGCCCTCCGCCGCCAGACGATCCAGGCGGGGCGTCAGATCGGTTCGCGCTCCATAACAGCCGACCTTGTCGGCCCGGAGGCAGTCTATGTCAACCCAGATCAGATTCATTGGTCTTGTCCCTCGGCCGTTTTCCAGATGATCGGGTCGGCCGGATTATAGCATGGGCCGGCAAGGGTGTCAATGGAAATTTGACTTCCCCACCGAGCGAAACTTGCCAGACTCGAGGCAAAAAGAACGGCCACCCCCCTGCCCAGACAGGTAGAGGTGGCCTGGGTGTTTTGGGAACAATGCGATTCAGCGCAACGCCATCTCCTGGAGTCGCTCCAGGTCCAGAAGGGTGATCCCCTCGCGGTCGCTGGCAACCAACCGGGCCCGTCGAAAGTTCTGAAAGATCTTGGTCACCGTCTCCCGATAGGAATTGATCATCTCGGCCAGGTCCTGGTGGGTGTAGCGGTGGGGGAGGCGAACCGGGCCGGCCTGCTTTTGGACGGTGGGGCCGGCCAAGTCCAGGAGAGCGGCGGCCAGCCGCTGCGGGACCGACTTGAAGGCCAGGTCACCGAGCCTGCGTTCGACCGTCCGCACGCGCCGGCCCAGGTTCTCCATAATCACCAGAGACAGAGAGGGGTACTGCTCCAGCAGGACCTCCAGGTGGCGACGGGGAATCGCATAGAGTCGTCCATCGCTCAACGCCTGGGCATGTCCCTCCCGCCGACCACGGGGAAAAAGCGCCTTGACGCCGAAAAAGTCGCCCGGCTCGACGATGCTCAGGGTGAGCGCCCGACCGTTGCTGTACCGGAAGAGGCGCACCCGGCCCTCCTCAAGCAGGTAGAGGGCATCCGCCCGGTCTCCGGCCAGGTAGAGCAGGTCCCCTTTGCGGAACCGCTTTTCGCGGGCAACACGACCGATTTTGGGCCAGATAGAAGACTGCACAACCCCCACCGGGGGAGAAGATCCTCTGCGCATAGCCATTCCTCCTTGCTCATCTATCGTCTCCAGAATACCCCAAAAGAGGAAGAAGGTCTGTCGGGAATGCTGGATAGCACCGGTCAGGGATATCCTAATGGGGACCTCCTGGCGCAGCCCCTGGTAGGACGAGTGGCCTGTGCGCCGCAACCGGGGCCGACCCGGGGCCGGTTTCTGCAGCCAGCGACGGACGGTGGAAGGACTGCTCCGGTCTAATCGATCCCGCCGTTCCGGGTTGAGATCGAGTTCGTCCGTGTTCCTCATTATTTCTTCCGTGTTCGTAACTACTCAGCCTGATCCAACCGACCGGTCTGATTTGCCAAAATCGCCAAGAGCGGCGATAATAGGGGCAC
>FWPU01007965.1_pt1 | contig 18677 bp, 17 predicted proteins | sample 2228361 | NCBI WGS metagenome assembly FWPU01 (sample SAMEA103939777, study PRJEB20133) | metagenome
TGAGCTGCAGCAAGTCCTCGGTGTGCCTGTGGTCAATCCCTTGCAGGCTGCGCTGCGGATGGCCGAGCTGCTGGTTGCCTCCGGCCTGAGCCACAGCAAGCGGTCGTATCCCGTTCCCCCGAAGCTCGTTCTCGGGGTAGGCGTGAGCTCTTGAGCAACTCAACTGACAATTGATCATTCCGGCACCCTTCACCACGCCGGTCCCTTAACCCGCCGTACTGCCGCGTACCTGCGGCACCGGCTGTCGCGTGGAGATAGGGTTATTCCTTGCGGAAGCCACAGTGCTCGTTGCGGTACTCGCTGCCATTGGAGAAATAAAACTTATAGTATATATTTAGATTGCCTGCCGAGGTGGGATTTGCCTCGGGTGTGGCGATGGCTCCGTTCGCTTCGCTGCCTAGGGGAGCCCTATGATTGCGCTGCTCCTGGCTCGCCGGGATCGCGCTAGAGAGCATAGGCGATCGATGCTTATAGGAGAGCGCTATGATGGATCATGACTCGGGTCTGGCTCAACACCCTGCTGAACCCGCGAGCTTATCGAGCATCGCCAATCGCAAGAACGATCATATCACCATCAATCTCGAGCGCGATGTCTCAGCGCAAGCGCTCACCACCGGCTTCGAGCGTCTTCGCTTCGTCCACTCAGCCCTTCCCGAGCAGGACTACGACCGTATCGATCTGGCTACGACCTTTCTTGGCCACCGGCTCCAAGCGTCCATCCTCGTCTCCTCCATGACCGGTGGCACCGAACAAGGCGCCGCCATCATTCGTCGGCTGGCTCGGGCAGCCGAGGCGCTTGGCTGCGCCATGGGCGTGGGATCGCAACGGATCGCAATTGAAGATCCATCGGCCCGCCGCTGGTTTGCGGTGCGCGACGTCGCTCCAACGATCCTGCTCTTTGCCAATCTCGGCGCCGTCCAGTTGAACTATGGCTTCGGTATTGATGAGTGTCGCCGCGCTGTTGAGATGATTGGCGCAAACGCGCTCATGCTGCACCTCAATCCGCTGCAGGAGGCGCTTCAGCCGGAGGGGAACCGGGATTTCTCTGCGCTCCTGGCGAAGATCGAACGCGTTTGCTCGTCATTAGGCGTGCCGGTCGTCGTGAAGGAGATCGGTGGGGGCATCTCGACCCGGGTCGCACGGCAACTGGCTGATGCGGGTGTGGCTGCAATTGATATCAGCGGCGCCGGGGGAACCTCGTGGAGCGCGGTCGAGCACTTCCGGTCGCCAACGCCGCTGTTCCAGCGACTCAGCCACACCTTCATCGATTGGGGCATCCCAACAGTGCTTAGCTTGTGCATGACGCGGACTGGAGCGCCACACCTGCCGCTGATTGCCAGCGGTGGTTTGCGGACGGGCATTGACGCGGCCAAGGCGATCGCGCTTGGGGCCGATCTGGCCGGCTTTGCCGGGCCATTGCTGCGCGCTGCCGCTGCGAGCGAGGAGGAGGCATACCTCGCGCTGAAAGCGATCATCGAAGAGTTGCGCTTAACCCTTTTCTGCACCGGCTGCGGTTCGCTCGGTGACTTGCGCTCGGTCGAGCTGTTCGACGATGATCACCGTGTTCTGCATCTGGATGGCGTGTGTCGTTGCCCGCCGGGGCAGAACACCGCCGATCCATCTAGGATGGACGGGCATGCGCTGGCACACTGATCTGCGAGCTCGGCCAGAGGCATCAGATCCCTGGGAGCTGTGCGAAGCGATTGCGCGCGATCATGCCAGAACGTTTTTCCTGGCCAGTCGCTTCTTGCCCCGCCACCAGCGCCGCGCGGCTCTCGCTGCCTATGCCTATTGCCGCATTGCCGATGATTTGGTGGATCGTGCCACGGACCGGCCTCCTAACGAGATTGATGAGGCCCTCGCACGCTGGGAGGATGAGCTGATCTTCCCCCGCCATCCAGTCGCAATCGCGTTCGCCCAAGCCCGGCGCGACTTTGCGATTCCCATCCAGCCGGTGCGCGATCTGCTCACGGGCATTCGCATGGATCTGACAGGGACGCGCTTTGCAACCTGGTCCGCGTTGTACACCTATGCCTATCACGTGGCCGGGACGGTCGGCCTCATTATTGCTCCAATTCTGGGGTGCACCGATCGCCAGGCCCTTCACCACGCAGCCGAACTCGGCATCGCCATGCAATTGACTAACATTCTCAGGGACATTGGGGAGGATGCCCAGCGCGGACGACTATACCTGCCCCTCGACGAGATCGCCGCTTTTGGTTGCGATCCAGACGGCATCCTGCTGGGTAAGCCAGGCGAGCGCTTCCCGGAGTTGCTTGCCTTCCAGGCGAAGCGTGCTCGAGCGCTCTATGCCAGCGCCGAACAGGGATTGCGGGCGCTTCCACCGCGGGGACGCCTCACTGCGCTCGTCGCCAGTCGCTTGTACGCGGAGATCCTCAGCGAGATCGAAGCGATAAAGTATCGTGTCTACCAGGAACGCGCGTACGTTTCAACCGGCAGGAAGGTGCGGGCAATGCCACGAATTGTCGTGTCGTTCGTGCGAATCACATTCCCTAGCCGTGCTCCCCATCATGCTGGCAAGTCGGGCATGCCACCCTCTGGCTGGAGCCCCAGCAGCGATGGGCGCTGGGGAGCACCATCGCCCTGGCAAGGACCACCTCATGAGTGATCCGTGGTTCGGTGGGCAGGCACAAAGCGCTGCCTCATCCGCGGGGCCGCTTGCCTGGAAAATCTTCGGCAATGAGCGTATCAGCGATGATCGCCGAGCAGAGCACGCCCGGCAGTCCTGCTCCGGGATGCGTTCCTGCCCCAACAAAGTAGAGGTTGGACACTTCCTCGGAGCGGTTGTGGGGGCGAAAATAGGCAGATTGCCGCAAGATCGGAGCAAAGGAGAACGCAGCGCCCACGTAGCTCCCCAGCTCATCACGGAAATGGCGAGGGTCAATCATCAGCTCAGTGACAATGTGCCGCGACAGATCGGGGAAAAAGCGATCTTCCAGAGTATGCATGATCCGGTCGCGATAAGGGCGCGCCGCGATGCTCCAATCCACCGCTCCGCCCAAGTGTGGCACGGGAGCCAGCACATAGAATGCCTCGCATCCGGGCGGCGCAAGGGAGGGATCAGTCCGCGTTGGCATGTGCAGGTAGAGCGAAAAATCATCGGCCAGGATCTTGCGGTCAAAGATATCGGCCAGCAGATCGCGGTAGCGTGGTCCCAAGATGATCGTATGATGGCGAATGGCTGCACTCGGTCCGTCTCGATACAGCCGGTCCGTGCCGAAATAGATCACCACGAGCGACATCGAGTAGCGAAACCGGCGCAGGCGTCGGTCGGTATACGTGCGACGCCGGATTCCGGGCAGCAGCCGTTGATACGTCGTGGCGACGTCGCTGTTGGCCACCACGATGTCCGCCGGAAGCAAGCGGCCATCGGCCAGTTCCACACCGGTGGCACGCCGCTGCTCGGTGGCGATCCGCTGAACCTCGGCCGAGAGGAGCAGGCGCCCTCCCAGCTCGTTGAAGAGCCGGACCAGCGCAGCGACGATTGCCCCCGTGCCGCCCATGGCAAACCACACGCCCCACTCCCGCTCCAAATGATGGATCAGGGCATAGATGCTCGTTGTTTGAAATGGGTTTCCGCCAATCAGCAGGGGATGAAACGAGAGCATCTGGCGGACGCGCTCATCTCGCACATAGCGCGAGACGAGACCATAGACTGTCCGGTAGCTTTGCAGCCGGATCAGGTCGGGGGTGATCGCGAGCATATCCCGCAGCTTGAGAAATGGCTTGGTCGCCAGATCGGTAAAGCCTTTGGCAAAGATCCGCTCGGTCTGCGCCACGAATGCGTCGTAGCCGGCCACGTCGCTGGGATACGGGCTCAGCGAGCGAATTGCAGCTCGCATCCGGTCTGGATCCCCGCTATAGTCGATGGCCGCGCCGTCGGCAAAGATGATGCGGTAGAACGGATCCAGCGGAACAAGCTGGAGATAGTCCTCCGCCCGCCGCCCAGCGAGCGTGAACAGATCCGTGATCAGCCAGGGCGCGGTGATGACGGTGGGGCCTCCGTCGAAGACAAACCCGTCACGGTAATAGACATACGCTCGACCGCCGGGCTGATCGCGCTTTTCCACAATCGTCACGTCGTGCCCGCGCGCGGCAAGGCGAATCGCGACCGCCAAGCCTCCAAATCCGCTCCCAATGACGACCACGCGCGCCACTCTCGCTCATCCCTTTCGTTTCAAAGGCGAGCTGCCGCCATCCATGCACGCCGTCATGCGATTGTCGCCTGTGGCGACTTCCCAAGCAAGATGAACCCGGTAGCGCCAGGAGGCAGCGCCTGATGACTCGCATCGCGACACTGCTCGGGCTCGCGCAGGGGATACTGGCATGCCGCGTTGCGGTGCGCTGGGCTCGCACAGCACGCGGAACCCGCATCGAACGGTGCCATTGCGCGATCGGCGCGGGCGCGGTGAGCGTCCTCGTGCCCGTGCTGAACGAGGAACGCCGGCTTGCGCCCTGCCTTGCCGGTCTCTCGGCGCAAGGTCCGGAGGTGGCCGAGATTGTGGTGATTGATGGGGGCTCCACGGATGGCACGGTCGCGCTAGTGCAGCGTTGTGCCCAGCGCGAACCTCGCATTCGCCTGGTTGACGCTTCTCCCGTGCCTGGCGGCGTCAATGGCAAAGCTTATGGACTCGCCGCTGGCGCTAGGCAAGCATCCCCCTCGACAGCATGGTTTCTGACCGTTGACGCCGATGTACGCGTGCACCCGGCGCTCTCGCGCTCGCTGCTCGCTCACGCCCAGCGACAGCGCGTCGCGGCGCTCAGTGTTGCCGCGCTGCAGCGTGTGTCTGGACTGGCCGAGGCCCTCGTCCATCCCGCCATGCTGGCAACGCTGGTCTACCGCCTCGGGATTCCCGGTTACGCGACGAGTGATCCCGCGCGAGTTCAGGCAAACGGGCAATGCTTGCTGGTCAGGCGGGATGTTCTCGACGCGATCGGCGGGTTCGACGCGGTGACCGGAGCGATCTGCGAGGATGTTGCGCTTGCCCGCGCGCTGGCGGCAGCAGGGTATCGCGCCGGTTTCTATGAGGCTGATCGCCTCGTGTGGACCGCGATGTACAGTTCCTGGCGGGAGGCGTGGACGAACTGGACGCGGTCCTTACCGCTGCGCGATCGCGTTGCGGCGTGGCACGTCTTTGCCGGCCTCGCCGAGGTGACCCTCGTCCAGGCGCTGCCCATCTGGCTCGTCCCGGTGCTCCGGCGCTCGCTTGGCCGCCGGCACCCCGCAACCATGCTCAACGTCGCGCTGGCTGCCGCGCGTCTGGGCGTCCTGGCCGGAACGGCGCGCGCCTATCCCGATCGTCCCTGGACGTACTGGCTGTCGCCTCTGAGCGACCTGCCGGTCGCGTTACGCTTATGGTGGATGGCGACCCGCCGCCAGCACGTGTGGCGGGGGCGGGTCATCACGGTAGGAGGATCGCCCTCATGAACGGTATGATGCGCCGGCTGGCGATGGGCCTCTTGGTCGCCCACGGCCTAGCCCTGGTCTTCGGCTTGATCGGGCTGCTGGTCATGCTGCCTCATCCGCATATGTGGGCCAGCGACCCGAGGGCAGTGCGTGTCTTTGATTTCTCGATGCGGCACGCGGGAGCAATCCAGATTCTTCTCGGCGCAGCGGCGATGGCTGCCTATGGAATCCGTACGCTCGGCGCGCGGCTGACGGTGACCTTTCTGGTCGCCACCTACTCCCTGTCGCTGACCTCGGAGCTGATCGGAACCAAGACCGGCTGGCCGTTCGGCGAGTACGCGTATACGAACTTTCTCGGCGCCAAGATCGCGGGCCGCGTGCCCTTCACGATTCCCTGCTCATGGTTCAGCATGGGCCTGGCTTCCTATATCCTTGGCAGTCACCTGGCAGCGCGCCTCGGGCTTCAGCGCCGAACGCTCTGGTCGCTGTTGCTCGGCGCCTGGCTGCTCACCGCCTGGGACCTTGTCCTCGATCCGGCCATGGCGCATCCGAATTTGCACGTCCAATTCTGGCGCTGGGGTCAGCAAGGAGCATACTTTGGCATGCCCCTGCAGAATTTAGCCGGCTGGTCCCTCACAGGCTTGGCCTTCATGGCAGTCAGCCGGGCTCTCTGGCGGCGCGACATCAGGCTGGAGGCAACGCCGGACTGGTTCCCCCTGGCGTTCTACGCCTTGAATATGGCGTTTGCGATGATCGTCAGCGCGGGGGTTGGCCTGTGGGAGCCGGTGGTCCTTGCGGCCCTGGTAGGCGTGCTGCCGGCCGCGCTCTGCCAAGTTGGCCAGCTCCGCCTGGGAGCGCGTCGCCTCCGGTGGGCGCAAGATGCCTGATGCGGCCTGGCACGCGCTCCATCTTGCCAGCAAGGCCCTCGTCCGCTGGAAGATTCGACTCGCCGTAGAGGGTGAGGAGCACCTCCCTCGCTCAGGGCCTATCCTCCTTGCTGCCCGGCATTTCCACCATCTCTACGATGGCTGCATCTTGCTGGCGACCATCAACCGCCCGGCGCACATTCTGGTCGGGCTCGACTGGCTGCAACAGCCGCTGGGGAGGATCGTCATGCATGCTGCCTGCCGCGCGGCCGGCTGGCCAATTGTCTACCGGCCGGATAGTCCCTACCCCGTCCGCCCGCGCGCGCCACGCCAGGAGATGCTCCGGGCCACGCGGGAGACAATTGGCTTGTTACGGGCTGGCCGTGTGGTGATCGTCTTTCCGGAAGCTTACCCCACCATTGATCCTGGCAGAACGCTGAAAACGTCGCTGGATGAGTTTTTGCCGTTCCGGGCCGGGTTTGCCCGTTTCGCGCTCCTGGCTGCCCGCACCGGCCTGCGGGTGCCGGTCGTGCCGGTCGGGCTCACCTACGAGCCTGCTAGCATACCTAGCGCTTCATGGAGCGTGAACCTTCGCTTCGGAAAGCCGATTTGGGTTGACCAGTCCTATCATGCACCGGTCGCCCAGCTCGTGGAATGCGTTCAGCAACGCGTTCAGGAACTCTCCGAACGGGAACGGTCACGGTAGATCCCCCCGAGGTGGAGCACCCACGTCTCTTGCCTACAGGGGATGAACTGCCCCCTCGTAGCGCGTGGAGTTCCAGGTTAGCGCAGCTCGGATGCGACAAGCTCCATGCGCTCAATCGCGCGCCGGGAGATCAGCGTCCAGCCAGATTCCTGGTCCTGCACGCCAGTCAGGCTACCGTCCTCGACCCAGCGGAGGATCGTCGAACGAGAGACACCGAGCCGGGCCGCCGCTTCGCCTGCTTCAATCAATCCTTCTGTCTCCAGGGCTCGGCGCTTTGCCCTAGCGAGCAGCGCTCCGAGCTCGGTCTCCCAGAAGGACTTGGGAACGACGTAATCCTCGGTCGCGGTGGGCCAGAAAAGCGTCTCCAGAATTGACTGAATGGCGGTGAGCACCTCTCTGGCTGGCTCTTGCCTCAGCCCGCGGGCGACCTCCACAAGCCGCACCAGATCCTGGCCAATCGGGCTCTTGCGCAGATCCTCCATCGAGAGTGGGCGCAGCGCGTCGGGCGCCAGCCGGCCTGCCAAGCGGTAGCACTGGCTGTAGATGAGTTGAAGCGCCTGGTCGATGATAGCCTGGTCGGTGGGGACTGCTTCCGGCACCGGCAGGTTCTCTGTAGCGCACGACATCGTAGTACCTCCTGGTGATGCGCGGGGAGAGAACCGGCGTGCGGGCTCCGGCACACTATGCTAGCAGACAGCATGCCACAAATGTGTCAAAAAGGCACGGCTTGCCGTTGCGGTTCCTGGCAGCGGAGGTCGCCTGTGTTGCCATCCGTCGGGTAATAGTGCTTCTCTCATCAGCGCAACCGGCGCCGCGCCCGAGCGCCGTGGCAGGAAGGCCAGGGACTCAGATGTGTCTTCATGGCACCGCGGTAACACATGACCGTCACAGAAGAGGAACGCTTGCACCGAGACTCCGCGTGTGGTGGTGCCAAGTGTCATGCGATCGGTGAGAATGTCAGCATGCACGCACCATGATGCGCGAAAACAAATCAGCGACGTGAGGAGGCAGAGGATGCGACAGCTTGGTGTGGGAGTCATTGGTGTGGGAACAATTGGACGGCGGCATGCGGAAAACCTCGCCTGGCGCATTCCACGGGCGCGCCTCATCGCCGTGGCCGACGTGCGACCCGATGTCGCGCGATCGGTCGCCGAGGATCTCGGCGCTCCTCACTGGTTCACCACGGCCGAGGAAGTCGCTGCGCATCCCGATGTTGAGGCTGTGGTGATCGCCTCGAATCATGAGGCCCACCTTGAGGGAATTCTGGCGGCGGCCCGGCACAAGAAAGACGTCCTCTGTGAAAAGCCGATCACTCCGACGCTGGAAGAAGCGGACCAGGCCATCGCGGCGGTCGAGCAGGCTGGCGTCCGCTTGGATATTGGCTTCATGCGGCGCTATGACCCTGCCTATGTGGCGGCAAAACAGCACATCGACGCGGGCGAGATCGGCGACCCGGTGCTGATCAAGGCGACACACCGCAACGCGACCGTGCCACCATCGTTCGCTGGGAGCTCAGTCGGCGCCTTTGTTGATGCTGCCGTGCACGATTACGACAACGCGCGCTGGCTTCTGCGGGACGAGGTTATTGAGGTGCAGGCCATGATTGCGCCAGTGCTCGATCCCCGGCGCCAGGATGATCTTGCGCTCTCCTCCCTGCGCTTTGCGCGCGGTGGTCTGGGCAATGTTGAAGTGTATCTCACCTGCCAGTACGCCTACGACGTTCGCACAGAGATTGCTGGAACGAAAGGAACCATTTTCATCGGAGCGCTGCCGGAAACTGCTTGCGTCGTGGCCACCGGGGAGGGGGTGCGCTACCGGGCGGTTGATCACTGGCTCCGCCGCTTCGGTGAGGCGTATCTGCGAGAGCTTGAAGACTGGGTGGACCGGACTCTCTCCGGAGCGCCGCCAGCGATTACCGGCCAGGATGGCCGTGCCGCGCTGGAGATCGCAATCGCTGCCACACGATCCGCCCAAACTGGTACGCCGGTGAAGCTGCCGCTCACCGCCTGAGTGCCGCGGAATGTCCAGCGCGAGCAGCGCTGGGCTCAGTCCTGCAGGAGCACCGAATGCACCTACGAGTCGCTATCAGCTACGCGCCGGAGGCAGCACTCGCCTCCGAGCGCAACCTTCTGGCAGATGCCGGCATCGAGGTTGTCGCCTGTGGCCCCCTGGCAACCGCGGCCGGCATTGCCATGGCCAGAGATGCCGACGCCATCATGGTGGGAGCCGATCGCGTTGACGGGCTCGTGCTCGACCAGCTTCCTCGCTGCCGAATCGTGGCGCGCGTCGGCACCGGGTTTGACGCGATCGACATTCCGGCCGCCACCGCTCGCGGCATTTGGGTGACCAATGTGCCGGATTACGCCGTCGATGAAGTCTCGGCCCACGCCATCGCCCTGGCGCTCGCCCTAACACGGAGCGTTGTTCACCATCGCGATCTGGTCCGGTCAGGCCAGTGGGGTTACCGCCCGCTGACACCGATCCGCCGCCTGGCCGGGCAGACGCTTGGCATTCTCGGTCTTGGTCGCATCGGCAGCGCCTCCGCCCGGAAGGGAATCGGTCTGGGTTTGAATGTTATCGCTTGTGACCCGTACATCCCGGAGGAGCGGTTCGCTGGGCTTGGCGTGCGCCGCGTCGACTTCGAAACGCTCCTGCGCGAATCGGATATCCTGACGCTCCACGTGCCGCTCACCAGCGAGACGCGCCGGATCATTGACGCACGCGCCCTGGCGCTCATGAAGCCGAGCGCGTTGTTGATCAACACTGCGCGCGGTGAGGTCGTGGATATTGAGGCGTTGATGGAAGCCGTGCGCTCCGGGCGCCTGGCTGGCGCCGGGCTCGATGTGCTCCCCTGGGAGCCGCCACCGCCGGATCACCCGGTGCTTCACGACGAGCGGATTCTGGTCACACCGCACATCGCCTGGGCATCAGAGGAGGCGGCGTATGATTCCCGCGTCCGGGCATGCCAGGACGTGATCCGGGTCCTGCGCGGGGAGCGCCCGGTCTACGCACTCAATGATGTCTCGACGGCACAACGGTCTATGGAGATTGCAGACTCATGCCAGTGATTGATGAGGCGACCCTGCGGGCACTCATGCGCGCGATGTTTGCGGCGGCCGGCACACCGCCCGAGACGGCGCAGTTGGTGGCTGACTCCCTTGTCGATGCGAACCTCGCCGGACACGACTCGCACGGCGTGATCCGCATCCTTCATTACATTGAGATGGTCCGCGCTGGACGCGTCAATCCGCGGGCGCAGCCCTGCGTCATTCAGCGGCAAGGAGCCACTGCCGTCCTCGACGGAGCCTGGGGCTGGGGCCAGCCAGCAATGATGCTGGCCACGGAAACTGCGATCGACCTTGCGCGAGCGTATGGCCTCGGGGCCGCAGTCGTGCGGCGGTGCTATCACATCGGCCGTGTCGCGCCCTATGTCGAGGCGATCGCGCGAGCGGGCATGATCGGCATTGCCATGGCCAGCGCCGGCCCGGCCGTCGCCCCGTATGGTTCCCGATCGAGGGTCATGGGTACGAACCCGATTGCGTGGGCGGTTCCGCGCGCCGCCGGGCGAGAGCCAGTCTGCCTGGACATCGCCACGGCGGCTGTCGCCGAGGGCAAGCTTCGCGTGGCCCGCGCCAAGGGCGCACCAGCCCCTCCCGGCGCGATCGTCGATATCGAGGGTCATCCCTCGCTTGATCCCAATGATTTTTATAACGGTGGCGCTCTGTTGCCATTCGGTGGTCACAAGGGGTCCGGGCTCAGTATCTTGGTGCAACTGATCGGTCAAGGACTTGCCGGCATCGACCGGGCCCAACTGATGGAGCACCGGGGAGCCAACGGGCCGTTCGTGCTCGCTATCAACCCGGAGGCGTTCGGCGCGGGGTCAACATTCGTCGAGGCCGTTGAGGAGCAATGCGCCGCGATCACGAGTGCCGCGCCAGCCGAAGGCTTCGAGACGGTGTTGCTGCCAGGCGAGCCAGAGATCTTGGCTCGTGCCGAGCGCGCCTTGGCGGGAATCCCTGTTCCAGACAGTACCTGGAGCGAGCTGCTGCGCCTCGCCCAAGAGCTTGGCATTGACACTGGCCAGGACGCGATCTCACTGTGCACCGGCTGAGCCGGTAAGCCACTCGCGTTGAGAGCGTTATGCGGCCGTACCTGGTGCGTGGATGCTGTGCCTGCTGGCGAGGAGAGATCCCTCGCGGCGCACTCCATCCATCACGCGCTTCGCGAACGGGGAGGCCTCAGGGTTTGGCGTTTCGACCGGAGCATCACAGGTACGACACGCTCCTTGAGGAAGCCGCGGCGTGAGCGCGGGACGAGCAAGGCCCGCGCTCTGGCTGTCCCGTTTGCGAATGCTACTCGCTGCTTGAAATCAATCCATCACCGTGATCTCGCGGCTCGCGTTGTTGAGCCGCTCTCCGCCGGTTTCGGTGCAGAGCACGGCGTCCTCGATGCGGACGCCGAACCGGCCTTCCAGATAGATGCCTGGCTCATCGCTGAAGATCATGCCGGGCTGGAGCGGCAGGGTGTTGCCGGCTACGAGATACGGCTCCTCGTGGACATCCAAGCCGAGGCCATGCCCCACGCGGTGCAGGAACTGTGGGCCATAGCCAGCTTCGGTGATGATCTGCCGGGCGATGTGATCGAGCCGCTCACAGGGTACACCGGGCTTGACCGCCTCGAACGTTGCCTGGTTCGCCTTCATCACGATCTCGTAGATCCGGCGAAACTCCTCACTCGGCTCGCCGCCAACGACGACCGTTCGCGTGATGTCAGAGTGATAGCCCTGGAGCTCTCCGCCCCAGTCAAAGATCACCACGTCACCAGGCTGAATCACGCGGTCGCCAGTGTGGTAGTGCGGAGCGGCGCTATTCGGCCCGCTGGCACAAATCCCAAAGCTACTGGGCATCCCTCGCTTCTTCATCAGCGCCGCCAGCCGGTCCATCGCCTCCGTTTCGGTGAGCCCGCTGATCGGCCCGCTTTCGACAAACTCTGCCCAGGCCTCATCGGTCCGCCGCGACGCTTCCCGCATCACCGCGATCTCATAGGCATCCTTGCACATGCGCAACGCGCGCATCACGTTCTGCGCCGGAATCCAGCGGGCGCCAGGCATGGCCGCCTGGAGCCGCAGCAAGAATACGCTCCAGAGCTGGTCACCGACGGCAATGGTCTTGCCATCGACCGGTCCAGCCAGTTTCGACGCTAGCTCGGCCGGCTGCTGCGTCTCCTCCCAGGCGTGGATCTCCACGAGCTCGGCCCGGTCTTTCGCGTTTGGCGCCTCCAGCAGTGGGACGATCAGGAATGGTGTGCCTTGCCGGGGCACACCAAGGAGATTCATCCGCTCACTGACATGAGCGCGAAAGCCGGTTAGGTAGAACAGATCGGACGACGGCCCAAGCAGCATCAGATCAACGCCCTGTTGCGCCAGCTCGGCCTGCGCCCGCCGGATGCGCTCGACGAATACCTCCAGCGGGGGAGCTTCCACCATCGCAGTCATTCGCTTAGCCTCCTCTCCGACCAGCCACCTCGCGGCTGCCCAGCATCACGTCCGTGCCGGGATTCTAGCCGAGACGCAACCAAAATGGCGTGTAGCACCCGCCGAGCGTAACCACGCACGCAGCACTCGCGTCTTCAGAGGCAGCCATTAGGGCCGTCCACAGTCCGCTGAGCGGCTTATCCTCCGCGATTGTGCCGAAAGGAGGCTCGCAGGCGAGCAGAATGGGCTCGTGATGGAGCGACTTCGCGCTTCAGCCCGATGCTGAAAGATGCAGTGAGCGAGGACCTGTACGCATGCTGGCAAAAACACCGGGCCACGTGAGCGCGTTCGCAAGCATGCCACCTAAACTCCCATGCTTGACGCTCAACAACGCAAGTCGCCGAGGTACGAGCATTGACCGTGTTCGGCCTCTTGCATTCCCGCTGATCCCTACCCGTGCGAGTGGCCGGCATGATATCAATGCCGGGAGGGTGTGCCGCAGAAGGGCGGGGCGTGGTGACGGCGAATCCGGTGATCGAGGTCTGCGGGCTGGTCAAGCGCTACGGCGCGGTGCAGGCGCTGGCCGGCATCACCTTCTCCGTTTCGGAGGGGGAGATCTTCGGTTTTCTTGGACACAATGGCGCCGGCAAGACGACGACGATCCGGATTCTGACCGGCAGAACCCGGCCCACGTCCGGCACTGCCAAGGTGGCTGGCCGCGATGTGGAAACCGATCTGGCTCGGATCAAGCCGCTGATCAATCTGGTCTTTGAGGAGCAAAACCTCTACGAGCGCCTCACTGGCCACGATAATCTGCGCGTGTTCGCCGATCTGTACGGCGTGCCACGCCGCCGCGCCAGTGAGCTGCTGGAACGCGTCGGGCTGGCTGACGCTGCTAGGCGCCGCGTCAAGACCTACTCCTCGGGCATGAAGCAGCGGCTGCTGGTGGCACGGGCATTGATCAACCGGCCCCGCGTCCTCTTTCTCGATGAGCCAACGCGGGGCCTGGATCCGGCGTCTGCCCGCGACATCCGCAATCTCATCCGCGATCTGAGCCAGGAAGGGACGACTGTCTTCCTCACGACGCACGACATGGTCGAGGCTGACGAGCTCTGTCACCGCGTGGCCTTTCTGGCAATGGGCCAGATTGTGGCGCTTGATCGCCCGCGAGAGCTAAAGCTGCGCTATGGCCGGCGGACGGCAACAGTGCTGCTGCGTGACCGGCGTGAGGAGGAGATTTGCCTGGACGATCCCACAGACGCCCATCGGCTCGCCGCTTGGATGGAAGCTGGCGAGGTACTGACGATCCACTCGCGCGAGGGCACGCTTGAAGATGTCTTCATCGCCCTGGCCGGGAGGCCACTTTGACTTCCTGATTTCGCTGGCCCTGACCGACGGTAGAAGGATCCGGAACAATGTCCATTGCCCGGGTGATCACGATCTTCCGCAAGGATCTCCTAGATGCTATCCGCGACGCGCGTGTGCTGGTCGCCCTCCTCGTTCCCCTCGGCATCGGCATCTTTTACAACCTCACGTTCAATGACAACGAGCAGATTCCGGAAGCGACGATCGTCTACGTGGCTGGGAGTGAAACCCGGCTCTTTGATGCGGTGCGCGACGTGGTTCGCGGCGCCGTGCGCCTGACCCTCCGCCAGGTGGACGGTGAGCAAGAGCTCCAGCGGCAGGTGAGCGGAGGTGATGCCGACCTGGGCCTGATCGTCCCTGCCGGGTTCGATGCCGCGGTCGCCGCCGGCCAGTCGCCAACACTGACCGTAATACACCCTCCGTCGCGCACCTTCGGCGGCGACTACGTGGCCGCGGCGCTCGAGCCAGCCATCCGCACCCTGGCCGGCGCAGCGCCCCCCGCGATCATCGCAGACGTCCAGCTCGAGGCGGCGGGACGGGGCCAGACGGTGATTGATGCGATCGGCTTGCGCGAGTGGTCGGTCCTCGCCTCCCTAATCATGATGATCGCCATGATCGCTATGCTGGCGATCCCGGTCGTGCTGGCCGAAGAAACAGAGAAAAAGACCTACGACGCGCTGGTGCTCATCGCCTCGCCCGCAGAGGTGATCGCCGCTAAGGCACTGCTCGGCGTAACCTACGTTGCGTTGATGGTCCCGTTGCTGCTGCTGATCACAGGCATAACGCCCCGCGACCCCCTCTTGTTCGTCGCCGCGATCGCGGCACTCGGCGTGGCATTGATTGGGTGCGGCTTGCTGATGGCCGGGCTGTTCAAAAGCGCGAACCAGCTCAACACGTGGGCCGGAATCGTGCTGCTTCCGGTGGTTGCCCCTGCGTTCATCGTTGGGTTGCGCGTTCCTAAGATACTGGAACGTGTCGCCACCATCCTGCCCACGGGCGGCGCAGCCAAACTCCTCTTCGATAGCGCCACAGCCGAGCGGCTGTTCTCCGACACGGCGCAGTCGTTCCTTGTTATCGTCGCCTGGGGCGTTGTGGCGTATGCTCTCCTCGGCTGGCAGCTTGCTCGCCGGCAAGCATAGGCGTTGGGTCACCGACCAGACGGAGTTCACGACACGATGCCACACCCAGAGATCACGAGTACCCAGCCGGTGACAGCCGCGGAGGCTCTCACAGCGCGGCTTTGGAGCAGCATTGAGGATATCTTTGCCGAGATTCTTGCCCACCCGTTCATTGCCGGGCTGACCGATGGCTCCCTACCCGAGGCGGCATTTCGCTTCTACGTCGTGCAGGATGCCCTCTACCTCACGCGGTACGCGCGGGCGCTCAGCCTCTGCGCGGCGAAAGCACCGGGTGACGAAGCGATCCGCATGTTCAACGAGCATGCGGCGGGCGCAATCGCCGTCGAGCGCTCATTGCACGAGAGCTTCTTTGCCGAATTCGGGCTCTCACCGGAGGAGGTGGCCGCCACGCCGCTGGCGCCGACCAATCTCGCCTACACCAGCTATCTCCTCGCCGTGGCCTATGGTGGATCGTTCGCCGAAGCGCTCGGCGCGGTGCTCCCGTGCTACTGGATCTACTGGGAGGTCGGCAAGGCGCTGCTCGCCAAGGGATCGCCGCACCGCCTCTACCAACGCTGGATCGCTACCTACGGCGGAGAGGAGTTCGCCACGATTGTGCAAGCGGTGCTCGATCTCACCGATGCGCTCGCTCCCGAGCTCGGTCCGGCCGACCTGCGCGCCATGACAGAGCATTTCGTCATGACGAGCCGGTATGAATGGCTGTTTTGGGATATGGGTTACCGGCAAGAGCGCTGGCCGGACGCGGTGGCGCCGGGGCGTTAAAGCGTTCCATCAGCGATGCCACGGTCCGAGCTGCTACGTCCCAAGGCCATCCCGTTCGCGCAGCGCGGGGTAGATGGAGGAAGTGCGCAGCGGGGGAGCGGGGGATACAGGTCTGCGCAAGCAGGTGACGTCGTGAACAATCCGGCTAAGCGCGCTGATGTGCATCCGTATGGTTTGCTCGGGTGCCGGGAGATGAGACGGGGAGATATCCCTCGCTTGGCTCGGGATGACCGGGTAAGCGAACCGCTCCCCGGTCGCCAGAGCAGGGACATTCAATGAAAAGAGCGCGGGGCAGCGGCCACCGCGCTCCTCGGCATCGCTGGCGCTGCTGGCTCAGCCGAGCTTCGAGCGGCGTGATTCGGCCACCGCACTCTGCAGCATCCGCCAGAACCACACAAACCCGCCGATGGCAAGCACCAGCCAGACACCAGCGAGGACGTTCACCCAGGCGTCACCGCCTCCTGGCACCTGCCAGACGTTCCACCCCGGCGAGGTGCGGTTCAGTGGCAGGTAGGCGATGAACAACGGACCGTAGGCCAGCACGACGAGCAACACCGCGATTCCGAACCAGAATCCGAGCCGGTCGAGCACCGGCAATGTCTCTGATGCGCCGTGGCGCGTTTCGGCCACCGGGATCTCGACGTCCGTTGCCGGCTTCCGGGTAAGCAAGGTCCCGATGAGCACGATGAAGAAGAGGAGCCCACTGATCGTCATCAGAATGCCACCGATCGCGGTCAGCCAGTTGTCAAGGTTCCAGCTTGAGAGCTCGTAGGTCGCCGCGCCGATCGCCGTGCGCCGGGGCATGCCATTCAGGCCGCCGGCGATCTGCCCCCGGGCAAACACGAGCACGCCGATGGCGTACAGCCAGCCCTGCGCCAGCGCGAGGCGGCGCCCGTACAGGGCATGGCCGGTCAGATACGGCACAAGCCAGTAGCTAATCCCCATCACCGAGAGAGCGACTGCCGTGCCGACGGTGAGGTGGAAGTGACCAGGAATGAACGATGTGTTGTGCACCACCTTGTTGACGGTGTAGCTGGCGTTGATGATACCGGTCGCGCCGCCAAGCAAAAACACAAGCATCGCCAGCAACTGCGCCGAGACGCTCGGATCTCCCCACGGCAAATGGCGAATCCAGCCAATAATTCCGCGGCCGCCCCGCGCGCGGCCAGCCGACTCGACGACAGACATCAGCGTGAACGCCGTGATCAGGCTCGGGAAGATTACTGCGAAGGTGGTGAACAGGTGGATGGACTTCATCCAGACGGGAATGCCTGGATCCGTGTATTGGTGGTGCAATCCCGTGGGAACCGACAGAACGAGGAAGAGAATGAAGACGAGCCGGGTCAGCCCGTCGCTGTAGAGCTTGCCGCCGAGCTGCCTCGGCACCATCAGATACCAGGAGACGTAAATGGGCAGCAGCCAGAAGTAGACAATCGGATGGCCGGTGAACCAGAAAAGCGTCCGGTTGAACTGCGGATCAATCGTCTCCATCCAGCCCAGGGACCAGGGCAGGAGGAACGCCACCGCCTCAACCGCCACGCCGAGCGACGCCAGGTCCCACATCAAGTAGGTTGCAATGGAGACAAAGGCAAGCAGCGGCGTGCGCTCTCCTGGGTGTTCCCGCTTCCAAGCGCGCAATGTCAGCAACTGATTTGCCGAGGTCAGCCAGGTTGATAGCACGAGGAAGACCGCGCCCAGGTAGAATGTGGCGTGGGCCTTCATTGGCGAGTAAAAGGTAAAGAGCACACTCGCCTGGTTGCTGAGAATGGCATAACTGGCCAGCGCCACGCCGCCCAGCGCCGTCCAAAACGCGCCTTGCACCAGGGCGGTGCTCGCCAGTGGTCGCCCAAAGCCGCGGATGGTCGTCAGCGACAGGAAGGCGTTCCCGAAGGTAAATGTGAAGACAAGGGCGAGCAGCACGCCGTGCAGCGTCAATCCCTGGTAATAGCCCGCCAGACCTGCCTCGTCATACCAGTCAATGTCGATGCGCTCAATCGCTTGCAGGAGGCCAATGAGTCCACCAAGCGCCAGGCCAATGAACCCGAGATAGAGCTGCCAGCGAATGGCCCAGCGCTGCGCCGCGGGCTCGCTCGCGCCCCGATCGAACGCCATTGCGACAGGGATGGTGGTTGCGCTCATGCGACGATCACCTTCGCGAACATCGTGTGATGGCCGGTGCCGCAATACTCATGACAGATGATCAGGTACTCTCCGGGCTTGTCGAAGGTGTAGCTGACCTTCGTGATCTGTCCAGGGATGACCATGGCGTTGACATCCGTGCGCTCGATCATGAATCCGTGAACGACATCCGTTGACGTCACGGTGAAGGTGACGTTTGCCCCGACGGGCACGCGTATCTCGTTCGTGGCAATATCGGGCGAAACTTGAAACGCCCAGGTGAAGGCGACAATCACGGCCTCGTACTGATTTGGACCAGTTTGCTTCAGACCGGGCTGGTTAAACGGTGCGGTCGACCGCACGGTGCGAGGATCAACCCGCCCGCTTGGCGCCGGCAGATGGACATCGGCCGCAAACACCGAGGCTCCGATGGCCGCGATGCCGATCGCGAGCAACACTCCTCCAAGGCCAATGAAGATCTTCTCAAGCCGCTCAATGTGCATGGAGTCCCTCCCTACCACCGTTCTGTGAGCGCCGGTCGCGACTACTGGTCACACTGCGCACTTGCGCTGGCGATGACGAGCCGAACAGCCTCATTAGAAGACTGGGACTGAGACAGGCTAGCTGCGCTCGATCAGGGTGTAGTAGACAAAGCCCCAGAGGGCAGCAACGACAAGCAGGTAGAGCACCATCAGCAGGAATGCCCCCCGTGGCTGCTCCTCGGCTTCGCGCTCCGGTTCGCTTTGCTCGCTCATGTCCCTTCCCTCCTCATGCTGGTGACTTCGCAGGGCCAAGCGTGGAACGAGCGAAAAGCGTTCTG
>FWPU01007966.1_pt1 | contig 18675 bp, 16 predicted proteins | sample 2228361 | NCBI WGS metagenome assembly FWPU01 (sample SAMEA103939777, study PRJEB20133) | metagenome
ACCAAACAGAAATTAAAAGAATTTCAGCAGAAATTAAAGAGGTTGAACATGAAGGGGAATTTCATATTCAAAAGGTTGGTTTAGTGCGGTTTAATCCTTTTCCGGAGATGGGAGGAGATCAGAGTTTTGCCTTAGCCTTTCTGGATAAAAACAATAATGGTTTAGTTATTTCTTCCCTTCATGCTCGAACTACAACCCGATGGTACGCCAAATCAGTTGTTAACGGTAAAGGTAAAAATTTAGATTTATCCAAAGAAGAAGAAAAAGCGATTCAAGAAGCCAATAAATTTAAATTAAAGAAGAATTAGTGTTTAATCAGTAAAATTTTTGAAGGAGAAATTTAATGAAACAGAGATCTTTTATTACTAGTCTTATTATTATCATTATTCTTTATGTTATTTCAACCAGTCTTTCTTATGGTTTTTTCACCCTGATTAAGGGTGGGAAACAAACCAATGAAATCACTTCGCCTTTGAGTGAAGGAAGCGAAAGTAAAAAAAGTAAATTCAGAGTTGATCCTTCGTTGCCTAGAACCGAAGAGTGTCCTTTAAATGGTGTTTACTATACGAAAAAAGAAAAAGAAGTTTGGGATAAGCGAAGACCGTTGGCGGTGATGATTGAAAATTCAACTGAAGCAAGACCACAGTCGGGTTTATCTTTAGCTGATATTGTCTATGAGGCGGTGGCTGAAGGAGGGATAACGCGCTTTATGCCTGTTTATTTTTGTGCTGCTTCTTTGGGTAATATCAATTTAGCACCTGTTCGCAGCGCTCGTACTTATTTTGTTGATTGGGTTTCTGAATACGATGCGCTTTATAATCATGTAGGAGGAGCTGGTCGTTGTAATGATGAGACAGTTGATGAAAGAGCGAAAGCTTTATGTCAGATTCAAAGATATGGTATTAAGGATTTAGATCAGTTTGGTATTGGTTACCCTGATTGTTTCCGTAATCCAGACAGGCTTGGTCGGCCGGTTGCTACTGAACACCAAATGGTTTGCTTATCGGATAATCTTTATCGTATTGCGGCTGAACGAGGTTGGACAAATAAAGATGAGGATGGGGTAAGTTGGGATAAAAATTTTGTGACTTGGAAGTTTAAAGATGATGCAAAATTAGATGATCGACCGGTTAGTTTTGCTGTTTCTTTTAGTTTTTGGAGTGGTTATAAAGATTATGATGTTCGTTGGGAATATGAGCGAGAAACAAACACTTTTAAAAGATTTAACGGTGATGTCTTACAGGTTGATTTAGAAACAGATGAGGTGATTGCGGCTAAAAATGTAGTTGTTCAGTTAACCAAAGAATCAGCCGCGAATGATATTCATAAACATCTGCTTTATCAAACTATCGGTCAGGGAGAAGCACTGGTTTTTCAGGACGGCAAAGCAATTGCAGCAACCTGGCAGAAAAAAAATCGACTCTCAAGAACAGTTTTTTATGACAAAAACGGTAAAGAAATAAAGTTTAATCGCGGTCAGATTTGGATAGAAATTGTACCAGCTGGTAATAAAATTATCTATTAAATCTAATCCTGCCCGAATTAATATGTTAAAAGATTTAATTGTTTCAAGGGTAAGGGTTAAAATTTTGATCCTTTTTTTCTCTTTTCCGAATAAGATCTTTCATGTGAGAGAAATTGTTCGGCAAACCAATGAGGAGATTAATGCGGTTAGGCGAGAGTTATTTCATCTTGAAAAAGCAGGAATTCTAGCTAAAGAGCGCCGGGCTAATAGATTATATTATGGTTTAAGAAAAGACTATCCTCTTTATTTTGAGTTAATGGAAATTATTGCTAAAACAACGGGTTTGGGTGAAAATCTAATTAAAAATAAAACCAAATTGGGTAAAGTGAAATTTGCTGTGATTTCAGGCCGATTAATCAGGAAACTTCCTCGAAGAGATAAAAATGAAGTTGATGTTTTGGTGGTGGGTAATATCGTTTTGCCGGAATTAGCGCAATTGATTAAGGCTGAAGAAATAAGACTTGGTCGGGAGATTAATTATACTGTTATGTCGGAGGAAGAGTTTGAGTTTAGGAAAAAAAGAAGAGATCCTTTCGTACTGGAAATTTTAAAACCGTCAAAAATAATGGTTATTGGTGACGAAGAAGAACTAATTGCCTAAAAGCTTTATTAAATTTTTCAGGGTTATGCAGAAAGTGTTGCGCACTGGTAACAGTTTAGCTGTTGTTATTCCAGCTGAATTTGCCAAAAATTTAGGTATAAAAAGCGGTGATAAAGTCCGTGTGGTTAAAAAACCGGAAGTCGGTCGGTTAACTTATATTTTTTCCGGCGCTAAGCAGTTACCTTTAAAACTTTCCTCTTATGAGAAGTAAGCCAAAAACAGTTTTAATTTTTATTTTAGTTTTGACTTTTTTGGCCTTGTTGGCTTCTTTACCTAAAAATTATCAGCTTAACTTAAAAATTGGTCAATGGCAAATTAATCAAACTATCTCTTCTCCAGAGATCAACATAAAACTTGGTCGTTTTTCCTTTCAAAGAGATTTAACCACCAAACTGGGGTTGGATTTAAAAGGCGGTACTCATCTGGTTTTTGAAGCAGATATGAATCCGGTGGCTAAAGAAGATAGAGATTTGGCTCTTGAGGGAGTAAAAAATGTGATTGAAAGAAGAGTTAATTTATTTGGCATAACTGAACCGGTTGTTCAATCAGCCAAAATAGGTGAAAGTTATCGAGTAATTGTGGAGTTGCCAGGCGTTGAAGATATTGATAAAGCTTTATCACTGATTGGCAAAACAGCTCAACTTTCTTTTAAGGAAGAAACAGTTTTACCTCCTGAAGCCACTCTTGCTGCTCAGCTTAACCCCGCTATTTTATTTAGTAAGGAATCTGGATTAACAGGAAGATTTTTAAAGAAAAGTCAGGTAGTTTTTGATCAAAACACAGGCAATCCTCAGGTTAGTGTCGAATTTAACAGTGAAGGAGCAAAATTGTTTGAGGAAATTACCCAAAGAAATGTTGGTAAACGATTAGCTATTTTTCTTGATGATTTATTAATTTCCGCACCAGTGGTTAATGAACCAATTAGTGGTGGTAAAGCAGTAATTTCGGGTGGTTTTACTCTTAATGAAGCTAAAGAGCTTTCTAAGCAATTAAACGCTGGTGCTTTGCCAGTTTCGATTCGAGTAATTGAACAAACCAATATCGGGCCGACTTTAGGTGAAACCTCAGTTAATAAAAGTGTGATAGCTGGTTTGGTTGGTTTAGGTTTGGTTGCTTTTTTTATGATTGGTAATTACGGCAGACTGGGAATTTTAGCTACAATAGCTTTAATAATTTATGGTCTTTTATCATTAGCTTTATTTAGACTGATTCCGATTACTTTAACTTTACCGGGCATTGCTGGTTTTCTTTTATCAATTGGAATGGCTGTTGATGCGAATATCTTAATTTTTGAAAGAATTAAGGAAGAAAAAAGAGAAGGTCGACCAACGCCGTTGGCCATGGAGTTAGGTTTTGGTCGGGCTTGGGATTCAATAAGAGATGCCAATATAGCTACTTTGATTACTTGTTTTATTTTATTTAATCCTTTTGATTGGATTTTTTTAATTACTTCAGGAATGATTCGAGGTTTTGCCACTACTTTGGCTTTGGGTATATGTTTAAGTCTTTTTACGGGTATTGTTGTTACCAGAACTTTAGTCAGATTACTTTATAAATAAATAAAAATGATTAGATTTAGTCGTTATAACAAACTATATCTTTTTATCTCTAGTTTGTTACTTATTCCTGGTTTATTCAGTTTGATTTTTTTTGGTCTAAAACCTTCAATTGACTTTACGGGTGGCTCTTTATTGGTTTATCAGATTAATAAACCACTTAATCAGACAGTTTTGCAAGAAATAGCTCAAGAAAAAGAGATTGAAGTTTTTTCTATCCAAACAGTAAAAATTCCTGGTTCTGAAAATCAATCTAATCTGATGATTAAGACTGCCCCAATTGCTCAGCAGCAAGCTAATGAATTTAAAAAAGCTTTAGAGGATAAAGAAAATGTACAAATTAAAGAATTAAGATTTGAAACGATTGGTCCAACTTTAGGTAAAGAACTACTTACTAAAACTTACTTTGCTATTATTCTGGCTGTTTTGGCGATATTATTTTACATCGGTTGGTCATTTAAGAATTTAAAATTTGGTTTAGCAGCAATTTTAGCCCTTATTCATGATCTTTTTGTTTTACTTGGTTCTTTTTCGTTATTGGGTCATTTTTGGGGCGTGGAGGTTAACTCTCTTTTTGTTACTGCCGTTTTAACCACCACTAGTTTTTCAGTTCATGATACTATTGTAGTTTTGGATAGGGTACGGGAAATAAGAAGAACCAAAAGTCAACTTTCTTTAAAAGAGGCAGCTGATTTGGCTTTAACCGAGACTTTAGTTCGTTCTCTTAATAATTCTTTAACAATTATTTTTATGCTGTTAGCTTTAATTCTTTTGGGGGGTGAAACCATTCGTTGGTTTGCGGTGGCTTTGTTAATTGGAACAATTACTGGTACTTATTCTTCACCTTTTGTAGCTACCCCTCTCATGATTTTTCTTCATCGTTTAAAACCTAATGGGTTAAAAAATGAGAAAAACTAGTTGTCTTTAAGGCTGATATTTTTAATTTCTTCCAAAAGAATTTCTCTTTTATTTGGTAGTTTACCTTCTTCAACTTTTTGAAAAAGGTGGTTTAAAATTTCACCTACTCTAGGACCGGGTTTGATATTTAAAATTTTCATAACATCATAACCATCAATTTTAAGATCAGCCACAGTAAAGGGTTGTTTCTGCACTTCTTGTAGCCGTTTTTTAAAAAGCTCCAGTCGCCATGAAGTTTCTTTTGCTCCACCACCTAATCGATCTGCAATTCTTAAAGCAAGCATATCTTCTAAGTTTTCTTTACCAACTCTTCTTATAAAACGGCGTAAAGCTTTATCTGTTTGTCTTTCATCAACAGAAAATTGATGCCATCTGACTAGGGTAATTAATTTTTGACTGTCTTTTTTGGCGAGTTTTAATTTTTTGGCGATCTCTTCCACGATTTTGGTTCCGACAATTTCATGATTGTAAAAAGTGATAATGTTATCTTGATTTTTGCTGACGACTTTTGGTTTACCAACATCGTGAAGCAGAGTAGCTAATCTAACAATGGGGTCTTTGGCTTTACAAAATTTTAAACTCATGACCAGATGAGTACCTACATCATAAACATGGTGTCTTTTTGGACTTTTTTGGGCCACACCAAAACAGGCATCAAGCTCGGGTAATATCTCCTTTAAAAGACCAGTGCTACGTAAAAGAAAAAACCCATCAGCTGGGTACGGAGAGGCTAAAATTTTGAAAATTTCTTCTCTGATTCTTTCCGCTGAGATAACATGGATATTTTTTCTGTATTTCTTAATCGCCGCCAAAGTTTTTTCCTCAATCATAAAACCTAATTCAGCAGCTATTCTTACGGCTCTTAGTAGTCTTAGCGCATCTTCATTAAATCTAGCTTGCGGTTCACCAACAGTTTTGATAACTTTTGCCTGAAGGTCTTTTTGCCCCTGATAAGGGTCAATAATTTGTTTACCGTCAAAAGCTAAAGCGTTAATAGTAAAATCTCGTCGTGATAAATCTTCAATAAGAGTTTTTCCCCAACGGATCTGATCAGGATGACGTTTGTCAGTATAACCTTTTTCACTGCGAAAAGTAGTAATCTCAAAAATTAAACCACTTTTTTGCGGTACGCCAACAGTGCCAAATTGATTGTTATAAAAACCTTCTTTAAAAATTTTGAGAATTTCATGGGGTGTGGCATTGGTGGTGAAATCCCAATTTGTTGTTTTTTTACCCAAAAGAAGATTACGGACTGATCCGCCAACAAGATAAATCTCATAACCAGCTTTTTTGAGTTTGTTAAAAACCTTTAAAACCTCATCTGGTAGTTTAAAATTAATCATGTTAGTATTATTCATTATTATACACGAAGCTTTATGCGTCTTTGGCAAATTCTGGGTTTTCCGCAGAATAAGGAAAATCGACAAAGGGAAATTATTAAAATTCTGTTAAAAAACAGAGGAATCCCCGATCAAAAAGAACAAGAGTCTTTTTTTCAACCTAAACATCCCTCTGACTTTACGTTGGCTGATTTAGGCATCGTAGCTAAAGAGGTAGAAAAAACAATAGCCAGAATTAAAAAAGCCATAAATCAGCAGGAGTTTATTGTGATTTATGGTGATTATGATGCCGATGGTATTTGCGCCACGGCTATTCTTTGGGAGACTTTATACAAAATTTATCCGAAAGTGATGCCTTACTTACCTCATCGTGTTAAAGAAGGATATGGTCTGTCAAAATTAGGGATAGATAATTTAATTAAAAAATATCAGCCTTCCTTGATTATTACAGTTGATCATGGAGTAACTGCTATTGAAGAGGTAGAGTATGCCAAAAGGAAAAAAATTGATATTGTGATTACCGATCATCATGTTTTGCCTTCTTGCAAACCTAAGTCTTTTGCTTTGATTCATACCGTCAAGTTAAGCGGTGCTGGTGTTGCTTGGTTTTTAGCTAACAAAATAAGTAAGCTATTAGAAATTAAAAAAAGAATATCACCATTTTTTCTTGAAGAACAATTAGCTCTTTGTGCGATTGGAACAGTTGCTGATGTTTTACCAGTTTTGGGAGTTAATCGATCAATTGTTTTTTATGGTCTTGAACAGTTAAAAAAAACGCAAAGACCAGGTCTTAAAGCTTTATTTAAAGAAGCTGGGCTTAAACAAAAAGATCTTAATACTTATCATCTTGGTTATATTATCGGCCCCCGTCTTAACGCCACTGGTAGAATTACTCATGCTTTAGATTCCTTAAGACTTCTTTGTACTAATTCACCGGAAAAAGCAAGTCAGTTAGCTTTAACTTTAGGGTCAATTAATCGCCAGCGCCAAAAATTAACTGAAGAAGCCTTATTACATGCTCAAAGTTTTATTAAGCAAAACTACGGTCTGACTTTAAACAATCAGAAATTCTTATTTGTTTATGATAAATCTTATAATCAAGGGATAATTGGTTTGGTAGCAGGTCGGTTAGTGGAACAGTTTTATCGACCAGTAATCGTTTTGGCTGTGGGAGAAACTTACGCTAAGGCTTCAGCTCGGTCAATTAATGGTTTTGATATTATTTCAGCCATTAGGGAAACAGCTGAACTTTTGGTTGATTGTGGCGGACACGCCATGGCAGCTGGTTTTACAGTTGAGACACTTAAACTAAACAAACTAAAAACTAGATTAACTACTATTTTTGAAAAAAAATTACCAACCGCTTTATTAACCCCACAGCTTAAAATTGATTGTGAAATTTTTTTTGCAGATCTTACACCAACTTTTTATCATCAGTTACAAAAATTCCAGCCGTTTGGCTTTGGTAATCCAGAACCTGTTTTTGTAACAACAGGTTTAAAACCGCTTAATTTAAAATTAATAGGTCAAAAAAATCAGCACCTTCAGCTTATTTTACAGGATGCCAGTGGTAGAAAATTCAAAGCCATTGCTTTTGATCTGGCTAGTTTGTATAACGAAATTAAAAAAGAGAGTTTGATTGATATCGCTTATACTATTCAGCAAAATAATTGGAATGGTACTTCTTTGGAATTAAAAGTTAAAGATATTAAAGTAAATTAATTTTTATTAATTTCTGTTTTAGTCAGAGACAATTTATGTTAAAATAACAGCCAATGGAAAGGACACTCACTAAAGATACAGTTGAGAAAATTGGTCAGTTGGTTAAATTGATAGGTTGGGTTGATCGGATTAGAGCCCACGGCAAAATTATCTTTCTTGATTTAAGAGATAGAGCAGGTGTAGTTCAATTAGTGGGTAACAAAGACCAATTATCTTGTTTAGGGCCAGAATATGTGGTGGCGATTGAAGGAATGGTCAAAAAAAGACCAGCCACTATGATTAATCCTAAAATTACCACAGGAACAGTTGAGGTTGAGGTTAAAAAAGTTAACTTGATTAATAAGGCTAATCAATTGCCTCTACCTATTACAAGTGAAGGTTACGAAATCGATGAGACTGTCCGTCTGAAATATCGTTATTTAGACTTAAGAAGAAAAAGATTAACCAGTAATATAAAACTCCGCTGTGCAGTCATTAATTTTATTCGGAATTGGTTGATTAAAAGAGATTTTGTGGAAATAGAAACTCCTATTTTGACCAAAACCACACCCGAAGGGGCTCGTGATTTTATTGTACCCTCAAGACTGCAAAAGGGTAAGTTTTACGCGCTTCCCCAGTCACCTCAGCAGTATAAGCAACTATTGATGGTAGCAGGTTTTGAGAGGTATTTTCAAATAGCCAGGTGTTTTCGAGATGAAGATCCGCGGGCCGACAGAGCTTATGGAGAATTTACTCAACTTGATTTAGAAATGTCTTTTGTGACGCAGAATGATATTTTAAATTTGATTGAAAGTTTATTTACTGATCTGGTTAAAAAAATTTTTCCGCAAAAAAGAATTACTTATACTCCTTGGCCAAGGATTACTCATAAAGAGGCGCAGGAAAAATATGGTAATGATAAGCCAGACCTTCGGAAAAATAAAAAAGATAAGGACGAATTAGCTTTTGTTTGGATTGTTGATTTTCCTTTGTTTACCAAACAAACAAAAACCGATTTTTTCTATGGGTCAGGTACTTCTTACTTTGCTCCGTCTCATCATATGTTTACAGCGCCTCACCCTGAAGATATTCCTTTGCTTGATAAAAATCCCATTAAGGTTCGTGGTCTTCAGCATGATTTATCTTTAAATGGTTTTGAGATAGGTGGGGGCAGTATTAGAATTCATGATCCAAAAATTCAGGAGAAAGTTTTTGATCTGATTGGTTTTACTCCTCAACAGAAAGCGCAATTTGAACATATGTTAACTGCTTTTACCTATGGGGTTCCGCCGCATGGCGGGATTGCGCCAGGCATTGATCGATTTTTAATGGCGGCTTTAGGTGAGCCTTCAGTTCGGGAAGTGATTGCCTTTCCCACTTCAGCGGGTGGTATTACTGCGGTGATGAATGCTCCTTCTGAAGCCACAGCTGAACAGCTTAAAGAATTAGGAATTCGTATTGTTAAAGATAATGCCCAAAAATAAGTTAAAACGAAAAAATTATTTAAATCTTGGTCTTAAAATCTTTATTTTTTCTCTTTTCTGTTTTTCTTTGCCGGGAGTAAAAATTTACCCTTTACCGCCAATTACCGCAAAACCAGTTATTGGCCAATTACCCAGTCCGGCTTTATACCCCCAAAAAGTGAGTCAGTTGCCGCCACCAGAAATTACCGCTGAGGGTGTTTTGGTTATGGATTTAGACTCCGCCGTTGTTCTTTTTGAGAAAAACCCACACCAAACTTTTTCGCCGGCTTCCACTACCAAACTTATGACTGCTCTTGTTGCGCTTGAATATTACCAACCAGATCAGATTTTAGTGGTTAACAAACCAATTAAAGAGGGTCGCGTGATGGGTTTAGTAGAACAAGAAAGAATTTCAGTTGAAAATTTACTTTATGGAGCGTTGGTGCATTCAGCCAATGACGCAGCTTTAACTTTGGCGCAAAATTACCCAGGTGGTGTTTTAGCTTTTGTGGAGAAAATGAATGAAAAAGCCCAGCTGCTTGGTTTAAAAGAAACAAATTTTACCAACCCAATTGGTTTTGAGGACCATCAGCACTACATCTCACCTTATGATTTAGCCCAATTATCAAGAATAGCCTTGAGCAATAAAGAAATTAAGAAGATGATTTCTACTAAGTTTATTACGGTGGCTGATGTTGATTATCGGATTTTTCATAATTTGGAAAATGTTAATACACTTTTGGGTAAAGTGCCGGGAGTGGCGGGAGTGAAAACCGGTTTTACGCCTGAAGCCGGTGAGGTGTTAACCACGATGGTAAAGAGAGATAACCACGAAGTATTAATTGTTTTATTAAAAAGCAAAGATAGGTTTGGGGAAACTGAAGCACTTATTAATTGGGTTTTTGATAATTTTGCTTGGTTTAATCTTCAACCTACTATTTCAGCCATTGAGGATCAATTGCGTTAGCTATACCAATAAATCCATTATCTCCGGTAAAAACATAAACTGGTATTAAATAAGATTGTTGCTTCGGGTCGTCATAGTAGGCTAAAAAAGCTTCTCTTATTACGGCTCTTTTGGTGAAGGTACTATTGCCAGGATTAACAATATAACCATTACCCTTAATGAATTCTTCCCAAGCTTGGTTAATATCGCGTAAAGGATAAATACCAAAATGTTCATAGATTATTTCTTGATATTGACGATAAGCTTTAATAATCTGTTTATTTTTGTCCGATGAACCAGAAATTATTACTTGGATATTGCCTTCAGTATATTTAGGTGTAATCACCGAAAAACCGTCGATTTTTTGCCTGAAAAAATCAACTCTTATACCAGTGGCTCTATCTTCTTCTTTATCAGTCAACGGAAGAAATTGAGCGCCATTAAAAATCACAAAAGTAGTCTGTGGATTTTGCGCATCATAATCTTTGGGTAGTGCGTTAATTAAATTTAAGAAGCTAATAGCTTTAGTAATGGCTTCATTTTTGTTTATTTTGAATTCTTTGTTAAAAACGGAGCTATCCTGCTCATAGTTATAATTATAAGTAAAATTGCGGGTAATTGGATCAATAATGAATTCTTTGTCATTGGTTTTAAAAATCATTTTTTTATCGTTAATTTGCGGCTGGTTGGTAAAACCTAATTTTTGGGCATCTTGAGTGGCTCTTATATTAGTTAATAAACCTTGTTGTTTTTTGCCAATAAAATAAACTTTGGCGGTTGGGCTAGCCTCTGGCAATTTACCGGAAATTGTTTCCACCGTAAATTTAATATCAAAAGGAAAATTTTGTTCGGGAAATTCAGCGGCGGGAATTTTATCAAAAATTGGCGAAATAGACGGAGGAGCAATTGTTTTTAATTGACGGGCCGGTAGATTTTTTTTAACTGTATTAATAAGCCAAGAAAAAAGAAAGAGTAAAATTAAACCTAATAAAGAAAAGATAATTAATTTTCTTGTTAATTGAGCAATTTGAGTTAAAGTGGTCATAATTTGAGTATAAAGAGTAGAGATGATAGAATTCAAGATATGATAAGAACCCGAATTGCTCCCTCTCCAACCGGTTTTGATTTACATATTGGTAATGCTTATACAGCTTTAATTAATTTTGTTTTTGCCAAAAAAAATCACGGTCAGTTTATAGTAAGAATTGAAGATACAGATCAAGCCAGAAAAGTTGAAGGAAGCGAAGAACGAATTCTTCAGACTTTAGACTGGCTAGGTTTGAAAGCTGATGAAAGCCCATTAAAAGGAGGACCCTACGGGCCTTATCGACAATCGGAAAGAAAAGAAATTTATCAGCAATATGCCCATCAACTGGTTAAAAAAGGATTAGCTTATTATTGTCTTTGTTCTCCGGAAAGATTAGCCCAGCTTCGTCAACAACAGCAAAAAGAAGGTAAGCCGCCAAGATATGATAAAGCTTGTCGAGCCAAAAATTATCAATTGGTTGATATTAAAGATAAAAAATATGTAGTCAGGCTTAAAGTGCCAGAAACAGGTGAGACTTGTTTTGATGATTTAGTCAGAGGGAGAGTTTGTTTTAAAAACAGTTTAATTGATGATCAGGTGCTTCTTAAATCCGATGGTTTTCCAACTTATCATTTAGCCGTGGTGGTTGATGATCATCTGATGAAAATTTCTCATGTGATCAGGGCAGAGGAATGGTTGTCCTCAACACCGAAACATATTCTTTTGTATCAAGCATTTGGTTGGTTAGTGCCTCAATTTGCTCATCTGCCTATTTTAAGAAATCCTGATAAGTCTAAATTAAGCAAAAGGAAAAACCCGGTTTGGGTTTCTTGGTATAAGGAACAAGGTTTTTTACCCGAGGCTATCAATAATTATTTGCTTACCTTAGGCTGGTCTCATCTTCAAGATAAAACAATTTTTTCCTTAAAAGACGCAATTGAAAAATTTTCTTTTTCACGGATAAGTAAGACTGGTCCAATTTTTGACCTTGTTAAGTTAACCTGGATGAATGGAGAGTATATTAGAATGATGAATGATGACGATTTAGGAGAAAAAATTTATTCTTTTTTGAACAAAAAATATGATCGAGTAATTTTAATGCTCATTATTCCACTAATAAAAGAAAGAATAAAAAAATTGTCAGAAGCAGAAGGCTTTATTGATTTCTTTTTTACCACTCCTTTACTTAAGCCAGAAATGCTTATTTTTAAAAATAAGTCAGCCAAACAAACAGCTTTGGTTTTGGAAAAAGTTTTAGATAAATTTGGTCAGCTGCAGCCATGGGAAGTACAAATACTTCATAAAGCGGGTAATCAGTTAGTAACTGAAACAGGCTGGAAGCCAGTTGAACTTTTTCAGTTAATTAGAATCGCAGTTAGCGGTAAAAAAATTACCCCGCCACTTTTTGAAAGTTTGGTTATTTTAGGTAAAGAAGAAACAATAAAAAGACTGCAAAAAGCTAGCTTATTTTTTCCACCCAGTGAGGATCAACCTCAACAGTAAGGTTAAGAAAAACTTTTTTGCCGGTTGAGACCTCCAGTTCTTTTCTTACCGCCATGCCGATTTCTTTAATCATTCTGCCTTGTTTGCCGATAATCATGCCTTTGTATCTTTCCGCTGAGGTAATAATTCTGCCTTTAATATAAAGTAAATTATTTTCTTTTTCGGTAATTTCATCAACTTGAGTGGTGATGCTATAGGGAATTTCTTTATGCAGATTTAAAAAAGCTTTTTCGCGAATTAGTTCGGCAATGAACATTTGACTATTTAAATTTAAAGCGGGAATTGGTTGGTTTTCTGTTTTAACCAGAGCTTGACCGGTAGGTAAAAATTCATAAATAGAATTAATTAAAAGATTAAGATTGATCCTTTTTAAGGCAGAAATTTCTATCACTTTATCAAATTCATCTTCAAGAAAAACATATTGTTCTTTAAATGAGGGAGTCTTAATATCAATTTTGTTAATCGCTAATATCTTGGGTATGGTAGTTTTTCGGATAAGACCTAAAGTTTTGTTTTCTTCAACATCGCGGTAACGCGTATGATCAACCACATAAACAATAACATCAACTTGTTGGCTTAAAATTTTTTGGGCATTTAAATTAATTTTTTGGGAAAGCGGATCTTTAATTTTGGCAAAAATGCCAGGAGTGTCAATAAAAATTATTTGTCCTTTTTCATCTTCATAAACCGCTTGAATGGAAAACCGAGTTGTTTGGGGTTTAGGAGAGGTAATCGTTACCTTTTGATTTAATAAATTATTCAGAAGAGTTGATTTTCCAGCGTTAGGTCGGCCAATTAAGGCAACTGTTCCGCTTTTTTTCTGGGCCATATAGCTAGAATAAAAATAGTAATCATAATTAATTGGCAAACCAAGCAAACAGGACATATTTGCTTGATTACAAAAATCTCCAAAAAAGTTATTCTTAAACAAAAGAACAGACCAAAACTGCTTACACCAATTAACAATTTTTGCCACTTTTTTAAAGCAGCAAGCAAAATGAGTAAATAACCAATTAAGCCATAAAGAGCTGTTGGTATGCCAAAAGTGATGGCTAATTGACCCTTAGTTGAAGCATCACAATTAATAAAATAATTGATATGACAAATTGATTGAACAGGTGGAAAAAGATATTGATAAAGTAAAAAAGAAGCAGCTAGTAAACCGGCTAAAGACAGATAAATAATTGCGCAAAATTTCTTAGACATAACCTTTAATCATAACACATTTTGTGACTAAGCACTTAAAACAGCGCGGTTATTTTTTATTATAATCTAATTAAGTCATGAGAGACCTATCTTTTCTAACAACACTTTTGCTACTAACTTTTTTATTTGTTCTTTTTAGTTTGAGTTTAAAATTATTGTTGAGAAAAGAAAAATTTACTTTTTTAACTTTAATTAAATTACCTTTTGTTGTACTTTTTCTACCTATTTATCTTTTAATTTATCTGGTACGGCCTTTTTCTTTAGTAAAAAAAATTCGGCAAGAGGGGATTAAAGAACTTTTTCATAAATTAAATTTTAAAAATTTATTGTTGCGAATTTTGGCAGTTTTGGCTGTTTTCTTCTTTATTTTACCTTTATGGTTAGCCGGTTATCTTTTGTTGGGGACGGTGGGTTTAAATAATTTAGGATATATTAAAGAGCCAATTAATGTTGCAGGCACTGGTTCGATGTATCCCACTTTTCCTAAAGGTGAAGGAAAAGATCCCAAAGAACTAGCCAAACAAATTGTTGGTACAGCGGGTATGATACCTTATCCTAATGGTTTAGTTATTGCCGGTAAAAGATATTTTGGTTATCAAATTGGCCGAGGCGATATTGTTGTTGTTGAGAATGAGAAAATCAGGGAGATAACCCAAAAGGTGTACGGTGAACCTACCGGTTGGATTAAAAGAGTGATTGGTTTGCCAGGCGACACAATTGAGTTAAGAGACGGTATTGTTTATTTAAATAGTGAACCATTAAAAGAATCTTATACGGCAAAGCCCCGTTCCACTTTTGGTCAAAGTTTTTTAAGCGAATGTCAAAAAGTAGTAGTGCCTGAGGGTCACATTTTTGTTATGGGTGATAACCGCAAAGGCAGTGGTGATTCCAGAGATATTGGTTTTATTCAGCTAACAGCTGTGAATCATGTTTTGCCTTTGAAGAATCAAAAACGCATACTGGATAAAAACTGGCGGGATACCACTCAAGATTTTGAAGAGACTGCCAAAATTAAACTTGATAAGGAAGAATATCTTAACCTTCTTAACAAAAAACGGCAGGAGGCAGGTGTTAAACCACTTAAATATCAGTTTAAACTAGAATTGTCCGCAGAAAGAAGAGGTGAAGTGATACTTAAGTTTGATGATTTTTCTTTTGAAGCTACCAGAAGCGGTTATAACATGAAAAAAGCGATGAGCGATGTTGGTTATTCAAATATTGTTTGGGGTGAAGCGCCTATTCAAGGTTATTACGAAGCTGAAGAACTGATTGAGAGCTTATTTGAATTGCCTGAAACCAAAAAGTTTTTAACCGATCCAAATTTTGAAGAAATTGGTATTGCTGAAGTTGAAGGTGAGCTTAATAGCTGTCCGACGCAAATTATTGTTCAGCATTTTGCCGGTTATATACCGCCAAATTATAAGAAGGAGGATATTGAGGCTTGGCAAAGTGCTTTAGATCGGCTTAGAGAAGTTCAGCCGGGATGGTTGAGTTTAAAAGAATACCAAAATTTTTACGAGGAAAATAAAAAAGATATTGATAGAATTAACGAAATTATTACAGTAAGAATTGCCAATATAGCCAAAATTGTGGCTAAAATGGAAGCTAATCAGTGGTTAAGTGAACAAGAAGAAAACTGGCTTAAAGAAGATAAACTTTTATATGAGGAACAAGAAAATCTAGCACAGAAATTAATTAGTAAAATCAAACCTTAATTTTTAGAATAAGTTAAGACCAGTTGTGTTATCACCTATAATTAAAAAAGGAATAATAAATAAATTTTAAGCGATTAGCTTAAAAAAATTAATCAAATGAGCCTATCGGTCGGAATTGTTGGTTTGCCAAATGCTGGTAAATCAACTCTTTTTAATGCTATTCTTAAACGTCAGCAAGCCAGAACAGGCAAGCACCCTTTTACCACTATTGAGCCTAATAAAGGAGTAGTGGCTGTACCTGATCAAAGATTAAGTCAGATAGCCAGCTTAGCTGGTATTGCCAAACAAACACCAGTCAGTATTACTTTTGTGGATATTGCGGGTTTAGTAAAAGGCGCTAATCAAGGAGAAGGTTTGGGTAATCAGTTTTTAGCTCATATTAGAGAGACTGATGTGATACTTCATGTGGTAAGAGGTTTTACCGATTCGACTGTTCCTCATGTTCATCCTTCAATTGATCCGGCTGATGATTTAGCTATTATTAACACCGAATTAGCCTTAGCTGATTTAGCTATGCTAGATAGAGCAATTGAAAATTATAGTAAAGACTTAAAATTGGTGACTTTTTTAAAAAAAATAAAAACACAGTTGGATCAAAAAAACAATTTAGATGATGTTTTTTTCTCAGCTGAGGAGAAAGCTTATTTAAAAAAATTTCCCTTACTTTCAATTAAACCGCAGGTAATAGTGATTAATCTTGATGAGAAAGATATTAACAATCCAAATTACCCCTTGAAAGAATTTCAGGCTATTCCTCTTTGTGCGAAATTAGAAGAAGCTCTAGCACCTTTAAGTTGGATTGAGCAACAGCAGTATCTTAAGGCTTTTAATCTGCCTCAGCCGGCTATGGAGACAATTATTAAAAAATGTTTTGAAAAGCTTAATCTGCTTGTTTTTTACACTATTGCCAAAGGAAAAGAAGCCAAAGCTTGGTCAGCCGCTCAAGGTATAACAGCTCATCAAGCAGCTGGTCAGATTCACACTGATTTTACTAAAAAATTTATCAAAGCTTTAGTTGCCTCTTATTCTGATTTTATCAAGGAAGGTTCTTGGGAAAAGCTTAAAGCCCAAGGAAAAATTAGAATTGAAGGTAAAGAAGCAATTATTCACGATGGAGATATTGTGGAGTTTAAAATCGGCGATTAAGCTAATTAACTTTTTAATTTTCTCTTTCCTTTAAAAAAGAAATAAGATCTTTAAGAAGTCGCTGATATTTTTTGTCAATGGGCAGTGTTTTAATTATTTGCCAGGCTTTTTTTTGGCATCGGTTCATTACTTGGTTAATTTTCTTCTTAATTTTTAGTTTTTGGTAAAGCTTTTTAAAATTAGTTAAATCTTCTTTAGTAATTTCTTTTTTCTGATAAATTTTTTGTAGTTTTTTTAAATTAGACCCGTCAGCTTGAGTAAAACAAAGAGTCCGAAGATAAGTCTTTTTATTTTCCCGAATATCACTGCCTACTGGTTTGCCGGTTTTTTGTTGAGAGGAAAAAAGACCAATTTCATCATCTTTAATTTGATAAATCAAACCAAGGTACTCGCCTAATTTTTCCATTTTGGTAAGTAACTGTTGATTTTTTTGCGCCATAAGAGCACCTATGGCAAAAGGTAAAGAAAAAGTATAGCGGCTGGTTTTGTATTTATACATTCTTTCAATATCCGTTAAAGTGGGTGTTTGGTTAAGATAACCAAAATAAACGTCATCCATTTGAGCAATGCCCACATTGATTATTTCCTGAATGATTTTTTGGCTGATTTTTTTAGCTGGCTGATTTTCTGTTTTTTGATCTTGGAGGATTTTTAAACCTAAATAAAGCCCTATATCGCCAGCAGCAATAGCCAGGGAACGGCCAAAATTAAGAGGGTTTCTGAAATGATTTTTTTGAGCAAAGTTAGTGTATTGAGCAAAAAGAGTGGGTTGACCTCTTCTTAAAAAATCATTATCCATAATATCATCATGAATAAGTAAAGCAGAATGAATAATTTCTAAAGCAGCACCAGCCTTTAAGGCTAAATTTTTCTCTTTAACTCCAAACATTTCAGCTGTTAAAATCGTAAGTACGCCGCGTAAGCTTTTTCCTCTTTGGGTAAAATCCTGAAACTTAATAAGAAGATCTTGGCCAAAATGGCCAATTTTGGTTAATTCTGTCTGATAACCGTTTAAAAAAGAATTTATTTGGTTGTTAATAGCTACTTTTTGTTTAGCAAGATAATTGGTAAATTGATTCATTTTTTAATTTGACTGATTGTTTAGGATTAAGAAAATTTTTTAAAGTATAACATTATTTTTATAATCTGATAATTGGTTATAATTTATTAGATTTTTATAAATAATGAATGTTAAAAAAGTTAATCTATCTTTTAGTTTTACTTTTGACAGCTTTTCTTTTGCGGGTTGTGAATTTAACCTCCGTGCCGAATGGTTTTCATGTAGATGAAGTGCGGGTAGGTTATAATGCTTTTTCTTTATTAAAAACATTAAAAGATGAAAATGGCAATTTTTTACCTCTTTTTTATAACTCATTTTGGGAATATCGGCCCATGGGTTATTTTTATTCCACTATTCCTTTTATTCTTATTTTTGGCCTTAATGAATTGGCTGTACGCTTTCCGGGTGTAGTTTATGGTACATTCATTATTATCGTCTTTTGGTTGTTGGTTAAGCAGTTAACTAAAAATGATAAAATTGCTTTTTTTGCTACTCTTTTTTTGGCTTTATCTAATTGGCATATTATCTTTTCCCGGGCTACTTCAGAAATGATTGGTTGTTTGTTTTGGGTGATTAGCGGAATTTATTTTTTCTCTCTTTGGGTAAAAAAGCAAAAGTTTAAGTATGTTGGTTTGGCTTTTTTGTTTTTATTGTTTTCTTTGTTTTTTTATCCCTCGGTTCGTTTTTTTGCTCCTTTTATTTTGCTGCCTTTTATTTCAGAACTTAAAGATAAAAAGCAGAAGAAAATCTTTTTTTTGGTCTTTGTCATTTTAGCATTTTTTTCGTTGGTAGTTTTATCTTTAATGACTGGTAATAATAATCGTTTAAAGCAGGTAGTATTTTTTCGCGATCCCCAGCTTAACATTTTAACCAATCAGCTTATTTTTGGCGAAGGAGAAGGCCGTCTTTTTTTGGCCCGTTTTTTTCATAACAAATTAGTTTTTTACGGCTCCCGTTTTCTTCATAAT
>FWPU01007967.1_pt1 | contig 18675 bp, 13 predicted proteins | sample 2228361 | NCBI WGS metagenome assembly FWPU01 (sample SAMEA103939777, study PRJEB20133) | metagenome
TTCTCTGTCTTGACCGATTACGAGCTATCCTGAACCCATTGTGCCCCAAGAACTTACTGGCAGGCGCATGTCAAATCTTGTTTCTGTGGGATGGGGGTATGTGAGAGGGCAACCGGAAATTACTGCTTGAAAACCCTCATGCCCGTGTCTTAAAATATGGGGGTCAATGAGGAGAGGAAAGATGAAGGTAAGGACATTCTTTAAACTTTGCGCAGGGGCCATTTTCATCCTGGCGCCCGGGGGCCTCATGGCCAAGCCAGCGGTCAACTTCAAGATGCAGATGTTCGTTGACCCGAACGGGGTTATCTCCAGGAACATAGACGCGTCCCAGATGGAAAAGAACAAGGAGACCGTCTTCAAGCGGATGCAGAAGGACTTCCAGGACCCCAACGCGGACATGCCCGCGGCCTACAGGGTGGACATCTCAAGGACCCAGTTTTTCAGATACTTCACCCACGAGGACAATGGCTTCATCCACATAGAAGAGGATACGATGAGGTCAAAGGCCAGATACACCCTTGACCTGGTCGTGGGGGAGGATCAGAACGGGCTTCTGGCCGGGATATGGCTCATCAATAACGAGACCGGCGCGATCTACCGCTACAACAAGTCCAGCATAAATAAGAAGGATATACGGTATGTTATTCAGGCCCTGATGCAGATAGTTGATGACCTCCATGCGGCCTTCAGCAAGTCCAGGGCAAAAAAGCTCAGTGAGACCGAGACTATCTCCCAGATAATAGAGAGAACCGAGACGCCGGTTGAGGCCCAGGTCTTGGTCTCGCAGGATACCGCGTCAATGTCCCACGACAGGACCGTTGCTATAACGGTCAACAACATAAGGAATATCTATGACAGGCCCGTATTCCAGTATCTTGGCGAGTCCATGCGCCTGGCGATCAAGCTCAAGGACGGTTCCCCCGGCAACATCGTGTCCGGCGAGCCGGTTGAGGGCTCAGTCTGGCGCTGGGATCATGTTAAGGCCAACTCCATCACCTTTCAGTATAAGCTTCCCGGCCCTGAGGCCTTCTCCTCCGGCAAGAACCCTCTGAGGGCCTCATATGAGGTCGCTGGAGTGGACTATCTGACCGGCAAGATCATGGATGCTCAAAAGCTGACCATTTTCGGGCCGGATACCTTCCTGGTCAGGGCGGATTACGCGTGGAAGGTTTCGTCCACCTGGAACTTCAAGTCAAAAAATATCTCCATGACCCTCTCGTTTGACTACGACCTGCACTACATGATGAACTGCCGAGACTACCTTTTGGACGACTTCTTCCACAGGGCCATGAACGCCAAGGACGCTTGGTGGTATTCCACCAACTTCGTCAAGATGAAATATGAGCCGCTGAAGGACAAGGGCACCATATCCAATTTCCGATACTCGGATTGCGGGCTCTTGGATCCGTGGACCCTTTCAGACGGAACGGTTGACACCATATACATCATTGGTTTGCCTGTTGGGGAGGATCCGGCGCGCGTTCAGATAATAAACTTCTGCTTCTACTTTGGCGGGGCCTACGCCAAGAACGCGGTTGACGACGCTGTGGATGTATTTGACCTCTTCAACTCCAGGGTGGTTGGCGACAGGGTAGCCTCCGGGTTCAAGGACATACCTGCCAGGATACCCTGGATGATAGACATAAGCCAGGCACAGCTCAGGAGCTTCCAGCCTTTCGTCAATACATATTCCGCTTCCTATACCTTCTCCAACTACAACTGTGGCCAGGAGCAGGTTGATGTGTCAATAACCCAGAAGTTCACCCCCGTCTTTGAATTCTCCTGCATAGCAACCAGGGAGGAGACCGAGGAGGGCAAAGAGAAATAATTGCTCGTTAGCACTCAGGATTTGTTGCGTTTATTTTTTCCTGACCTTGATTTGTTTTAACAGGGAACGAGCAACTAGAAAGCCTGGGATGTCCCAAAGGAATACACGACCCTTCCCTGGCCATAGGGCCAACCAGCGTCAAGCCTCATGTTCGGAAACTTGAAGACCTTCGTGAGGCCCAACCTCAGGCCCACCCCAACATCCCACACGAAGTCGCCCCGGCTAAAATCTATGTCCCCTCCGTCCCAGAACAAAACCGCGCCGGGCACGAAGAAATGAAGGATCTCCGGCCCGATTAGTCTCAACTCCGATTGAACCAGCAATTTCTCGTCCCCAGATAACCAGAAAGCTGGCCATCCACGGAGGCCGGAGGTGCCACCGAGCTCATACGAAGTGATGCCCGGCTGATCCTTTATCTTTCCGGCGCACACTGATAGCGCCAAAACCGAGTTGGGATGGGGCTTAAGGTATGCCCTGGTGGCGATCTCGGCCCTCGTCATGTCCCTTCCACCAACCCGATCATACTGGACAAATGGCCTTGCGTCCCAGAAAACCATTTCCCCCAGGTGCCAGCCAACGGACAGACCGAGCTCGGCTCCCCATCCCTCCAGATATGCCCACGCGCCCGCGCTCAGCACTGGGCCAATCAGGAAATCCTCGTCATAACCGAATCCATTCAACTTGCTTGTTTTGAAGTAGTTTCTCCTCTCGTATGTCAACCCGAAGCCTGCGCCCCTCATCGTTATCGTGTCCAGTCCCGTCCTCCTCCAGTATTTGAGGTCAACGAAAGGAGCGAGTATCCTGTCGCGCGCCAGATTTCTTGAGAACCTTGCCCCTGCTTGCCACACACAGAAATCTTCTGAATCAATCGCGTTCCCCTCGGAATAGGTGTGCAGGCTGCTTGAGTCCATTCCGCCGGAAATTCCCCATGACCATTTTTCATCCACGATCCTGAAGGGTTTCCCGAATCCCGCTTTCGCCAATTGTCCGTCGGATCTGAGCTGCAGGGAGAACTCTGCCTCAAGAGAGCGGTTCAGGAAATTCCGGTCCTCATAGCAGGCTTCCCAGTAGTTTCTTTCATAGTCCTTCTGGTAAATTGCCGAGACCCCTTTTGCCATGCCAAGAAAATTGTGTTCCGCGAGACCAAGCCCGAACCTTTGTATTCCTCCCTCCCTTGAAAGGTCAAGGTAGACGGATGTTGACCAGAGGTCCCATGTCCCTACCCAGACAATTGATGTGTCTCCCTCCCTGAGCCTTTCAAGCCATACCCGGCTGAAAATGCCCATCCCCCTGATCCTGCGCTCGTTTTCCTCAAGGATTTCCGCGTTCACTATGTCTCCCTCCTTGAATGTCAAAAGCCCCCTGATCGTTGATTCGGTCGTAGAGATATGTAGCCAGGAGATCAGGTTGCCCGGGAACCCCCTGGTCTCAAAGATGTCGTGATTCTGGATTTCAATCTCATGGACCTGAAAGACCCCGGAGTCATGCGAGCACAAGATCAGAAGGATCAACGCTTGCATAAGTATCCTTTTGCGAGATACATATTATAATGCCTGATGCCTCTGCATTCAAGAATTAGCATGGTTTCCGAAAACCCCTCCGGTTCCCCAACGAACAGGAAATCCTCCCCCGTATCCGCCGGATGCGTGAGCGTCAGCTGGTTTGGCCTGCCTCCAGGGTTTGCCACTTTAACTAGCGGATTTCCCGGCAGGTAAAACGACAGCTCCGCGGCCTCCTGGTAGCGCGACGCGGCAATGGCCATGTCCGGATAGGCCTCTCTCTCGCTCTGAACGCAGGCGGCCAGCTCTTTCCAGCCTCTTGCTCTCTCTGTCGGGTCCCCTTTTATGGGGAGAAAGGGGTGGATTGCCTGTGTATAGACCAGCGCCACAAGCGCCAGCCCGAACCCGATTGATGCCTTCCAGGGCCATGTCCTCGTTAATTCTCCGAGGCCAACCGTGCCTAGAACTACCAGGTTTATGTATGCTGGCGCGGGCCAGTTTGCCTCTGCTGGGCCCCTGGCGCTGGCGATCCAGAAAAGGGCAAAAGGGATCAGGAAAGACAGCGTAAGCGCGAGGATGCTCGCTTCCATGAGCTTCCTTCTAGCCCTGATCATGCCCCAGATCAAAAAGATGAACGGCAGAAGGCTATTCACGAGCGCCGCGTCCAGGATGTATTTAATCAGTCCAGATGGGTTCCAGGATTTCCCGAGGCCGTGGCCTGCCTGGTATACGAATGAGACCCAGTCGTGCCCTGCGTTCCAGATTATGTTTGGAAGAAATATCAGGATTGCTACTCCAAGGCCCATCCACCAGAAACCACTCGCGAGGAACTTTCTTCGTGTGAGGGTATATGCCAGAGGGGCCGCCAGCAGAAATATCCCGCTGTATTTAGAGAGCATGGCTCCTCCGAGGGCTATGCCATAGACCAACCACCAGGCGGGTTTTTTAAGTGCCTTTATCCCCGCAAAAAGCCCCAAAACCCAGAAGAAAATCAGGGGCACATCCGGAACAGCAAGAAGTCCGCCAATCCCTAAGAGCAGAGCCGCGGTCCCGGCCAGCAGTCCGTGGAACCCCTGGCGTTCATCCGCTAGGTCCTTTATCAACAGGTATGTCAGCAATCCCGTTGCCGCTGAAAGGATGACGAAGAACAGCCTCACTCCAACATGTGAGTTTCCGAGAGCCATTACTCCCATTTTGATCAGCCAGGCTACCATTGGTGGGTGATCAAAATAACCCATGGAGAGCTGTCTAGACCAGACCCAGTAGTAGGCCTCATCCGGCAGGAGAGGATAAAACCAGGCCACGGCCATTCGGATGGCCGCGACAACCAGGGTGAAGATTATGGCGTTTCGCACTTTTTAAAATTTCCTGTGCCGAAGTTGCAGATTATAGGGTTTTCCTTTCCGGCCCTTCAATTAGCCTAGCCACACAAGCTTTGAACCCCGATCGTCCTCCGGTTTAAAATTTCGGACTGATGAAATGGAGTAAGGCTTTCATTTACACTCTAAAGGAGACGCCCTCCGAGGCTGAGACGCGGAGCCACCAGCTTCTCCTTCGGGGAGGTTTCATCCAGCAGATAGCCTCCGGAGTCTACGCTTTCCTGCCTCTGGGCTGGCGCGTCATAAGAAAAATATATCGGATAATACAGGAGGAGATGGACAGGATAGGCGGCCAGGAGATATTCATGCCCTCGTTGAACCCCGCTTCGCTGTGGGAAGAGTCTGGACGCTGGTCTGCTTTTGGGGACGACATGTTCAGGCTGAAGGACAGAAAGGGAAGGGATTACGCGCTGGCCCCCACCCACGAGGAGGTTGTCTCTGAGATGGCCCGTAAACACATAAAATCCCACAGGGACCTGCCACAGATCTGGTATCAGGTGCAGAACAAGTTCAGGGACGAGCCTAGGCCAAGGGGCGGACTCCTCCGGGTGCGAGAATTCCTTATGAAGGACAGCTATACCCTTGACTCATCGTGGGAAGGGCTTGATCGCGCGTATGAACTGCACAGGCAAGCCTACCGAGCAATTTTTTCCCGGTGTGGACTGCCTTTTATTGAGGTGCTCGCTTCGTCCGGAGTTATGGGCGGGACAGGCTCGGAGGAGTTCATGGTTCTCTCTGATTCCGGCGAGGACACCCTTGCCCTCTGTGAATCCTGCGGATATGCCGCTAACCTTGATGTGGCGACCGGAACACCGGTGCCAGAAAAGCCAAAAAGCCCATACGAAAAAAGGGAAAAGGTTCATACCCCGAATGTGAGGACAGCCGAGGAGGTTGCCGGGTTCCTGGGCGTGGATACGAGTCTGATAATAAAGACCCTTGTCTATTATGTTGGCGATACGCCTTATGTTATCCTTGTCAGGGGAGACCAGGAGCTCTCGGACCAGAAGCTTGCGAAAGAGCTCGGCGGGACCCCCCTTCTCGGCCTTCCGGAGGAGGTGAGGGAAATTTTCGGTGCTGATATCGGTTTTGTCGGTCCGCTGGAGATAAGGGGCAAGATAGGCGGCGTCGTAGCTGATGAAAGCGTCAGGACCGTTGAGATGGGTGTGGTCGGCGCGAACGAGAACGACTACCACATCGTTGGTGTCACGCCCGTGAAGGATTTCGCGGTTGACAGGTTCGCTGATCTCAGGTCCATAAAGGACGGCGACGCGTGTTCCTGTGGCGCACCCATTCGGTTGAAAACCGCGGTTGAAGTCGGCCACATCTTCAAGCTCGGAACAAGATATTCTGAGTCCATGGGCGTCATGTTCGCTGATAAGGATGGCTCTCTCAAGCCAGTGATCATGGGTTCATACGGTATAGGGCTTGGCAGGATAATGACCGCGGCCGCTGAGGCTCTCTCGGATGAGCGCGGTTTGTGTTGGCCCAGGTCAATAGCTCCTTTTGAGCTGGCGATGCTGGATATTGCCGGAAAGGGGTTTATCGGCGAAGCGGAGAAGCTTTATAATATGCTAATCCAGGCTGGCCTGGATGTTATACTGGACGACAGGGATGAGACCCCCGGCTTCAAGTTTCGTGACGCGGAGCTCGTGGGCTTCCCCCTTATTGTCGTAATTGGTGAGAGGAAGATGAGGGAAGGGAAGGTGGAGGTCCAGGTCAGGAGAACCGGGGAAAGGATTGATTTTGGCCTGGAAGAGGCCGTGGAGGGAATAAAGGACCTCCTGGAGAGGATACCTTGAAAGAGAGGCTGGAGAAGATGATTGAGGAAATGGCCGGAGACATGGGACTTGTCCTGGTTGCCGTGGAGCAAGGCCCTGGTTTCGTCAGGGTGTTCGTTGACGGTGACCGCGGCGTCAGCGTGGATGAGTGCGCGGCCCTATCCCGGCGCCTTGAGAAAGCACTTGATGATGGCGATTTCCTTACTGGCCCATACACCCTTGAGGTTTCTTCTCCTGGACTGGACAGGGTCCTCAGGACCCCACGTGAGAGGGCGTGGGCCGTGGGCAAAAGGGTGAGGGTAATAACCAGGGACGGTCGTGTGAAGGTCGGGAGGCTGACCGAGTCCTCGGCCGAGGCAATAAAACTGGATGGTGAAATTCTCAGCCTCGCCGATCTGAGCAAGCTGGCCCTCGCGGAGATGGAGAAATGAACGGGTTTTTGATTTTTGAATCTAACCTCGCCACAGGGCGAGATCCCGGGGGGTTTGCGAAATGAGATTGCCCTTGCTGGACTATGTAGCTGACATACACACAAAAAGAAAGATATCCAGGGACTTGGTCGTTGCAGTCCTCAGGGACTCCATAGCCAAAGCTCTTTCCAGGACACATCCCGGTTGCAACATCGTGGTGGATATAGACCTGAAAAAGGGACAGATAGACATAAATGTAGAGAAAAAGGTCGTGGAGGATGTAGCCAAAGCCATAATGGAGTTCCGGCTAGCGCAGGACGAATCCGAGGAGCCAGTGGAGCCGTGTTTTATCTCCCTGGAAGAGGCCAGGAAATACTCGGATAGCGCCATTCCCGGAGGGGTTGTCCAGATACCCGTCCCGTTTGAATCGCTGGACAGGAGCACGGTATATCGGATAAAGAACATCTTCACGCAGAGAGTGAGGGAAGCGGTCAAATACAATGTCTTCAAGGAGTTCCAGTCAAGGGTCGGCGAGATAGAGATAGTTGACATACAAAAGGTTGACCCGAAGCAGGGGGTTTTCGTGACCCTTAGACCAAAGCTGGGCGCGGTTGTGCGAGCTGAGGGCGTTATCCCTCCAGAGGAGCAGATACCCGGCGAGCGCTACAGGCAGGGAACGAGCATGAAGGCTCTCATCCTCTCGGTTGGCGGGGATGAGGGGGGCCAGCGCGGCCAGATAATCCTTTCCCGTGCACACAACGATTTCCTCAGGCGATTCCTTGAGCAGGAGATAAATGAGATAATGGAGGGCATGATAGAAATAAAGGCCGTGGCAAGGATACCCGGCAAGCGCTCAAAGGTCGCCGTCAGGTCAAAGGATCCGATGGTTGACCCCGTGGGCGCGTGCGTTGGCCACAAGGGAACACGTATATCAAAGATAATGAAGGCAATAGGTGGTGAGAAAATAGACATAATAAAGTGGGAACCGGACCCGGTCCGCCTTGCTTTTAACGCCCTGTCCCCGGTTTTACCCATAACAGTCTACCCTGAAGGGGAACGGATGGTGGCCGTGGTAAACGAAGAGGATGTGGAGGCCGCGAAGGGCGAGGAGGGAGCGAATGTCAAGCTTGCCTCAAGCCTGCTTGGCAAACGCGTGGACATCATACTCAGGGAGGACTACAAGCGCATCCCTGGCGTGGTGACCCTTATTGACCTGGAAAAGAAGCTTCCCAGAAATGTGCTTGTTCTGCTGAGAAACCGCGGGCTGACATCTTTTGTTTCAACCCCAACCCTAGCACTCCTGCACTCCGTTGTGGGCCTGGACGAGAAGAGTTCCCTTAAGATACTGGAAGTTATAGAGGACATACTTGAATCCGGGGAGGCTAAGTGAGCAAGAAAAAGGGCCCCAAGAAGGTAAAGGAAGTCGCGGCCGAGATGGGGCTTTCGGCCTCCGCGGTGATTTCCATGCTCGTGAACCTGGGCTACGATGTGAAATCACCGCAGGGAAAGGTCAACAGGGAGATGGAGGATGCTCTGAGGGAGCGTCTCAAGAGCGAGAGGGCCGCGTTTGCATCTGACCTTGAGCGAAAAAAGAAGATCCACGGAGGCCAGTCTCCCAGGAAACCCGTTGAGGAAAAACCCAGGGCCAGACACAGCTTCCAGAAAGGACGTTATTCGGGAGAAAAGAGACGGGCCCGCAAAAAGCAGAAGGAAGTGGAGAGGGCCGACAGGGCCAGGGCCACAACCGAGGAGCCCGGAGTGCTGGTTCTCCCTGGAGCTGTTTCCGTTGGCGAGCTCTCCGCCATGATGGGATTGCCCTCTGGTGAGCTCATCCTTAAGCTCATGTCAATGGGTGTCCTGGCGACCGTCAACCAGACCCTTGACCCGGAGACCGTTGAGGCGGTGGCCGCGGAGTTCGGCATAAGGGTTGAGTTTGTTGAACCAAAGGCCTCCACGAGAGAATCCGTGGCAGAGATTGAGCTCACCGAACCCAAGCCCCCGGTGGTCGCGGTGCTCGGCCATGTTGACCATGGCAAGACCACCTTGCTTGATTACATAAGAAAGTCCGCCATCGCGAAGAGCGAGGCCGGCGGCATAACCCAGCACATAGGTGCTTACACCGTTGAGCATGATGGCTACAGGATAACATTTATAGACACGCCGGGCCACGCGGCCTTCACAACCATAAGGGCAAGAGGCGCTCAGGGAGCTGACATAGCGGTTCTCGTTGTTGCGGCGAACGAAGGTGTCCAGGAACAGACCAGAGAGGCACTCGCGCACATCAGGCTTGCTGGCTGTCCGGTAATCGTTGCCATAACGAAAATAGACCTCCCGAATGCTGATCCAGAGAGGGTCAAGCGGGAGCTCAGCAAGGAAAATCTGATACCGGAAGACTGGGGCGGCAACACCATCATGGTTCCGGTTTCCGGCAGGACCGGAGAGGGCATTGATGTGCTCCTGGATAGTATCCTGGTGAAGGCAGAGGAAAAAAGGCTCAGGACAACAAGCCGGGGTCCCGCGGAGGGCGTTGTCCTGGAAGCAAAGCTGGAAAGGGGCTTGGGGCCTGTCGCGACCGTTCTCATCCACAGGGGCACCCTTCACATTGGCGATGCGGTTGTCGCTGGCACGGTTTACGGTAAGGTCAGGGCCCTTTATAACGAATGGGGCAAGAGGGTGAAAAAGGCGGGGCCCTCCGAGGCTGTTGTCGTGCAAGGTCTCTCCGAGGTGCCGAAGGCAGGAGACATACTTCAGGTCGTCGCTGACGAAAAGGAAGCCAGGTCACTCGCGGAAACCCGCGCCGTCGCGAAGCGCCACGCGATGGTCAGGGGCGAAATGAGCCTGATGGTCCAGAAGCTCAAGGAGAAACCAGAGGCTGAGAGGGTCAAGCTACACCTTGTCATAAAAGCGGATGCCCAGGGTTCCCTTGAGGCCATAACCGGAACATTGCCCTCTCTTGCCAGGGAGGATGTGGAGGTTGAGATTGTCTATGGTGGGGTTGGGGTGGTAACAGAGGCTGATGTGGCTCTCGCGGACACCGTGGACGGGATGGTTGTGGCGTTCGGAACATCCGTGGATGCGGCCGCGAGGGCAAAGTCCAAGGAGACAAGGGTTCCCATAAAGGTCTACAGCATCATATATGAGCTCATTGAGGATCTTTCTGCTCTAGTTAAGGGTATGGTAGAACCACAGGTGGTTGAGCGGAAACTCGGCACCGCAAGGGTCCTCAAAACCTTCAGGGTGTCCGGCGGCTCTGTTGCCGGCTCCGTTGTGGAGACGGGCTCCGTGACTCGCGACGCGCGGGTCAGGGTTATCAGGGATGGCGAGAAAATATGGGATGGCACGGTGTTCTCTCTTAAACATTTTCAGGATGATGTGAAGGAGGTCAGGGAAGGTGAAGAGTGCGGTATCCGCCTTTCCGGGTTTGACAAATTCAAGGAAGGCGACCTCCTTGAGTTCTACAGGCTGGAGGAGATCAGGGAGGAGTGATCTTTCTCCATTGTTTTGAATACCGGATAAGTAGCGGAGGTTTTGAGAACGCGATAGGAGTAACCAGTGGTGGAATAATATTTAACGCCAGCTTTAGAATTTCTCACTAGAAAAATGCTCGTCGCGATTCTTGAGGTTGACCTCCTCCTTCCGGGCTCCAACAGCCTGAAGGAAAAGCGGGTCGTGCTGAACCGCCTGAAGGACAAGGTGTCCAGGCAGTTCAGGGTTTCTGTGGCGGAAGTCGGGGACTCTAAGGACAACTGTTCCGCAGGTTCGCTTGCCGTTGTCGCGGTCTCGGACGATGGCGCCGTCCTTTCATCTGTGATGAACAGGGTGGTCAACTTCGTGGAAAGGGAAAAGGGGATTGAGATAACCAGGTATTCAACGAGATTCGTAGGATGACGGAAAAACGGGTTACCATAGTCAACACCCTTGGCATTCACGCCAGGCCCGCAACCCTGGTGGCCCAGGTGGCCCAGCGCTTCCAGTCAGACATCACGATTGAAAAAGACGGCCTTGAGGTGAACGCCAAGAGCGTTATGGGCGTGATGATGCTGGTAGCGGCAAAGGGTTCAACCATAACAATAAGGGCCTCTGGTCCGGATGAGGTTGATGCCGCCGAAGCCCTGGTAAAACTCGTGGAGGATGGATTTGGAGAGGAATAGGGCTCTCTATGGCGTCCCGGTATCCAAAGGAGTCGCCATAGGGAAGGCATTCCTGCGAGACGAGGGACACAGCCCCGGCGAGGAAAGCCTATCCGGGGACGCGGCCTTTACCCGCATCCTGGCTGTCCTGGACGAGGCCGCAACCGAGATGAGGGAATCATCGCGGCTCCTTCCCATAGAAATAAAGAGGATGACCGAGGCCCAGGTTGCCATCCTTGAGGATGCTGGATTCCGTGAATCCATAAAAAAAGGCCTTGAATCCGGGCTCTCCCCCGATCAGAGCGTTGCAATGGCCATGGAGGCTGTAGCCGCGAAGCTAGAATCCTCTTCCTCCGAATACATGAAGGAGAGGGCAGGAGAGATGAGGGGGCTTGCCAGGGAGATAGCCAGGCTCCTAGTTGGCAGGAGGCCCATACCCGAAAACGCTGTCATGGTTTGCGAGGACATAAGCGTCCCGGAGGCCCTGCGTGCCGTGAATTCGGGCGTTAAGGCCGTGATAATGGAGCGCGGGGCCGTGACATCACACGGCGCGATAATACTCAGGGACTACCACATCCCCACCCTGATAGAGGTTTTTGAGGCCACGAGTGTTATAGACGAGGGAACGACCCTTGCGGTTGATGCCTCCGGGGGCATGGTCATCGTTGACCCTGATGAGGAGACCCTGGCTAATTTTCAGGAAAAGATAGCGGAAGAAAAAAGAGAACAAGAGGAGTTGGAAAAGATCATCGGCATTGAAACCAGAACCCTGAACGGGCACAGGGTTGAGATAATGATGAACCTTGATCTCCCGGAGGAAATAGCCCTGGTTGAGAGGGTAAAGAAATGCGGTGTTGGTCTTTTCCGGACGGAATACCTGTTTCTCACCGGCCGCAGGGACGAGGAAAGCCAGTTCAGGATCTACAGGGACATGGCCAGGGCGGTTCATCCGTATGTCTTCACGGTCCGGACATTTGATCTGGGAGGAGACAAGATCGTTGGCATGCATGAGGCCAACCCTTTCCTGGGAATGAGGGGGATAAGGTTCCTGATGGCCAGGCCGGATATGTTCAAGGCGCAACTGCGCGCCGCGGTCAGGGCAAACGAGCTGGGGAACCTCAGGATAATGTTTCCAATGGTCTCGTCCCTTGAAGAGCTCGCGGGGGCCATGACGCTTTTCCAGGAGGTCGTGGACGAGGTATCCCCGGATCATGTGCCTCACCTGGGAATTATGGTTGAGGTTCCCTCGGTTGTCATTATGGCGGAGGAGTTCGCCAGGGAGGTTGATTTCATGTCAATCGGCACGAACGACCTCACGCAATACACCCTCGCTGTTGACAGACAGAACTTCAGGGTATCCCACCTATACCAGCAGATTGACCCCGCGGTTCTTCGGTGCGTCCGCAGGGTGATTGAAGCCGGCCAGGCCACGGGCGTTCCGGTCTCGGTTTGCGGGGAGCTTGCCTCAGACATGGTGGGCGCGCTCGTGCTCATGTCCCTGGGCGTGCGCGAACTATCCGTCTCTCCTCCAAACTACCTGAGAACGAAGAAGATGATACTGAACCTAATGGTAGAGGACATAGACATGATAAGGGAAAGCATACTTTCCGCCAGGACTCCGGAGGAAGTAAGGCGCATAGCGCACTGGCTCATAAAGCAAAAAGGGATACCGGCGTGAAAAGGAAAACGCGGAATTCCCCAGGGGCCTTTCCTTGGGATGAGATTGAGGTGACCGGAGCAATATTCGGTGCCTACTCGCGAAAATTGCTGGATAGTCTCAGGCTTGATGTCGCGATAGCCGGAGCCGGCCCGAGTGGCGTGGTTGCCTCCTATTACCTTGCCGAAGAAGGTTTCAGTGTGGCTATATTTGAGCGCAAGCTCGCGCCTGGTGGCGGGATGTGGGGAGGTGGGATGATGTTCAACGAGATAGCCATACAACAGGAGGCTTTGCCCATTCTTGACGAATTCGGCGTGAGATATAGAAAAGCCGGCCCTGGAATCTACACTGCTGATTCCGTTCACGCAATGGCCATGCTACTTGCGGGCGCGACCTCGCGAGGGGTCCGGATTTTCAACTGCATTTCCGTTGAGGACATAATGGCGAAAAACGAGAGGGTCACCGGCATAGTGATCCAGTGGACGCCGGTTGATCTCGCGAGGATGCATGTTGATCCTTTGACGATCGCGGCCAGGGTCGTAATTGATGCCACGGGCCACCAAGCCGAAATAGTCAGGATGGTTCAGGACAAACTGAAGGCAGAACTCAACACCCCAACAGGCATGATAATGGACGAAAGGCCGATGTGGGCCGAGAGGGCAGAGGAGGAGGTTGTCATGAACACCCGCGAGGTTTATCCCGGTCTCTGGGTCATGGGCATGGCCGCGAACGCTGTCTACGGCTCTGCTCGCATGGGCCCCATATTCGGTGGGATGCTCCTTTCGGGTAAAAAAGCCGCCGTGGATGTGGCGGATTACCTGAGGAAATGCGGGAGCTGAGAGCGCGATCCAGTGGGGGGATAAGCGATCTCCGCGCGGTGGGAATCCTTTTCCTCCCCCTTTTCTTTGCACAGGCTGACATCAAGGACATGGTGGACAAAGATCCAAAGGGCGCGATCCCTGTCCTCAAAGTCCTTACAGCCCAGAACGAGATCGCGAGGCCGTGGGTTCAATACACCCTCCTGAAGGTGTATCTAAGACTGGACATGCCGGACAGCGCGGAGGCCCTCCTGCCCTCACTAGAAATGCCTCAACTGCGCTACGGGCTTGAGAAGTTGTTTGATCATTACCTGGCCAAAGGAAGGCCCTTGAGGGTGATTGAGCTATCAGCCAGATACCCCAAGGTTGTTGCCGGCAGGCCGGTTCTGCTGTGGCAGAGGGCCCAGGCAGAAAAGACCCTGGGCCGAAAAACCCAGCAAAGGAAGACCTTGGCTGAGTTGATTGAAGGGTTTCCCTCTTCTCAATACGCGGAAAAGACGCTGGACGAGGGTGAATTTTCCTCGGATGACAGGGGAATAGTTCTCTACAACCGTGGGAAATACAAAGAGGCCATCTCCGTTTTCAAAAAAACCCGTCCCGCGTCTGGCATGGCTTACCACGCATATTTCATGAGCCTTTACAAGTCAAAGGACTACGCTGGCGCTACCTCGCTATACGAACGCGAGGGGGCCAGAAAGCTGGGTGGCCGCTACTCCAACGAGATACACCTTTATGCCGGAATCTCATATGACAGGCTTGCGAGGCCGGATGAAGCGCTTTCCGCTTTCGTGAAGGTTGATGTGGATATGGCAGAAAGGGCTATAACTGAGGCTTCTTTTGTGATCCTGGAAGCGGATAAATCCGATGAGTGGCGCGAATCCCGTTACGCAGAAATGGTTTCGGCTTTCTCTAAGATCAGGAATCCGGATGCGCTGTTCAGGCTTGGTTTGCTAGCCTTCGCTTTGGGCAGGATGGAGGACGCGGAGGTCTTTTTCAGAAAAGCCCTTGAGTCCAGCCCTTCCCTGGGGACCGAGGGCGCTTGCTACTACTGGCTTTGGCGCGCTACAGGGGATGGACTCTGGAAGGCCCGACTTCTCTCGGTTGACCCGCTGAGCTGGTATGGACTCATGTCCAGGCCCTGGGTCCCCGTGGCAGATCTTGACCCGTGTTCCTGGGCCGGTATTCCCTGTGATTCCGAAGCCGCTGAAGCAGTTGAAATAATGGCCCGGCTTGGTCTTTTGGATGAGGCCTATTCCACCCTGAAGGATAAACCTGAAGCATGGTGGCATGGCGGGAAAGCCCTTGCCAGCGCGGGAGATTTCCTGGGAGCGAGCAGGCTGTTCACGGAAATATACAGAAAAGCGAGCAAAAGGGACACCGTGCCTGAGAGCCTTTTGGGGGCCATGTATCCTTTACTATACCACGACGAGATAAAAAAGGCCTCGGATTCCGCCGGGATTGAAAGCGCGCTCCTTTTCGGGGTTGTCAGGGAGGAAAGCCGTTTCAGGCCTGACGCGGTTTCTCCGGCTGGCGCGAAGGGCCTCGCTCAGTTGATGGGTTTCACCGCGAGGCGAATCGCAGATTCCCTGAAGATAAGATACGACATATTTGATGTCAACGACAATCTATACCTGGGCGCTGTTCACCTCCGGGAACGCCTGAACGACTTTGGAAAGGATTACCTCGCGGTCGCCGCATACAACGCGGGGCCAAAACCCGTCCGTCGGTGGCTGGGTTTTATGGGGGACTGGCCGCAAGACCTTTTTTGCGAGTTCATAACATACTCGGAAACCAGGCTTTACACCAAGAATGTGATGAAGAGCTACTGGGTCTACGGGCAGGTATTGAAAAACCACTGACCGCATAGGCCTTTGTGGGGGTAGCCCTTGTGGTTACCCAGTAAAAACAGGGCAGGCACAGAACTGAAAGTCTCCGAAGGAAAGACCTGCCTCTACTCGCTGATCTTCGCCCTCTCGTCCGTATCTATCTGGGCCCTCTGTAGTGTTCCCGAATAATCAATGTAGACGGTCTTTATCTCGTTGAAGATCTCGTAGACCGTCCAGCCACCCTCGCGGTGCCCGTTTCCGGTCTTCTTGACGCCACCGAATGGCATATGGCACTCCGCTCCTATTGTCGGCGCGTTTATGTATGTTATGCCTGCCTCCAGCTCCTCAATCGCGCGCATGGACTCCCGCAGGTCTTTGGTGTATATGGATGAAGAAAGCCCGTATTGAACGCCGTTGGCGACCCGTATGGCCTCGTCCAGGTCATTTACCTTTATCACGGAGAGAACAGGCCCGAATATCTCCTCCTGCTCAACGCGCATTCCTTGTTTCACGCCCTCCAGGATGGTCGGCGCGTGGAACCAGCCCTTTGCCAGCGGGCCATCGGTGAGTCTCTCGCCTCCATAAGCCACTGAAGCCCCTTCCTTTTTACCTATCTCAACATATTCCTGGACGGTCTTGAGCTGGCCCTCGTTGACCAGGGGCCCCATCTGGGTCTCATTCTTTGTGGGATCGCCTATGCGAAGAGTTTTGACCCTTTTGATCAGCCTGTCCATCATCTCGTCGTAGACATCCCGGTGAATAATCAACCTGCTGGTTGCGGTGCACCTCTGGCCCTGGGTGCCGAACGCGCCCCAAAGGACGCCATCAACCGCGAGGTCAAGATCCGCGGATGGCATTACTATCTGCGGGTTCTTTCCTCCTAGTTCCAGCGAGACCCTTTTCAAGTGCTTACCTGCTATCTCGGCTATTCTGGCCCCAACCTCAACCGATCCCGTGAACGAGATGACGCCGATATCCGGATGAGTAAGTATTGCCTCGCCAACCTCGCCTCCGCCGCCGGTCACCAGGTTCAGGACGCCCGGAGGCAGGCCCGCTTCCTCAAATATCTTGACGAACTCGGCCGCACACGCGGGGGTATCCGTTGCTGGCTTGAAAACCACGCAATTCCCGGAGAGCAGGGCTGGGAATATCTTCCAGGAGGGTATTGCCATCGGGAAGTTCCAAGGGGTTATCAGGCCCGCTATACCTACTGGTCTCAGGATGGTCAGGGCCAGCTTGTCCGGAAGCTCCGAGGGCGCATTCCGCGAGAATAGTCTCCTCCCCTCGCCAAAAGCGTAATAGCCGGTGTCTATTGCCTCCTGGGTGTCTCCCCTTGCCTCTGTTATGACCTTTCCCATTTCCCTGGCCATTAGAAGGGATATTTCCTCCTTCCTTTTTACCAGGAGCTCAGTTGCCCGGAGCATTATCTCCCCTCGCTTTGGCGCGGGCAGTTTTGACCACTTCGGGAAGGCCTTCTTCGCGGCCTCTATTGCCTTCACGACATCCTTCGCGCTTGATTTCGGGAAGGTCCCGATAACCTCTTCCCAGTCCGAAGGGTTCCTGTCCTCAAAGACCCGGCCGGTCTCCGAGGGAACCCACTTTCCGTCTATGTAGTTAAGGTATTCCTTTGCCATGGTTTCTCTCCGTCAGGCCTTGATTATAAAATGGGGGAAAGGGCCGGCGCCACAACGCGAGCCAATTAAACACAACCTTCACAGGTTAGCCAAACAAATCCGGCAAACCCATGGAGTGACCACAAGAGGTCTCTCCTATTTTACTACCGTTACCCTCCTGGTTATCACCGTCTCCCCATCCCTGAGTAGAACCACATAGGTTCCGCCAGTGGGGACCGGAACCGAGAAAGCGTTCGGTCCGCGCTGGACGGCAAGTGCCCTCCTTTCCACCAGGACGCCAACGGGGTTGTAAATCTCAAGCGAAAGTTCCCCTGCCCCATGAGAGAGCACATCCAGATCAATTATCCCACCGGAAAGCCCTCTTACCGTGACCTCAATTCCCTTACCTGGGATAGCCTCCTCCGCGCCAACCGCGCAGGTGTAGAAAAACCGGAATGTATCCTGGGACCAGGCCGTATCCGGCATCTCATCAACAACCCCGACTGTCCAGTAATACCATCTGCCGTCAACGAGGCCCAGGCCGGATATTGCCTCTGTGGTGTCCCTGTCGTCTATGTCCAACCCATCCATATTGTTCCACCTTACGATTGCGGTGGCGAAATTGGTCAGGGTGTCAACCTTCAAAACATAGCCCTGGGCAACCGAGCGAAGGCGCCATGTGGTATTATAGACATTGTTACCGGCGTCCCCTCCAGCCGCGAAGACTATCTTTACCGCGCCCGTCCCCCTGCGCCAGCGCAGGGTATCGTTGCACACGGGGTTTGCCCCGTCAGCTGGGGAGACGAGCCTTATCCCCTGCAGGGGAAAGTCCGGAGCAGTCGCCACGCCGCCATCCCTGCCGGCCGGCAAATCAGGAACAGGCGGGGTGTGCGCGGCTCCGGAAACCCATGTGTTGGAGACCGGGTTGTAGATGTAGATCGTAGTCGGGTTGGTGCCGGACCAGTAGTTGTAGCCTCCCATAACATATATCTCGTTTCTCAGGGTCGCGGCTGAGGCGCCGTTGACCTGGGTTCCGGGGAAGTTGGCCCGGTTTCGCCAGGAGTTTGAGCCAGGATTGTATTCATCTGTTCTGGATGTATATAGAGGCTCACCGGTCTGATCATCAAACTGGTATATGCCAGTTATTATGTATATGCAGGAATCCCCGTTTTCGTTCCTCGCAATGGCACAGGCGGCCTCTGACCTGGCCAGAGGCATTGCCGCTCTTGATATGTAGCTGTCAGTTGACGGGTTATAGCGGTAGGTGTTGGTGGTGACCGTTGGTGGAGTCCATATATCTGGCGAGTCATGTCCTCCGAAAGTATAAATCATTCCGCCTATTTCGCCCGCGGCCATCGGGCCTTCCGCGTTGTATGGAAAATTGGTTATCTGGGTCCACAAATCAGTGCTGTATCGGTATCTGAAGGCAGTATTACCAGCTGGATAGGTGCCAGCAGATCCTGCGAACACGAAGAGATGCCTTTCTCCGTTGTAGGTGGCGAATGTGCCAGCGCAGCTGTATCTCGCGGGAGTAGAGCCGTTTGTTCTCGTCTGCCAGGTGTTGGCCGAGATATCATACCAGTAGTTGGTTCGGGTTACCCCGGCCGTGGTCGCGCCATATGCCACCGGAAGCCAATCCCAGGATGTATCTGTCTTGAAGAACCCGGCGAATCCCGCGGGATAGGCCCGGCCCGCGGGCGCGGTTGTGCCAGTCTCCCATATCAGGGATAAGAGCGC
>FWPU01007970.1_pt1 | contig 18660 bp, 15 predicted proteins | sample 2228361 | NCBI WGS metagenome assembly FWPU01 (sample SAMEA103939777, study PRJEB20133) | metagenome
AACGAGCGGTTGCCGCCAATCCATCCTTGGCTTTTGATTTGTTGAATCGTCCTTTATTTATTAAAACTTTGAAAAGCCCTAACCGACAAAACAAAGGGATTGACATCATCAAAAAATCGTATATAATACCAATAATTGTATATACATCTGTACAGGCATAAAAAAAATGCTTCGCCCTGGGCCTTTACCCAAACACTACCAAATCAGCCAAATCCTACGTCAACGCATTATCAAGGGAGAATTTCCACCAGGTGAAAAAATCCCCGGTGAATGGCAACTTTGCCAGGAATTCAAAGTCAGTCGAGGTACAGTTCGGAAAGCAATCGACACATTATTACATGAAGGTTTACTGCGGACGGAACAAGGGCAAGGCACTTTTGTTGTCGAAGACCCATGGCGCAGCCGACCTTTTTTGTTGCTGAGCAACTTTAATGAAGACATTAGCAGTCACAATCAAATTCCCCGCACGACCTTACTAGAGAAAAGCATTCTGCCTGCTTCTACAAGAGTTGCCCACCGTCTTTCTTTAGCTAAGGGGGAGGAAATCATCTGGATCACTCGCTTGCGCTGGGCTGATGATCAACCGATGGTTTACGAACAACGTTATTTTGCAAAACGTCTCTGCCCTAACCTGATCGAAGAAGACCTTGAAAACCAATCCATTCACCACCTGTTGGTCAAAAAATACCACCTACCTTTGGTCAGAGCAATCCATTCCATTGAAGCTCATGTTCTCAACGAAGCGGAAGCAAATTTGCTCAATAGTAAGCCTGGCACAGCAGCGTTTTATATAGAAAGATTGACGTACACCATTTTGGATGGCAAAGAATACCCAGCAGTCTGGTATCTCGCCATCCATTTAGGAAACGAATACGCCTTTCGCATCCAACAAATCCTTGAACATCCAGAAGGGGGACACTCCCCTTCGGTAATCCCGGTAAATGGAGGTGATCTATCGTTGAATTAAGATAACAGAGTTTTTAATCCACCCGTAAAACGTTCAAATCTATATCATACCGTTCAAGGAGGTAGACCATGAAACATCGATTTTCTTTCTTGATCATCGCCCTAGTGATCTTCACCATGATTATCGCTGGGTGCGCGCCTCAAGCCACTCCCTCGCCGGCTCCTTTGCAACCCGTCCAAACAGAAGCTCCCCAACCCACCCAAGCTCCTGTAGAAACCGAAGCCCCCTCTGAAGAAGCACCTGCTACTGAAGAAACAACCGCGGCTCCTTCTGGCGAACCCATCAAGATCGGCTTCTTCTCACCTACGACTGGCTTCGCCGCCGCAGATGGCACCAGCGCATTACAATCCGCTCAATTAGCTGTAAAAATCGTTAATGAGCGGGGCGGAGTCTTAGGACGACCTTTGGAACTCGTCTATTATGACGACTCGGCAAAACCCGACCAAGCCTCTGCCATCGCCCGCAAATTGATCGAACAAGACAAAGTCGTTGCGGCGATTTCCGGTTCCTATTCTGGAGCAACCCGAGCTGCAGCCCCAATCTTCCAAGAAGCCGGTATTCCAATGCTCTCCGCATATGCTATCCACCCCGAAATCACCAAGACGGGTGACATGATCTACCGCATCGGCACTTTGGCGACAACACAAGGCCGTGTCGGGGCCGAACTTGTCGGCAACGTAATGAATCTCAAGAAAGTTGCCATTCTGACTGTCGATAACGACTTCGGCATTTCACTGACCGAAGGCTTTAAGCTGCACGCTGCCGAGATCGGCTTAGAAATTGTATTGGAAGAAAAGTATCCGCTCGGCGAAACCGAATTCCGGCCGATCATCGGCAAGATCAAAGCCGCAGGGGCTGAAGTGGTTTATGCCACCGGCTACTACAACGAAGCTGCGAATCTGGTCAGCCAAGCGCGCGATGAAGGATTGGAGATTCCCATCATCGGACAGGAAGGCTACGATTCACCCAAATTCATCGAGCTTGCTGGCGAAGCGGCTGAAGGCGTGATCATCACCACCGACCTAAACCGCGACTCAGAGCGCCCTATGACCCGCCTGTTCCTCGAGCAATATGAAGCGACCTACGGCGAAAAGGCAGATATGGTGGGTGCTTCAGCCTTTGATGCGGTCATGGTACTCGCCTATGCTATCAACACTGCTGGTTCGACCGATCCCCAAGCGATTGTGAAGGCAATCGCTGAACTTAAGAATTTTGAGGACGTCGCCAGCGGACCCTTCTGGTATTACACGCCAGAACGCGAGGTCGTTCGCCCAATTTCATCTCAAATTGTCCGTGATGGCGCATTCCATCTATATCACGAATTCACCGATGAAGCGCTTGTGAAACCATAAGCTTTATGCTAATAGGGGGGGCAGTCTGTCGACTGCCCCCCCTTCTTTTCGGAGGAATTATGCTGCTGTTGCAGAATTTATCTAATGCCCTTATTCTAGCGTGTACCTATATCCTGATGGCCGTCGGTTTGACGATGGTGTATGGTGTTCTAAAAGTACTGCATATTGCTCATGCCAGTGTCTATACGGTTGGAGCATTTGTTGGTGTCTTGGTCTTCTCGTGGCTAGGCAATTTTTGGTTGGCTTTAGCGATTGCTATGTTGGTCAGCGGCATCTTTGGGGTTTTGATCTATCGCTCCACCTATTACTATTTACTCAGTGCGCCAAGAACCGTCCCTTTGATTGCCAGCGTTGGTATGTTCGTCATGTTTACCGATTTGTTGCAGAAGCCTTTTCTCATGGGTGCTTATCAGCGCGCCTTCCCGGCTGGTGGTGGCGGTTTATCGGCAATCAAAACAGCTTTGTTTTCATTTACAGCCAAACAAGTACTGATTCTCTTGGTCACAGTACTCTTACTGATCATTGTTTATCTAATCCTGACGCGTACAAAATTAGGTCTCTCATGGCAGGCTGCTTCGATGGATCGCGAAATGGCTTCCGCCGTTGGCATTAACTTGAATCGCTCGATCGTAGCAAACTTTTTTCTTGGTTCTGCGCTCGCCGGAGCTGCTGGCGTATTAGTTGGCGTCTATAACAACAGCGTTTTTGCCACAATGGGAGACTTGCCTTCATACAAGGCCTTTATTATCATCGTGCTCGGCGGGATGGGGAGTTTGCCCGGCGCGATCTTAGCCAGCCTGATCCTCGCCATTGTGGAAAATTTTTTGGTCGCCTCAATCGGCTATGTGCTTCCCCGCGACTCAATCGCATTTCTGGTTCTCATCCTCATGTTGATGTTCCGACCTAACGGACTGCTCGGACGGGAGTAGAAAATGGCTAGCGGTTACTTCCTGACTATTCTGATCTTCACGGCGATGTACGTCTCTCTCGCCCTGAGTCTCAATATCCTGACCGGCTTTGCCGGCCAAGTTTCCTTAGGACATGCAGCCTTCTTAGGTATCGGAGCGTATACCTCAGCCGTGCTGACGGTGCGCTATGAGTACCCTTTCTGGGTAGCTTTTGTGGCTGCCATTGTTATCACTGGCATCATCGGCACATTTTTAGGGTTGCCTAGCCTCAGGGTTCGACATGACTTCTTAGTCTTGGCAACCATGGGAATAAACTTCGTTGTTGTTTCGATATTCAAGTACGTAGATTTTTTTGGTGGCGCTATGGGATTAGTTAATATCCCTGCACCAACCTTATTCGGGGTAACTTATCGAGGAGGTGTTCCCTATTTGCTTTTGACGACTGCTTACGCCCTGCTCACCCTGCTCGTTTGTTGGTATTTATCCAAAACATGGAGTGGGCTTGCCTTTCAAACTATTCGCAATGATGAAGATGCAGCAGCTTCGCTGGGCGTAAACCCAGCTCGTTATAAGATTTACGCCTTTGGAATTAGTGCGGCTCTGGCAGGGGGTGTTGGCTCATTATATGCCCACTTCTTAGGCAGTGTCTTTCCGGACAACTTCGTTTTTGTCGAATCGATTGGTATCATGTCCATGGTGATCTTTGGTGGCATTGGAACCTTACGCGGACCTGTAGTTGGAGCGATTCTTTTGCGATTAATTCCAGAATGGCTGCGTTTCATTCAAGACTATCGTTTTACCTTCTATGGAGCAATTTTGGTGCTGATGATGCTCTTCCAACCAATGGGATTATTGGGAAATGACAGTTGGCTATGGCGGCAAATCACTCAGCTGTTCCAACGGTCTCCCAAAGCCCAAAAGGAGGTCGAACAATGAGCCAGATCGAAATTCGCTCAGTCTCCCATTGGTTTGGTGGATTACAAGCACTCAACGATGTCTCTTTCGATAGCAAAGATGAAATTCTTGGTCTTATCGGGCCAAATGGAGCAGGGAAAACCACCCTTTTTAATGTAATTTCTGGTTTTATCGTCCCGACACGCGGTGAGGTGCGCTTCAATGGCAAAGCAATCCATCATCTCAGAGCGGATCAAACGGTGCGGTTGGGATTAGCACGCACGTTTCAAATCGTCAAACCCTTTGCAACGCTAACAGTCGAAGAAAATGTACTGGCGGGAATAGGGATGCCGTATTATCCAAAATCGGCTGCCCTGTACAAAATGTACCGCACCCCAGAAAATTTAGAAAAGGTCGACCGACTTTTATCGGAAGTGCATCTTCATGAATATCGTTATTCACCTGCAGCCAAACTACCGATTGGTTTACAACGTCGCTTGGAAATTGCTCGCGCCTTGGCGACGAATCCAAAAGTTCTCTTGCTTGATGAACCGGCGGCTGGATTAGTTGCCCAAGAAGCTGAGGAATTAGCTGTCCTGATTCGCAACCTATTCGATCAAGGCATTCACATCATCTTAATTGAACACAATATGCGTTTTGCGATGAGTTTATGTCATCAAGTGGTGGTCCTCGCACAAGGAGCGGTCATTGCGCAAGGCACGCCAGCTCAAATTCAAAATGATGAAAAAGTAATCAACGCCTATCTAGGACAGGAGTGAAAAATGCTCAGTGTAGAAAATCTCCATGTTCGTTACGGTCAAATCGAAGTCTTGCATGGTATTTCATTGCAGGTAGGCGAAGGTGAAGTCGTAGCCGTTTTAGGAGCAAATGGAGCCGGCAAAAGCACTCTGATCAAAACCATTATTGGATGGCTGACCCCAACCCTGGGCGAATGTAAACTAGACAACGAACCCATCGATCATCTCCCTACTTGGGACAGGGTAAAACGGGGAATCGCTATCGTGCCGGAAAGCGGACGTTTGTTCCGTGAGCTCAGCGTAGAAGACAACCTGCGCTTGGGTGCTTATTTGCAAGATGAACCAACTGCCAACCAACAAATGGAGGTTGTCTTCGACCTTTTTCCGATTCTTGCCGAGCGACGCAAACAAATCGCCAAAACCCTTAGCGGGGGAGAACAACAGATGTTGGCAATTGGTAGAGCAATGATGTCGAACCCGCGCCTCTTGCTGATTGATGAAGTCTCAATGGGACTGATGCCAATTCTGGTCAAACGCGTCTTCAAAGTCATTCAAGAATTACCCCAGCATAATGTCAGTGTGTTGTTGGTCGAACAAAACGCCTTTGAAGCCTTGAAAATCGTACATCGCGCTTATGTGCTAGAAAATGGTAAGATTGTTTTACAAGGAAACGTCCAAGAGTTAGCCGACAACCCATTAGTCAAAGCTGCTTACTTGGGAGGGTAAAATATCTTTATGAAAAAGGAGGATAAATGAAACGAACGATTTGTGCACCAAGAGGAAATCAATTAACCTGTAAGTCTTGGCTTACCGAAGCCCCGTATCGGATGATTCAAAACAACCTTGACCCCGAAGTAGCAGAACGCCCCGAAGACCTTGTCGTGTATGGTGGACGCGGCCAAGCTGCGCGCAATTGGGAATGTTTCGACGCCATTTTAGAATCTCTCAAAAATCTCGAAAACGATGAAACCCTGCTTGTTCAATCTGGCAAACCAGTGGTCATCTTCAAGACCCACCCCGATGCACCTCGCGTGTTGATCGCCAATTCAAACTTGGTGCCACACTGGGCAACCCAAGAACATTTCGATCAACTCGTTGCGCAAGGGTTAATGATGTTCGGGCAGATGACCGCCGGTTCGTGGATCTACATTGGAACTCAAGGCATCTTACAAGGTACCTATGAAACCTTGGCTGCTCTCGCAAACCAGCGGGGATGGCGTTCTCTCAAGGGCAAATTCGTCTTGACCGCCGGCCTAGGGGGCATGGGTGGTGCTCAACCTTTGGCAATTACCATGAACGAAGGAGTTGGCTTGATTGTCGAGGTCGACCCTCAGCGCGCCAAGCGCCGTCATGAGATCGGTTATGTGGACACGGTTGTCGACAACCTCGAAGAAGCCATGACCATTGTCGAAGAATGCGTTGCCAAAGAAATCCCGAAATCGGTTGGGTTAATTGGCAATGCATCCGATATCTATAATGAGTTGGTCATTCGCGGCGTCACGCCAGATGTTGTCACCGATCAGACCCCCGCCCATGATGTGCTCATGTATGTCCCTAGCGGTTTGAGCGTCAGTGCTGCTGAGGAACTACGGCGCAGCAATCCCAAAGAGTACGAAAAACGTTCGATGGAATCCATGGCTCGCCATGTGCAAGCTATGCTCGAATTCAAACACAAGGGTGCGGAAGTTTTCGATTATGGCAATAATCTGCGCCAGCGAGCCTACGATTGGGGGGTCAGTGACGCCTTCGAGTTTCCGGGCTTTGTTCCGGCTTACATCCGACCGCTATTTTGCCAAGGTAAAGGTCCTTTCCGCTGGGTCGCCCTCTCTGGCGATCCAGAGGACATCTATCGTACTGACGAAGCGGTGATGGAACTCTTCCCCGAAGAAGAACATCTGCACCGTTGGTTGAAGATGGCGCGCGAGAAAGTACCGTTCCAAGGCTTGCCGGCAAGAATCTGTTGGCTGGGCTACGGAGAACGCGCCAAGGCGGGCTTGAGATTCAATGAAATGGTCGCCAAAGGCGAACTCAAAGCTCCCATCGTCATCGGCCGCGATCACCTCGATGCCGGTTCGGTTGCCTCGCCCAACCGTGAGACCGAAGGGATGAAAGACGGCACGGATGCGGTATCCGACTGGCCGATCCTAAACGCTTTGATTAACGCCGTTGGTGGAGCGACATGGGTGTCCTTCCATCATGGCGGTGGCGTAGGGATTGGTTTCAGCCAACATGCCGGACAGGTCATCGTGGCAGATGGCACACCCGAAGCAGCCAGACGCCTTGAGCGCGTCCTGACCACCGACCCCGGCATGGGCGTTGTCCGCCATGCCGATGCTGGCTATGAACTAGCCATTGAGTTTGCCAAGAAGCACGGCATCAAAATGCCTATGTTGAAGTAATTTTGTAAAAAAACCTGTGCTACCTTCCGAGTTTGGACAAAACTCGGAAGGTTTTTTATAATTATTCCTCACCTCATTATCATCCCGATTGCGCAAACAGAGACAGATCGCCTTGAGTAATCATGGATGTAGTAACGCATCTTCCAAATAACTGTCAAAGATATTCGGCATTACCGAATCCCTCAACCAATTTGAACTTCCCTAATAGTCGGGTTATGTAATTCTCCTAAATAAGTTCTTTCTCCGGTGCATATTGTCCAGCTAAAAAGCCTGTATAATTGATTTGTCAAAGGTTGATGGACAGGTCAAATCTACAGCCATGACGATTGAAGAATTCGTAGAAGCATTCAAATTCCTTAAACAAAAAGGCTGGATCAGATCTGAGCGGCGCGGGTCAACCGGTATAGGATTTACCCTAGAAAAGCAGCTAGGATTGATCGAGAACAACATTGCTCTTCCCGACTTAGGAGAAGTTGAACTCAAGGCACACAGAATTAATTCACCCTCAATGATTACCCTGTTTACTTTTAATCGGAAGGTTTGGAAAATGAACCCCCTTCAAGCGGTGAGAAAATTCGGAACTCCCGACGCTCAAGGAAGGCTGGGGTTATACTTTACCATGTCATGCCAGCCAAATTCAGCCGGATTATTCTTGCATATTGCCGAACATTCAATTTCCGTACGCCACATCTCAGGTGAGATCTTGGCAGAATGGCAGTTAGCGGCACTTGCAGAACGATTCCTTCGAAAAATTCCCGCATTAATCCTCGTGAGTGCCTTCACTGAGATGCGCAAAGATGAGGAATGGTTTTTATTCGATCGGGCTCAATTACTAAAGGGAACCTCTGCTGAAATTTTACGGAATCAATTACTAGCCGGAAATGTTTTGGTTGATCTGCGCCTTCATGATAAGATAACCTCCGCAAGAAATCATAGCACCGGCTTTCGAGTAAATGAAGAAAAACTACCTTTACTATTTCATACAGTGATCGACTTATAAATGACATCAGAACAACTCTCCTTTCTAGATGTTGTCTCATCATCCTCGATGGAAGACGACTGGACTTTCAACGGTGCTTCAACACGCGAGCTAACTCATGTTTACCATGATTATCCAGCAAGGATGATCCCGCAAGTGGCGGGAAAACTCCTCGATCTCTATGGAAACAAGGCACACCGTCTATTTGATCCTTACTGTGGCACGGGGACATCCTTAGTAGAAGCCACCCTTAGGGGCATTTCAGCTTATGGAACAGACCTAAATCCGCTTGCCCGCTTGATAGCTCAAGCCAAGACTGCCTTACCTGACCTCAACGAGTTAGAAAAATGGATTGCCTGTTTCGATCGAGAAGCCTTACAGAGCCAATTACACCGCTTCGCAGAACCCCCAACCATTTATGGCATACCCAACTTAGAATTCTGGTTCAAACCCCAAGTCATGGAAAAGTTATGGCGTATTCGTGAATTTATAAAAACCGTACCGCAAGGGGATATCCGTCTCTTCTTTCAAGTTGCCTTCAGCGAGACGGTTCGGGAAAGCTCGAATACTCGTAAAGACGAATTTAAGTTATATCGTATCCCTCCTGATAGATTACAGACCTTTGATCCCGATGTTTACGGGATGATGTCAAACAAACTTCACCGCAATTTACAAGGGTATAAAAAATATCAAGCTGCTATAGCAAAAATCAAGCCGCCGCCATCGATTGCAATCTATGGTTTCAATAGTGTCGAGGGTATCCCCGCTCATCTTATTGAAGAAAACAGCATCGATATCGTGGTCACTTCCCCACCGTATGGCGATTCGAACACGACGGTTGCTTATGGACAATTTTCTCGTTTGTCAGCAGCTTGGTTAGAGCTTGAGCAACCCGATAAAATCGACCGAAAATTGATGGGCTCAACCGCCGTTCAGTCAATTACGAAGTTTTCCAGTAAGCCCTTGAATGAGGCAATCCATCAAGTCTTTCAAAAAGATGAAAAACGAGCCCGACAAGTGACAAGTTTTTACATCGATCTTCGTGCTTCGATTTGCAATGTGGCAAAAGTCATCAAGCAGGGTGGCTATGCTTGCTACGTTGTCGGAAATCGAAAAGTGAAGGGGGTTGTTTTACCAACGGATCTGGCTATTCAACACTTTTTCGAGGAGAACGATTTTGAGCATATCTGTACTCACACCCGCTCGATTCCCAACAAGCGCATGCCATCGAAAAATAGCCCCTCAAATCAAGCTGGGGTTCTAGACAATACCATGACAGACGAATACATTGTCGTCATGCGTCGCAGGTGAAGCATTTAGCATCATATACTTTGACGAAACCGAAAAAGAAGATTAGAACTGTTAACCGATCCTCTTCAATCTATTTGGCAAAATCACGCTTTCTCTCCTCTTTACAAAAGTTCCTCCCATAGAGCTATGTGAGGTGTATTCGGAAACAATCGGTTGAACATGGGTTACAATTAGAATATAATCTCTTGTGAAAATCATGATGAGAGAGTAGACATGACCTTTCCTCCACCCTTCTATCGTTGGCGACCTCATCCATGGCACGGCCTTGATATCGGACCGAACCCGCCTAAATTGGTAATTGCCTATATCGAGCTAACACCTTTCGATCTAGTCAAGTATGAAGTCGATAAAACCACCGGCTATCTCAAAGTCGACCGCCCTCAACACACTTCTTCCCAACCCCCCACACTCTATGGCTTCATTCCCCGCACCTATTGTGGTCAACGGGTTGGGGCTCTATCCCCCAAAGCCGGTAAGGGAGATGGTGATCCATTGGATATCTGCGTAATCAGCGAACGCCCGATCACCAAATCCGAGGTGATTCTGACCGCTCGCGTGGTCGGCGGGATGTTGATGATCGACAATGGCGAGGCGGATGACAAAATTCTCGCCGTTCTGGACAAAGATCGCTTCTGGGAGAAAGCCAACGATGTTCAAGACCTCCCTGCTGTGTTGGTGGAACGTCTACGCCACTATTTCAGCACCTATAAACTCATCCCAGGCAAAGAATCGGTGGCATATATCGAACAAATCTATGATGCCCACCATGCCATGCAGGTGATCGAAGCCGCGCGGTTGGATTACCATGATATGTTTGGAGAATAAGCGCTTCAATCTTAAACGTCAATGCAGCGCAAATTTTACAGATTTCACCAATTAATAACAAAACTGTAAGCCCATCTTAACCTAATTTGACTAAAATTGGGGGATACTATTCTCAATCATCTTTGCTCATTTCAACCGATTAGCAATTAGATTCCCTGTTTGTTTTTTCTCTCCCCGAATATGGGGAACATTGTGGCAAATGGGTTATTGGTTGTAATTCAAGGAGACAGATGAACCACACACACGCAAAAACCATTAAGATTATCCTTTCTTTACTTGTAATTTTAGCGTTCTTTCAACCTCCCCCCATTACGCTCGCCTCCCCCCAGTCTACACCGCTTGTTTTTTTACCCCTCATCCTTTCGAGCAACCAAACCCCAGCCCCCAACACCTATGCGCTGCGGTTTTATGGCAATGGCACGGGCGATATTGACCGTGTCAAAATCCCGGTCGTTCAAAACAATACTTCCTTGCCCATGAATATCGGTGCGACCGATTTTACGATCGAATTTTGGATGCGCTTTGTCCCCAATGAGAATCAAAGTGGCGCGTGTGTCGAAGGTAACGACACGTGGATTAACGGCAATATCATCTTCGATCGCGATATCTTTGGCACCCCCGATTACGGCGATTTCGGCATTTCGCTCTACGGTGGAAAAATCGCTTTCGGAGTGCATAATGGCAGCACGGGTTATTCCATTTGTGGCAACACCCTTCTCTCAGCCAACACATGGCATCACATCGCCGTCACGCGCACGACCACCGGGGTGATGCGAATTTTTGTCAACGGAAACCTTGACCGCTCATACGCCAACGGCCCTACAGGGAATATTTCCTATCGCCCCGGTCGGTCTATTACTGGTAACTACGTCAATGAGCCTTATTTGGTCATCGGGGCAGAAAAGCACGATTATGATCCGAACAACTACCCCTCCTTTAGTGGCTGGATTGATGAAGTGCGCATTTCAAAGGTTGTGCGCTATAGCAGCAACTTTACGCCGCCCAACGCCCCGTTTACTGGCGATAGCAATACGGTTGGGCTATATCATTTTGACGAAGGCAGCGGCACAATCCTTACAGACTCTTCTGGGGCAACAGGCGGACCCAGCCATGGAATCCTGAATTTTGGCGGATCGCCACCCGGACCTGTTTTCGACCCCAACACCAAGCGCTTCTAGTGAGGTTCGAAAAAAATGAGAAAGAAACCCATCTGGCAAAGTCTTTTGTGCGCCATTTTGTTGAGCGTTGGATTGATCGTGATTAAATTTCAACCTCTGTTTGCCCAAATACCTACCGAGAATTTATATCTGCCATTAATAATTCGCGGTAATGATTCACCTCAATCAACGGATTGGCACCAGCACGCCGCAGATGCCCAGCGCACCAGCTTCTTCGCGCAATCAATTCCTACCCCATGGCGCTGGAAGTGGGCGTGGAATGGTCCAAACTCCAGTGGTGGCATTATCAGCGGCAAATTCCGTCTCCCCCGCAACAGCCAGCCGGTGGTCGGAGGTGGGCGGGTTTACGTCGCCGCTGGTAGCCATGGGGTTTTTGCTTTGAACAACGCCAATGGTTCCGTAGTCTGGAATCGATCTGACCTCGGCAGCGTTAACTCCACCCCAGCTTACGACCCCGACACCCAAGCGCTTTTCGTCCTCAGTGCTAATGGCAATCTGTATAAACTCAACTCAGCCGATGGATCAACGATAGATAGTATTGCCAGCGGGTCAAGCAGCAACCTCCCTCTCCCCCCTGCGATTGCTGCAAACCGCGTTTTCTTTTCGATGGGTAACAGAGTCTATGCACTAGACAAGTTTTCAATGCAGGTAGCATGGCGCTACGATGCCGGCTCAGCAGTGCATACCCCCCCAGCCTATTCAGCCAGCCGCAATCTGGTTATCGTCGCCACGCAGGATTTACAGGTTCACGCCATTCGCAACATGGACGGAAGTCGAGCATGGCGGGTTAAGCATACCCCATTGCAAGCGGGCATCCCTGGCAGTTCCGGTGAAAATGATTATGCCGAAGTCAGCCGGGGCTGGCCGGTGATTGCTGACGCCAAAGGCATCGTCTTAATCAAACTGCGCCTAGATTGGCAAACCCTATGGCAATGGAATCCAGCCTTACTGAACAACAATTCGTCGATGCGCCAACACTTGATCAACAATCCAGATCAAAAAGCACTGCTGGCAATCAACCTTGACAATGGAAACGAAGCCTTTATTGCCAATATCGCGCATGGCGGCTTCGGAGATGGAGATTATATGCCTATGGGCCCAATTCCGGTAATCAAGACGTTTCCCGATGGCAACCAGATCGCCTATGTCGTGATGCGCGGCGGCCCCTGTAAGCAAGATCCATGTGACAGCCGCTGGGACTCTCATCTCGGAGAGATGATGCTAGATAATCAGACCATCTCAGGCTTGCAAGCAGGTGATGTTCGTTATATGCAAAATACCTTCTTCCCTTCGGACGAACAAGCGTACATTTCAATGGCAGGAGATCACCTCTTCGCTGCCCATTGGGAAGCTGGCATTGCCCATCAAATCGTCGATCGATCTCCTGCTCGAGGAAGCGGGACGAATCCAATCACGACTAGCAATTTACCACACATTGCCACCTCCCAAGATTTCGATGTATGTGGCAGCGGTTTTCAGTCCAACCATTATTGCGCTCAAGGACTATCCAATACCCGAGAGTGGCCTTCAGGCTTCTACATCTATTGGCAACAAAGAGCTGTGTATGACCAATACTGGAGCGAATATGCTCAATGGGTGATCAGCCGTGATACGCTGTATTTCGTCAGCACGGATGGCGCCATCGTAGCTCTCGAACACGGGAATTCAAGCCCTGCTTCCCAACAAGCATCGCAGCCGATATTTGTCCATCAGGAGGGAATACACACACCAAGCGCACCTCAAAAGGCGCTTTCTCCTCAAGAGACTTGGCAATATGTCGGTCAAACGGTCACCGTGCAGGGGAGACTAGTCGAGGTGTTCAACAACGGGAAGGCGGTCTATCTAACCTTCAACCATCCGCACCAAGGGCATTTCATCGTGCGCGTACTCAAATCCTATTGGCAGAACTTCTCACCAGCGCTGGAAACCGCTTACTCTGCGGGTCAGATCATCCAAGTCCGAGGTAAGCTCGAGTGGTATCAAGGCGCACCGGTGATGTATTTGACCTCACCCGACCAAATTCAGCTCATCCAGCCATAACTCCAGAAAGGAAAGGGCGCAATGAGGCATAACCGGACAACGTCCCCCGTCTCGATCAAATCCCTTGTCAAAACAGCTATGATCGCTTTGATGGTGTGGTTTTTCCTTACTGGAGAGAATCCCCATTTGACTATCAGTCAGGCTGACGCGCCGCCCATGCTGTATTTACCTTTGATCGTCAAAGGTACCCCCAGTGAGCTGCTTCCCCGCATCAACGCTCCCGATTTCGGTTCACAACCTATCCGATTTGCGGAAACCGCCATCGCTTGGTTTGGCACACTCTCCCCAGACTCCAATTACGCCGACATTCGGGTTGGTTATAACCAGAACGAAGTACTTGTTTATCTGGCAATCTTCGATCGCCATCTCTGGTATGATGAGACTCCCGCCCCGAGTCGTCTCACCGAGTGGGATGCAGTAACGTTATTGCTCAGCCCCAAATCAAACCCTGATGGTTTGCAGGATAGCTATCGCTTTGTAGCACAGTTATATGGCGATGAACATCCATCCTACAAAGCGGTTTATCGCGGTTCAAGCTCGGGCTGGGAACCCATTGCGCTTCAATTCACAGCCAAGCCCGGCTGGCGCGGTAATGCACTCAACAACAACGATGATAGCGATCGGGGTTGGGCAATGGGGTTTACGATTCCCTTCAACCGTTTAGGTTATACGGCTGCCCCACCGCTAGGTAGCCGTTGGCGAATGGCGATTTTGCTCCACGATCGTGACTATCCTAATCAACCTCCTTTCCCCGTCCAATCCTGGCCCCCCGAAGCCACAGAAGCGGACCCGATGACGTGGGGTTTTCTCAACTTCGGCATTCCTGCTTATCAAACCACCCTGCAGCCGACAGGACAAGCTGTTATTCGTCGTCCAACAGAAAAGAGTCCTATCGTCCCAGATGCTGATGTCGGAGGAGCAATTGCAAATCAATGCCCAGGTGATGAATTTCACATCTGGAACGAATGGGCAAATCGCAACTACGGCGATGCACCCGATTTCAATATCCAAAACCAATCTGATATTGCCGATTGGCCTTGCTTTGCCAAATATTATGTAACCTTTCCATTAGATAGCATCCCGCTGGGCAAGACCATCGTCTCCGCAAAACTCACCTTACATCAATTCGGCAACGCTGGAGGCTCAGAAGCAAAGCCATCCTGGATCCAAATTCTTACCACTCATGGAGACTGGCAAGAGAAAACGATCACTTGGAATAATGCCCCATTGGCTTACGAAAATCTTGGCGGTGTTTGGGTAGACCCGATTTCTGTTTTTTCCGGTTGGCCAGGCGTAGCCCGCAATTGGGACGTCTCTCTGGCTGTCGTAAAGGCTTATGAACAAGGACAACCCCTGCGTCTGATTCTATACGAAGCCGATTCAGACTACCACAGCGGCAAGTACTTCGTCTCTTCAGACACCGGCGATTGGAATGAGCAAGGTAGACCTACTCTGGAAGTTAAGTGGAGATAGTGAATTGGCATCGTTATTCTTGTCGAGCCATTTGATCTATGGATAAATTTCTTCGAATAGATATTGACGCTGATCAAATTTCTGTCCAACAGCGATGGGATCCCTACACGCCTACTCTGGCCATGCCGGCCATCATTAATCCCACTTCAGAGCGCGACGCATGGCGGGCATCCACAACCCCCATTAAGCGTCCTTCATAAATCACAGCTATTCGATCTGAAAGCGCAAAGATTTCATCCAAATCTTCCGAGATCAACAAGATTGCTTTACCGTTTTCGCGTTGCTCCAACAAACGATGATGAACATATTCTGTCGCCCCAACGTCCAAGCCTCGCGTTGGCTGGTTGGCTAATAAAAATACGGGTTGTCGCGAAATTTCACGGGCTAAGACAACCTTTTGGATATTACCGCCTGAAAGCGAGCGCGCTGGCGTTGTGATCTCTGGGGTCTTGATCTCAAATTCTTGCACTAACTGTTTTGAAAAACGCTCGATCTGCTGCAAATCCAAGAACCCTCTCCGCGAGAGAGGCAAATGATGGTGGTCTTTTAAGATCAGGTTTTCGGATACCGAAAAGGTCGGAATCGTCCCAACCGTTAAGCGGTCTTCAGGAATGTAACCCAAGCCTGCGCGGATAATCTCTGCCGGCGAGCGATTGGTTACATCAAGACCATTAATTAAAATCTTGCCTTCTTTGACAGGTCGCAATCCGGCAATAGCTTCAGCCAGTTCACGCTGGCCGTTTCCGGAGACCCCTGCCAAACCGACTATTTCACCGGCTTTTACATCCAAAGAAAAATCATTGACAGCCAAGAGACGTTTATCGTTCAAAACCCTTAACTTTTGGATATCTAGCACACTTTGTTCAGCCTGCTGAACTGTGCGTTCGTATTCGGTTTCGATCTCCCGTCCCACCATTAGGCGGGCAAGCTCATGTTCATCTGTTTCCGATGTCATCAGGGTCTTCACTGCTTTTCCGGAGCGTAAAACAGTAACCCTGTGGCTAATATCCATGACCTCTTTCAGTTTGTGGCTGATAAAGATAATGCTGTGTCCAAGCTGCAACATCTCTTTCAGAACATTAAATAGTTCCTGGACTTCGTCAGGAGTTAGCACCGCCGTCGGTTCGTCTAAAATAAGCAGCTCTGCGCCACGATAAAGGACTTTGAGGATTTCAACGCGCTGTTGCTCCCCTACGCTGAGTTGCCAAATATAAGCCGAGGGGTTCACCCGAAGTCCATACTTTTCGGATAATTGGAGAACACGTTCGGTTGCCTCTTGGAGATTCAGCAGCGGTCCACGGCCTGTGGGCAAACCGAGGATGATATTTTCGACCACAGTCAAGGTCGGCACCAGCATAAAATGCTGATGAACCATCCCAATTCCCAAGCGCATCGCATCCTTTGGGGATCGAATCTCAACGGCTTCTCCATTGATCCGAATTTCGCCCTCTTCGGCGCGGTACAAGCCATATAAAATTTTCATTAGAGTCGATTTGCCAGCACCATTTTCACCTAAGAGAGCTAAAACCTCGCCAGCTCGGATGTCAATATTGACCCGATCATTGGCAAGCACGCCAGGAAAGCGCTTGGTGATATTGATCATTTCGAGATGCTGGATGCGCATGGGGACCCTCTCCTGATGGGTTTTGTCGGGTTCAGGGCAGAAGGAGCAATCCAAATTTTGCCCTACTTCTGCCCTGAACGATTTACGATCGTTTTACTTTGGCAACTCGACCACTAATTTGCCGTCAATAATATCTTTCTTGGCTTGCTCGATCATTGCCATGACATCTGCAGGGATCACACTTGACAAGTTGGGGTTGACCACAATCATCAAACCGCCATTAGCGAGCGAGAGGGTAAGATGTTCACCGCCCACTTTGCCTTCTTGCCGGAACTTAACCATTTGCATCACGACGCTCTTCCAATCATAAGCCTGAGCAGTCAAAACGGTATTGGGTGCAATAGACGATTGATCCATATCGTTTCCTAACCAGTAAACACCCGGCTTTTCTGAACAGGCACGAATGGCACCCACGGTTTGTTGAGCGGTGCCAGTCAAGATGTCAGCGCCAGCATCAATATGTGCCTTTGCTAATTCTGCCGCTTTGGCAATATCGCCAAATGAGCCCGTATAAGCAATGCGAACCTGTGCATCGGGATTGACGGCTTTGACGCCTTGCTCAAAGCCATAGTTGTACTTGATCGCGTCCCCAGCTTCAATCGGACCAACCACACCAATAATATTGGATTGAGTCAGCTTACCCGCCAACATCCCCTGCAGATAAGCTCCTTCTTGAGCCTGAGGGTCATAGGCAAAAATGTTATCGTGGGCTTGGAAGCCGGTTCCATAGGCAAAAGAGGTTTTTGGAAATTCTGGAGCGATTTCTTCCAGGACAGATTGATATTGTGAGCCATGGGCGATGATCAAATCAAAGCCTTGCGAGGCATATTGACGGATGGCTGCCGCAGCGTCGGTGGGATTGCCTAGCCGCTCACTGATTGCCACTTCGACTTTATCCTCCCCTAACTCAGCCTGAACGGCTTTGACCCCTTCGGTCATGCCTTGACTCCATGACAGATCATCAACCGTGCTAGGTAAAATGAGGGCAATGCGAATTTTTTCTGCCTGTTGTTGCCCTCCGCAGGCGCTCAACAGCACACTCAGGATAAACACAACGGTCATTAGGAAAGAAATCTTTTTTATCATACGCTTCTCCTCGTCATAAAATAGAATAATCCTTAATCGCCTTCGCGATTAAAGGGCTTACCCAAAGCTGCGGGACTCCAAATTTGGCGCGCAGATACAGTTAGCGCAAGAATGGTCAAGACCTACGGCGCCATAACAGCAAATTCATACGGTATTTGCAGCCCTAACACCTGCACCCATAATTGCAGCGCATCGACAAGGCTAAAGAATAAAGCTCCTGCCAGGATTCCCCATGGATTCCAACGACCAAAATAGACTAAAGCAACCGCGATAAAGCCCCGCCCCGCACTAATATTATCGGCATACATATTCGTATGCCCAAGAGTCAAAAAAGCACCTGCCAAAGCAGCCGCAATACTGCCAATCAGTAAACAAACGTAGCGGACAGTGATCACACTGATTCCCAACGTATCTGCAGCCTCAGGTGTCATTCCTGCGCTACGGATTTTCAATCCCCAGGTCGTTTTGAAGAGAATAAACCAAGACACAGGCACCATCAAGAAGGCAAAATACACCATCCAATTATGGCTGAAAAAGATTTGACCTATAACAGGAAGATCACTCAGATAGGGAAAATACAGCGGTTTGAAACCCTCAATGCCGGTAATATAGCCGACAGTGATGCGAAAGAGATACCCTGCCAGCCCAACTCCAAACATGTACAAACCAATCCCACTAATCCCCTGCTCAGCTTGGAGGGTAATACTGATAAATCCCATTAAGAGCCCCATAAAAATTCCCACCGTGATCGCAGCAAGAATACCCCACCACGGTGCGCCGCTGCGCAAAGCAACCCAAAATCCGATAAACGCCCCCATCATCATAATGCCTTCAACGCCTAGGTTATAGACACCCGCCCTTTGATC
>FWPU01007971.1_pt1 | contig 18659 bp, 31 predicted proteins | sample 2228361 | NCBI WGS metagenome assembly FWPU01 (sample SAMEA103939777, study PRJEB20133) | metagenome
GACTGGCACTTTACCACTGCTGATGCGCGCACCAAGTTAAAGCGCCTGTATCCAAAGATTCAGGATTGACAGACCACTAGATATCGGCGTGCAATCGAATCAGGTCAAGAGGATGGCCCTGTTGGCCAATCGGTTTGGGACTTCGGCGAAGCCGGGCCCTACTTTCCTAATCATCTATGGCAAGGGACCCCTCTTCCTAAATGCACTGCGCCAAGAGATGGGAGATGAGTCCTTCTTCACCTTCCTTCAGGAGTACTACCGGTACTACAAGTACAGGGTGGCCACGGGGGAGGGCTTCCTTGAAGCCGCCGAGCAGGTGTCCGGAAAGGCTCTGGATGAACTGTACAATGACTAGGTGAGGAAGGAACAAGGGGTAGAAGCACCTTTGCAGTATCAAGCAGCAGCGACAGCCACCTGGAACGCCTCACGCTCCAGGGGACTGTCGCTGCTTTTGTGAGTACCGCGTTACCTGAGCTGACCAGGGATCAGCGCTTGGTGTACTGGGGTGCCTTGCGGGCGCGCTTGAGTCCCGGCTTCTTGCGCTCCTTCTCCCGCGCGTCGCGGGTCAACAGGCCAGCCTTGCGCAGGACGGATCGGTAGTCCGGGTTGACCTTCAGCAGCGCCCGGGCGATCCCGTGCCGGATGGCCTCTGCCTGCCCCGTGATCCCACCGCCGCGCACCAGCACAGTCACCGTAAACTGACCCTGGGTGCCAGTGACCTTGAACGGCGTCTCGATCTGGATGATGTCCCGGACCCGGGGGAAATACTCCCGCACCTCCCGGTCGTTGACGATAATCGTGCCGTCGCCACCGGGGTACAGGCACACCTGAGCGCTGGCCGTCTTGCGTCGCCCTACAGCGTAGTAGTACTCACCTTCCGGCGTACTCACTGCATCATCCTCCTAGATCTCCAACACCTTGGGCTTCTGCGCCTGGTGAGGGTGCTTGTCGTCCGCATACACCTTCAGCTTCTTGAACATCCTGCGCCCCAACCGGTTGTGGGGCAGCATCCCCCACACGGCTGCGCGAATCACCCGGTCGGGGTGCTTCTCCAGTTGCCGGCGCAGGGTGATTTGCTTCAGCCCGCCCGGGTAACCCGAGTGCCGATAATAAATCTTTTGATCCAGCTTGCGGCCGGTGACCCGTACCTGGCCAGCGTTGATCACAATCACGTAGTCGCCGGTATCCAGATGTGGAGCATAATACGGCTTGTGCTTGCCACGCAGAATCCGCGCGATCTCCGTTGCCAGCCGGCCAAGGGTCTTCCCCTTGGCATCCACCACATACCACTCACGCTCGATGTCTCTCGGCTTCGTCGAATAGGTCTTCACCAGAACCTCCATACGTCACCTTGACCAGACACAGCCCGTTGGGCGGCAGGCTCCACTTCACCTGCGCCGGATCGGCCAAGCGCAGCAGACGCTCGACGTCAGCCCCTGTCAGCCGGCCGGCTCCCACCTCAACCAGCGTACCCACCAGCCGACGCATCATTCGCCGCAGAAACCCGTTGGCCTCCACCTCCACCAGCACCAGGTCCCCATCTCGCCAGGCACAGGCTCGGTACACCTGGCGGACGGTGGAGCCGCCGGGCCGGGTAGGAGCGCCAAAGGCTCTGAAGTCATGGCTACCCAGGATGATGCGGCAGGCCGCGTCCATCCGGGCCACATCCAGGGGCTCGTGGACGTGGTGCGCGTAGCGCTCCTGCATGGGCGACCGGACGCGCCCGTTCCAGATGGTGTAGCAGTAGGTCCGGCTCGTGGCGCTGAACCGGGCGTGAAACCCCTCCGGCGCCTGCTCCAGGTCTCGCACAGCGATATCGCGGGGCAACACCGCGTTCAGAGCACGTTCCAGCTCCCCCAGTGACCTGCCCCAACTCGTGTCAAAGTGGATCACCTGCCCCAGGGCGTGAACCCCGGCATCTGTCCTCCCGGAACCCACCACCTGCACGGCTTCCCCTGTGACCGACTCAATAGCCCGCTCTAACTCCCGCTGGACCGTCGGCTCACGCCTCTGCACCTGGAAGCCGAAGTAGGCTGTGCCGTCGTATTCCACCAACCCGCGCACCCGTTGAGGCTTCCGCTCGCTCATCTGCCATCCGAACCTCTACACAAGGTGCGAGCCTCGCCGTCAAGGGTGAACACGGCAACTCACTTGACCAGCTCAAGAAACACCATTGGGGCATTGTCGCCCTGCCGTGGCCCCAGCTTCACGATGCGCGTGTATCCGCCGGGCCGGTCCAGGTACTGGGGCGCAATCTGGTGGATCAGGCGATCCACGACCGTCTTGTCCGTGATGGTGCGCATCACCTGTCGGCGCGCGTGCAGAGCCAGCGCCCGGGCGAACTCCTCCGCGCCCTCAGAATCCCCAGCTTCCGTCAGCGCCAGGAGACGTTCGGCGTGCTTGCGTCTCACCAACGCTTCCAGGGCCCCCGCATCCCCACTTCGGGCCAACTCCATTATCCGCTCCGGCTGACCTCGCTTGGCCAACGTGATCAGCTTCTCGGCGTGGGGCCGGACGAACTTGGCTTTGGCCTCTGTGGTCTCGATCCGCTCGTGGCGGAAGAGCTCGGTGATAAGGTTGCGACGCAACGCCCGCCGATGACCGGACGAGCGGCTTAACTTCTTCCCAGCTACACGATGCTTCATGACCCAACTCCTTGCCCTGAACCGGCTACCATCTCAAGGTCTTCGTCTTCGGGATCCAGGAAGCCCTTGGCGCGGAGCGCCGCCTTCAGCTCATCCAGCGACTTGCGCCCGAAGTTGCGGATGGCCAGCATCTCCTGATCACCCTTCTGCAGCCTCTCCAGGATCTCGCCCACCTTGGTGATGCCGGCCCGCTTCAGGCAGTTGTACGCCCGCACGGACAGCTCCAGCTCCTCGATGGGCGTCTCGTACACGTACGCCGGTATGATCTCGGCGGCCTCCTCCTCGGCAGCCTCCTCTTCAACGCCGAACTTGGCGATGAAGCTGAACTGCTCAGCCAGGATCTGGGCCGCCTGGCGCAAGGCACCTTCCGGGCTGATGGAGCCGTCGGTCCAGATCTCCATGGTGAGCTGGTCGTAGTTGGTCATGCGGCCCACCCGGGTCTGCTGGACAGTGAAGTTCACCTTGCGGATGGGGCTGAAGATGGCATCCACCGGCAGCTCGCCGATGGGCAGCCGGCCACGCTCCTCTGCCGGCGAATAGCCCTTGCCCCGCTGCACGGTGAGCTCCATCTCCACCTGCGCATCGCTGGAGTCCAAGGTGAGCAACGGCAACTCCGGGTTGACGATCTCCACATCGCTGGGACAGCGGATGTCTGCCGCCGTCACCACACCCTCGCCCCGGGCCTCCAACTGCAGCCGGATGGGGTTCTCCCCGTAGAACTTGAAGCGGATGCGCTTCAGGTTCAGGAGAAGCTGGGTCGTATCCTCCCTGGCACCGGGGATGGGTGAGAACTCGTGATGGATCCCGTCAATGCGGACGGAGGTTACCGCCGCACCTGGCAGGGACGACAACAACACCCGGCGCAAAGCGTTGCCCAGGGTGATGCCGTAGCCGCCTTCCAGCGGCGTGATAACAAAGCGACCGTAGTCGCGTGAAATGGCTTCACATTCGATCGTAGGCAATTCTAGTTCCGACACAGAACCCCCCGTACCAAACTCAGTGCTCATCCCCGGCATGCCGGCAGCCGGTCACGTTCAGAGACAATCACTGACGCCGTCCAATTGGTCTGACGGCCTAGCGGCTGTAGTACTCCACGATCAGGTGCTCGTTGACCGGCACATCCACATCCTCACGGGTGGGCAGGGCCAGGATGCGCCCCCGCATGGCCTCGCGATCCAGGCTGATCCACCCCGGAGGGGTGACCTGATCAAGCTCCTGAGCCACAGCCTCGAAGTAGGCATTTTTCTTGCTCTTTTCACGCACGGCGATCTCGTCCCCGGGCTTCACCAGGAAAGACGGGATATCGGTCTTGCGACCGTTAACCTCGAAGTGCCCGTGGGTCACCAGTTGCCTGGCCTGCGCCCGGGAGGAGGCAAAGCCCATGCGGTACACCACGTTGTCAAGCCGGCGCTCAAGGGTCTGCAAGAGCATCACGCCTGTCATGCCCTTCGCCTTGAGGGCCTGCCGGAAGTAGCGCTGGAACTGGCGTTCCATGACGCCATACATACGCCGCACCTTCTGCTTCTCCCGCAACTGAACGCCGTACTCGTTTAGCTTGCGGCGAAACTCCCGGCGCCGACCGTGCATTCCAGGCGCATAGGGACGGCGTTCCAAGGCGCACTTGGGCGTGTAGCAGCGCTCGCCTTTGAGGAACAGCTTCTCGCCCTCGCGCCGACAAAGCTTGCAAACTGGACCAGTATACCTAGCCAATGTCTAACCTCCAAACCCAAGCAAGTGCTGAGCGTGTGACGCCATCAATCGCGTACAGAAACCCATTCGTAGCCGGCGCTTCCCCCTGCGGGGACTTGCGCGGCGCTCGAAGGCGCGCTAAAGCGCACACTACGAACTGAACCCCTCACTAGACGCGACGCTTCTTGGGAGGCCGGCAGCCGTTGTGGGGGATGGGCGTAACGTCGGTGATGGAGCGCACCTTCAACCCGGCCGCCTGAAGCGAACGGATGGCTGCCTCGCGGCCCGGCCCGGGCCCCTTCACGAACACGTCCACCTCGCGCACCCCGTGCTCCATGGCAGCCTTGGCCGTAGCCTGAGCCGCCATCTGAGCAGCATAAGGTGTGCTCTTGCGCGATCCTTTGAACCCAACGGAGCCGGCGCTACCCCAGGTGATGGTATTCCCCTGAAGGTCCGTTACCGTGATAATCGTGTTGTTGAAAGTAGATTGAATATGTGCTTGCGCATGCGGCACGTTCTTGCGAGGCACACGTGCTCCACGACGCGCCCTTCCTCTCCGTCTTGCCATCAGCTTACCTCCTCACCACGCAAACGTAAAGTTTGCGACTGCAAACACGCCAGGCCCACCTGCCATCGGGGGCAGGTTGCCCAACGCCTCTCGCTTCACGCCCCACGTTTTAGGCTTTAGTCTTACTTCTTCGCCCGTGAGCGGCGGCGACCGGGCACCGTCTTCCGAGGACCGCGCTTGGTGCGCGCATTGGTCCGGGTGCGCTGACCGCGCACCGGCAGATTACGACGATGCCGCAGCCCGCGATAACAGCCAATCTCCTGCAAACGCTTAATGTTCTGGCTGACCTCGCGCCGCAGGTCACCCTCAACCTTGTATTCCCGGTCAATGATAGTCCTGATCTGGCTGATCTCACCTTCGGTCAGGTCCTTGACCCGGGTGTTCGGATTGACCCCCGCCGCATCCAGGATGCGCCGGCTCAGCGTAGGCCCGATCCCGTAGATGTAGGTGAGGGCAACCTCAGCCCGCTTGTCACGAGGCAGGTCAACTCCGGCAATTCGCGCCATCTCAGCCTCCCTTTCGTACCTGGTCGCGCATCCTCAGGCCCTGGTCCCCATCCAGGCCATCAGCTCGCAGCGACCTATCCCTGGCGCTGCTTGTGCTTCGGGTTGGTGCAGATGACCCGCACAACCCCACGTCGCTTTATGATCTTGCACTTCTCACAGCGCCGCTTCACCGACGGTCGTACCTTCATGAATCCCAAACCTCCTCCGCTGCACGCCCCAGGGGCGCGCAGCCCGCTCACAACCTGGTCAGAATCTCCGGCCCGTTCTCCGTGACGGCCACCGTGTGCTCGAAGTGAGCTGCCAGCTTACCATCGGCCGTCACCACCGTCCAGCCATCCTCCAGCACCCTGGTGTGCCAATCGCCCGCCACCACCATGGGCTCCAGCGCCAGGGTCATCCCGACCCGCAAGCGCACGTTCCTGGGCCGCACGTTGCTGTTCCCCAGGTAATTGGGAACGCTGGGGTCCTCGTGCATCTCCCGGCCAATGCCGTGGCCCTGATACTCGCGCACCACCTGGTAGCCGGCCGACTCGACCCTGGTCTGGATGGCCCGGATCACATCCCACAGCCGGCCCCCCGGGCGAACCTGTTGGATGCCGGCTTCCAGGGCCTCCTGGGTCACCGCCATGAGCCTCTGCGCTTCGGGACTGATGGTCCCGATCCCAACGGTGATAGCCGCATCGCCGTGGTAGCCCTGGTAGATGGCGCCCACGTCCACGCTCAGGATGTCGCCCTCACGCAGCGCCCGGGAACCGGGTATGCCGTGGACTATCTGCTCGTTGACCGACGTGCAGATGGACGCGGGATAGCCGCGGTAGCCCTTGAAGGACGGGATGGCGCCCCGCCGGGTGATGATGTCATGGGCCAGCGCATCCAGCTCGGCCGTGGTCACGCCGGGCCGGGCATGCTCGCGCATGGCCTCCAGCACCTCGGCCACGATGCGTCCGGCCTCCCGCATGCACGCCAGTTCAGCCTTAGACTTCACGACGATCATTCGGCCACCACGGTCAGGACGGCCAGGATGCAACGATGGACCTCTTCGATGGTAGCCTCGCCGTCCACCTTGACCAGGACCCCGCGCTTGCGGTAGTAATCCACAAGCGGGTAGGTCTGCTCCCAGTAAACCTGGAGGCGCCGTGCCACCGTCTCCGGCTGGTCGTCCGTCCTCTGGTAAAGTTCGCCGCCACAAGCGTCACAACGCCCCGGCGTCGTGGGCGGATCGAAAACCAGGTGATAGTTGGTCTGACACTGCCGGCAAATCCACCGCTCGGTCAATCGCATCATGAGCACCTGCTCGGACACCTGCAGGTCTATCACCTGGCTCACGCCCTTACCATCCGCCGCCAGAGCAGCATCCAGCGCCTCAGCCTGTTCCACGGTGCGCGGGAACCCGTCCAGCACCGCGCCATTGCGGCAGTCTGGCCGCGCCAGCCGCTCCAAAACCATGGCGATGGTCACATCGTCGGGCACCAGGTCGCCACGCTCCATGTAAGCCCGAGCTTGCCGACCAAGCTCCGTGTCCTTTTCCAGGTGCTCCCGGAACAGGTCGCCGCTGGCCACGTGCGGCAGGCCCAGCTTCTGCTCCAGCAAATCAGCCTGTGTACCTTTGCCGGCCCCGGGTGGCCCCAGGAGTATCACGTACCTCGGCTGCGATGAAGTCATGATGTCTCGAACCCGCTACTTGATAAAGCCCTCGTAGTGCCGCATGAGCAACTGGGCTTCGAGTTGCTTCATGGTGTCCAGCACCACGCCCACCACGATGAGCAGACCTGTGCTGCTGATCAGCAGGGTCTGCGACGTAGCGCCCACGTCCGTGATGTGGCGGGCGAAGAAGGGCAGGATGGCCACCAACCCCAGGAAGATCGCCCCAACCAGGGTGATGCGCTGGAGCACAGCGTTAAGATAGGCTTCGGTGCGCTTGCCGGGCCGGATGCCCGGGATGAAGCCACCCTGCCGCTGGAGCGCCTCCGCCAGGTTCTGTTGCCGGAAGATGACGTCAGTGTAAAAGTACGTGAATCCCACGACCATCAAGAAGTACGTCATCCAGTAAAATGTGCTGCCGCTATTGAAGGCATCGTACACGCTCTGGGCCACCGACGCCACGAAGGTGTTGCTGGCCCCGGTGAAGTACGAGGCGATCACGCCCGGGAAGATCAGGATGGACGAGGCGAAAATCAGCGGGATCATCCCGGCCGAGTTGACGCGCAGCGGGATGTGGGTGCTCTGCCCGCCGTACACGCGCGTGCCACGCACCCGCTTGCCGTACTGCACAGGGATGCGCCGGTGACCTTCCTGGATGACCACGATGACCCCCACCGTGATGATGGTCAGGATGACCAAAGTGATCAGCGCCGGCACGCTGCTGGCCAGCAACTGCGCCAGGTTCTGCGGGATGCCGGCCACGATTCCGCCAAAGATGACGATGGAAACGCCGTTGCCGATGCCCCGCTCGCTGATGAGCTGGCCCAGCCACATGGCGAACATGGTGCCGGCCGTCAGCGTGATGACCGTGGACAAGGTCTGCAACGGATAGTCCAGCAATCCGAAGTCGGACAGCACCCCGGCTTGCTGCAGGAAGGTCGCCTGCCCGAAAGCCTGGATGGCCGCCAGGGGCACGGTCAGGTAGTAGGTGTACTGGTTGAGCTTGTTGCGACCCTGCTCACCTTCCTTGGCCAGCTCCTTCAGGGACGGGATCAGCGGCGTCAGAAGCTGCATGATGATGGAAGCCGTGATGTACGGGTAGACGCCCATCATGACCACAGAGAAGTTCTCCATGGCGCCCCCGGAAAGCATGTTCAGGAAGCCCAGCAACTGGTTGCTACGAAACAGTTGGCGCAGGGCTTCCGCATCCACACCGGGAACCGGGATGTGTGCCGCCAGACGGAAGACGATCAGGATAAACAGGGTGAACAGGATCCTGCGTCTCAGGTCCGGCAGCCTGAACGCGTTACGCATGGCTTCAATCATCGCACTGTGCCTCCGTACAACTCATAGGTGCCACCGAACGATGCGGGCCTCACGCCTCGCCCAGCTCGTGAACGGTGCCGCCGGCCGCCTCAATCTTGGCCCGCGCCGATGCCGAGAAGCGATGAGCTGTCACCTTCAGGGGCTTGTCCAGCTCGCCCCGGCCCAGCACCTTGACGGGGAGGTCTGGCGACTTGATGAGGCCGGCTGCGGCCATGGCCTCCGGCGTCACTTCGGCGCCGGGCTCGAAGGCGGCCGCCAGGCGGTCCACGTTCACCGGCGCGTACTCCACGCGCCAAATGTTCACGAACCCGCGCTTGTGGGGCAACCGGCGCACCAGAGGCAACTGCCCTCCCTCAAAGTACGGGGCCTTGGCGCCGCCACTGCGGGCCTTCTGGCCCTTGCGACCCCGGCCGGCATACGTGCCCTGCCCACTGGCATTGCCGCGTCCCACGCGCTTGCGAGCCTTCTTAGCCCCCTTGGGCGGCTTCAACTCGTGCAGTTTCATGACTCTCTACCCCGAACCAGGCCCAGATAGGACCCTCTTTCGCCCACCCCATCACCACGAATCGGCAGGTCCTACGCCTGGGCTTCCTCGACTTCCACCAGGTGACTCACGCTGTTCACCATGCCGCGCACAGCCGGGTTGTCCGGGCGCTCCACGGTTTGGCCCAGGCGCCTCAGTCCCAGGGCGCGGATGGTGTCCTTTTGCCGCTGCGAATAGCCGATAGCGCTCTTAACCCAGGTTATCCGCAACAGCGTCTGCTTTTTCTTCTTGCGGCTGCTCTTCCGCCCACTCATCATACCGGCTCCAGAATGGTTTCACCCGCTTGAGAGGCAAGCCGCGCAAGCGGGCTTCCTCTTGCGGGTCTTTCAGCTGCTCCAAGCCCTTCATCGTGGCCTTAACGACGTTGAGGATGTTGTCGCTTCCCAGCGACTTGGTCAGGATGTCCCTGATGCCGGCCGCCTCCACCACCGCCCGGACGCCTCCAGCGGCAATGACGCCGGTGCCGGGCGAGGCCGGCTTCAGGTACACCTTGGCGGCCCCGCAGCACGACAGCACCTCGTGGGGGATGGTCGTCCCCACCATGGGAATGCGCTTCATGTTCCTCTGCGCCCGTTCGGTGGCCTTGCGGATGCCCTCTGAGACCTCACGTGCCTTCCCAATGCCGACACCCACATGTCCCTGGTTGTCGCCCACGGCCACGACTACCCGGAAGGAGAATCGCCGACCACCCTTCACCACCTTGGCAGTACGGGTAATGTCTATGACGCGCACGTCCAGCAGTTCTTCTTGCTCTCCGAATTGGTTGTCCCTCGCCATGCGTCCTCCGCTCCCGCTCCAGGCGGCTAGAATTCCAGACCGGCTTCGCGGGCCGCCTCTGCCAGCGCCCGCACACGCCCGTGATACTTGTAGCCGCCGCGATCGAACACCACCTTCTTGACACCTTTCGCCAGAGCACGCTCAGCCACCAGGGCTCCCACCAGCTTGCCCTGCTCCGTCTTCTTGAGGCCATCAAGCTTGTCTGCCAGCGCCCGATCCAGCGTCGAGGCAGCCGCCAGGGTGTGGCCCTGGGTATCATCAACCACTTGGGCGTAGATGTGCTTCAGGCTGCGGTAGACGTTCAATCGTGGCCGTTCGGGCGTCCCGAACACGCGCTTGCGCACTCTCTTGTGTCGGCGCTTCCGCGCGACCTCCCTTGTCAGCTGCTTACCCATAGATCTCGCTCCCCACGGCACGAACTATCCACCAACCTTGCCGGCCTTACCAGCCTTGCGGCGGAGCCGCTCGCCGGCGTAACGAATGCCTTTGCCCTTGTAGGGCTCAGGCTTCCGCACGGCACGGATCTGCGCTGCGACCTGTCCCACCAGCTCCTTGTCTATCCCGTCCACATGGATCCTGGCGCCGCGCTCCACCGTGAAAGTGATGCCCGGAGGCGCCTCAACCCTCACCGGGTGGGAATAGCCCACGCTGAGCACCAAGGTATCACCCTGAAGTTCTGCGCGATACCCCGTGCCCTCAATCTCCAACGTCTTGCGAAAGCCCTCGGACACGCCGGTGACCATGTTGGCCAGCAAAGCACGTGTCAGGCCATGCAAAGCCTTATGCGTGCGATTGTCCGTCGGACGGCGCACCACCAGGTTGCCGCCTTTCAGAGCAATCCGCATATCTGGATGAAACTCTCGCGTCAGTTTGCCCTTGGGCCCCTCCACGGTCACCGTGCTACCCTGCACGATCACGCGCACATTCGGGGGCAAAGGCACGGGCATCCGACCGATTCGAGACACACCACACCTCCCGGGAACGCGCTGCACACGCCACGGCCTCAGGCCAGACAGCGCGTATCATCCTACCAGACGTAGCACAACACCTCGCCGCCCACGCCCAGGTAACGCGCCTGCCGGTCCGTCAGCACCCCTTTGGGGGTGGAGAGGATGGCCACGCCCATGCCACTCTGGACCCAGGGGATGTCTTGCCGCCGGGTGTAGACGCGCCGGCCCGGCTTGCTCACGCGCTTCACCCCCCTGAGGACCGGACGACGATCCTCATCATACTTCAGCCAGACGCGGATCACCGGCTGCGGCTTGTCCTGGGTCACCTCGAAATCCTGAATGAACCCTTCCTCCTTCAGGATCTTGGCAATCGCCACTTTGATCTTCGAGGCCGGTACCAGCACCTGGGCATGGCGCGCCATGCTGGCATTGCGCAGCCTAGTGAGCATATCCGCAATGGGATCAGACACCGTCATGAGTGCTTTCTCCTCTACCCAATCCAGATCCAGGTTTGGGAAACCAGGGTCCGCCGACTACCAGCTCGACTTTCTCACCCCTGGGATCTTGCCCTCCAGGGCCAGCCGACGGAAGCAAATGCGGCACAGACCGAAACGGCGCATGTAGCCCCGAGGACGACCGCAAATCATGCAGCGATTGCGCACTCTAGTAGGATATTTCCGCCGGCGCTCGCGCGCGAACATGCACTTCTTGGCCACAGCTCCTCCTGATCAGCCTGCTGACGAGCGAGACCTGCGCCGGAAGGGCATACCCATCAGTTCCAGCAGGCGACGGGCCTCGTCATCTGTCTTTGCCGTAGTCACGATGGAGATTTCCATCCCGCGAACCTTGTCAATGCTGTCGTAGTCAATCTCCGGCCACACCAACTGCTCCCGCAGGCCCAGGGTGTAGTTCCCGCGGCCGTCAAAGGAGTCCCGAGGCACACCCCGGAAGTCGCGTTGACGTGGCAGGGCGACGTTGATGAGACGATCCAGGAAGTCGTACATCCGCTGGCCACGCAGCGTCGCCTTGACGCCGATAGGGTTGCCGGCGCGCAGCTTGAACCCGGCGATGGACTTGCGGGCACGCGTGATGATCGGGCGCTGCCCGGTGATGGTGGCGATGTCCCGCGATGCCGCCTCCAACGCCTTGGCATTCTGCAACGCCTCACCCAGGCCCACGTTCACCACCACCTTGGTGACCCGGGGCACTTCCATGATGTTGCGGTACCCAAACTCGCGCATCATCGTTGGGACCACTTCCTTGAGATAGCGCTCCTTCAAACCATTCATTCCCACGAACTCCTAACCGTGGTCTTGAACACCAGGTGAACTGAGCTCCGCCCGAGCACTCACGGTCCGTAGCGACAAACGCGGCCGTCACACCCGCTCCCCATGGCGCAGCGCACCCAGATCCGCCGCCAGCGCAAGGTGAACCACTGCCCCCTGCCTGCTAGTCCAGAGACGCGCCGCACCGCTTGCAGATGCGCACCTTGGTACCGTCAGGCGTGACCCGGTAGCTTACCCGCGTCCAGCGGTCACAACTTGGGCACACCGGCGCCACGTTGGAGATGTGCAACGGCGCCTCACGCTCGATGATCCCCACCTGCGTGCGCACCCGGCCGGTAGGGCGTTGGTGCTTCTTGACCAGATTCACGCCGGACACCAGCACCCGGTTCTTCTTCGGGATCACCTGGTGGACGGTGCCACGTACGCCCTTCTCATCTCCGCTGATGACCTCAATTGTATCGCCCTTACGAATGCGATTCATGACAACCCTTCCCCGACTACCGGTCTCCCATCTGCCGCCACCATTGCCCAGACTGTGAGTTCCGGGCATTGGTCACAGCACCTCTGGAGACAGAGAGACTATCTTCATGAAGCCCTTTTCGCGCAGCTCACGGGCCACCGGCCCAAAGATCCGTGTGCCCTTGGGGTTCTGCTGGTCGTCCAGGATGACGGCCGCGTTGTCGTCGAACTTGATGGTGGTACCATCCGGCCGCCGATACTCCTTAGCCGTCCGCACTATGACCGCCCGCACCACATCGCCCTTCTTCACCGCGCCCTGGGGCAGGCAACTCTTCACGGAAGCAATGATTATGTCGCCTACACCGGCGTAGCGGCGGCGCGAACCCCCGAGCACCTTGATACACATGATCTCCTTGGCGCCGGTGTTGTCAGCCACCTTGAGCCGACTATACTCCTGAATCATCGCGACGCTCCTTACCCTAAACCCGCTCACCGGGCCCAAGTGACAGGGCGGCGCCGGACCACTCAGGCCCCAACCTCAACCCTGCGGGAGCAGGGGAATTGTGCCCTCAGTCACGCCCAAGGATCTCGGTGACCACCCACCGCTTCTCCTTGCTGAGCGGACGGGATTCCATGATGCGCACCACATCCCCGATCTGGCAGGCGTTGTTCTCGTCGTGGGCCTTGTACTTCTTGCGCCGGCGGATCACCTTGCCGTACAAAGGATGGCGCTGCAAAGTCTCGACCACGACGACCACCGTCTTGTCCATGCGGTTGCTCACCACACGGCCGGTCATGGTCCTGCGTCGTTGCCTCATCCCTGTGATTCCTCCCACTCCTGCCAGAGCTCGCGCTCACGAAGGACGGTCTTGAGCCTGGCGATGTCGCGCTTGACCTGACGCAGTCGGTTGGTGTCCTCCAACTGCTGCGTGGCAAGCTGGAAGCGCAAGTTGAACAATTCCTGATAGGCTTGATCCAGCCTGCTCTTAATGTCTGCCGTGGTCATGGCACGAATCTCCGCTGCTTTCATGCCTCACGCGCCTCCCCGAGCTCCTCACGAGCCACGAACTGGGTCTTGATAGGCAGCTTGTGTGACGCCAGACGGAAAGCCTCGCGCGCCACCTCTTCGCGGACCCCGGCGATCTCGAACAGGATGCGGCCGGGCTTGACGACGGCGACCCAGTGATCCACAGCGCCCTTGCCGCCACCCATGCGGGTTTCTGCCGGCTTCTTGGTAACCGGTTTGTCCGGGAAGATGCGGATCCACACCTTGCCGGCGCGCTTCACGTGGCGCACGATCGCCCTGCGGGCAGCCTCGATCTGCCGGCTGGTGATCCACGCGGGCTCCAGCGCTTGCAGCCCGAACTCGCCAAAGCTCACTTCCGCCCCCCGATACGCCCGGCCCTTCATGCGCCCCCGATGGGCCTTGCGATACTTGACTCTCTTGGGCATCAACATACGCCAATCTCCTGGTTACGCCATTCCTGTTTGGAAACCCGGCCTCTCGCCTCAAGACTTGCCTGGCCGAACCAACCCTTGATCCCAGATAGAGCACAAACCGGGTTCCTGAACTAGCTTGCCGCGCCGGTTGACTGCCCCGCCGACGGCAGCACATCGCCCTTGTAGATCCACACCTTCACGCCGATGCGCCCATAAGTGGTCAGGGCCTCGGCCTGAGCGTAGTCTATGTCGGCGCGCAGAGTCTGACGGGGCACGCGGCCCTCAACCACCCACTCGCGGCGCGCCATCTCCGCGCCGGCCAGCCGCCCGCCACACACGATCTTGATGCCCTTGGCGCCCATGCGCATGGCCCGGCTCGCCGCTTGCTTCATCGCCCGCCGGTGGGAGACCCGCTTCTCCAACTGAGCAGCGATGGCCTCCGCCACCAACAAGGCCTCCAGCTCCGGCTTCTCGACCTCCTGGACCTCGATGCGGGCCTTCTTGCCCGTCATCTCCTCCAATTCCTTGCGCAACGTGTTCACGCTGGCACCCTTGCGACCGATGATGATTCCAGGCCTGGCCGTGTGGATGGTGATCCACACTTGCTTAGGGAACCGCTCAATCTCGATCTCGGAGATAGCGGCCCGCTGTCCCATGCGCTCGCGAACCAGCTGGCGTATTTTCAGATCCTCGGCCAGGAGTTGCGTGTACTCCCGGCCCTCGGCGTACCAGCGCGCGCGCCAGTCCTTGATGATGCCGAGCCGAAATCCGTAGGGATGTACTTTGCGCCCCAACGTTTCCTCCTAATCGCTTTCCCGGCCCCGGGACTCGAACCAAGTGGCAGCCACGAGCGCCACCGGTCCCGCGACCCCTCTCCCTCACCCCTCATACTCGTCCAGAACCACGGTGATGTGAGAGGAGCGCTTCAGGGTGGGCTTGAAGCGTCCTCTAGGCCCGGCCCGCCCACGCTTGAGAGTCGGGCCTGGATCCGCCCGGATGTCCGCGATGTACAGGTCCGCGCGGCTCATCCCGTAGTTCTCCTCGGCGTTGGCCACCGCCGACCGGATGACTTTGGCCACCGGCGTGGCGGCTCGCTTGGGCATCAGCTCCAGGATGGCCAATGCCTCATTCACCCCCCTCCCCCGCACCAGGTCCACCACCAGGCGCACCTTGCGAGGCGACATGCGGATGTACTTGGCAACCGCTCGAACTTCCATGATGATTTCGTCCTCAATCCAGGCTCTCGCCCGAGAAATGGTCCTCCGTGTCCGCGGCTACTTCTTCCTGGCCTTGGTGCCCTTCTCCTTGTAGGTATGGCCCCGGAAGGTGCGCGTTGGAGCGAATTCGCCCAGCTTGTGCCCTACCATGTTCTCGGTGATGTACACAGGCACGTGCCGGTGCCCATTATGCACCGCGATGGTGTGCCCAACCATCTGCGGGAAGATGGTGGACGCCCGCGACCAGGTCTTGATGACCCGGCGCTCACCCCTAGCATTCATCTCCTCAATCTTGCGCAAGAGCTTCGGATCTACATATGGCCCTTTCTTCAGCGAACGACTCATGGCTCAACTCCTCCGCGACACTCCCACTTGCTGCCTAAGACTTCGCCCACTATTGCCGCTTGGCCGAACGACGACGGATGATCCACTTGTCCGTGTCCTTGCGCCGCCGCGTCTTGTAGCCCAGCGTGGGCTTACCCCAGGGTGACTTGGGGCCCGGCAGCCCGATGGGCGCCTTGCCCTCACCACCGCCATGGGGGTGGTCACGCGGGGTCATGGCAGAGCCCCGGGTAGCCGGCCGCCAACCCAGCCAGCGTGCCCGGCCGGCCTTGCCCAGCTTGATGTTCCCCCACTCCACGTTGCCCACCTGACCTATGGTGGCCAGGCAACGCTGGTCAATCAGGCGCATCTCGCCAGAGGGCAAACGGACGGTGGCGTACTGCCCCTCCTTGGCCATCAACTGGGCCGCAGTGCCCGCCGCCCGCACCAGTTGCCCACCCCGGCCGATATGCAGCTCGATGTTGTGGATCATGGTGCCCAATGGGATGTTGGCCAGGGGCAGGGCATTGCCAGGCCGGATCTCGGCGTTAGGCCCGGACATCACGGTATCGCCCACCCGCAGGCCGACCGGGGCCAGGATGTAGCGCTTCTCCCCGTCAGCGTACACCACCAGGGCGATGCGCGCCGAGCGGTTGGGATCATACTCGATGCTGGCCACCCGGCCCGGAATGCCGAACTTGTCGCGCTTGAAATCAATGATGCGGTAGCGGCGCTTATGCCCACCCCCTCGATGACGGACGGTGATCTTGCCCCGGAAATTGCGTCCGGCCTTCTTTTTCAATGGCTGAAGCAGCGAGCGCTCCGGCTCTGTCTTGGTTATCTCATCGAACGTAAAGCCAGTCATCCCGCGACGTCCCGGGGACGTTGGCTTGTAGACCTTGATACCCATGAATCCGTTCCTCCAGCTCTACCTGCGACCAGCCAGGAACAGGGGCTTTGGCCGCTTTGCAGCTAACTTGGACACCAGCCCTCGCAGCAAACCCTTTCTCCGGCGAGAACTGGGCAGCGCTTTACAAGGGCACAGAAGTGCCGACTACGAACCCGATCACACGCCTTCGAACAGCTCAATACGATCGCCGGGCGCCAGGGTGACCACCGCCTTCTTCCAGGCTGGCGTGCGGATCAAGCGCCGACCGAAGCGGCGGGTCTTGCCCGGCATCCTCATGATGTTAACCTTGAGCACCGTCACCCCGAAGGCTTCTTCCACCGCCTGCTTGACCTGAATCTTGTTGGCCCGCGGATCCACCTCAAAGGTGTACTGATTCAGCTCGTCAGCCTGACGGCTGGACTTCTCGGTCACCACCGGACGCCGGAGAACTTCGTACAGGTGCATAGCTTAACTCTCCCTCGACTCGGCCAGGAATCCCTCTATAACTGCCTTCGCGTCCAATGGCATGATGACGTAGTCATAGCCCAGCAGGTCCCGCACGTTGAGATACTGGGCGCGCAGGATCTTGACCCAGGGCAGGTTGCGCGTTGAGCGCTCCACCTCTTCATTCCGGTCCGCCAGAAGGATGAGCACGCTGGCTTCCGGCACCAGGCGCTCAAGGGTGTCCTTCATCACCCTGGTCTTGGGCTCCGGCAGGCTCAGATTGTCCACCACCAGGATTTGCTGCTTGGCTGCCTTGACCGATAATGCCGAGCGCAAAGCCAGGCGCCGCATCTTCCGCGGCATCCGCTGCGCATAGCTGCGCGGCTGGGGCCCGAAGACCGTGGCGCCCCCACGCCACTGGGGCGCCCGGATGCTCCCCTGGCGCGCGCGCCCGGTGCCCTTCTGCCGCCACGGCTTGCGTCCACCACCGGACACCTCAGACCTGCCCTTGGTCTTGTGGGTGCCTTGCCGGGCGTTGGCCAACTGGCGCACCAACGCCTGATGCATCACCGCCTGATTAATGGGCACGGCGAAGACGTCATCCCGTAGCTCCGTCTCGCCTACCGTCTCACCTCGAAGATTATACACAGGGACCTGCATCCCGATTCTCCACTCACACCTGGATCACACGTTCACAGCACCGGTATACTAGCGCTCAGTTTCGCGGTTCGTGGTGAGGGTGCTAAATCGCGCACCCTGGCCCTCGGCCGAACGCCTGCGGCAGGACAGGCTCCGAACAAAACACCGCTAGCCTTGCTTGGCCGCCTTGCGAATGAGCAACAGGCCGTTGCGAGCACCCGGCACTGCACCCTTCACCGCCAGGAGATTGCGCTCCGGGTCCACCAGGACCACCTCCAGGTTCTGCGCCGTCACCCGGCGGTTGCCCATGTGGCCAGCCATGCGCGTGCCCTTGAACACCCGACCCGGGGTGGTGCCGGCACCGATGGAGCCTGGCGCGCGCAGTCGGTCGGACTGACCATGGGTCTTGGGGCCGCCGCCAAAGCCGTGACGCTTCACCACTCCCGCGAAGCCTCGGCCCTTGGACAGCCCGGTCACATCCACGCGCTCACCCGGGCTGAAGATGCTCACATCTACCTTCTGGCCGACCTCTACACCCTCGATGTCATTGGTGCGCACCTCGCGCAAGTAGCGCAAAGGCGGCAGGCCGTGCTTCTTCAGGTGCCCCAACTCGGGCTTGGTCAGCCGACGCCGCTTGGTTTCCTCGAAGCCCAACTGGATGGCCCGGTAGCCGTCCTTCTCCTCCGTCCGAATCTGCGTGACCCAACAAGGCCCTGCCTGGATGACGGTCACAGGGACGGCCTCGCCCTTCTCGTTGAAGATCTGGGTCATGCCGACCTTTTTGCCAAGGATACCCTTCATCTCTCAATACCTCAATCACCCGGTTTGCCGGCTGGGAATTGACTCGCGGGAAGCCCTGCGCCCTTTGGCAATCCGACTAGTGGGGCGCAAAGGCCCCGCCGGCCGACGCCCACCCTTGTGCGCCCTGGTCAGCTCGACTTGATCTCAATGTCCACGCCCGCCGGCAGGTTCAACCGGGTCAGCGCGTCAATGGTCTTGGAAGTCGGCTCGATGATGTCTATGAGCCGCTTGTGGGTCCTGATCTCGAACTGCTCCCGAGAGTCCTTGTCAATGAACGGCGACCGCATGACCGTGAACTTCTCGATCCGAGTGGGAAGGGGAACCGGACCCACCACCAGGGCCCCCGTGCGCTCGGCTTCGTCCACGATCTTTCGAGCCGACTCATCCAGGACGCGATGATCGTACGCTTTCAACCGAATGCGAATCTTCTGTCTGGCCATCGTACTCCCGTCCAGAGACCTGCCCAGTGTGAACCGGTTCCCGGCTCCCTTCTCCTTTCGCCTACGCCAGGATCTTG